>ULPT01068451.1_pt1 | contig 11201 bp, 8 predicted proteins | sample 1953751 | NCBI WGS metagenome assembly ULPT01 (sample SAMEA4835636, study PRJEB28245) | human gut metagenome | biome: gut microbiome; material: fecal sample | place: Denmark | collected 2008
AAGTCGAACATTAATTATCGCTTGCTGCGGAGGCCGGAGACCTCCGCTACGAAAGAATTAAAACGCTTCGTTGATATTGAATATAAAGCTGTGTTGTCCCGACTTACCGAAGCCGTAGTCGAGTCGCACGTTGACATTCTTCTTGAACTCCCAGCGGTAGCCCACGCCCATGTTCGGCAGTATGTGCTTCCACTCTATCTTGCTGAACTTCGGGAAGATGGTGCCGGCGCCTACCCATGCCACCACGCCGTTGCGCTTCCACACATGCTGTCGCAGCTCTACCTGCGCCTCCATCTTATGGTTGTCGCGGTAGCGGCCCTGGTAGTAGCCGCGCATCGAATAGCTGTCGCCGAGCTGCGCGAGCATCGACCACTCCACATCGCCGAAGTTGAGCTGCGTGCGGAAGTCGGCAGCGAGCGTAGCGCCACGCCAAAGATGCGTGTAGCCGTCGATGCGGAAGTCGGTAGTGTAGGAGTTGAACTTGTTGCCGATGAACTTCGGGCGCATCAGCTGCATGAACTGGATGTACATGCCTCGCTTCGGCGCCGTGAGGTTGTCGCGCGTGTCGTAGATGGCAGTCACGCCCGCACCGAAATTGAGCGTCTCAGGGCGTTCGCCGCCGAGCAGTTCTTCGCGGTCGAACTTAGTGCCGCGCACATAGTCGAAGTCGACGGTCGGACCGATGAAGAGGTTGTCGGCGGTGCGTATCAGCCAGTCGGCTTTGAACTGCGCCTGCCAGCGCTTCATCTTGCTCTTGTTGGCGTCCTGGTTGCCCATGTCGTAGCCCCATCCCCAGATGTAGCACGGGAAGGAGTAGAAATAGACCGTGTAGTTGAGGCGGTGGGTGTCGCGCGGGAACTTATGTGTGCCGCGCACGCCGAGCATATAGAAACCCACGGTAGAGACGTCGCCGAAGAGCGACACGTTGCTCGGAGCCGAGAGCGAGTCGGCAGGGTCTGAACGGTAGAGACCGGCAGCCACGAGTCCGATGCCGAACTTGGTGTCGGAGCTGTAGTGGGGTCCGCCTATCACGCTGAAGTCGAAACGCTTGTTCTTCTTCTCCTTGTTGGCGTCGTTGAAGTAGGCAAGGAAGCGGTTGAAGATGCTCTTCTTCGGCTTTGCCACGCTCGCGCTGTCGGCAGCCAAAGGCACGTCTGCGGCAGGCGCCGCAGCTACTGCGGTAGTGTCAAAACAGAACGGCTCTGTAGCCCGAGCGGGCTGCAGAGCTATCGTAAAGAGTAAGAAAAGAATCGCTTTTAAGGGGCGCATAACCTTGTTTTTTATTAATAATTAAATAGTATTCTTGGCTTAAGAAGGCTCGGATATCTCAACACCTCACCATCTCAACACCTCACCATCTTAATACACCAGTCCGACGTTGTCTACCCAGAAGGTGTTGCCCACAGTGCCTACGTAAGCACCGCCGTGGCTCGACGAGAACTGCAGCACGATGTGCGTCGGTGTGGCGTCGGCATCAGCCCAGCCGGTCTCCTTCACCAGCACGCTCTTGCCCTTAGAGTTGCGAGCGTAGTCGGTAGAACGCAGACCCATCATCGAAGCGTCGTAGAACGACTTGCCGGTGATGTTGCCGTAGTGAATCTCGTAGGTGGCGTCCTCAACCCATCCGTTGGTCGACTTGCCGTACTTTACCACTACGGTGCCCACGCGCTGCGCGGTGATGTTGCCATGCGCATCCTCGTGGCGACGCTGCAGAAGCAGAAGAGCCACGCAGTAGTCCTTGCCAGGCACGGTCGTCACCTTAGAGAAACCGGTCTGACGGATGCGGTTGGCGTTGCCCGGCACATGCACACGGTAGTCGAAGCGCAGAGCCTTGGGACGATGAGTGAACGGTATGCCGAAGTTAAGAGCCTTCGGGCCTTCCTTCGTGCCGGTGATAGGCTCCTTCATGTCGCCGAGGAAGATGCTGCCAGCGGCGAGCACCTTAATATTAATAAGACCAAGCACCTTGCAGGTCTCGATGTGGGTGGTCATCTTGACGCAATGTCCCGATCCGCGGTTGTCGCGATACACCGAATTGTTGGTCTTCGTGATGCCCGAAACCTTAGCCATCACGTTGCTCGTGCCCCAAGGCGATCCGCCGAGGTTCACGTATGGGTTGTTGCCTTTGAGGGCTCTATTTGGTCCAATCTCGTAGAGTGTCTTTGTATTGCCACCGATGACAGCCGACTCGTGAATCTGGCGTGTCACCCATGTGTCGAAATTGCCGTACTTGAACAATACGAACTTTCCTTCCGCACTGGCTGAAAGACTACATAAAACGCAAAGCATTGTCACAATGCTGCTCTTGAACATTGATTTTTTCATCTCCTAATTTTTATATATGTTGTTACTGTTTCATTACAACTGATGTCGCAGTTTCAATGACTACTACTATTACAGTTTGGTTACAAAGCCGTTAAAAGCCTTGTCGTTAGGCGCAAAGATATACAAAAAAGGCAAATGCGAAAACTTTTTTATTACAAAAGTTTTCCATTTGCCTTAATATTTAATGTCTGTCAACACTTCGAAAGAAATAAGGACGACTTTTAGTAGCTTTTAAGCCAATACGTTTTACTTGCCCGTAATCACTTCTACCGCTTTGCTCACGATGTGGTTCTGCTCGTTCATCAGGCGGAAGTATTCGTTCATATCCCAGATGTCGCGGGCTATGAGCGCCTTCAGTTGCAGACGCAGCATGGGGAGCGTACGCTGGCGCTCGGCGTCGTCGCGAGGCTTCACCTTCTGGCGCTCGGCTTCGGCGAAGAGCGTGTCAACCATCGCCTGCGGCACCTCGAAACGCTTCATGTAGTCGTCGAACTTCGCGTACTTTGTCTTCAACTCGTCGCGGTGGTCCTCAACGTATCGCAGCGTTGTGTTGATAACGAGCGAGCGGGCTACGAGCTGGCGGTGGAACGCTGTGTATTGTGTGGTGTCGAGCGGCACGAACACGTCTGGCATAATGCCTCCGCCGCCATACACCTTGCGGTGCTTGCGCAGAGTGTAGCAGCGCAGCGAGTCGTTGAAGTGTATCGAGTCGGCAGAGTAGAGTTCGCCGTGCTTGAAGCGCTTCTCTATATCCTGCGCGTAGTCTTCCTTCTCGCCCTTCTCGTAGGGCTTCTGTATGCAGCGGCCCGATGGCGTATAGTAGTGGGCTACGGTGAGACGTATCATCGAACCGTCGTCGAACTCGATAGGACGCTGCACCAAACCCTTGCCGAACGAGCGGCGGCCTATCACGGTTCCGCGGTCCTGGTCTTGGATGGCACCGGTGACGATCTCGGCTGCCGACGCCGAATACTCGTTGATGAGCACGCATACCTTGCCCTTCTCAAGGCGTCCGCCGCCACCAGCGTTGTACTCCTGGCGCTTCTGGGCGCGTCCCTCGGTATACACTACGAGGTCGCCCTTCTGCAAGAACTCCTCAACGATGCGCACAGCCGACTGCAAGTAGCCGCCGCCGTTGTCCTGAAGGTCGAGGATAAGGTCGCGCATGCCGGCTTTCTGCAGCGAGTCGACTGCGGTCATGAACTCGCCGTATGTGGTTGCACCGAACGAACCGATGCGAACGTAGCCCACGTGCGGACGTATCATATAGTAGGCGTCAAGCGTGTGTACGGGTATCTTCGCACGCGTTACGGTGAACGTGAGCAGGTCGGGCACGCCGCGACGCTTCACGCCGAGCTTCACCTTCGACGAGCGCGGACCGCGCAGGCGGCGCATTATCTCCGAACGCTCCATCTTCACACCCGATATGGTTGTGTCGTTGACGGTGATGATGCGGTCGCCGGCAATGATGCCTACTTTCTCTGAAGGACCTTTGCGTACGGGCTGGATGATGAGCAGCGTGTCGGAAATCATGTTGAACTGCACGCCGATGCCGTCGAACGAGCCCTGCAGAGGCTCGTTGAGCGACTTTGTCTCCTTCGCCGTAGTGTACGACGAGTGGGGGTCGAGCTTCTCAAGCATGCCGCGTATGCCGTCCTCTACGAGCTTCTGGTCGTCTACCGAGTCGACATAGAGATTGCTGATGGCGAGCTCTGCTATCTGGAGCTTCTTGAGCGGATTGACGCGCTGTGCGAACGTAGCTACGCACAGCAAAAGAAAAGCCAACGCACCCACTCCCGTCTTTAACGAGAATGAGTGCGATGCGTTATGTTTGTGATTATTGGTACGTTTCATAATCTGATTGTTTTGTTATTCCATGTCTTCCTCGGGCAGATCTTCCTCCACAACAAGGTTGTCGATGATGAAGTTCTGTCGCTCCATGGTGTTCTTGCCCATGTAGTATTCGAGGAGCTTCTGCACCTGGTCGGTCTTGTGCAGCGTAACCTGCTCAAGTCGCATCTCGGGACCTATGAAATGGGCGAATTCTTCTGGCGAAATCTCGCCCAAACCTTTGAATCGTGTTATCTCAGGGTCGGGACCGAGGTCGCGTATCGCCTGCTGGCGCTCGTCCTCGCTGTAGCAGTAGCGAGTTATGAAGTCGCTCTTCTTCTCTTTGCCCGTAAGACGCGCGTCGGCGTCTGCCACAACCTTCTTGTTCTTAATCTTGGTGCGGCGGTTGCGCACGCGGAACAGCGGAGTCTGCAGCACATAGACGTGTCCCTTCTTGATAAGGTCGGGGAAGAACTGCAGGAAGAACGTGATGATGAGCAGGCGTATGTGCATACCGTCCACATCGGCATCGGTTGCCACTATCACCTTATTATATCTGAGCGTATCGAGTCCGTCCTCAATGTCGAGCGCAGCCTGCAGGAGGTTGAACTCTTCGTTCTCGTACACCACCTTCTTTGTCAAGCCGTACGAGTTGAGCGGCTTTCCGCGCAGCGAAAACACCGCCTGGGTGTTCACATCGCGACTCTTTGTGATAGATCCGCTGGCTGAGTCGCCCTCGGTGATAAAGATTGAAGACTCTTCCTTGCGGTCGTTCTTTGCGTCGGAGTAATGGATGCGGCAGTCGCGCAGCTTGCGGTTGTGGAGGTTAGCCTTCTTGGCGCGTTCGCGAGCCAACTTTGTGACACCAGCCATCGCCTTGCGCTCACGTTCGCTCTCGGTTATCTTCTGCTGCATCACCTCCGCGACATCGGCGTGTATGTGCAGGTAGTTGTCTACCTCGAGCTTCACGAAGTCGCCCACGTACTTGTTGATGCTTTCTCCGCCCGGCGCCATCTGAAGCGAACCGAGCTTAATCTTTGTCTGGCTCTCGAACATAGGTTCTTCTACGTTCAGCGCCACGGCAGCCACGAGTCCGTTGCGTATGTCGGTGAACTCGTAGTTCTTGCCGAAGAACTCCTTGATGGTTCTTGCTATATGCTCCTTGAAAGCGCTCTGATGGGTACCGCCTTGTGTGGTGTGCTGTCCGTTCACGAACGAGTGATACTCCTCGCCATACTGGTTGGTATGCGTGAAAGCTATCTCGATGTCCTCACCCTTCACATGTATTATGGGGTAGAGCGGGTCGGTAGTCATCGTGTCGGTGAGCAGATCTGCCAAGCCGTTGCGCGAGAGGATGCGCCGACCGTTGTACATAATCGCAAGGCCTGAGTTGAGATATGTGTAGTTGCGCAGCATTGTCTCCACGAAGTCGTCGTGGAACGAATAGCCTACGAACAGTGTGGGGTCGGGTTCGAAGAATATATACGTGCCGTTTTCGTCAGCAGAGTCCTCGGTGATGTCCGACTTGAGGTTGCCGCGCTCGAACTTGAGCGCACGCACCTTTCCGTCGCGGTACGACTTCACCTCGAAATGTGCCGAGAGGGCGTTCACCGCCTTCACGCCAACGCCGTTCAGACCCACACTCTTCTTGAACGCCTTCGAGTCGTACTTGCCGCCGGTGTTGAGCACGCTGACAGCCTCTACGAGCTTGCCCTGCGGAATGCCGCGACCATAGTCGCGCACCGACACACGCAGGCGGTCGTCGATGTCTACCTCTATGCGCTTGCCGGCGTTCATCTTGAACTCGTCGATAGAGTTGTCGATTACCTCCTTCAGAAGCACATAGATGCCGTCCTCGGGCAACTGACCGTCGCCCAAGCGACCGATATACATACCAGGACGTGTACGCACATGCTCCATGTCGGAGAGGTGGCGTATGTTGTCGTCGGTATACTGAACTGTGGGTTGAATGTTTTCTTCCATTTTATTTCTTTATATCTTATAGCATCCTAAGCGATTGTGACAGCACCAAGGATGCTATCCGATTTAAATGTCCTTTTTATAGCATCTGCGGCGCTTGTGTATCTCGCGGTTGAGATACTGCCACTGTCCCTGAACCTTCATATTGGTCTCCATCTCGACGTGGGTCTCTCCCCACTTGAAGCCGAGGCGCTGGTAGCGCGGGATGAGGTCGTAGAAGAGCAGAGCGTTGGCGCCTTTCTGACGGTATTCGGGCAGAATGCCTACGAGCAGAAGGTCTACGACGTCGGTCTTGTGGAACTTCAGCGCACGCAGTATGTACCACCAGCCGAAGGGGAAGAGCTTTCCGCCGCACTTCTGCAGGGCGTGTGCGAGCGAAGGTATGGAGATGCCCACACCAACCACCTTATGGTCGGGTGTGTTCCAGTCCTCGATGATGGTGATGAGGTCGAGGTCTGCCATGGGCAGATACATCTTCACGTACTGTTCTATCTGTCGGTCGGTGAGCTTCGAGTAGCCGTAGAGGTCCTTGAAGGTCTCGTTCACCACATTGAATATCTTCTTGCCGTATCCGTTCTCGCCGTATATCTCATTGCGCTTCAACTTCTTCACCTGCAGGTTGTAGCGCTTCTGAATCATCTTCGCGATGGTTGCATACTTCTCGGGCATCTCTTCGGGCACGTAGAGTTTGTACTCGACGTAGTCGTTGTCTTTCTCCCATCCGCCCATGCGGTCCATGTGCTCAGGATAGTAGGGATAGTTGTAGGCAGTAGCCTGAGTGCCGAGCTGGTCGTAGCCTTCGAGGAGCATTCCTTCGGGGTCCATATCGGTGAATCCGAGCGGGCCAACGATTTCCTTCATTCCTTTCTGCTTGCCGTAGTCTTCTACAGCCTTGAGCAGGGCTGTAGACACCTCGATGTCGTCGACGAAGTCGATCCATCCGAAGCGCACCGACTCGCGCTTCCACTTCTTGTTGGCGCTGTGGTTGATGATGGCAGCCACACGACCTACCATCTTGCCGTCGCGGAACGCCATGAAATACTCTGCCTCGCAGAAGTCGAAGGCTGCATTCTTGTCCTTACTGAAGGTCCTCATCTCGTCGAAGTAGAGGTTGGGCACGTCGTAAGCATTACCTTTATAGAGGTCGTAATGAAAATTAACGAACTGGCGAAGGTCGCGGCGCGACTCAACTTTCTTAATCTCTATTGCTGACATTTTTCTTGATTTATTCTTTCATTTTTTGTTTGATATACGTCGCCCGATTGTCACTTCGGGCGATGGATACATCTTTATAAATAAAGCCTTAAAGATGCAAAAGTACGGAAATTTGCTCAAACAGACGAAAATATGCTAAATATTTATTGATATTTATGAGAAATCAGCAGTAGATGTTCGTCTTCAGCGGTGGTTGTAGCGAATATATACACGTCGCCGCCGTCTTTGAGTTTGAGGCGCTTGCGCAGTTCGGCTACGGAGAGCGGGAAGTTGCGTGTGGCGATATTCGCCTTCTCGATGCCTGCCAGCGCCTGGCGCAGTTCGCGCTTGTTGAGCGTTGTGACGCGCTCTATGCTGAAGCTTCTGCCAGGGAAGCCGTCGACGGGCTCAGCAGAGAGGAAGAGGTGGCTGTTGCGACTGACGGGCGACACGCCGTAGGCTGCGGCAAGCTCGTCGAAGCAGCCGGCTTTCATGATTGAGGCGTTGGGCTCATACAAGAATTTTGAGTTTTGAGTTTTGAATTTTGAGTTGGGGGCTGGGCGGGAGGCGCCTGGGGCGTAGACGAAGAGGGAAGCATGGCTAGGAGCGCTAGGAGAACTAGGCGTTCTAGGGAAACTAGGTTCACTAGAAAGGCTAGAACAGCTAGAACCACTAGAACAGCTAGAACCGCCAGAAAGACTGGAGCCTCCCGCTTCAAGGTCTGCGCAGAACACCTTCAGCTCGCTTTCCATCTCTTCAGACAGCACGAGCAGCAGCTCTTTACACTCGCCGCCTACCGACACGATATGCACCTCGCGCACCGTGCCCTGCAGGTCTTCTACAGCCTTGTGCCAGTCGAGCATGGGCGAGAGCTTGAGCATCGTGAAGCGCGACTTCTTGAGAAGCAGCGGCAGGAGCTGCACGACGTCGGGCGTGCAGTCGGCAAGCATGACGGTCTTGGCGCCGTGCTGGTCGCGGCGCGCAGGGTCGAGGAATATCATTGTCTGCATATCGAGCGTAGAGAGATAGTCGACGGCGTCGGCGCAGACCACCTTGGCGTTGTCGATGCCGAGCAACGGCAGGTTGTGCTCCACCATGCTGCAGAGTTGCGCGTTGCGCTCTACGTATGTGGCTGAGGCGAAAGCGCAGGAGGTGAACGAGAAGTCGACACCGAAACCGCCGGTCAGGTCAGTCATGCGGGACGCATGACAGTTGAGAGTTGAAAGTTGAGAGTTGAGAGTTGCAGGCTGCTCAGAAGAATTATCAACTCCTTCCTCCGAACTCTCAACTCTCAACTCTGAACTCTCAACTCTCAACTCTGAACTCTCAACTCCTCCCTCCAAACTCTCAACTCTCAACTCTGAACTCTCAACTCTCCTCGCCCACTCCATCGCCAGATTGAGCTTATACTGCGCCGTCGGCTCCGACGAGCACTGCTCCATAGAGAGGTGTGGCGGGTAGACGATGCCGTCGCAGGCAGCCCATGTAGGGAGCTTGCGGCGCGCTGTCTGCCAGCCTTTTATCTGGTCGAGTGCGTAGGGCATGTCGACATCGGGGAAGCGTGCCGACTGAAGGGCGAGTTGACGGGGGTCCTTTTCGCGATATTCTTGTATAAATTCTGCTGTTGTCATAGACTATATCTTGGTATATTTGACTGCAAAGTTACTATATTTCACTGATTAAAGTTCCACATTCCTGCGATTGAGAATAAATTTTCCCGTTTTTCTTTGCAGAATAACAAACTTACTGTAACTTTGCAAAAGTTGCACAGATAGCAACAAAATGCGCAACTCTAAACATAATACCCTATAAATAAGTATGGAACCTATCGTTGACTTTAAAATCCTACCCGAACGTCTGCGCCAAGCTGCGCAGGTAGTGACGGTTGCCGTGGCATCTCCTGCCGACTCTCACACAGAAGAAGTTATCGAACGAAGCATTGCGGAGCAGTTCGCACGCTTCATCCTTGTGGCTAACGCAGCTAAGGCTGACATCGCTCGCCGTCTGGCTGCCGACTATCCCGACAAGGTGACCCTCATCGTAGCCGAAGACGACGACGATGCGGCGCGTCATGCCGTGAAAGAGGTGCGCGAAGGCCGCGCCGACGTGCTTATGAAGGGTTCGCTGAACACCGACAACCTCCTGCGCGCCGTGCTCAACAAGGAGGAGGGCATCCTCATCAAGGGCAGCGTGCTGACACATATCGCTGTGGCTGACGTGCCGAGCCTCAACCACTTGCTCTTCTTCACTGATGCAGCCGTCATTCCCTACCCCACTACGGAGCAGTTTGACGCTCTGGCGCGCTACATCACCGCCACCTACCGCAGCATCACGGGCGGCGACCGTCCGCGCGTGGCTCTCATCCACTGCACCGAGAAGGTGTCTGAGAAGTTCCCGCTCACGCTGAGCTACGAGGAGCTGAAGGCTAACGCCGCAAAGGGAGCCTACGGCGAGGTGGACATGAGTGGTCCGATGGACGTAAAGACGGCTTGCGACGCAGAGAGCGGAGCCATCAAGGGCATCGCATCGCCGGTTGTGGGCAAAGCCAACTGCCTCATCTTCCCCGACATCGAGGCAGGCAACACGTTCTACAAGACGCTTACGCTCTTCGGCGGAGCTACGGTTGCGGGCATGCTCGTGGGCACCAGCGCGCCGGTCGTGGTGACATCGCGCGCCGACACTGCCGACTCTAAATTCTACTCTTTAGCAACTGCCTGCCTGAAGGCGATTAACAAATAAGAAGCAACAAACATCATTTATGAAGAAGATATTTGTCATAAACCCCGGCTGCACCTCAACGAAGGTGGCTGTGTATGAAGACGAACGTGCTGTATGGACATCTGACGGACTGCATCCGCAGGAGGAGCTGGACAGGTTCACCACCGTTAACGAGCAGTATGAGTATCGCAAGAACTTTGTGCTGAAGCTGCTCAAGGAGGCTGGAATACCTCTGGAGTTCGACGCCGTGATAGGTCGCGGCGGTCTGCTGAAGCCGCTGCACGGTGGTGTCTACGCCGTCAACGAGCAGATGAAGCAGGACCTCATCAACGCCAAGCACAAGCATGTGTGCAATCTCGGTTCGATCCTTGCCGACGACATCGCACAGATGTGCCACTGTCCGGCTTACATGGCCGACCCGGTTGTGGTAGACGAGTTTATGACACGCGCCCGCTACACGGGTCTGCCGTTCATGAAGCGCGAGTCGATATTCCATGCGCTCAACGCTAAGGCTGCTTCGCGCCGCTATGCGCGCAGCATAGGTCGCAAGTATGAGGAGATGAACCTCGTAGTGGCTCACCTCGGCGGCGGCATCTGCGTGTCGGCTCACCACGAGGGCAAGGTGATTGACGTGAACAATGCGCTCAACGGCGAGGGTCCTATCGCGCCGGAACGTGCCGGAACGCTGCCTGCCGACCAGCTCGTGCGCCTCTGCTTCTCGGGCAAGCATACCGAGGCTGAGATAATGAAGATGCTCGCAGGCAACGGCGGATGCCAGGCGCTGCTGGGCATGAAGGATATGAAGGAGATCTCGCGCCGCGCTGAGGCAGGCGAGGAGCCGTTCCACGAGGTGCTCGAGGCTATGCTCTACACCGTGTCGAAGCAGATTGGCGCCATGGCGGTTGCGCTCTGGGGCAAGGCGGATGCCATCATCCTCACCGGCGGCATCGCATACAGCAAATACTGCGTTGAGGAGATAAAGAAGCAGGTGGGCTTCCTCGCTCCGGTCATCGTGCTGCCGGGCGAAGGCGAGATGGAGTCGCTGGCGTTCAACGCGCTCGGAGCACTCAACGGCGAACTGCCGGTACATGAGTATAAGTAATTATTAATTCTTAATTATTAATTATGAAGAAAGCCCTGCTTCGCACGAATGC
>ULPT01028349.1_pt1 | contig 11184 bp, 10 predicted proteins | sample 1953751 | NCBI WGS metagenome assembly ULPT01 (sample SAMEA4835636, study PRJEB28245) | human gut metagenome | biome: gut microbiome; material: fecal sample | place: Denmark | collected 2008
AACATAAACTTTGACGCAAAATCAATTAAATAATTCCCTTGGGATGAGCCAGTAGCCGAAGAAAGCGGCGACCTGTTATCTTCTCTTCATGCGTGCTGCGAGAGAGCCGTCCATGGCGCCCTTCATCAGCTTGCGTGTGCCTTCGAACTGCTTCAGAAGACGGTTCACCTCCTGGATGGACGTGCCGCTGCCGTCTGCGATTCGCTTGCGCCTGCTGCCATTGATAAGTTCGGCGTGCTCACGCTCGTAAGGGGTCATTGACATGATTATCGCCTCGACGCTCTTGAAAGCGCTGTTGTCGATGTCCACGTCTTTCAATGCCTTGCCTACGCCCGGAATCATGGAAGCCAGGTCCTTGATATTACCCATCTTCTTCACCTGCTGGATCTGGTTGTAGAAGTCCATAAGGCTGAACTGGTTCTTGGCAAGTTTCTTCTTGAGTTCACGTGCCTGTTTCTCGTCATACTGCTCCTGGGCCTTCTCCACGAGGGTAACGACGTCACCCATACCGAGGATACGGTCTGCAATACGTGCCGGATGGAATACGTCCAGGGCATCGATTTTCTCGCCGGATGAAATGAACTTGATCGGCTTGCCCACTACGGCCTTGATGGACAATGCTGCACCGCCACGGGTATCACCGTCCATCTTGGTAAGTACTACTCCGTCAAAATCGAGGACGTCGTTGAAGGCCTTGGCGGTCTCCACGGCATCCTGACCGGTCATTGCATCGACCACGAACAGGGTTTCGGTCGGGTTCACCGCCTTCTTGATGGCAGCAATCTCGTCCATCATCTCCTGATCGACCGCCAGACGTCCCGCGGTATCGACAATCACTACTGAAATGCCTTCAGCCTTGGCTTTGGCGACAGCATTGCGTGCTATCTGAACCGGATCCTTCACGCCTTCTTCGGTGTAAACCGGAACGCCGGCCTGCTCGCCCATGACCTTCAACTGGTCGATGGCTGCAGGACGATATACGTCGCAGGCTGCGAGGAGCACTTTCATTCCGCGCTTGGATTTGCAGAGGTTCGCAAGTTTCGCTGTAAATGTGGTCTTACCAGAACCCTGGAGACCGGAAATCAGGACAATGCCCGGATTGCCTTTCACGTCAATGTCCTGGGCACCGCTGCCGATAAACTCGGCCAGTTCGTCATGGACGATCTTGACCATCATCTGCTGAGGTTTGACGGCTGTGAGGACGTTCTGTCCCATCGCCTTGTCTTTCACGCGGTCGCAGAATTCTTTGGCGACTTTGTAGCTGACGTCGGCGTCGAGGAGTGCCTTGCGGATATCCTTGACGGTCTCAGCGACATTGATTTCTGTTATTTTTCCTTCTCCTTTGAGAATCTTGAATGACCTCTCGAGTCTTTCTGATAGGTTTTCGAACATATGTTATTCTATTTTTTTATTTCAATTTCAAGTCATCCGAGAACACTGCCGGGGCAAGGTCCCGAAGGTTATAGCGGCTGCTCATCACACTTCCGTAGGCGCCGGTGCTGCGGATGGCGAGGATGTCGCCTCGCTTGCTGTAAGGCAGTTCGCGGCCTTCGCCCCAAACGTCGCTGGATTCGCAAACAGGACCGACGATATCGTAAAGTCGCTCGCTTTCAATCCCCCCGACCCCCTTTTCAAGGGGGCGATCACGGCCTATGTTTTTCATTGGGACTCTGTCCCAAACCCTGACGCTCCGCGCGGCCTTTGCGTCCTCCACGTATTTGCTATCGCAAATACCCGGACCCGGCCGGTCGTCTGATGACGACTTTCCTACGGGCTTTCCATCGCCGCAAGGCTCCCCGGCCCGCCAGCTCCGGCCGGGCATCTGATGATGCCTTGTTAAGTCCTCTGATTCAGATGTTTCAGCCGAACTGAATTTCGCTGACAAGCCAACTGATTCCGAAGTTGTTGCTTCGATGTTTTTCATTTCGTCTGATGACGACTTGCTTACGTAATATGCGGAGAGGTTCTCGATCTTGTGGTAGGCACCGTAGAGGGCGGGGCGGATGAGGTCGTTCATGCCGGCATCCATGATGAGGAACGTCTTCGTCTCACCGCTTTTCACGAAGAGCACACGCGTGATCAGCGAACCGCATTGCGCCACCATCGAGCGGCCCGGCTCAATGCTCACACTCTGCTCAGGCCTGCGCCTCAGTTTTCGGTCAATGATACTGAACCATTTCTCGAAATCCGGCACCGGGTTCTCATCCGGCTCATCATAATCCACACCCAGACCGCCGCCAAGGTCGATGCTGCCCACTTCCATCCCGTGCGCCTCGAACCATTCCACAATCTCAGCAGCCCTCTCGCACTCAAGCGAATACACAGGCTCCACGTCAGTAATCTGCGAACCGATATGAAAATGCAAGCCTTTGAAATCCAATGCTTTGCTACCCTTCAGGATATCTATCGCCGCCTCGAACTCGTGGCGGGAGATACCGAACTTGTTCTCATACAGGCCTGTGGTCACGTACCTGTGCGTGTGCGCGTCAATGTTGGGATTTATACGCAAGGAAACATTGGCCCGAACCCCTTTCGAGGCAGCGAGGGCATCGATCACCTGCATTTCCATCAGAGACTCGACATTGAAACAGCCGATTCCCAGATCGAGCGCGTCTGAAATCTCCTTATCCGACTTTCCGACTCCGGCAAACACGATCGAAGACCGTGCAAAACCGCTCTCCACCGCATATTTCACCTCATTGCCGCTCACGCAGTCAGCACCGAACCCCTTGGATGCGATATAACTGACCAGACGCGGCTCCACATTGGCCTTCAAAGCATAATGCGCACCTATTCCGTATCTTTCCGACAGAGATGCAGCAAGTTTTACAGTCTTGCGGAATACATCCATATCGTAATACCAGAAAGGTGTCGCAAGTTCCTCCACCCTACCGAAATCATTGAACTTGAGCATAAATCTTCCAATAAAAGCCGAACAAATTGCAAAATTACTCAAAAAAACATAACTTCGCACAAAATTTCGGGGAGTATAGTTTCACGCCCCGACTTAGGATAACTGTAAATTAAAAGTTGGAAATGGAAAAAGGACCAATTTCAAATTTCATCACCCACAATTACCGTCACTTCAACTCGGCTAGCCTTGTTGACGCTGCGAAAGCTTATGAAGAACTTCTCGCAAAAGGCGGAAAGATGATGTTGGCAATGGCCGGCGCCATGAGTACAGCCGAGCTCGGACTTTCACTTGCTGAAATGATCCGTCAGGACAAGTTCTCCATCGTATGCTGCTCAGCAAACAACCTTGAAGAGGACATCATGAATCTTGTAGCACACACTCACTATTACAGAGTGCCTGGTTACAGAAACCTCACCGCAGAGCAGGAGCAGGAACTTCTGAACAACCACTACAACCGTGTTACCGACACCTGCATCCCTGAGGAGGAGGCATTCCGCCGTCTCGAGGGCGCACTCGTAGATGTATGGAACAAGGCAAAGGCAGAAGGCAAGAGATACCTTCCTTACGAATATATTTACCAGATCCTCAGAAGCGGTGTTCTCGAGAAATACTACGAGATCGACCCTAAGGACAGCTGGGTACTCGCAGCCTGCGAGAAGAACATTCCTATCATCTGCCCTGCATGGGAAGACTGCACCACAGGAAACATCTTCGCAGCACACTGCATCAAGGGCGAATTCACACCGGATCTCGTAAAGAACGGTATCGAGACAATGCTCTTCCTCGTTGACTGGTACAAGAAGAATGCTGTAGGCGCAGGCGTAGGATTCTTCCAGATCGGTGGCGGTACAGCAGGTGACTTCCCTATCTGTGTCGTTCCTATGATGGAGCAGGACCTCCAGTGGCACGGCACTCCGCTCTGGTCATATTTCTGCCAGATCTCAGACAGTACCACATCTTACGGTTCTTACTCAGGAGCTGTTCCTAATGAGAAAATCACTTGGGGCAAGCTCGCACCTGAGACACCTAAGTTCATCGTGGAGTCAGACGCTACCATCGTAGCACCTCTTATCTTCGCATACGTTCTCGGATGGTAATCCATTCTTGAGACATAAAATATTACGGGGCTGATTTATAAGAATCGGCCCCGTTTTTTTATCTCGATATGTAACCCTCACTACTGGTGAGCAGGTCTCAGCAAGTCGAGAACGACCTTCACCGGACTGAACGTATCCAGCGGAACTTCCACGAAGCTGGTATTCCAGTCGCTCATCGAGCCGTTCCACAAGCCGGGGAGCTCAAGAGCCTTAAGCTCACGTCCCTGATAACTCTTGGAACTGATGAAGCCGGCATCCTCATCCACATAGTCCAGAAGATTGAACTTCTCACCTTTATAATTCCTGATGCAGCAGACGAGGTCCACCGGATTGAAATGGGTGGCATGGGCGAGAATATCCCGGGACCGGTCATCATTCATATTTATCTGCACGCTCTCGAGAATCTGGAGATTTGAGGAGCCGTCCTTACCTGCGATTACAAACGGGCCTCCGCCAGGTTCACCCTGGTTGCGCACCATACCGCAGACACGAATCGGCCTGTTCAGCTTGGACCTGAGCAGTTCCACCCTGTCCTCGATACTGCGTGTCAGAGGCAGCTGAATGCAAAGCTCTGCGTCCAGGAAAGACTCCACCTTATCGCAAAGCTGACGGCAGGCATCTGACTTGACATCGGAGATGACATCGAACTGATGCAGGTATGAGAATATCTTGTCCCTGAGTTCCAGGCACTTGCCCATAAGAACCTTCTTGTACTTGGCAGTAACCGGGAGGAAACGCTCATTGGACACATTGTCGATATTCTTGATGGAAACCAGCTCGTCATCCAGTTCATTGAGATTATAGATCAATGCCCCATGGCCTGCCGGTCTGAACAGAAGCTCACCGTCCTCGTCACGGAAAGGCCTGTTCTTCAGATCCACAGCAACAGTGTCGGTGGACTTGTTCTGGAAAGTGAACGAAATATTGAACTTGACCCCGTATCTCTTCTCATAAACAGCCTTCACCTCTTCCAGAGCCTGTTCGAACAACGTCTGGAACTCAGGCGATATCGTGAAAATGATATTGGCGGAACCGTCCGCATTCCGCATATACTCCTGCGCCTCGACAAGATGCTCCGCAAATGCAGTACGACATTCGTCAGCATATCTGTGGAAACGGATAACGCCCTTAGGCTTGGAACCGTAGCCCAACCCCTTGTCTGTCAGCACTTTCTCTGCAACATCCTTTCTATAATCCGCAGAATCCTCAGGCTCACCGAACATTGACTCAGTATAGAAAGCGAAATCCTTTATCCGGCCCGCGAGCTGTCCGACAGGCGAATCCGCACCCGGATCACCGCCGTCCTCGAGAGCGGCAAGCCCGGAAAATATATCCTTGAACATTCTGGAAGCGGCACCAGAAGCCGGCACGAATTTGCACTTGCCGTGCACAGAGGCATTGTCACAATAAGCCACCGCAGCATCAGCCTCTTCCGGAGTCAGCACCTTGATTCCACGATGTGGAGTCGCAGGCGAAACAATGTTCATCCACGGAAAGCCTTTCTTGAAACGCTCCACCTGAGCTTCCACTGTCCTGACTGAAGAGCCACGCTCCTCGATTTTTCTAACATCTTCTTTCTCAAACATATAGCTATCAGTTTTAGTCAATATAAACTTCTCTGCGATATTTGTATTCCGACCTCAGCTTGTCGAAATCTTCAGGATTCAGCCTAAGCATGAAATCGTCCGTGAAAATCGGATAATTGTACTGCAGCATTGCCGCAATCTCTCCCTGTCCGAGCCCCTTCAAATCGAGCTTTACCGCCTCATTTTCAGGCAGATCAGTCTTAGGGAAGAACTCATACAGAGCAGTGATCCCGAAATAGTGTGCAACAGCGCGCACAGCCGCTGCAGTACCGTTCTGCTTGCCCTGATACGAATAACCGGCAATATGCGGAGTCGCTATCGCAGCCATATCCATCAGTTCCCGGTCGATGTCAGGTTCGTGATTCCACGTGTCGATTATGACCGGCCCGAGCTTCGGCATGGCCTCCTTCAACGCCTCATCACACACCACCTCACCTCTCGAAGCATTGATGAAGAACGCACCCGGCTGCATCAGCGAGAAGAAATGCCTGTCCGCCATTCCACGAGTCGTCTCATTGAGTGGAGTATGCATCGTGACAATCTGCGAATTCGCCAGAAGATACTCCAGGTCGCAGAAACCGAACGGGCCTTCCGCCTCAGCACGTGGAGGGTCGCATTTGAGAATCTTGAAGCCCAAAGCCAAGCCCATCCTCTCTATCAATGAACCCACATGTCCCACTCCGACAATTCCGATAGTGTCGCCCTCCAAGTTGATCGCCCTGCGCGAAGCCAGTCCGTACAATGCAGAGAAAACATACTCCATCACTCCCCCGGCATTGCAGCCCGGAGCATTCCTTACGGTAATTCCATGAGCGTCGCAATAAGGAAAGTCAATGTGGTCCGTACCGATGGTGGCCGTGGCAATGAACTTCACCGCCGAGCCGTCCAACAATTCCGCATTGCACTTGGTCCTGGTCCTGATGACCAGAGCATCTGCATCTTTCACATCCGCAGCGCAGATATCCTCCCCTGGGATGTACTTCACATTGGCATACGGCTCAAAGACACCCTCCATAAAAGGGATGGCGCTGTCGGCCACGATATTAAATTTAGGTTTAGGTTCCATTCGGTTCCTCCAATATATTTATTTCAATATCAATATTTTAAGCGGTTCGCGTCCTTGCCGTCCATTATACAGGGGATCAGCCTTCACTTCATTGTTTATCGCCTCCACTATAGCCAACCTGTTATAAAACAGCTGGTTACGCACTACAGAAGAAGAAATGGAGCAGTAGAGCACCCCGTTCTTCATCGACTTGGACAATGTATATGGACCGGCTCCGGTCACCTTGTCCCACGCCCTCATCACCAGTTGCTCATCCATCCCGGACGACAGATGCATTATCCTCAACATCTGCGGAAGGATTTCTCCCAGCTGTGAAGGGTCCTTGCGTTCCAATGACAGACTCTTTCCCTTGTACCTCATCAGATTTCCTCCCTTCTGAAATTGCCGTCCGACGTTTCGAAGTAGGCCCTGTCGTCAGTTATGCTGTCCACAATGCCTGCAAGCCGCACCTTGTTGCTGTCCGTAATGAATATCTGTCCGAAATCATTGCCGGCCACCATCGCCAGAAGCGCGGAAGTCCTGTCCATATCCAATTTGTCGAAAACATCATCAAGAAGCAGCATCGGAGGTACTCCGAAACAGTTCTTCATCAGTTCGTACTGCGCGAATTTCAATGACACCAGAAACGACTTCTGCTGTCCCTGCGAGCCGCAGCGCCTGATGGAATGACCGTCCATACTGAAAATCAGGTCATCCCTCTGGGGCCCCGCCGAAGTGTAGCCGAGAGCCATATCCTTGTTCCGCACCGATGCGAGCACATCTGCCAGACATCCCTTCTCCATATCCGACTTATATGAGATGCCTACCGCTTCCCTGCCGCCGGACAATGACTCATAATAACGCTGCACCACTCCGGACAGTTCCTCTATGAAGGCCTTGCGCTTCTCGAATATACGGGACGCATAGGATTCCATACGTCCGTCCATAACCTCCAGGAAATAGATATCAGTAGAGTCTGTTTTCAATGCTGCGTTTCTCTGGCTGAGCAGACGGTTATACTGCTGGACATCAGACAAATATGTCTTGTCCATCTGAGACAGCACCATATTCAGGAAACGCCTGCGGTCCTCACCTGAGTCACTGACCAGTGAAATGTCGTCCGGAGACACCATCACCACCGGCAGTTCACCTATATGTTCGGATATACGCTGGTAAGGCTTGTCATCACGGCGCAGTCTCTTCTCCCCTTTCGAAGCGACCTTTATAGAGAATCTCGAGCGCAACTGATTCTGCATCAAGTATGTACCTGATATGGAAAAGCTGTCCGCCCCATAACGGAAATTGTCCTTCTCCGATGTACGGAAAGCGCTCTTGGTCATTGACAGGTACCAGATGGCATCGAGAAGATTCGTCTTGCCCTCCCCGTTGCCGCCGGATATGCAGTTTATATTGGCAGAGAACTCGAGTTCCGCCAATGCAATGTTCCTATAGTCCTGAACTACAAGTTTTTCCAGTATCGCCATCCAGATGCCTTTTATTATCCAAGCAAAGATAACTCATTTCCCGGACTTTTCCGAACAACTGCCGCCACTATATATAAAAGGAGAGCGACCTGACAGGCCACTCCGGAAGTTTTTCATCCTAATATAGTATTGGTATTCAAGATAAATATTGTACCTTTGTACAAAGAAATAATTGAAGCTATGATACGTTCAATACCAAATCCTCCGATGGATCGGGAAGATGTCGCCCGTTTCCATCGCAATCTGGAGAAACATCTCCGGGGGGATTTTAGTGCAGACGAACGACATCGCATTGAAGAGCGTAAGGCTCGTACAGAATCTATAACCAAACGCATAATAGCTAATTGCGGTGGCAAAAACCCAATACTCGGATATTGACATCCAGATAAGAATGATGACGGACGCAGACTATGAGAATATGTCTGCGTTTTCGTGTGGGGTTGATGAACTTGATAAATTCTTCAGAACCGAAGTTAAAGAGTGCGTTGAGCGAAGGTATCTTTCCGCATATTGCGCTTTTACAGAATCTTATGGAATAGTAGCAGCATTCACTTTGATGAATGATTCCATTATGATTGGTGGAAATGATGAAAAATCAGATTTCTTTGAAGACTTGCGATTAGATGAAGACGAAAACATCGTGGATTTTTTCAAGCAACAATCTTCATATCCGGCAATCAATATCGGGCATTTAGGAACTGCTATTGAATATCAAGGGAATGGAATTGGAATGGCTATTATAGAATTTGTCGCAGGTACTTTTTCCATGTATCGACAAGCAGGCTGCCAATTCATAACCGTTGATGCCCTCAATAACCCTCGGACTATACGATTCTATTTATCTAATGGATTCTCTTTCCAAACGAACAAAGATTTTTTTGCCTTAACACGACGAATGTACCGGATTTTATAAAATAACACAAAGTGCCAGCATCTGCACAAGCAGAAGAAACCACCTCTTTCACCATACAGAAAACCGGCAGCCTTGTTCAGACTGCCGGAAATCAAAATATGACAAATTCAATTTATCTTGGTATCTGCGCTCCGCATCCTGGAACAGCACCGAAGACATCGAGAGCCTTCTGCCATGGATAACGGTTGAAGTACATGGATACTGAAGAGGTCATAGTACCGGTCATATTCATTCCCATTGCCGAGCGGAAAGTGTTGGCTGCGGAATTCGGATTATATGACGTGGTCTCCTTGTAGGAAACGCTCAGGAAGCCGTTCAGGTAAGCCTCGTCAATCTTGCCCTTGAAGAGGGCCGGATCGGTGAGCGACTTGTTGCCGCTGCTCTCTGCAATAGCCTCTACATCATCGAAATCCTCCACCTTGACTCTGGTGAGCATTCCGCCTCCAGGGATGGTCAGGTCGGTGATACGGTTCAGGAAGAAGATATTGTTCTTCACTGCATCGTGACGTTTCGCCTCGCGGTTAGCGTCGCTGTCAATGTGCGTCCTGTCAAGACCTGCGAAAATGGTCAGACCGATGATGTTGTTCTCGAGAGTACAGCTTGTGCCAGGCTGGAACCTGAAACCGAAGCCCTGAGACTGGAGATCCTTGGTGTAAGACCATACGAAAAGCACGGTGTTGTTGCGGAAATTCACCTTGGTAATGGCATTAGGATCCGGTCCGCGTACATCCATCGTGGTCACGCGGTTGTTGATGAACGCGCAGTTGTCCACTGTCAATGAACCTTTCAGAAGGCCGCAGATGGTGGTGTTAGGACCATTCACGAAAGTACAGTTACGCACGAAGACATTGAGATTGTTCACCTTGCCGGCAACACCGTCGAAATAGATGAAGTAAGTCTCCTGGGTATAAACTTCCTTGTTTTCGAGGTTAGGACCGCCCTGTCCCTTGGAGCCTTCACGCATCATGAACGGAGTCTCCACTCCCTCCGGCCAGCCTTCGCCGCGGAGATTGTAGCCGATGGCATTGCCCTTGTTGAACACGAAACCGTCGATCACGAGGGTAGAGGCAGGTCTTTCAATGCTGCGGATCTGGATAGTTCCGCGTCCCTGTGAAGAGCCGTTGGAATTGTCATCCGGAGCAATGGTCGTAAGATACTTGAGCACATCACGCTCGGAAAAATCCGCATTGTAGCCGCCCATAATCACGAGTGGCTTGTCAATGATGATATTGCCCTTGTTCAGGAGGCCGAAATAGTTGCCTTCCGCAACTCTGATTTCAGAACCCTCAGAAGCCAGGTCAATGGCCTTCTGGATGTTCTTTACCGCTGTTGAAGGACTGAGTCCGTCATTCTTGTTGGAGCCGCTGCGAGACACATAATATGTCGGGCCTGAAGCTCTCGGCACAGCCACAGCACTTGATGATGCTGCGCCGGCATTGTCCACTGCCGTATTCACTTTTTCTGTAGCGTTATTTGCCGCATCCTTCAGTTTCTTCAGAAAACCCTGACCGTTTGAAGGTGTCGTCAAAGCCAAAAGCGATACTGTCAGCGCGACGGTTTTCAATAATATGGTATTTCTCATAAACAAGAACTGTTAAAAGTAATAGTTGAGCGAGACATTGAAGCCAATGTTTTCAGTTCCATAGAGAACAGCGCTGCTGCCCGGGCTTACAAGGTCATTGTACTGCTCCACTCCTCCTGTCTTGGAAGAGAAGCCTTCGAACTTGGTCCAGGTCTGAGGCTGGAAAATGAACATCACAGGAGTGAAGGTCATGGCACCGGCAAGAGAAATGCGTCCGGTCATGAACCACTCCACACCCATATCGGCATTGATACCGATACCGTGGATGTAACCTACATTGTAACGCCTTGTCGGACGGGCATACGCGATGCCGAGCTGCGACTGGAAGTCATTGAGTGTAGGTTTTTTTGCACCTGCAGGAGCCGGACGTGTCATCGGCATTGACGAAGGCACGCGGTTTTCCGGTGTCATGGCGTTGCCGTACTTGAAGTTCAGACTTCCGCCTGCGATGGCATAGGTGAGGCCGAATCCCGCAGAGAAGCGGAGAGGGCCTTTTCCTGCCAGATACTGCATACCGACAGAGAGGCTACCGCTGTTGAGATTGGACAGCACCGCATCCGCAA
>ULPT01037855.1_pt1 | contig 11184 bp, 10 predicted proteins | sample 1953751 | NCBI WGS metagenome assembly ULPT01 (sample SAMEA4835636, study PRJEB28245) | human gut metagenome | biome: gut microbiome; material: fecal sample | place: Denmark | collected 2008
ATATTGCTTTTTTGAAAACGGTATTGTATGATAAGTTTACATAACGAGATACGCGGGATTTGTGTCTGCGCGCACTTGACACAAACTCGACATGTGCAAAAAGCGTGCGCAGAAATGAGGATAAAAATGAAAAAAATTACAAAAGGCTGTTTGGCATTTGCACTGGCATTTTTAATGTCTATCAGTCCAATCCTTCCTGCCACGGCAGCGGAGGCCTTTGCCACAGTGACGGGAACCGTTATGACGGGAACTACCTCAGAGCTTTTGAAGCTTTCCACCAACGAAGGAAATATGGAGATCAAGATAGACAGCAGCACAGATACCAGCGCCTGCAAGATCCTTCTTCCCGGAAATAAGATCAGCGTATCTGTTTCCCATGGGTCGGATGAATATCTCCATGCGGTGAAGATCACACAAAGCACCCAGACGGCATCTGTTTCTGTTGATACCTCCAATGCCTCAACGGTAACGGGAACGATCAGCTCCAAGACAAAGGGCGACATTCTGTATCTGAATACGCCTCAGGGTGAAATGGAGATCAAGATGGACGCCACAACAAACCTGAGCGGCTGCACGGTTCTGGTTGCAGATAAGACCTATGTGGTAAGCTGCGCAAGAGGATCAGACGCCTATATGCATGCCATCAGCATTGCAGACAGCGCTTCTTCTGCAGCAGGTGTAAGCGGCAGCGTGAATTATTCCCTGACTCCTGCACCGGCCAGTGCGGTAACGGCCAAAACCATGACCGTGACCGGTACAGTGGACAGCAAGACCAAAGAAAATCTGCTGTATCTTTCTACAAAGGATGGAGAGATGCAGATCGCCATTGACAGCAATACCGATTCCAGGAACGGAATGTTCCTGATGCCGGGCAGAAGCCTGGCGGTTACCGTATATCACGGATCCGACGAATATCTCCACGCCGCTGTTATTACAGCAACCAAGACTGTAATGCCGGTGGAAAAACTGGACAGCGACACAACAGCAACAGTAACCGGTACGGTAGGAAGCAAATCCAATGAAAACATGCTTTATCTCAACATTCCCCAGGGGGAAATGGAGCTGAAGCTGGATAATCTGAGCAGTGTTGCAGGCTGCAAGGTTTTAATCAGCGGCAAGAAGATCACGGTTACCTGTGCAAGAGGCGGGGATGCTTATATGCATGCTACTGCCATTACCAGTGCATAAAAGAGCAATTTGACAAGAAAAATACTTTGTGATAGGCTAGCACTATCATTTTAGGCTGTCTTCTGTTAAAATAATAGGAGGCAGTCTTTTTAAACTGTGTAAGGAGAATATTTTTTGTTGGAGGAGAACATGAATAATAAAGGGAAATATTACATTACAACGGCGATCGCATATACGTCGGGGAAGCCTCATATCGGGAACAGCTATGAGATCGTTCTGGCAGACTGCATTGCCAGATTTAAGAGAAAGGATGGCTATGATGTTTATTTCCAGACCGGAACAGACGAGCATGGCCAGAAAATAGAATTAAAGGCGCAGGAAGCCGGCGTGACTCCTAAGGAATATGTGGATAACGTAGCGGGCGTGATCAGAGGACTCTGGGATCTGATGAACACTTCCTACGATCATTTTATCAGAACGACAGATGACTACCATGAAAAGCAGGTGCAGAAGATCTTTAAGAAGCTGTATGACCAGGGAGACATTTATAAAGGCTCCTATGAAGGACTTTACTGTACCCCTTGCGAATCCTTCTGGACGGAATCACAGCTTGTGGATGGAAAATGCCCCGACTGCGGCAGAGAGGTGAAGCCTGCAAAGGAGGAAGCTTACTTCTTTAAAATGAGCAAGTATGCTGACAGATTGATTGAGCATATCAACTCCCATCCGGAATTTATCCAGCCGGTGTCCAGGAAAAACGAGATGATGAACAATTTCCTGCTGCCGGGACTGCAGGATCTGTGCGTGTCCAGAACCTCCTTTAAGTGGGGGATCCCAGTCGATTTTGACGATAAGCATGTGATCTATGTATGGCTGGATGCACTGACAAACTATATCACCGGTATCGGCTATGACTGTGACGGCAACAGCACCGAGCAGTACAAGAAATACTGGCCTGCAGATCTCCACCTGATCGGAAAGGATATTATCCGTTTCCATACGATCTACTGGCCCATTTTCCTGATGGCGCTTGGGGAGCCGCTTCCGAAGCAGGTATTTGGCCATCCATGGCTGCTTATGAACAATGACAAGATGAGTAAGTCAAAAGGAAATGTGATTTATGCAGACGAGCTTGTAGAGTTTTTCGGGGTGGATGCAGTCCGCTATTTTGTGGTACATGAGATGCCCTTTGAAAATGACGGAAACATTACCTGGGAGCTTGTGGCAGAACGGTTTAATGCAGATCTTGCCAACACGCTGGGAAATCTGGTCAACAGAACGATCTCCATGAGCAACAAATATTTTGGAGGCGTGGTAGCGGACAAGGGAGCCACAGAAGCTGTGGATGAGGATCTGAAGCAGACTGCCGTTTCCACTTACGGTAAGGTAGAAGCCAAGATGCAGGAGCTGCGGGTGGCAGATGCCCTTACAGAAATTTTTGGTCTATTTAAGCGCTGCAATAAATATATTGATGAAACAGAACCCTGGGTGCTTGCAAAGCAGGAGGAAAAGAAGGACAGATTGTCAACAGTACTCTACAATCTGGTTGAGGGGATCTTAATGGGAGCTTCCCTGTTAGAGCCCTTTATGCCGGGAACAGCCGAAAAGATTGCAAAGCAGTTAAATACCACACTGCGCAGCTTTGATGAGCTTGAGGTTTTCGGGCTGTATCCTTCAGGAAATCATGTAACGGAAACGCCTGAGATCCTGTTTGCCCGCCTTGATGCAGAACAGGTGGCAAAGAAGGTAGAGGAGCTGGAAGCAAAGAGATTTGGAAACGGCGCTGCCTTACAAGAGGCAAAAGAGGAAGAAGGCATTGATCTGGATCCCAAAGAAGAGATTACCTATGAGGATTTTGCGAAAATGCAGTTCCAGGTAGGAGAGATCATTTCCTGCGAGGCGGTTCCAAAATCCAAAAAGCTACTCTGTTCACAGGTAAAGATCGGCAGCCAGGTAAAGCAGATCGTATCAGGGATCAAACAGCATTATACGCCGGAGGAAATGGTAGGAAAAAAGGTAATGGTGCTGGTAAACTTAAAGTCGGCCAAGCTGGCAGGCGTGCTCTCTGAGGGAATGCTTTTGTGCGCTGAAAACAGTGAAGGCGAACTGGCGCTTGTGGTGCCGGAGAAGGATATGCCGGCCGGAGCAGAGATCTGCTAGAGCACACAGGCACATGAGATACCGAGGGGGAGGTACCGGAATGTGCAGGGATAGAGATACGGAGGGTTACAATGGTTAAAAAGGAAGAATTTACGTTTGACAGCCGTGACGGAAGCTCAAAGATCCACGCAGTCAGATGGGTGCCGGAAGGAAAAGTGGTCTGCATTCTTCAGATCATCCACGGAATGGCGGAGCATATAGAGCGCTATGAGGAAATGGCAAATTACCTTGCCAAAAAGGGTGTTCTGGTTACCGGAGAGGATCACCTGGGCCATGGAAAGAGCGCCCAGGGAAGGCTTTACGGATACTTCTGCAGGCAGGATCCTGCTACCGTGGTAGTCAGGGATGTGCACCGTCTGAAAAAGATGACGCAGGAAGATTATCCCGGAGTGCCTTATGTGATTTTGGGACACAGCATGGGTTCTTTTATTTTAAGAAATTATCTGTTCCGTTACGGAACGGGGATCGAGGGAGCTATTATCTGTGGAACGGGGTCTAAGCCGCCTGCGCTGGTAAAGCTTTCAAAGACTATGGCAGCAGTGTCATCAGCACTTTTAGGAGAGCAGCACAGGGCGAAGCTGATCGATCGCATGGCGTTTGGCACCTACAACAAGAGGATACCGGGAGCCAGAACGGAATTTGACTGGCTTTGCAGCGAGGACAGTGTGGTAGACGCCTATCTGCAGGATGAGTGGTGCGGCTTTACCTTTACGGCAAACGGATTTCGTACCCTGTTTACTTTGCTGGATCGGTTGAACAAACCGGAAAATCTGGAAAAAATGCCAAAGGATCTGCCGGTGCATTTTATAGCCGGAGATATGGATCCGGTAGGAGATTACGGCGAAGGGGTCAAAAAAGTTTATCAAAGCTTCCTGAAAAACGGCATGGAACGTGTGTCCATGAAGCTGTATGAGGGATGCAGGCATGAACTGCTGAATGAAAAAAATAAATATCAGGTCTATGAGGAGTTATATCCATGGATCATGGAAAGAGTAAAGGAGTATCAGTTATAATGCAGAAAAGATGTCTTGCCGTGCTGCTTACACTGGCTTTGGTCATTCTTTTTGTGCCGCTTCCGGTACATGCATCAAACGAATTAAATGTTTCGGATGCAGTGGAACAGATCAGGGAACAGCTTGGGGATGTTTTTGAGAATATGGATCAGGAAACCGCAGGCGAGCTTTTTCGTTTCCTGAAAGAAAAGATCGCGGAAGGCAAACTGGATTCCAAAGAAGGAATTCAGGATATGATCGAGGAAGGGGAAGAAAAATTTGATACCCAGATCGATGAAGAAACCGTGAAAAAGATGGTGGAGACCATGGAAAAGCTTGAAAAAATGGGTTTTTCAGCAGAAACGGTCATTGATAAAGCTCAAAAGCTGTATGAAGATTACGGCGCAGACTTTGTAGATCATGTGGATGAGCTTGTAAAGGATGCCGTGAAGGACGCCGCCCAGAATGCGGCAGAAAGTGTTCTGCAAAACGTAAAGAATTCTGCCAAAGCGTTCTTTTCCAGAATTTCAAATTCTTTTAAAAAAATGCTTTCATAACTTTTGCTTATTGTAAATGGTACTTTAGTGTGATATAATGTGTAATTAGTATAGTAAGGGTTTATATCATGGAAATCGCGGACAGGGACGAAAGGCCAAACTATAAGATTGGATTTGCTGATAAAGAAGAATGGGAGGATGCCATGGCTCTTGCCTGGAAAACTTTTCTGATCTTTGAGGCAAATGAATACACCCCTGAGGGTGTGCGCAATTTTGAGAATTTTATTACAGATACGGGGCTGAAGCAAATGTTTCTGATGGGAACCTATCAGATGATGACAGCCTATGATAAAAACCGCATGGTGGGCATGATCACCCTGCGCAACGAGATGCATATTTCCCTGCTTTTTGTAGACCGGGAGTATCACCGAAAAGGAATTGGCAGAGCACTGGTGGAAAAGATGGCAGTGTATGTCAGAGATGAGCTTGGAAAAAGCAGGATGACGGTAAACGCATCACCTTACGGAGTTCCTTTTTACCATAAAATAGGCTTCCGTAATCTTGGAGAAGAAAGACAAAGAGATGGGATCTTGTATACGCCCATGGAATACATAATTGGAAAGGCATGGTAATTAGCATTGGGAAAATTTTTTAATCTTGACAGTCCTGTTATGAACGCACTGAATAAAATGGCAGATCTGATCTGGCTGAATATTTTGACTTTGATCTGCTGCATTCCTGTAATTACCATCGGCGCTTCCCTGACTGCGCTTAATTATGTGACCTTGAAGCTGGTCAGGGATGAGGAAGGCTACGTTACAAAAGCTTTTTTTAAATCCTTTAAACAGAATTTTAAGCAGGCAACCATCATCTGGCTGATCCTGCTTTTGGTGATCGCGCTTTTGCTGGGAGACTTTCTGATCCTTAATTATTCTTCCGTTCAGTTTCCATCCTGGATCAGGGTTGCCCTGATTGCAATTTTGGCACTGGTGCTCTTTGCCACGATCCATGTGTTTCCGATTCTGGCGAGATTTGAGAATACAGTTGCAAACACATTCAAAAATTCCCTTTATATGGGGATTTTGAGTCTGCCCAAAACCATTTTAATGATGGCGTGCTGGGCAATTCCGGTTTTGATCTCAACCTATGCAGTTCAGATTTTGCCAGTGAACTTCGGGTTTGGAATTTCGGGGCCGGTATTTTTGAATGCTCTTCTTTACAACAAGACCTTTAAGCGTTTTGAGCCCGAAGAAGAGTCGGCAGCAGGTGACGAGGATTGGACGGTTTCTCCCGAGGGGGAAAGTGGAGAAAACACGGAGAACGAGGGATGATAAAGAAGGATAAGACAATTCTTTGGAGATGGGTTCTTCCGCTGAGTGTGCTGTTTGTGGTCATGTTGGTATTTGTTATTCGTTTTTCCAATACCACAAAGGCAGAAGCGGTAAGCGATGTCAACACCCAGATGATTGATGTGGCTGGCAAATATGCGCTGAAGCTCAATCAGAAATTCCGACACATTAAAACAGCAGGAGAAATGACTTGCACGATCCTTTCCATACAGGGGATTGAGGGCAGAAGCACAAATCTGCAGCAATGTCTTCGGGCTGTGGCAGAAAAGACAGGCGTATATCTGGCCGTCTTTGTGAAAAAGAACGGAGAGGCTTTTGATCAGAACGGAAATCCGGTGGAAATAGAAAATATTTCTTATGCCGAAATGCTGGATCCGTCAGATGAGGCTGATCAGTTTTTGTTTCTTACAGATGATGAGATACTGGGACGCTCCTGTCTTTTACTTGAGATCCCGGCAAAGGACGGGCAGGGCGAACTGCTTTTATATTATCCGCTGGAAGCCATTGTAGAGCAGATGAATACAGGGACGGAAAATCATGAAGATACCTTTGCACTGATCATGTCCTCAGATGGAACTATCAAGGTTCACAATAATGTAAAAACGAATTTTACCCAGAAGGCGAATTTGTGGGATAATGTGGACTCCATCTATAATGTTACGCTGAATAAGGCAAAGAGGCTTGTAAAGGGAGCAGATGGCCAGGGCGTTCTGCAGGCGGCTGCCCAGGGGGAAGAACGTTCCCTGGTTTATATTTCCCTGGATATTACAGACAGTCTTCTGGTGCTTGGAGTAGATCAGAATTATGTGGAGGAAAGGCAGCAGTATCTGTACCGCAGCGGAAATAAGACAACATATCAGCTTGTCTTTATCTTTGCAATCTCCCTGGTAGTTATTGTTGTTTTGAATGTGGTAAACGGAAGAAAGAGCGTGGAAAACAGCAAGGTTCTGGAAGAAAAGGCAGATACGGATCTTCTGACGGGACTGAACAATAAGCTGGCGACAGAGCGCAAGATAAAGGAATACATGAGAGAGCATCCAAATTCCAAGGCTCTTATGTTTGTACTGGATATTGATAATTTCAAGAAGATCAACGATACCATGGGGCATGCCTTTGGAGATGAAGTCTTAAGGGAGCTCGGCAGGTATCTGGGATCAAATTTCCGGGTGACAGATGTGGTGGGAAGAACCGGTGGAGACGAATTTACCATCTTCCTTAAAAACCTGAAGGATGATCCCACAACCATCAGGGAGTCTCAGAAGCTGATCAACTTTTTCAGAAGCTTCCAGGTGGGAGAGTATGTGAAGTATTCTGCGACAGCCAGCATTGGCGCAGCAGTGTTCCCGGAGGATGGGAAGGACTTTGAAAGCATGTATAAGGCGGCAGACCAGGCTTTGTATAAAGCAAAGAAGCGCGGCAAAAATCAGCTTGCCTTTTATGATGACAGAGACCGAAAATGTACAAAGTGACCATTGACACATGACTTTTGTTGGTCAAGTTGTCGGACTGGCCGGAATTGCATCAGGTTTATAAGCATATTTTACAATCGAGAAAAAAATCTTTGTGGAATAGTTGCATAGTAAAAACAGAAAGACTCATGTATACTTAAAACAGACTTGAACGAGAACCAAATAATTTAAGGAGGCAAGTAAAATGGCAAGTTTATCTTTAAAGAATGTCTGCAAAGTATATCCTAACGGATTTGAAGCAGTAAAAGATTTCAATCTGGAAATTCAGGATCAGGAGTTCATCATCTTCGTAGGTCCTTCCGGATGTGGTAAGTCTACTACACTTCGTATGATCGCTGGTCTGGAGGATATTTCTTCCGGTGAACTGAAGATCGGTGACAGAGTAGTAAATGATGTAGAGCCTAAGGACAGAGATATCGCGATGGTATTCCAGAACTACGCTCTGTATCCTCATATGTCTGTATATGACAACATGGCATTTGGTCTGAAGCTGAGAAAGGTTCCTAAGGATGAGATCGATAAGATGGTTAAGGAAGCAGCAAAGATCCTGGATCTGACAGCTCTTCTTGATCGTAAGCCCAAGGCTTTGTCCGGTGGTCAGAGACAGCGTGTTGCTATGGGACGCGCAATCGTTCGTAATCCTAAGGTATTCCTGATGGATGAGCCTCTTTCCAACCTGGATGCTAAGCTGCGTGTACAGATGCGTATTGAGATCGCTAAACTGCATCAGAGACTGGGCACCACCATCATCTATGTAACACATGACCAGACAGAGGCTATGACTCTTGGTGATAGAATCGTTGTTATGAAGGACGGCGTTATCCAGCAGGTAGATACACCTCAGAATCTGTATGAGAAGCCTTGCAACCTGTTCGTTGCAGGATTTATGGGATCACCTCAGATGAACTTCCTTGATGCTGTAGTAGAGGTTAAGGGCGACACAGCAAACCTGAAGGTTGCTGGAAACAGCATTCCTCTTCCTCCTGCAAAATCCAAGAAGCTGATCGATAGCGGATATGACGGAAAGACCGTTACTTTCGGTATTCGTCCTGAGGATGTATATGATTCAGAAATGTTCATTGAGACATCCAAGTGCGTATTTGAGTCCACCATTAAGGTTTATGAATTACTTGGTGCAGAAGTTTACTTATACTTTGATCTGGCTGAGTTCCCGATCACAGCAAGAGTTGACTCCCGTACAACAGCAAGACCTGGCGACAATGTTAAGTTTGCATTTGACGTTGAGAAAATTCATGTATTTGATAAGGAAACCGAGCAGGTTATTACCAACTAGTATAAAGAAAAAAGGGATGCGTAAGCATCCCTTTTTTGTTATAATAAGTAGAAAAGAGTTTGGTTCCGGAAAGGACGGTAGGTAAATGATTTCAACGCAGGTACTGGCAAATTGCATAGAAGAATTGAAGGGAATTACTCGGGTAAATCTAGGGATCTTTGATCTGGATGGACAGGAGGTTGCTTCCACCTTTGAAGAAAATGATGTTTCCAGAGAAATGGTAAAGGTATTTGCGGATTCGCCGGCAGACAGTCAGGTAATAGGAAATGATCATTTGCTGAAGATTGTTGACGAGGGTGAGCTGATTTATATTCTGGTTGCACGGGGAAATAATGATGAGGTTTATCTTGTCGGGAAGATTGCAGTCAGCCAGATCCAGCAGCTTTTAGTTGCGTATAAGGAGCGGTTTGACAGAAACAATTTCTTTCAAAATCTTCTTATGGATAATCTGCTCCTTGTGGATGTTTACAACAGAGCCAAGAAGCTTCATATTGAAACGGCAATGCCAAGGGTTGTATATATCATTGAAATGAAAGAGGATAAGGAGAATACGGCGGCAGAATTCCTGAAAGGCATGTTTTCTTCCCAGATGGGGGATTTTATTACTGCCATAGATGAAAGCAGCGTGATCCTGATCAAGGCCTTAGAGCCTGCGGATAAGGCGGCCCAGCTTGAGCAGACAGCCCAGACGATCGTAGATATGATGAGTACGGAACTGATGATGAACGTCAGGGTAGCTTACGGAACGGTGGTACAGGAGCTGAAGGATGTGTCCAAATCATACAAAGAAGCTATGATGGCTCTTGATGTGGGAAAGATCTTTTATGTGGAAAAGAAGGTCAATTCATATGGAAGCCTGGGCATAGGAAGACTGATCTATCAGCTCCCGGCTAATTTGTGCCGTATTTTTATTGATGAGATCTTTGGGGAAAGTGATCCCGGTGAGTTTGATGAAGAAATCGTATCCACTGTAAACAAATTTTTTGAAAACAACCTGAATGTCTCCGAAACCTCCAGGCAGCTTTTTGTGCATAGAAACACTCTGGTTTACCGCATAGAAAAACTGGAGAAAAGCACTGGATTAGACGTGAGAACCTTTGATGATGCATTAACCTTTAAAATAGCAATGATGGTGTACAATTATATGAAATATCTGGACACCTTGAAGTAATGAACAGCCTTATTCCCGAATACAATAAGAAAAGATCTTAAGGAGGGAATAAGGTTGTATTTTTATCATAAAAGAGTGGTTTATCTGTCATTACATCAGGAAAATCGGCAGTCATCCGGCTGGGGATTTGTAAGGCTGACGGAAAAGGATGGGGAATATTGTTTTAAACTGCAGGCAAAAATCCCGGAGGACTGTCAGGGAAAATACCCTGTGTATCTGCTGATCGGGAAAGAAAAGGTACTGGTTTCAGAACTCATGGTACAAGCTGGAGCAATGCAGGGAGAATTTAGGCTGAAGGTTTTGGAGGATGTGATCTATATAGGAGGAAATTCATATGCCTTAAGCAGGCTGTGGGGCATAGAGATCCTGCTTTCAGAAAATACATGGATCAGAGGGATCTATCAGGAGGAACCTTACTCTAAGGCAGAAAAAGGAGTTTCCGCCGCAGAGCTGCCGGAAGGACAGGAAGCTGAGGGGCAGAGACAGGAGCAGGTAAGACAGGAACCAGAAGGGCAGAGACAGGAGCTGAGAAGACAGGAACCAGAAGGGCGGCGACAGAAGCCGATAGGACAGAACAGGGAGGAACAAAGAGAAGAACCGGAAGGGCAGACCCGGGAGCCGATAAGACAGGAACCGGCGGGGCAGAGACAAGAGCCGGTAGGACAGAATCCGGAGCCGGAAAAGGCAGGGGATCCTGAACAGGAGCTTTTACAAAAGTCCAGGGAAGCAAAGCCCCTTTCCCAGGGAGGGAAATGGAAAAAGCTAAAAGAGGAATATCCGCAGGTCCATCCCTTTGGAGATGACCGGTGCTTTATCTCCTTAGAGCCGGGGGATCTTGTGATCCTGCCTGCTTCCTTTCAGAAGCTTTTGAATAACAGCTTTCTCTTGCACGGATTTTATAATTACAGGCATTTGATCTTAGGTCCGGACAGGGAATTGTCAGAGGAAGGGGAAGAGAACTTCTATATTGGAGTGCCGGGCACCTACTTTGAGAGAGAAAAGATGGTGGCGGTAATGTTTGGGTTTGAAGGATTCGAGGGGAAGGGCCCTGTTGAGATCGGAAGCTTTGGATATTACATGCGAAAAGTCAATTTATGAAAATTTTGTTAAAACTTGTACGAGAC
>ULPT01028386.1_pt1 | contig 11168 bp, 12 predicted proteins | sample 1953751 | NCBI WGS metagenome assembly ULPT01 (sample SAMEA4835636, study PRJEB28245) | human gut metagenome | biome: gut microbiome; material: fecal sample | place: Denmark | collected 2008
GCAGTTCATAGATATACTTGGCTGCGGTCGAACGCTTATTCAACTTACGTTAGACCGCTTCAAAGGAGTAGCTTCCATTGAGAACTTCTGGGTGGTGACCAATGCCAAATATGTTGATATTGTCCGGGAGCAGATTCCTGGCATCCCGGAGAGCCACATACTCGCAGAGCCTGAAGCAAGAAATACTGCCCCTTGCATTGCATGGGCATGTTGGAAAATCAAGGCTGAGGATGAGAATGCGAATATAGTTGTGACGCCCAGCGATGCTGTTGTGATGAACCCGGAGGAGTTCCGTAGAGTAATCAAGAATGCCTTGGACTTCGCTGCGGATAGCAATACTATTGTTACCATAGGTGTCAAACCGTCTCGCCCAGAGACTGGCTATGGATATGTACAGTTTGCAGAGCAGGTAGATGGTGAAATCCATAGGGTAGAAGTATTCAAGGAGAAACCAAATCTTGAAATTGCCAGAGAGTATCTTGCTGACGGTCATTACCTCTGGAATGCGGGTATATTTGTTTGGAATGTGCAGACTATCGTGAATTCCATAACGAAGTATAATAGCCAGATTTCAGGACTGATGGATCGTATTGCAAAGTCATTTGGACGTGGAGAAGAAACAAACATTGTTGAAGGTCTGTTCCCGCTTTGCGAAAAGATTTCTATTGACTATGCAGTAATGGAACCCGCTTCAAAAGATGGGGTGGTTTTCACTCATCCGGCTGATTTTGGTTGGAGCGACCTTGGCAATTGGGCTTCGCTTCATGATAAGCTTCATAGAGACGAAAACAACAATGGCGCAGTCGGTAATGTGAAACTCTATGAGTGCAGTAACTGCGTAGTTCATGTTGAGGATGCTAAGAAGGTGGTCCTCCAAGGACTTGATGGTTACATTTTCAGCGAGAAAAAAGGTCAGATACTTCTTTGCAGGTGTAGTGAGGAACAGCGGATAAGAGAGTTCTCTACAGATTAATAACACTTATATGAAATCCCAATGATTGCTAGCGCTCGCCAAAGAGAATGAAGAGTTATTTCGGTAGCTTTTGGCTACGAACTAAAATTCGATTGTCATGTCCTGCGAGAGCAATGGACAAGACAATCGAATTCAGTCAGGTCGTAGACAGGTGTTGCGGACTGGACGCACACAAGAAGGTAATCGTGGCCACCGTCGAGGGAATAGGAATCGCGCGTGAGACGCGTGAGTTCGAATCGACGACAAGATCTTTGACAGAACTGAAAGAATGGCTGTTGGAGTTGGGTGTGACCCACGTGGCGATGGAGAGCACGGGGATGTATTGGAAGCCTGTGATCAACATTCTTGAGTCGGGCGGCTTCACCTTGCTGGTGGTTAATGTTCAGCACATCAAGTATGTGCCGGGACAGAAGACGGACAAGACGGACTCTGAATGGATATGCAAGTTGCTGCGGGCCGGACTTCTCAAAGGCAGTTTTATCCCGGACAGGGCGCAGCGTGACCTGCTGGAGGTTGCAGAGCAGCAAGGAACAGATCCGCGATGCCGTGGAGGGATGCTTTACCGAGCGCCACAAGCTCATGCTGAAGGCAATCCGCCGGAGCATAGCGGGTCTCGAGGAGGAGATTGCGGAACAAGAGGCGGAGATAGACCGCAGGAGTGAGCCCAGGAAACAACGAGAGTGCGGGCAAAAAAGCTCGCATGTAAACCACGGGAACAAGGCGACAATCACAGAATGCGCCTGGGCTGCGAGCCGCACCAAGAACACGTTTATAAGCGAGAGATACGGAAGACTGGCAGCACGTCGGGGCAAAAAGAGAGCCCTCGTAGCCACTGCACACGAGCTACTTACCATTGTGTACCATATGTTGAAGGATCAGGTGGTTTATAGTGAACTTGGATGCGGATATGTTGACCAGAGGCGCAAGAACGCCCGTATCAGATATCACTTGGATGTATTGAAAAATCTCGGAGTGGACATTCCCGAGCCTTCACTGGTAAGCGCTTGACAAAGCGCAAACGATCCTGAGGCCGATTTTTTCTGGGACACCAAGCCCGTATATGAAATTGACCCAGACGACCGAGAGGCAATGACTGTTGCTACGAGCACGCGAATGAAAGTTCCCTTTTTACTTGGTCGTTTTACATACTATGCCTCCTTGTATGCCGCAAGTTCCACCCAGGTGCCTGCTATTCTTTTGTCTGTCTACGAATATTGAATGTTTAACTGAACCGCATCTAAAGGGGGTTCGCATATAATAACTTTACGAATGAAGGGTATTGTATTAGCAGGCGGTAATGGAACCCGCCTCTATCCCATAACCAAGGGTGTAAGCAAGCAATTGCTCCCTATTTATGATAAACCTATGGTGTACTATCCTATCAGTGCATTGATGTTGGCAGGAATCAGAGATATACTCATAATCTCTACCCCATATGACTTACCGGGATTCAAGCGTCTGTTGGGGGATGGTAGTGATTATGGTGTGCATTTTGAGTATGCAGAACAGCCTTCGCCAGATGGTCTTGCACAAGCTTTCATCATTGGAGAGAAGTTCATTGGCGGTGATAGTGCTTGCCTTGTGTTAGGTGACAATATTTTCTATGGTTTAGGCTTCACCGGTCTTCTCCGCAAGGCTATAAAAGATGCGGAGGAGAATGGGAAGGCTACCGTGTTTGGTTACTGGGTGTCAGATCCGGAGCGTTATGGTGTAGCAGAGTTTGATAAGAATGGCAAATGCCTCTCAATTGAGGAAAAACCTAAAGAGCCAAAGAGCAATTATGCTGTAGTTGGCCTTTATTTCTATCCTAACAAAGTGGTGGGTGTGGCGAAGCACATCAAGCCCAGTGACCGTGGAGAACTGGAAATCACTGCCGTCAATCAGGAGTTTTTGAGGGATGGTGAACTTAAGGTGCAGGTTTTAAGCCGAGGCTTTGCCTGGCTCGACACAGGCACTCACGATAGCCTGGCGGACGCCTCCATCTTCGTTGAGGCGATAGAGAAACGTCAGGGTTTGAAGGTAGCTTGTTTGGAAGGTATCTCCTACCGCAATGGCTGGATTAGCGAAGATAAAATGAGAGAACTTGCAAAGCCTATGCTGAAAAACCAATATGGACAATATCTGCTTAAGGTCATTGACGAGATGAAAGAAGAAATCAATTCGCGTACACTAACACAGGATTAAAATGGAAGTAATTAAAACAGCAATTGATGGCGTATTGATAATAGAACCAAAAGTGTTTGGAGATAGCAGGGGGTATTTCTTAGAATCTTTCTCACAAAGAGAGTTTGATGAGAAGGTAGCACCCATATTGGGGCATACCATAAATTTTGTGCAGGACAATGAGAGCATGTCCTCATACGGAGTGATGAGGGGACTTCATTTCCAGAGGCCGCCATTTACACAAAGCAAATTGGTTCGTTGTGTTAAGGGAGCAGTGCTTGATGTGGCAGTTGATATACGTAAGGACTCAAAGACCTATGGCCAGCATGTAGCAGTGGAATTGACGGAGGACAACCACCGTCAGTTCTTTGTGCCTCGTGGCTTTGCACATGGCTTTGCTGTTCTAAGTGAGAAGGCTGTGTTCCAGTATAAGTGTGATGAGTTCTATCATCCAGAGGCTGATGGAGGTATTAGCATTCTTGACGACAACTTGGACATTGACTGGAGGATACCTACGGATAAGGCTTTGCTGAGTGAAAAGGACACAAAACATGCACTTCTCAACGACTTTGATAGCCCATTTGATATAAATGTAAGTCTTTATTGATTATGACGATACTTGTAACAGGAGCCAATGGGCAGTTAGGAAATGAGATGCGGATTATTTCTAAGGGTTCGCAAGATAATTACATCTTTACCGATGTAAATCAGATGGAGGGGGTAGAAACCACCTATTTAGATATTACTGATTTTGCAGCTGTTCAAAAAATGGTGGCAGATTATAAAGTGGATGCTATTGTCAATTGTGCGGCCTGGACAAATGTAGATGGGGCAGAAGACCCAGAGAAATATGACTTGGTGGAGAAACTGAATGCTACAGCCCCAGAGAATCTTGCCAAGGCTATGAAAGAGGTTGATGGTTGGCTGGTTCAAATCTCTACGGACTATGTGTTTGGCAAGGAACCGTACAGTATTCCTTGCAAGGAAGACCAGAAAGGTACGCCTACAGGAGTGTATGGCTTGACAAAACTACATGGAGAGCAGAAAATCATAGCTACTGGATGCAAGTACATGATTCTGCGTACCGCCTGGCTCTATAGTGAGTTTGGAAAGAACTTTTGTAAGACCATGCTGAATCTAACGGCCACTAAACCACAGTTGAAAGTTGTTTTTGATCAAGCGGGAACACCTACATATGCCTGGGATTTGGCTACAGCCATTGTCGCGACTTTTAAGAATCCTGTTGTAGGTATCTATCACTATAGTAACGAGGGCGTATGCTCTTGGTATGATTTCACCAAGATGATAGCAGAATATGCAGGCAATAAAGGCTGTGATATACAGCCGTGTCACTCAAACGAGTTTCCTTCACCTGTCACTCGTCCGAGCTATTCTGTTTTGGATAAAACCAAAATCAAAGAGACCTTTGGAATAACGATTCCGTACTGGACGGAATCCCTCAAAACTTGTATCAGGAACATAAAAAAGCAATAAATATGGAACGTACAGTCCTTATAACAGGTGGTGCAGGTTTCATAGGCAGTCATGTCGTTCGCCTGTTTGTGAGCAGGTATCCAGAGTATCACATCATCAATCTCGATAAGTTGACTTATGCAGGAAATCTTGCGAACTTGAAGGATGTTGAGAATAAGCCTAACTACAAGTTTGTCAAGATGGATATCTGTGATTTCGAGGGGGTGCTTAAATTGATGCAAGAGAGGCATGTCGATGGTATCATTCACCTTGCTGCAGAAAGTCATGTCGATAGGAGTATCAAAGACCCGTTCACCTTCGCGCAAACCAATGTGATGGGAACGCTATCGCTGCTTCAGGCCGCAAAAGCGTATTGGGAGAGCCTTCCCGAAAAGTTCGAGGGTAAGAGGTTCTACCACATCAGTACCGATGAAGTATATGGCGCATTGCAGATGACACATCCTGAGGGCGTAGAACCTCCTTTCACTACAAAAGCATCCAGTGGCAAACATCATCTTGCGTATGGAGAGAAGTTCTTCACGGAAGAATTGAAGTACCAGCCGCACAGCCCATACAGTGCTGCCAAGGCCAGCAGTGATCATTTCGTGAGAGCATTCCACGACACTTTCGGTATGCCTACCATAGTGACCAACTGTTCCAATAACTATGGTCCTTATCAGTTTCCAGAGAAGCTGATTCCACTCTTCATTAATAATATCCGTAACCGCAAACCGCTACCCGTCTATGGCAAAGGTGAGAATGTGCGCGACTGGCTCTATGTTGAAGATCACGCCAGAGCTATTGATACTATCTTCCACAGTGGAAAAGTGGCAGAAACCTACAATATTGGAGGTTTCAATGAGTGGAAAAACATTGATATTATCAAAGTCCTTATCAATACTGTAGACCGTCTTTTGGGGCGACCGGAAGGTGCAGATATGGATTTGATTACTTATGTCACTGATCGCGCTGGGCACGACCTCCGGTACGCCATCGACAGCACCAAGCTGCAGAAAGAACTTGGTTGGGAGCCTAGTCTTCAGTTTGAAGAGGGCATCGAGAAAACTGTTAAGTGGTATTTGGAGAATCAGGAGTGGTTAGATAATGTTACCAGTGGTGATTATCAGAAGTACTATGACGGTATGTACCGAAATAGATAAATTCAATGAAAGGAATCGTACTAGCCGGATGGTCTGGCACAAGCTTTCATCATTGGTGAGAAGTTCATCGGCAACGACAGCGCATGCCTTGTGCTGGGAGACAATATTTTCTACGGCTCCGGCTTCACTGGTCTCCTCCGCGAAGCTGTCAATGACGCTGAAGAAAACAAGAAAGCCACAGTCTTTGGCTACTGGGTATCAGACCCTGAGCGTTACGGCGTTGCCGAATTTGACAAGCAAGGCAACTGCCTCTCCATAGAGGAGAAGCCGAAGGAGCCCAAGAGTAATTACGCCGTTGTTGGCCTCTACTTCTATCCCAACAAGGTGGTTGATGTGGCGAAGCATATTAAGCCTTCAGCAAGGGGTGAGCTTGAAATCACAACGGTAAGCCAGGAATTCCTCAAAGACGGAGAACTCAAGGTTCAGGTCTTTGGCAGGGGCTTCGCCTGGCTTGACACTGGCACTCACGACTCTCTGGCTGAAGCTTCTACCTTTGTTGAGGTGATAGAAAAGCGTCAAGGCCTCAAGGTCGCCTGCTTGGAAGGCATTGCCTACCGCAACGGCTGGATAAGTGAGGAAAAGATGCGCGAACTTGCCAAGCCGATGCTGAAGAACCAGTATGGGCAGTATCTACTGAAAGTAATTGATGAGATGAAAGAGGAAGTGAATTCAAGGACGCTTGTTCAAGATTAAGGTGTAAGTTATACAGACATCAATAAAAGATGTTCTCGTCATTGAGCCTAAGGTATTTGGAGGCTCAAGAGGATATTTCTTCGAAAGTTTCTCACAAAGAGAATTTGATGAGAAGGTCGCACCTATACTTGGACATATAATCATTTTTGTTCAAGACAATGAATCCATGTCAAGCTATGGCGTTATGCGCGGGCTGCATTTCCAGCATCCTCCGTTTACACAGAGCAAGTTAGTTCGCTGCGTTAGAGGAGCCGTGTTAGATGTGGCTGTTGATATCCGCAAGGGAAGCCCTACCTATGGTAAGCATGTTGCTGTGGAATTAACGGAAGATAACACCGTCAGTTCTTTGTGCCCCGCGGCTTTGCACACGGTTTTGCAGTACTTAGCGAGACGGCTGTTTTCCAGTATAAATGTGATGAGTTTTATCATCTAGAGGCAGATGGTGGCATCAACATTCTTGATGATAGCCTTGGAATAAAATGGAGAATACCTACTGAGAAGACAGTTTTGTCAGAGAAAGACACGAAACATCCGATTCTCAAAGATTTTGAAACACCGTTCCAATTGTGACTTCATTCTATAATATTATGACAAATCGTAAATCTCTTGAATATAGTTATATAGTCGTTGGTTACGGATACGAGTATTATAAATACGTATATCGTCAACTTGACTATTTTACTAATACTTTTTTTGTGGAGGATTGGCCTTCCTCCAAAATGATCAGGAGAGTCTACGATCGTCTTCCTTTGAAACGTTTTTGGCTTGCTGCATATATACGTTTTTTAAGACGAGTGGCAGAGAAGATGCATTTAAATAAGGAAAATAAGATTTGTTTTGTATTGTTGGCAGGAGGAGTTAATAACGTCTTTCTCCGTCACGGATTATGTGCAAAGATAAGAGACACATTTGTAAATAGTAAGGTCGTTTTTTTTATTAATGACCTTGTAAGCAGAACAAATCAACCAGTCCTTCTGATGAAAGAACAGGCAGATTTGGTTTACTCTTTTGATCCAAATGATTGCGAAAGATATGGGCTGATATATCATGTGATACCTTATTCTGATTTTAATTTCCATGTTGTCAATCAGCCGGAATATGATGTGGTATTTGTAGGCGCAGCGAAGGACAGACTTAAAGATTTATTGAAGATACATTCATATCTATCTGGCAAAGGGGTAAAGTGTGGATTTATTATTATAGAAGTTAAAGATGAGGATCAAGTTCAGGCAGAGGGTATAACTTATAGTGAGCGGATTACGTATGAAGAAAATTTGCGCCTCCTCCAAAATGGCAATTGCATCTTAGATGTAATACAGGGAGGAAGCAAAGGTAATACTATTCGCGTTGGAGAAGCCATTATTATGGGTAAGAAACTATTGAGTAATAATACTAATATACCTAATAATGGGGTTTACGATGAACAGTATATGAGATGTTTTGATAAGGCAGAAGATATAGATGTAGCTTTTGTTTTGGATAGGACCCCGGTTTCCTATGAGATAAAAGAACACATGTACCCGACTGATTTATTTGCTAATATTGAAAAGACACTTGCTAATGAGTAAGCTTTCAGAGTTCTGGAATACTAAGAGTGATGCTGCAAAGTCTGCTTTTGTTTTTACGGTCGCGATTTTGCTATCAAGAGGCATATCAATTATTAGCACTCCTATATTTACTCGAATCATGCCTCCAGACCAAATAGGAGTAGTCGGGCTCTTTACATCATATTTAGGCATAATCACTTCAATATCCTCTCTTGCGCTCAATTCAGGTGGTTTTATGGTAGGGCTTAAGGAATTTGCAGAGAGTAGAGACAAATATATATCATCATTATTAACTTTAACAACAATATCGGCATTGGCACTAGCAATTGCAGTCTCAGTGGCTCCATCTTTCTGGGCTGAATTCCTAGGGTTGCCATCAGGTTTGATAGCTTTGCTGTTATTTGGATGCTTAGTTACACCTGGCTATGAATTTTGGCTCATGCGGCAACGCTATGAGTATAGCTATAGAAAAGCAGCTCTTATAACAGTCCTGACTTCTGTTTTGTCAACATCATTTGCAGTTATTGCAGTTATTATGGCGAAGGACATACCAGAGCACCTTGGGGAATTAAGGTTATATGTGGCAACAGGTTCCTCTCTCCTTGTTTATTTTGTAATATGGCTTTTCTTGTTGATAAAAGGTAGGACTTTTTATAATAAAGAGTATTGGACGTTTTCATTGGCGTTAAGCTTACCTCTCTTAGGTCATTCATTCGCCACGCAGTTGCTAAGTGTATCAGATCGTTTTTTTATAGGTAAGTTTGTTGACAATACTGCCGTTGGCATATATTCTACACTATATTCTGTGGGCTCACTATCGCTTATGTTCTGGAGTGCTCTTAATTCATCATTCGTTCCATATCTTTTTCAGAATTTGGATACTAATGAGCAAAAAAGGGTGGTGGCAATAAATTCTGCGAAACTGTTGGCCTTTTTTTCCATTATTTCGATGGGGGTGTCATTAATGGCTCCTGAAATAGTTAAAATACTAGCCCCGCGTGAATATGTGGAAAATATAAATATTATACCACCAATTATAGCGGGTGTGTTTTTCATTTCGGTTGGCAACTTTTATTCAAATCTGCTTGTGTATTGTAAAAATACGTTGGCAATAATGTTATCGTCTATAACAGCCGGAGCCATTAGTGTTATCTTGAATATTCTTTTCATACCGCGATTCGGTTATGTGGCGGCAGCATACAACACGCTGATTTCTTATGTGATATTTGCCTTGCTGCAGGCTGCTTCGAGCTATTCTGTATTTAGAAAAAAAACTGATGGAGCATTTCCGTATAGCAACAAGTTAATGATAACTATTTTGTTAGTGACGACATCACTAATAATGTCATGTTTGATCCTTTACAAAAATAATGTAATTAGGTACAGTTTTGTATTGATTATTGTAATTAGTGGTGTTATAATGTATAAGAGGAGGAGAAGGGCATATGATCAACTGGCTTAAATTAAAAGTTTACACGATTTTGGGGCGTTCAAAAGAACGTCGCTTTTTGAGGCAGTATTGTAGTAAGTGCGCCAGTTCAATACAGTTGAGGGAGTTTGCATATATACATCCTCAAGGAGATCTCTTCATTGGTGAGAATTCCCGGTTAATGTGCTGGTTGGAGTTTGAAAAAAAACACCTTCCCCGCCAGAGATTAACGCCTAATTTGAAGATAGGGAAAAATTTCCATGCTACTCGAAATTTAACGATACAATGTGCAGGAAATATTACTATTGGTGATGATGTTTTGGTGGCCAGTGATGTCTTTATCATTAATTATAATCACGGATTGTCGCCTTTGACAAAATCCTATCTTGAAAACGATCTTGATGTTTCAGAGGTTATCATAGAAGATGGAGTCTGGATAGGTAATAATGTAATAGTCTTACCTGGTGTTCGCATTGGGAGGAAGTCTATTATTGGCGCGGGTAGTGTCGTAACAAAAGATGTTCCCGATTATTCAATTGCTGTCGGTAATCCAGCAAGAGTAATTAAGAAGTACAATTTCACAGCCAATAAATGGGATAATGTAGATAGAATATGAGAGTATTAGTAACTGGAGCAAACGGATATATTGGCCGTCATGTGGTGAATGCACTTTTAGACAAGGGTGCGGAGGTGATAGCTTGTGACATTGTCACAAATGATGTGGATGAACGTGCAGAGCGTAAAACGCTAAATCTCTTTGAACTGCCGGAAGGCAATGTATATGAGCTATTAGGTTCACCTGACGTTTGTCTCCATATGGCTTGGCGCAATGGATTTGTTCATAATGCACCTACTCAAATAGGTGACCTCTCAGCACATTATAAGTTCTTGACTGCTATGATAGATGGTGGCCTTAAACAACTGGCCGTGATGGGAACTATGCACGAGGTGGGTTACTGGGAAGGCGCCATTGACGAGAACACTCCTTGCAATCCCATTTCAATGTATGGTATTGCTAAGGATGCTTTACGTAGGTCTATGATACTCTACTGTAAGCAGAAAGAATGCATTCTTCAATGGCTCCGTTGCTACTATATTTTGGGCGATGACAAGAAGAATAACTCCATCTTCTGCAAGTTGCTGTTAGCTGCTGAAGAGGGCAAGAAAACCTTCCCGTTCACAACAGGTAAGAATCAGTACGATTTTATAACCGTTGATGAGCTGGCCAACCAGCTCTCTGCTGCTGTAATGCAGAAGGAAGTAGTGGGCATCATCAATTGCTGCACCGGCAAACCTATGAGTTTAGCAGAACGAGTTGAGCAGTTTATCAAAGAGCATAATCTTGACATCAAGCTGGAATATGGTGCATTCCCGGATAGACCATACGATTCTCCATGTGTGTATGGTAATCCAGATAAAATCAATACTATATTGATTCTTAGTATATGACAAAAAGTTGAAAATACTTATTGTAATTTATGGATTATAAAGTAATTGCTATTGCAAAAGACCTTAGAATTTCGTGACTTTAAGGTATGTTATGTTCAGGGGCATGAAGTAGAGTGGCTTCGATATCGAAGGCTCCCACGTTCGTGACCATGCTCGTATGTCCAATCTCTTTGCCATCATCATGATTCCCTATGTCTGGTGCTACGTAAGCATTCGATAAAGTACGACTGTCTGTTTGATTAAGAAGCTGTTTAAATTTTAGTCGCATAATTTGTTATACA
>ULPT01041895.1_pt1 | contig 11136 bp, 8 predicted proteins | sample 1953751 | NCBI WGS metagenome assembly ULPT01 (sample SAMEA4835636, study PRJEB28245) | human gut metagenome | biome: gut microbiome; material: fecal sample | place: Denmark | collected 2008
TGCCTACACCGTGGGCGATTACCGCGTGGCAACTACGCTCGAAGGGGTGGGAGTAACCGCCGCATAATACGAAAACGCACAAATTTACGGAAGAATCGAACGGTATTCGGTCTTGGGTACCGTTCGGTTTCGTAAATAACTACTTCAAAGGTAATACTTAAAGGTTTATACTTATGGAAAAAATCATTGTTACGCTCGAAAACCACTTCGATCAAGTGTGGAGAAGGTGCTTTAAGCGCAATATCGAAAACGACGGATATACTTATATTTCCTACGAAAAAATCGAGGAAATGTATATTGACCGCTGTATCGAAATTGCCGAGAAACGCCCGGAGTTTAGGTTTCAGATAGAAACCGCGGTCGTCGTCGTCAATTATCTTCACAATCACCCCGAAAAGAAAGAGGTTTTGCGCAGGCTTTACGATAGAAAACAATTGCGAGTAATGGATTCGGGCTACTACATAACCGACTCGAACATGATAGGTATCGAGTCGTTCATAACCGATTTTCTGCTCAGCGACAGATTTTTAAAGGACGTTTTCGGCGAAGTGTCGGCGGTCGTTACTCGTCGCGACGCGTTCGGCAACAGCGCGCAACTGCCGCAGGTTTTCCGCGACCTCGGCAAAAAATCCATCGTGGCTATCAGTTATTCGCGCGTCTATGGCGACGTTTGGCGCGGTATCGACGGAAGCGCTGTGTGCGTAAAGCAACCGCCGTTTGCCGGCGGCGCGGGTGGATGGAGCAAACTCGTGCCTTGCCCCGAGTGTAAGGGTAAGGGCTGCAAAAAGTGCGACTACACCGGCGTCGATCGCGAACGCGAGCGTAAAGACTGGTGGAACCTTACCGTTTATCCCGAAAGGATACTTGCGGACGAGGTTACGACTATTACGATGGGGTGCGAGGAACTAACGCCCGCAGAGTCGCTCGTAGACGAAGTGAACGCGTTGAAGTCAAAGTATCCGGTCGAGTTCGGGTTTAACGAGGACTATCTGCCGTATATCGAGGATATTAACGCCAAACTTGATTGCGGCGATTTTAGCGGGTTGTCCGTTCATCCGAGTTTCCAGGTAAACTTCAACAATACCGGCTGTTACGTTTCGAGAATAAAGACGAAACAGCGGCTTATCGAAGCGGAGAATACCGTTTCCGATCTCGAAGTGCTTGCCGCGAAGAAATACGTTTCTACCGGCGAAGCAACCGACTTTAGCGAGATTTACAAGCATTATCTTTTCGGAGCGTTCCACGACAGCGTTGCCGGTACTATGGTTGACGCGGCTTACGATGAGATTATGGCCGCTTACAATTCGCTGAGCGGGAAGATCGAAGCGGTTTCTGCGCGTTTGACAGATAAAACCGAAAGCAGCGAAAAGTACTTTTTCAACGGTTTGCCGATAAAAAGAAACGCCGTGGTTTATATGGGTTGCCCTAACGGGAAAAATATCGAAATTTCGGGCGAGGGCGTGAAAACGCTCGGGTGCGACGGCAAAATCGCGACCGTACTCGTAGAGAATATCGAACCTTACGGCGCACGCGCGTTTAAGATAACCGAAGCTGACAATAAGTCCGCCAAAGCAACCGAAACCGCAGAAAAAGTTGCGTTTCATGGTACTGTATTGAACGGTGCGGATGAGGGAACGAAGTTTTCGGGCGGCGAAAAGCGCGTAATTGGAAATTCGCGTTACGCGGTGACGATAAACGGCAACGGCGTGGAAAGTATTTACGACAAGATTTTGCGCAAAACCGTTTGCGCTGTGGGCGCATTCTCGCCGTTCGAGCACGTTCTCGAAACCGATATCGGCTCGCCTTGGACTACGCTCGAAAACTATTTTAACAAGACGAGATTAAGAGATTACACGCGGCTTGTCGGCGTTACCGAAAAATCGGGCTACGCCCATGCCGAGTTCCGCACCGCGATACCGAATTCGATGTCGGGCGAGAGCAACGACAACGTTATCGAGTGGAAGATTGCGCTCATAGACGGCGTTGACGAAATTCTGTATTCGTCGCGCGTCGAGTGGCACAACTTCAACCGCAGATTAAAAGTCGCGTTCCCTGCGACGGGCAACGGCGAAGCATTCTATTCCGCGCCGGGAGCGGTTATTCCCGCCGAGAAGTACGAGCCGTATTTCTCGTGGTCGGGGGCAACCGGAGATTACCCCGCGTATCGTTTCGCCGCAATTGAAGCGGACGGTTACGTTGCCACCGTATTTAACGCCGGTACGCCGAGTTTCGGAGTGGAAAAGAGTAATGACGGCGCGGTTATGTTCGTTTCTATTCTGCGGTCACCCACCGTTCCGACATATTTACATGAACCGCAGAGTTACACAATGAAAGCGTGGGACGGTATGCGCGACAACGGCAGCCACGAGTTCAGGCTTGCGCTGAAAACTTACGGGAAAAGAAGCGCGGACATCGTACTCGACGCGGAAGCGTTCGCCCATTCGCTTGCGGTTATAGACGGAGCGGCGGCAAACACCGAACTGCCGATTGTAAAAGACGGTAAAGCGGTTATAACGCGTGTAAAGCCTGCTTACGACGGAGACGGAATTATCGTTCGACTTATCGATGAGAACGGCGACGGCGGCGAAACGACGATTTCTTTACCTGCGTGGGTTAAGTCGGTCGTGCTTACCGACGTTGCGGAAAACGAAAAAAGAGATTTGCCTACGAGCGGTAAAACTCTTACGCTTACTTTCCGTCCGTTCGAGATTAAGACTTTGAAATTAAAAAAACGTTGAAGTTATGAAATTAAAGAATTCTGTAGTAAAAACTTTAATTGTGGGCGCGGCACGCGTGTGGGAAACGCCGGATGGGTTGAAATATTCTCGTTTGAGTGAAACGCAGGCGGAAACGTGGAAAAAAGAAAGCGAGTGGTTCAATAGAATCGTAACGTCCGGAGAAGGCGTTATTCTTGATTTCGATACGAATTCGGAATATTTCGCCTTTACGATTTCCGAAAAATCAAACGCTGAAATCTGGGTTGACGGATTATTCTTTAAGAATTTTATCGACGCAACCGAAGTAAAGTGCGATTTTTCGCCGGAGAATCGCTCCGATATGCGGCATATCATTTGTTATTTACCGAGTAACGGTGCGGTGAGAGATTTTGCTGTGTCCGACGGAGCAGAAACGGTGAAACATAAGTACGAACGGAAAATTTTGTTTATCGGCGACAGTATCACGAACGGCGCTTGTTCACATTATGAGGGGACTTCATATCCGAACGTCACGGCAAGAGCGTTGAACGCGGAACGTTTTATTACGGGCGTTGGCGGCGGATATTTTTTGCCTGCGTTTTTTGAAAAAACAGAGTTTAAGCCGGATATCGTAATCGTCGCGTTCGGAACAAATGATTTTTCAAACAATGAGAGTTTCGATGTGATTAAAGAAAAAGCCGAGGCTTTTTTACGGCACGTTTCAAAAAATTATCGGAATAAAAAACTGTTTTGTATATCACCGATATGGCGGAAAACGGCAAAAAAACTATCGGCTGGTGAGAACTTTTCGGAATATTGCGAAAAATTGAAAACGGTGATTTCCGATAGCGATTTTACGTTAATAGAGGGTGATAAATTAGTTCCTCACGACGAAAGATTTTTCGATGACGGTGAATTGCACCCGAATGCAATTGGCCATTATATGTATGCGGAAAATTTGATTAAATTTATACAGAGGAAAATCTAATTACCGGTGTCGAAAGAACTTTCTTAAAATGGACGGGCAAAAAAGAGTATCGGGCACCTTGCGTTATAGAACGTAACGAAAAGTTTTGTATGTGTTACTCGTCAATGCCCGCCGGCGAAAGCGATGTCCAAACTGAGAATATCAAAGCTGCGGCCGGCGATTGCGCGGTCGGACCGTTTAATTTCATTTTGTTTTTCGCCGCTGTTGTGTGCCGACGATACGGAAATTTGCACCGGTCACAATAGTTTGATAGAGAAAAACGGTAAAATTTATATGATTTACCACGGAAGGGACAAAGATTCGACGCTGAAAAACGATGACAGAACAGCAAGAATCTGCGAACTTTTAGTCGGAAACGAAGGAAAACCGACTATACAAAGAAAGTAGCGTCTTAAAATCAATGCTTTTTATAGTCGCTCGGCACCGTGCCGAGAATACTTTTGAAAGTACGGATATAATAAGGCACGCTGTTGAATCCGCACTCGTATGCTGTAGTTTGTACCGATTTGCCTTGTGAGAGAAGTTCACACGATTTTGAAACGCGCACGGTATTGACGAAATCGGTGAACGTTTCGCCGACGAGTTCTCTGAATTTGCGGCAGAAGTAGTTTCTGTTGTAACCGCAAAAGTTCGCCGCTTCTTCGAGTGTGAGTTTGCGGTTGTAATTAGAGTCGATATAGTCGATGAGTTTATACATTACTTCGTCGTAAGACGTTGCGTTCTGTTCGGCGTAAGACGAGGTAAGCGTGTCAAAAAGGTCGATAAACGAGCGAAGCACTACGGAGATATCGTTACCGTTTTCGTCTATACGGCATACCGCGTCGTAAACTTCGTCGAATTTGTCGCACACGGTGGAAATATTGCCTAAGCGCACGTTTTTCGCTTTTAGTATCGCTTTTAATCCAAGATATTGTGACATTGCGTCGACGTCGATTTTGCACACACGTATAAAATCTCCGCCGCTGACATAGCGAAGCGAGTGTACCACCATCGGTGGTATAAAAAACACGTTTTTCGGCTGAATTTCATATTGGTTGCCGTTGATTACCGCCGTTCCGCTTATGTTTCTGGACATTATTATTTCAATCGTATGTCCGTAGTGCGCAGGCGTGATAACAGTACATTTTTTACTGCTAGGAGTAGGTACGCCTTCAATCCGATAAAACTTTTCGCATGTCGAATGGTTGAAAACCTCGAAAAACGGTTGGGATTCGTACATTTTTTACACCTCGCTTATGATAATATTATACAATAATTTTGCGATTATGTCAATAGTAGAGTTAATATAATGCAAATTTAATAGCGAAACAAACACTTCAGATTACAAGAAACGGTATATGCGAACCAAGTGGAATATAAGGAAAGAACGAAAATGATAAAACTACAACCCGTTTTGAAAGATTATCTATGGGGCGGAGGAAAATTAAAAACGCTTTTCGGAAGAAAGAAAAACGGAATTATTGCCGAAAGTTGGGAAGTGTCCGTACATAAAGACGGTGAAAGCACGATTTCGGGAACGAATAAAACTTTTGCTGAATATCTGAAAGAAAACAAAAACACAGTTGATCTGAACGGCGGCGAATTTCCCGTTCTTATAAAATATATCGACGCGGCGAAAAATCTTTCGGTTCAGGTTCATCCGAACGACGAATACGCTCAGAAATACGAACACGACAACGGCAAAACCGAAATGTGGTATATCGTTTCGGCGGATGACGGCGCGGGTATTTATTGTGGTTTCAAACGCGATACGAACAAGGAAGAATTTCTTGCAAAAGTCAAAGACGGCACAGTCGAAGAATTGCTGAATTTCATTCCCGTTAAGGCGGGCGATTGCTACCTTATTAAGTCTGGAACGGTTCACGCTATCGGAGCGGGTTGCGTGATTTGTGAAATACAGCAAAACAGCAACGTTACATATCGCGTTTACGATTACAATCGCCGCGGCGCGGACGGGAAACTTCGTCCGTTACACGTTGAAAAAGCGGTTGATGTAATCAATTTCAAGGCGTTCAAAGACGAAACGAACGGTGGCGAATATGAAAAACTAAGCGGCAATAACGGCGAAATACGCCACCTTACGGCTTGCAAATATTTCAGAACCCGTGAACTTAAACTCAACGGAAAATATGCTGAAAAGAACGATAAAACGTTTACGGCAATCAATTTCGTGGCAGGTAGCGGCGAGATAAACGGCGAAAAGTTCGTTTCGGGCGATAGTTTCTTTGTTCCTTGCGGCGAAGAATTTACCGTAAACGGAAACGCCACGGCGATTTTAACTACCGAAAATACGCTGAAATATTATGCGGGAATAGACCTTGGCGGCACGGGCATAAAATGCGGAATCGTGGATGAAAACGGCAAGATCGTTGCGATTAAGAAATGCCCGACGAGAAAGGACGTTGAAGCGAAAGAAATTCTTCTCGATATGGCGAATCTCGTAAAAGATTTGCAGAAAGAAACGGGATTGACGCTCGAAGGTGTTGGTGTAGGTTGCCCCGGACTTATTGATACCGAAAAGGGCAACGTGGTTTACAGCAACAATTTCGCATGGAAAAATGTTCCGCTCGTGAAAACGTTGAAAGATGAACTGAAACTGCCCGTATACGTTACGAACGACGCTAATGCGGCTGCTCTCGGCGAGTATTATTTTGGTGCAGGGAAAAAGTATAAATCGCTTGTAATGCTTACGCTCGGCACGGGCGTGGGTAGCGGAATCGTGTTTAATGGAAAACTGTTTGAAGGCAATCTCGGAGCGGGAGTTGAACTCGGACACGAAGTAATACGAATCGGCGGCGAGAAATGCACCTGCGGAAGAAAGGGCTGTCTTGAAGCCTATGCTTCGGCAACCGCTTTGATACGGCAGGCAAAAAAGACTATGGAAAACGATAAATGCAGTCTGCTTTGGAAACTTACGGACGGAAATAAAGAGAAAGTAAACGGTAAAATCGTGTTCGATGCTCTACGCGCAGGCGATAAAACGGCGGAAAAAGTCGTGAAGAAATACACAGAATATCTTGCGGTGGGCGTAACGAACGTAATCAATGCTTTCCACCCGCAAGCGATTGTATTAGGCGGCGGAATTTGCGCTGCAAGCGACGCGTTTTTAACGCCGCTGAAACGTAAGGTTAATCGCGGTATATTCGGCGGAACGAAATTCGCTCCCGTAGAAATTGTTGTTGCAAGCCTCGGCAACGATGCTGGTATTTACGGCGCGGCTGCGCTTGCGTTTAATAAAGAGTAAATCCGTTATGCCAGACAAAAACAAAATAAAATTGCTTATATTGTGGGATATTCTTTGCAAGAATACCGACGAGAATCATGCGATGAACGCCGACGAGATACGGGAAGAGTTGGCAAAACGCGGAATAAGCGTAATCCGTCGTGTTGTTGCTGACGATATAGCCGCATTGAACAAGTACGGTTACGAGGTTTTGTCGTACAAGAAAAAGTACTATTATTACTACGTTGTCAATCGCCCGCTCGATACGGCGGAAGTCGTACTACTTGCCGACGCGTTGAAATCGTCCAAACTGTCTGCACGGCAAAAGAACGCGCTCATAGAAAAACTCTCGGGACTATTGTGTTCGTATCAGGCACAAAGCGTGTCGAAACACCTTGTATCGGTTGCAGACGAAAAGCAAAGCGGCGCGTCAATTATCTATAACGTCGACGCGATAGAACGAGCGATAGACGAGAATAAACAAATATCTTTTCTTTACTTCGATTATGATAGAACCCACAATAAGATATATCGTAAGAACGGTGAAAAGTACGTTGTAAATCCCGTGGTGATGGTTTGGGACAGAAATAACTATTATCTATTGTGTTTCAGCGATAACCACGAAAATATAACAACGTATCGCATAGACAAGATGGACAAGGCTTGGGTGTCTGAAATAGACAGAACACCGCACCGCGAGTACGAATTATTCGATACGGAAGAATATTGCAAACAAGCATTTTCGATGTTCGGAGGCGAAAAACAAAAAGTCACGCTATTGTTTGATCCCGAAATATTATCAGAGATATTCGACAGATTCGGCGACGGAGTAAGAGTCGTTGAGCAGAGTGAAAAAGTTTATTCGGTAGAAGTGAAAGTACAGGTATCGAAACCGTTTTTCGCATGGATGGTCGGAACGTGCGGCAAGGTAAAAATAAAATCGCCGCAAAGCGTATTAAATGATTTTACCGAATTCGTCAATGCAATTAAAGAAGCATATTAAAACAGAAGATTGTCGCTTACTTAACGTAGCGACAATCTTTTTATATGAGTTTGTTCAATGTAATTTTCAGAGCATTGAAAATTTGAAAACGCCTGCCGTTTATGATATAATACCACTACAAAACACAGCGTATTAGCAACAAACGTTAAATCGGTATCAAGTGCTTTTGCCCCGAAGCGCAAAGATATATAAATCGTTGCAAACGAATACTTTTCTGTCGTATAGGAGTTATCCCGACCATACAATGACGGTTGAGTAAATACAGATTCGTTTGTAAGTTATGGGAAAAAGGAGGTTGTATTTTATGAAATACGCAATGTGTCCGAAATGCGGTCGTCGCTTGTGTAAAGGCGAGGACGGAACGAAAGTGGAAATGGAGTGTCCGAAGTGCGGAATGTTTGTTTCGATTGTTATCGAAGAGGACGATATCCGCATCAGTAAGAAACCCTTGTTCTCTGAAAAACCGTTAAAGGCAAGTTGAAAGAACCAGAGTGACCGACCGAAACAATTAAATAACGTAGCGGGGAAAGAAATGTAGTTATATTTCTTTTCCGACATCTTGTTATGAGGCTGGACACGGCAGAGAGCCGTGAGGAGTCTGACAGATAGAGTTAAAATCCAAAAGCATAGGGTTAGACTTATTTGTCAGGCTCTTTTTAGTGCCGTTTACGCCCGATTGTAAAGGATTTTACACCTTGCAGTCGGGCTTTTTTGTTATGAGCGAAATCGTCCGATTGCGAATAAGAACAACAAACATAAAAACGGAGGATTTTAGTATGAAAAAGAAAGTAACTTACAAGCTCGAACAAACCAAAAGCATTATCGTGGAAGTAGAAACGGAAGAACAGGAAAGGCAGATAAGAGAACTCAATCGCGAGTTTGACAGAGAAGAACGACGCAACCGTAGATTACAAGCAAAAATGGACTCGCTCGACGCGTTGTACGAAGAAACGGGATTCGAGCCTATCGACGAGGACGCAAATCCCGAAACGATTTTTATTCGGAAAGAAGAGCGCGAAGAGAAGAAAGAACGCGTGCATAGAGCAATATCCGCATTGAAACCACGATACAGAAAAGTCGTTCAAATGCTGTTCTTCGAGAATAAAACGCAGGGAGATGTTGCAATCGAACTCGGAATAACTCAGCCCGCAGTTTGTTTGCTTACGCAGCGAATAATGTCGGCTTTAAGAAAAATTTTACAAGAAAAATAAAAAATTTTTCCGAAAAACATTATAATGACGCCCTCCAAATGTCCTTATATAGTGCAGGGGATAAATATCCCGAACGAAAACGGACACAGGGGGCGGCGTGTAATGAGCGAACGAAAAACGAAAGATTTACCCGTTAAGAAGAACGCGGACGGAACGAAAATTAAAGGGTATTCCTTACGGAGCGGCGCGTTCTATGCTTGGCTGAAAGAAAGCGGCTACACGGTAAGTCAGATTGCGGAACGTCTTGACATTGACGAAAAAGAATTTGTGTACAAGCTCAAGACAAAGCAACTGTTCGGCAGAGAACATCTGCGGATTCTGATTGAAACGATGGGTGCGTCTGCGGCTTGCTTTGCGATATTCTTTCCGACTTTTGAACTTCGGCAGCAGATATATTTTGAGGTGTTCGGAAAAGAGTTGCCCTTGCAGGAAAACAGACAAAGGAGGTGGAAGAAAAATTGAGCGACATCAGAAGAAACGCAGACAGAAATCGAGCGATACAGGCGATGATGACGGACGGAGAACAACTCAAAACGTTTTATCGTTTCGTTGCGAACAATCCGCATATCGCATTGCACGACGCCTGTCAGATCGTAATCGAGCGACCGAACGCGAGCGTATGCTTTTCTTTTGAAGAGTGGAACGCGCAGGGGCGAAGAGTTACAAAAGGCAGAAAAGGTATTCCGTATTACGACAGCGACGGGAACAAATACTTCGTATTCGACGTTGCCGATACGCACGGCGAGAATCGTTACAGGCGCATAACGCAACCTGTAAAAAAGATTTTGGACGGGCTTGACCTACTGAACAGCACGGAAATTGCGGAGAGTAACCGCGGCGATTATCGCATTATGCTTTCGGGAGTGGTAACTTATCTCGGACAGAACGATTTTCTGACCGAAAACGACGAGATAAGGAACAGACTCATTGCAGAAGGCGTTGCGTATTCGTTGTATTCGACAATGGGTTTTCCGAAAGAACGGGGAATAACGCTGAAAGGCTATCCCTATGGGTTACAGGATAACGCGGATCTGTTTCGTGAAGTGCAGAAAGCGGTGGAAGTCTTACAACAAGACATAAACGACGCGATTTACAACAAGCAAAACGAAGTACCCGTTATCGACGACATTGACGAAGAATATGTTTCGGACGAGCCTGTAATTCCGAAAGCGGACGAACAACCCGTAGCTCAGGAAGAAAAAACGACGGTTTTGCCGTATTATGCGGAATATCTACGAGTTCAAAAAGCGAACCCCGACAGCATTGTCGTATACCGTTTGGGCGATTTTTACGAAGTAATGGGCGAAAAGGCTGAACAAGCCGCGACCATTCTCGATTTAACGCTCACGGGAAGGAACGTTGGATTACCCGAACGAGTGCCGATGTGCGGTTTTCCGTATCACGTTACGGAGCAGTATATCGAAAAACTGCTCGATAAAGTAAGTGTTGTCGTTGTAGAACCTGACAAAGAACCTGTTTTCATCAAATCTCACGTCGAAGAACCGAAAACGCCCGAACTTGAAGAATTATCGCCCGAAGAAAGCGAAGAGCTTGACCGCATTTTTTCCGAACAGGAAGAAACGGAAGAGCAACCCGATTATGTGGGCGAGATAGACACGCGTTTCCCGATTGACGACGATTACGGAGATGAGGACGAACCGACCGACGAAGAAATCGAAGAAGCGTTTGAAGCCGCCAAAGAAGAGGAATCGGACGAAGAAACAGAAGATTACGATTACGAAGAAGATAAAAAGCAGACCAAAGAAACGAAACCCGAAAACAGGGGGAAGCCTATTTGGGAACGCCGTAATCGACCGAGTATGCAAAGGTCGCTGTTCGACGCGTTTGACGAGCAAACGCCCGAAGAAAAACTCAAAGAGTGGGGCTTGAAACGCGGGAGCGGGTTTGTATACGGGAAATACCGCATTTGCGAAAAATATCAGGAGAACCCGACCGACAAAGAATTTGCCGATTTTTTAAGGAGAGAATACGGCACGGGCGGTGGCGGTTACGAT
>ULPT01001423.1_pt1 | contig 11116 bp, 7 predicted proteins | sample 1953751 | NCBI WGS metagenome assembly ULPT01 (sample SAMEA4835636, study PRJEB28245) | human gut metagenome | biome: gut microbiome; material: fecal sample | place: Denmark | collected 2008
GGACTCGGCGGCGGACACGATGAGCGTGAGCAGACGCTCAACCAGCTGCTTGTTGAGATGGACGGCTTCGGCAACAACGAGGGAGTCATCGTCATGGCGGCGACCAACCGTGCGGATATCCTCGATAACGCGCTTCTGCGTCCCGGCCGCTTCGACCGTCAGGTCTATGTCGGCATGCCCGATATAAAGGGCAGGGAGGCGATACTGAAGATCCACGCGCGCGGCAAGCCCCTGGGCGACGATGTTGACCTTAAGTCCCTTGCCAAGGGCACGCCCGGCTTCTCCGGTGCAGACCTTGAAAACCTCATGAACGAGGCGGCGCTGCTGGCAGTTCGCCGCAAGCATCGCTTCATTACCATGTCCGACTGCGACGAGGCGATACTCAAGGTCGAGATGGGCCCTGAGAAGAAGAGCCGCAAGATGTCGGACAAGGCAAAGCGCCTGACCGCCTACCATGAGTCCGGCCACGCGATTGCCTCAAAGTACCTGCTGCACACGGATCCGGTGCACTATATCACCATCATTCCGCGCGGCATGGCCGGCGGCTTCACGCTGTACCGTCCCGACGAGGACGCGGAGGACTTCACCTCCCAGGCGCAGATGTTCGAGCGCATCGTCGCCTGCCTCGGCGGACGTATCGCCGAGAAGCTGTTCCTTGACGATATCTCGACCGGCGCGTCCGGCGATATCCAGCAGGCAACGAGCATCGCCCGCAACATGGTCACCCGCTACGGCATGAGCGAAAAGCTCGGCCCCATCCAGTATGACAGCTCCGACCACAGCATTTTCATCGGCCGCGATTTCGGCACGACCAAGAGCTACTCGGAGGAGACCGCCGCCCTCATAGACGAGGAGGTCAAGCGCATATTCGACGAGGCCTCGGCGCTGTGCGAAAAGATACTCACCGAGCACCGCGACACGCTCATAGGCGTTGCCGAGTACCTGCTTGAGAATGAGTCGATGGATCGCGAGACCTTCGACTACTACTGCCTGCACGGTACCTTCCCCGAGCCGAAGCCTGCGCCCGCCATGCAGGACGATACCATCGAGCGCCCGGCGCGCAAGATATCACGCTTTGACGATCCCCCTGCGGAGGACGCATCGGCAGGCATGGCCGACGCGCCCGACGATAAAAAAGACGAATAATAAGCAAAAGCTCCCGTCCTCGGACGGGAGCTTTTAAGTTTTTTCAAAGCGCATAATATCCTCGACCCGGCAGTCGAGAATGCTGCAAAAGATATCTATCGTGTGCGTGCTGACGCTTTCGTTGCGCTTCAGGCGCGTTATCTGCGCGGGGCTGACCCCGTGCTTTTTTATCAGCATATATTGCGTAACACCCTTGGCCTTCATCGTTTCCCAAAGCGGTTCGTAAGAAATCATAACATTCAAGCCTCACTTTCTACTTGAATGTTAACCGAAAACAGTGTATACTGATATTAACCAATATCGGTTAATATTTAAAAAGGAGAGAAATAATGAAGAAAAGAATACTAAGCCTGATGCTTGTGCTGCTGATGGTGGTGACGCTTGTGCCGACTGCAGCAATGGCAGAGGACGATGTCGTCGCCTATGAGGTAACAGGCGGCAATATCTATTTTGATAAAACTACAGGAACGGTAACATCCTGCGATCCTGAAGTCACAGAAGCAAATATTCCGTCTGAAATAGATGGTGTCGCGGTGACGAGCATTGCTGATTGGGCATTCATAAGCTGTTTTAATAGCCTAACGAGTATTGATATCCCATGCAGTGTGAAATACATTGGTTATGATATATTCTCCGGCGGCTATTCACTAACGAATATAAGTGTTGCAGAGGACAATACAGCATACTGTTCAGTTGACGGAATTCTGTTTAATAAAGATAAGACAAAGCTTATCAAATATCCTGCGAAAAAGACAGATGCTTCTTATTCGATTCCTGATAGCGTGACGAGTATAGGCTATGCTGCATTTTGCCATTGCATGAGCCTTACGAGCGTCACTATCCCTGACAGTGTGACTGACATTGATGCTATTGCATTCGCTGGCTGCACAAATCTGACGAGTATCAGGATTCCCGATAGTGTAAAGAGTATCATCGGGGTATTTGATGGCTGTACGAGTTTGACAAGCATAACGCTTCCCAGCAGTCTTACATACATAGGTGGAAATGCATTCTATAACTGCACGAGCCTTAAAAGCATAGAAATCCCTGATAGTGTGACGTGTATTGGAGACTGGGCATTCCGTAATTGCACTGGTTTGACAAGCATCACGATTCCGAGCAGTGTTACGAGTATTGGCCTGGCGGCTTTCCAAGACTGCATAAACCTTACGGACGTCACAATCTCTAACGGTGTGACAAGTATCTACGAAGTTGCATTTGCCGGCTGTACGGGCTTGACAAGCATCACGATTCCGAGTAGTGTTACGAGCATTATTTACGACCCATTCCAACGCTGCACTAGCTTAACGAGCATAAAAGTTGCAGATGCAAATACGGCATACAGTTCCGTTAATGGAGTTTTGTTTAATAAGGACATAACAGAGCTTGTCAGATATCCTGAAGGAAAAGGAAAAGTTTCGACTGCTTATGCAATACCGGACAGCGTGACGAGCATCGACAGCGCTGCATTTAATTCCTGCACGGGCCTTACGAGCCTAGTGCTTCCGGACAGTGTGACGAGCATTGACGGTTCGGCCTTTTACGACTGCATGAGCCTTGCCGATGTATACTACACCGGCAGTGCAGAACAATGGAACGCAATAAAAATTGGTGATTTGGGCAACGAAGCTCTCCTGAATGCAACCATCCACTACAACTACCATGAGCACGTCACCGAACTCGTCGGCGCAAAGGCCGCGACCTGCACCGAGGCCGGATACACCGGCGACGAGGTGTGCAGCATTTGCGGCGAAACTATAAAAGAGGGAGAGGTCATCCCTGCAACCGGCCATCACTTCAAGGGGAATACCTGCCCCGATTGCGGCGAGACTCGCTCCACGGCCGATACTGTCCGCGCATGGTTCCAAGAGTCGTTTAATAACATGAAAAACTTCTTTGATAAAATCTTCGGCAGAAACTGATTTGCAGCATAACAGGACATAACCCAAAGCGCAGAGGCTTTTGCCCCTGCGCCTTGCCTGTATGCCCGGAAATTCGTGCGAAAATTAATGTTTTTGTGTAAAACGCATAAATATTTATAGACGGGTTTGGAAGTAATACATATTTAAGGAATGCGAAAAATATGTTATAATAAATTGGCTTGATGCCACGGGAAAGGGCGAAGCAGCGCCCCACAAAATACGCCGCACCGCAGGATTATCCTGCGGTGCATTTTTCATATCTTTGTGCTTGACAACAGTACGAAATCGTACTATGATACCCAAGTATGATTTCGTACTAAAGGTGAAATGAGCATGATACATCAGTCAAAACAGCTTCGGCGCTTTAACCGTCTTGTAGGCGAAACGGACGCGCTGTATCACGAGCTTGCGCAGCGGCTCGGCCTGTCGGACAGCGCATTTCAGATACTTTACACCCTGCACGTCGAGGGCGGAGCATGCCCCCTGCGCGATATCTGCGACTTCTCGGGACTCACGAAGCAGACGGTCAATTCCGCTCTGCGCAAGCTCGAGGCCGGGGGCAGCGTCACCACAGCGAGCAGCGGTGCAAGGCATAAGACCGTTGTTCTGACGCCTGAGGGAACGGCACTTGCCGAGCGCACCGTTGCGCAGGTGATTGCTGTCGAAAACGACGTTCTCGGCTCATGGCCACCGGACGAGCTGGAGAGATATCTCCAGCTTACCGAGGATTATCTTTCGGCAATGCGCGCCCGCGTCGGGGAGGTCAAGGCATGAATGCTATAAAGCTTTCCGATCACTTTGATTATAAACGTCTGCTGCGCTACTGCCTGCCGTCTATCATCATGATGCTGTTCACGTCGATCTACTACATCGTTGACGGCTTCTTTGTTTCTAACTATGCCGGCAAAACTCCGTTTGCGGCGGTCAATCTGATCATGCCGCTGCTGCTTGTGCTCGGATGCATCGGCTTTATGTTCGGAACCGGCGGCGGCGCGCTCATCGCAAAAACCATGGGCGAGCGCAGATCCGACAAGGCAAACGAGATATTCACTCTCATCATCGTCGTGTCGGCGGCCTGCGGCGTGGTGCTTGCGGCGCTCGGATTTTTCCTGCTGCGCCCCGTGGCAAGGCTCATGGGCGCGGAGGGCGAGCTTCTGGAGCAGAGCATCATCTACGGCCGTATAATCCTGCTGGCTCTGCCGTTTTACATTTTGCAGTTTGAGTTCCAGTGCCTTTTTTCAACGGCGGAAAAGCCGAAGCTCGGCCTGTATGTCACCGTGGCCTCCGGCGTTGCGAACATGATATTTGACGCGCTGCTCGTCGCGGTCATCCCGCTCGGTGTGACCGGAGCAGCTGCCGCAACTGCGATCAGCGAGTTTATAGGCGGCGTGATACCGCTCGTATATTTTTCACGCGAGAACACGAGCCGGCTGCGTCTTGTGAAATTCAAGTTCGACGGCAGGGCGCTCCTGAAGACCTGCGGCAACGGCTCGTCGGAGTTTATGAGCAACGTCTCCATGTCGATCGTGAGCATGCTCTATAATGTCCAGCTGATGAAATACGCGGGCGAGGACGGCGTTGCGGCCTACGGCGTTCTCATGTACGTCAGTATGATATTCCAGGCGATCTTTATCGGCTATGCCGTCGGCACAGCGCCGATAATCGGCTTTAACTACGGCGCACAGAACAGGGAGGAGCTCAAGGGGCTGCTGTCGCGCAGTCTGCGCATAATCTCTGTGTGCGCGGTGTGTATGTTCGCTGCCGGTCAGCTGCTTGCCGAGCCCTTGGGCAGACTCTTCGTCGGCTACGACGATAAGCTGCTTGACATGACGGTGCATGCCTTCGGCATATTCTCGTTTGCATTTCTGTTTTCGGGCTTTTCGATCTTCGGCTCATCATTCTTCACAGCGCTCAACGACGGCCTTACCAGTGCGCTGATATCCTTCCTTCGAACGCTTGTGTTCCAGCTTGCGGCGGTGATGCTGTTCCCGCTCATCTGGGAGCTTGACGGCATATGGCTGTCCATCGTCGGAGCGGAGATCATGTCAATCATCGCAACGGTATTGTTCCTGATAGGTAAGAGAAAGAGGTACGGCTATTAATGAAAAGACGCATTGCACTTTTGCTGGCGGCGCTTATGCTGCTTATGCTGCTGACCGCCTGTGCCGATAGTATAGAGCGCCCGTCGCCGGCGCCGACGATCGTACCGGCTCGGACACCGGCACCCACGATGACGCCTGCTCCTGCGCCGACTCCGGTCCCGGCGGACGATGAGCTCGTAAGGGTAAAAGACTACATCCCGGATATCATCACCGACCTGAAATACGCGACGACCGACAACTTCACGGGAGTTGTCATTTACGATGACGGCACGGCGTATCTGCGATACGGCACGGTGAAAAAGCTCGCCGCCGCGCAGCGCGAGCTTGCGGAGGATGGCTACAGCCTGCTCATATGGGATGCTTACCGCCCCGTGAGCGCGCAATACCGCCTGTGGGAGGTGTGCCCGAACCCCGTGTATGTTGCCGATCCTACAAAGGGATTTTCAAAGCACAGCAGGGGAAATACCGTCGATATAAGCCTCGTGAGCACAAACGGCGACCCGGTCGAGATGCCCTCCGGCTTTGATGACTTTACCTCGCGTGCCGACCGCGATTACAGCGACGTATCACAGACCGCAGGGGAGAACGCACGCTATCTCGAAGCTGTCATGACCGCCGCAGGCTTTGTCGGCTACTCCGGCGAGTGGTGGCACTACAGCGACAGCACAGCCTACCCCGTTGTGCAGTGATTTGATTTATAACAAGCCCGCTCGGTTTTTGAGCGGGCTTTGCGCATATGCCGGCGGTTCTATCTTGACATACCGGGCATATATGTTATAATCTAACTACCAATTGCCGTTACAGGAAAGTGCGGCATAAAAATCCAACATAATGAAATATTACAGGAGGAAACATGAAAAAGAGACTTATCAGCATGCTGATGGCGGTTCTCATGATCGCGTCCCTGCTGCCGGCTTCCGCTGTACTGGCGGATTCAAATACCTGTCCGGCAGACCCAGCAGGTAAGGGTAAACATGAATACACTAACGTCAGCATCAAAAAGGATACCGAGAAGAAAACTCCCGGTGTAGATTTTAAAGTATGCAAGAACTGTGGTGAGATTAAGACTGACTCGATAACCGTAACTCGCTTTAAGCTGATAACTTGGGGGCATACCTGTAGCGAGAATGCTACCATGGTAGCAAAGGAAGCAACCTGCCGCAATCAGGGGCTGACTGTCAGCTACTGCACAGAGTGCGGTAAGGAGTTTGCTAACAAAGACTTCACCGGTAATAAGTGGTATAAAATTGAAAACGCACTTGAGCATGTGTATGATGAGTTCCATGCAGTTCAGGAACCCACCTGCGATGATGACGGCTGGGGCTATGCAGTTTGCAAGCTCTGCAAGGATCCTGCATATGTCGCAGGTCCTGATGCGGCATGGAACATGGTCAAGTTCGAAAACTTCAATAATGACATTGTAGCTTATTCGAAGGCCAAAGATGCAGCCAAAGCTGTATTTGCTGCAAAGAATCCCGGTCATACAAAGACCGACCTTCTTGTAACTGTAAAGAGCGAGATCAAAAACTTTGTCAATGATGAAGATGAGACTGTTACGCTCAAGCCCGCTGAAGAGCGTGAGCATTATGCATACAGGATAAGCGGTGTATATGATCCCACTGCTGAAGGCACCAATAAAATAGTTCCTCTTACTGAAGAGACTGTTGCTGTAAAATATGTATCTGCAACAAAAAACGGGAGCGGCTATGTATTCACGGCTGAAGAGGCTCCTGCCAATCCCGGTGGCTTAGGCCGCACGGCAGACATGTACTGCCCGGTATGCAAGAAAGTTATTGAAGGAACTCCTGCATATAAGACAACTCTCGATAAAGAGCATCAGATGGAACTCGTGGAGAGAGGCTTTGCGCCTTACGTCGACGCAAACGGTAATGCGGTCAATGGTAAGACCGATACGTGGCAGTGCAAAACATGCACCTATTCAAACGGCACGCCTAAGCAGTTCGGAGGAAAAACTCTCCTTTATAAGGATTACTTCAATCCCAATGCAGAGAAGATTAAAGATGGAACCGAGTTTACTATTCCTGCTGTTCCTGCAAAGTGCGCAAAAAATGGAGAAGGTACAAAGGGCATGACTGCCATCACTCTTTCTTATGATGCAAAAACTTCAGCGTGGGTCGTGAAGACTCCTGGCAGAGAGATTGAGCCTAAGCACACTATGGTTAAGCAGTATGGCCTTGCGCCTACCTGTGAACAGCCCGGATACATTTATAATAACTACAGTGTATGCTCGGTATGTGGACATGAGGATGGCTTAAGTACCGATATCGAGAATCGCGCCGCTCTCGGCCATAAGGACCTTATAGATTTGGCTGTTTATGGCGCAACTTGCCAGCATAAGGGCTTTAGCGTAAAATATTGCAATGTTTGCAAAGAGTATATCGATATTAACGGCAAAGCTATCACTAAAGAGAATCCCAGCACGGTTGATTACAAAATCACCAACATGGTAGACAAGCACGTCGCATCCGACAAACTCGCAAACGTCAAGGAAGCAACCTGCAAAGAGGAAGGCTACACCGGCGATGTCGTCTGCAAGTTCTGCGGCGAGGTCATGAAGCCCGGCGAGAAGACCAAGATGGTCGACCACACCCCCGTTGCTGTCGAAGCAAAGGCTCCCACCTGCACCGAGCCCGGCATAAGCAAGGGTACCGTCTGCAAGGTCTGTGAGAAAGTTCTCTCCGGTCAGGAGACCGTTCCCGCTCTCGGCCACGATCCCAAGCTCGTTAACGCCAAGGACGCGACCTGCACCGAGGCCGGCTACAGCGGCGATAAGGTCTGCACCCGCTGCAATGTGACCCTCGAAAAGGGCAAGGATATCAAGGCTCTTGGCCACAACTTCGTCAAGGGCGTCTGCTCACGCTGCGACGCAAAGCAGACCGGCTACAATCCGTTTTCCGACGTTAAGTCCACCGACAGGTTCTACAGCGACATCATGTGGGCATGGGAGAACGGCATTGTCGAGGGCGACGATACCGGCATGTTCCGCGCCGACGGCAAGCTCACCCGCGCACAGGTCGTCACCATGCTTTGGCGCATGAACGACAAGCCCACCGCAAAGAATGCCGCCACCTTCACCGACCTGACTCAGGATTGGTACAAGGCAGCAGTCGCATGGGCGGTCGAAAAGGGCATCGTCAACGGCGTCGGCAACAACAAGTTTGCTCCCAACGAGACCTGCACCCGCGCACAGATCGTCACCATGCTGTGGCGTCTTGACGGCGAGAAGAAGGTCACCCCGACCATCAACTTCACCGACCTGACCCAGAACTGGTACAAGGATGCGGTCGCATGGGCTGCCAACAACGGCATCACCAAGGGCGACGGCGCAGGCCACTTCTATCCCGCAAACGATTGCACCCGCGGCGAGGCAGTTGCGTTCATCCACCGCACCGCCATGCTCGGCAAGTGATCAGGCAATGATTCTAATAACTCCACGTCCCCGACGTGGAGTTATTTTTACAGGGAGATTCAAATGAAAAAACGAACACTGAGCGCAGTGCTTGCACTTTTAATGCTCTGCGCGCTGCTCCCGGCGTCCGCGCTGGCCGACGGCTCGTGCGGCGAAAATGTCCGCTGGGAAATAAGCTCTGCGGGAGTGCTGACGGTATCCGGAACAGGCGACATGGCCGATTTTGAATCGGGCGACGCGCCGTGGTACGATAAGCGCGGCGAGGTGAGAAAGCTTGTAGTTTCCGAGGGCGTGACCGCCGTCGGCAGCGGCGCGTTCTCTGGCTGCGGCCTTATCGAAACGATCACCCTGCCGAGGAGCTTACAGCGCATCGGCGACAGCGCCCTTGACGATGTTTACGCTCTAAAAAGCGTTTACTACGCAGGTTCCGTTGCCGGCTGGAAGGCGATAGAGATCGGCGTCGGCGTGAGCTTCGGCTCGGCCGAGCTCATATGCGCCGATAAAACCGAGCCCTTTTCCGATATCTCCGGCTGGTATCACGACTATATCATAACCTGCTACATGGCCGATATCGTAAACGGCTGCGGCGACGGGACGTTTCGCCCGGAAAATAACGTCACCCGTGCGCAGTTTATAATGATGCTCTATAACATGGGCGGCCGCCCTGCGGTGTCCGATACCTCGCTTGCCTTTGCGGACGCGGCACATATATCGACGGTCTACACTGCGGCCGTAAAGTGGGGCACAAGGGCCGGTATAATCATGGGCTACGGCGACAATACCTTCAGGCCGGATGAAAACATCAGCCGCGCACAGATGGCGGCGTTTGCGTATCGCTTCCTGCGTCTCGGCGTGAGCGAGGCAACGCTCGACGGCCTCAAGGGTCACAACGATTTCCGCGATTACGGCAGCATCCCGGAGTATTTCCGCGAGGCCGTCGATGTGATGGCGAATATCGGCGTCATACAGGGCTATCCCGGCGGAGCCTTCGACCCCGACGGAATAGCGACACGCGGCCAGTCGGCTGCCATAATGTCGCGCCTGCTCGTTGCCCTGACCGAGCTCAGGGAGCAATAGAATAAAAATGCATAAAAAATGCTCTGCCCAACGGCAGAGCATTTTTGCGGTATATCAGCGCTTTTCCTGGGCTCGTATGAGGTTTTTGTAAAAGCTCACAGCGCCGGGCAGACAGTTGTACTCAATATTTTCGTTCAGCCCGTGCATGCCCTTCATCTGCTCCGGACCGTAGATTACCGGCGCAAAGCGAATGCAGCTTTTGCACACGGGCTGATAAAACTGCGCGTCTGTAGCGCCCGTCATGACGTACGGGCTCACCGGCAGACCTGGGAAGGTATCATTTATCACGGCCTCGACCTGGCGGAATGCATCGCCGTTTATATCGACGGCGGGGGTGTAGTCGTTCGAGTGGATGACCTCCATCTCAAGTCCGTGCTTCTCGGCGAGCCTCCGGATTATATCGAGGCTCTCCTTCTCGCCCTGATGCGGGATAAAGCGCATGTTCGCGCTCACCGTCGCCTCCTGCGGCAAAACGTTGCACGCGTCCGAGCCCGACTGCATGGTGAATGCAATCGTTGTCTGCAGCATCGCACCGGCCTGGGCGCTGATCCTGCCGAGCACGGGCTTGAGCAGCGGAGCAAACAGCCACAGATTGCCCATGACGAGCTTGAGCGGAAACGCGGCGTACGGCGCAAGCTTCCCGAACATTGCCGCTACCTCGGGAGGGAACTCGCGGCGGAAATAGTTGTGCGTCTCAACGTCGTTAACGAAGGCCGCAAGCCGCGCAATAGGGGTGTTCCTCGTCGGAGCGCTTGCGTGTCCTCCGGTGGAGCGCGCCGTGAATTTAACGTCGCCCTTGCCCTTTTCGAACACGCCGACCATGGCGAAGTTGCCCTTCACGCCGCCGATGGGCTCGGAGATTATGCCGCCGCCCTCGTCGCAGACAAGAAACAGCTCAACGCCGCGCCTTTGCAGCTCTCTGACTATCTTCGGCGCACCGTCGCCGGCCCACTCCTCCGTGCAGGACGAGGCGAGGTACACGTCGCATTTGGGCGTGTAGCCCTCCTTGAGCAGCTCCTCGACCGCCTGGAAGAACGCCATGACGGAGGCTTTGGTATCCGACGTTCCGCGGCCCCACACCTTGCCGTCGGCGATATCGCCCGAGAACGGCTCATGCTCCCACTTGCCCTCGGCGGGAACAACGTCCTGATGGCTCATCAGAAGTATCGGGGCCCCGTCGCCCGTGCCCTTCCAGCGGAACAGGAGGTTCCCGTCGATGACGGTTTTCTCCAGATTTTTGTGCACCAGCGGGAACAGCTTCTCCAAAAGCTTATGGAAGCCGAGGAATTTCTCGGCCTCGTTGACATTCGCGTGCGACACCGTTTCGTACTGTACCATTTCCGACAGCTTGTGCGCAAGATCGAGAGCGTAGTCGCCGGCCTTTGGCGCGACATAGTCCGAGCGCTTGTTCGGCGTAAGAACAGTGTGCACAACGGCGG
>ULPT01059029.1_pt1 | contig 11115 bp, 8 predicted proteins | sample 1953751 | NCBI WGS metagenome assembly ULPT01 (sample SAMEA4835636, study PRJEB28245) | human gut metagenome | biome: gut microbiome; material: fecal sample | place: Denmark | collected 2008
GAAGCGCCACCGGCACGAGCGAAGCCATGTTCAGTCCGAGCACACCATCCGAGAGCCAGTCGACGGCAAACCCGGCAGCGAACGCAATGAGCATTGTCGTTTCTGTCCTTGCGTACAGGGGTAGAAATATCACCAGCACGGGAAGCAGCGTTACGGTCACGAGGGGGCCGAGAAACATACAGTCACAGATGACAATCTGAACCAGAGCCAGAAAAATCCAGGTCGCGACGAATTTTGTGTCAGTTCTCACCATATCACATCCCCTCCTTTTCCAGTTTCTCTATTTCCCCGTCATCCATCAGGCTGACGATTGTCACATATTTCAGACTGCTGAAGTTCTCGAAGAGCTTGACTTCAAGATTGTAGGTGGCTCCGTCCTTCAGACGCGAATCCACGGTGACACCGACGGGGATGTCTTTCGGAAATATCGCGGAGAAACCGCTCGTGTAGACCGTGTCCCCGAGTTCCGTCACAAGGTGGTGCGGGATTTCCTCAAGGATCGCGTTTCTGTAGCCGTTCCATTTCAGCGGGCCCACCGGACCTTTCTTTCCGAGCCGTGCGCTGACGTTCATGTTGTGGTTTCGGAAACTTATGCCGTAGCAGTAGTGCTCGCTCACGTTTTCCACGATGCCCACCACGCCTTTCGCCGTGATGATACCATCACCGACCCCCACCCCATCGGAGGCGCCTTTGTCGAGTATGAGGTAGTTGTGCTGGCGGTTGTCGCTTAACTTGATGATGGTTGCCGGCGTGAACCTATACTTCTCGCCCGCGCCATGGAACTCTTTTCCTCCGGTGAGCCGCTCAGCGGCCTCAAGCCTGTCCTCAAGCACGTGTACGCGCTGAAAAAGCCTTGCGTTTTCGGCCGCAAGCGAGTCGTTTTTTGCGGAGAGACCGAAGTAATTCCGCACTTTTTCTCCTCCTCCCCAAAGCGCGGCCATCGCGCTGTGTCCCGCTCCTGAAATCCAGTTTCTCTGGAGCTCGTTGTTGTAATGCAGAACGGCAATCGCAGCCGTCTCCAGCGCAAGAAAAACGACTGCAGTCACTATTGCTGATATGGGGCTGCGCTTCTGCATTCCGTCCTTTTGCTATCTCATGAGGAACGAGAAGTCGTCGGTGTGCTTGAGCGCGATGCATGTACCTCTGGCAACTGCCCTGAGCGGGTCTTCAGCCACGTGGAACTGTATGTTAACCTTGTCGGAGAGGCGCTTTGCAAGTCCGCGGAGAAGTGCGCCGCCTCCAGAGAGGTAGATTCCTCCCTCGACGATGTCGGAGTAAAGCTCCGGAGGAGTCTGTTCGAGAACATGCAGGATGCCGGTCTCGATTCTTGCGATGGACTTGTCAAGGCAGGTCGCTATTTCCTGGTAGGTCACAGTCGCCTCAACTGGGTGCGCTGTCATCAGGTTCGGTCCGTTCACCTTCATTGGCTCCGGTTCCTCCTCAAGTTTAGTGAGTACGGAACCGACGCGAATCTTGATCTGCTCCGCCGTCCCTTCGCCGACCTTGATGTTGTGCTGTTGGCGCATGAACTGCATGATGTCTCCGGTGAGCACGTCTCCTGCCACCTTGATGCTGTCCTGCACCACGATGCCTCCGAGCGAAATCACCGCAATCTCGGTCGTTCCGCCTCCGATATCGACAATCATGTTGCCGCGTGCAGCCTGTACGTCAAGACCGATTCCGACCGCTGCGGCCATAGGCTCGTAAATCAAATAGAGATCCCTTCCTCCGGCATGCTCCGAAGAGTCGCGCACGGCCCTTTTCTCCACCTCTGTACTTCCTGAAGGAATGCCGACGACCATCTTGATGTTCGGCTGGAAGAGCGACTTGCGCGTGCTGTTTATCTGTTTGATGAATCCCCTGATCATCATCTCGGCAGCGTCGAAGTCCGCAATTACTCCGTCCTTCAGAGGCCTTACCGTCTTGATTTTCGGGTTTTCCTTTCCCTGCATCGTTTTTGCCTTCTGTCCCAGTGCAATGGGTTTCCCGGTCACGATGTCGATTGCCACTATGCTCGGTTCGTCCAGAACAATCTTGTCGTTCTGGAATATGACGGTGTTCGCCGTTCCGAGGTCAATCGCGAGTTCCTGAGTCAAGAATGAGAATGCCATATCTTACTTATTTTCCCTTGTTTCAAAATTTCAAAAGTTCCACGTTCGTGGCTGATTCTAAAAATCTTGTAAAATTAGGCAAAAAAACTCATATTTGCGAATATATTTTCTCATTGGTGAACACAAAGGAATAAATCGGGATATTTGTGCAGTATTTTCGAGGACAGATTTCCTTTTGAAGAAAGGAGTGTACTGGGCGTACACGACTGATGAGAAAGGGAATATGAACTGAAAACACAAATAAAATGAAGAAATATCTTATAGTCGTCGCTGGGGGGCGGGGGCTGCGTATGGGCAGCGATCTCCCGAAGCAGTTCCTGAAAATCGGCGGACGGGCGGTGCTCCACAGGACAATCGAGCGTTTTGTATCGGCCTGCCCGGACATCCGTGTGGTGACGGTTATGAACCCGGACTACATTGATTTCTGGAAAGACTATTGTCTCGGTTCCGGAATGGTTGTTCCGCAGAGCATTGTCCGCGGAGGGATGACCCGTTTCCATTCTGTGAAGAATGCCCTTGAAAAAGTTCCTGACGGAGCCATCGTTGCAGTCCATGACGGCGTGCGCCCCTTTGTGTCAGAGTCTCTGATAGTCAGAATGTTCGACGCTGCCGAGACTGTCCCGGCCCTCATCCCTGTCGTCCGGTGCGTTGACACGATGCGGTCCCTCGCTACAAAAAAGGACGCTTCAGGCAACGAAGTTCTTGAACCTCTTGATGTCAAGATTGATCGTTCCGTTCTCTATGCTGTGCAGACTCCGCAAATTTTCCATTCTGATATTCTGAAAGCAGCCTATTCTCAGCCCTACGACACCGCCTTCACCGACGACGCCTCTGTCGTGGAACGCTCCGGCGTCCCCATCTCCTTCATTCCCGGCGAGCGCCTCAACATCAAACTCACAACAAAAGAAGACCTCCTCCTCGCTGAATCCATTCTAAACATTACAGAATAATATCAGCCTCCTCCTCGCTGAGTCCATTCTAAACATTACAGAATAATATCAACCCTCCTCTTTTTCTTTGCGGAACTTGATTGAGATTTATTAAGACAGAGAAAACCTCCCTAAACTGCCTGGAGAAAGGGGATGCATAAAAGGATGGGATGCAAGGCGGACGGAGAAGATGAAACCGCAGCAACCTTTCGGTTGTGAGGATTTCATCAAACCGTCCAACGCAGCAGACCGCCTTTTATGCGCCCCGCTATTTCTTGCGGGAAGTGAAAATAGTGTTCTTATACTCATTAACCCACACCTGCCTCTCAATAGGCTGATCCAGCGAAATCATTGTGTCGGTGGATTGGACGTAGGGGAGTTTCTGGATGGTGTTCACAAGCACCTGCATGAGGTGGTCGTGGTCGAAGCAATAGAGCTTCACGAGTAACGCATACCTTCCTGTAACAAAGTGGCATTCAACGACTTCCTGGATATTTTCAAGAGCTTCGACAACCTCCGGGTACTTGTTTCCCTCGGAGATGGATATGCTCACGAACGCGCAGATGTTCAGTCCGATGGCCTGGGGTTTCACGAGCACTCTCGACCCTGTGATGATTCCGCTGTTCTCAAGTCTCTTAACTCGCTGGTGGATTGCTGCTCCGGATACTCCACACTCGCGCGCAATTTCAAGGAAAGGCGTCCTTGCGTTCTTTATAAGAAAAGACAGTATCTTCTGGTCTATCTCATCAATATGATAATTAATCATACGTTATTAATTGTTAAAATTCGGCGGCTAATATAACAATATTTTTATGAAATAGCGCAAAAAACTTACAAATACGCAGTATTTCTGCCTTTATACCTACTTGCGTCCGCGTCCGCGCCGGCGGCCTGTTGGTTCGGAGGTCTCGACTATGGTCTTGCAGTCGGCTTCGGTGAGTTTCCATGCATCGGTTTTGGACGGAATCTTGTAGTTGTTGCCGTCGAACTTGATATAGGGACCGTAGTTGCCGTTGATGATGGTGATACCGCTGTCCTTGAACTCTGCTATGATTTCGTTGGCTTTCTTGTTTTCGCTTTCTTCGATGAGGGAGATGCAGTCCTCAAGAGAGACGGAAAGAGGGTCGGACTTCTTCGGGAGCGAAACGTTCTTGTCGCCGTATTTGAGATACGGACCGAAGCGTCCCTTGGTGCAGATGACCGGGATGCCCTTGTACTCTCCGACAGTGCGCGGAAGCTGGAAGAGTTTCAGAGCCTCTTCAAGCGTGATGTTCTCGATGAGTTGGCCGGGAACGAGTTTTGCAAACTGGCGGTTTTCTCCCTCGCCCTTCTGGACGTATGGGCCGAACTTTCCGAACTTAGCCACCATCGGCTGTCCATCCGACGGGTCAACCCCGAGGTCTCGGCTGACGTGGCTGAACTCGTTGTTGTTCAAGCAGTCCTCCACGGTCTTGTGGAAAGGAGTGTAGAAATTGCCTATCACCTCGTTCCACTTGAGTTCGCCTTCGGCGATGCCGTCGAATTCATCCTCGACGTTGGCAGTGAAGTTATAATCGAGTATGGCGCTGAAGTTCTTGACAAGGAAGTCAGTGACAATCAGGCCGATGTCTTGCGGAAGGAGTTTTCCTTTTTCGGCTCCGACGACTTCCGTGTGGTCAAGCGCGGAGATGACTCCGTCCCTCATCTTGAGGTCGGTGACCTTGACCGAAGTTCCCGGCTTGTCGCCTTTCGTGACATAGCCGCGTGCCTTGGTGAGGGTGGTGATGGTCGGAGCGTAGGTTGACGGACGGCCGATTCCGAGCTCTTCAAGTTTTTTGACGAGGGTCGCCTCGGAGTAGCGCGGAGGGGCTGCCGTGAAGCGGCATTCGGCAGTCATCTCAACCTGCTGAACCTTGTCGCCTACAGCAACGTTCGGGAGTATTGTGCCCTGTTCGTCGTCCTGCTCATCGTCCCGTCCCTCGATGTAGAGGCGGAGGAAACCGTCGAAAAGGATCTCCGTCGCCTGAGCCGTGAACTGTTCCTCCACTTTTTCGGATGCGAGCCTGACGTCGGTCTTGAGCACCTTCGCGTCTGCCATCTGGGATGCCACGGTGCGCTTCCAGATGAGCTCGTAGAGCTTCTGCTCCTGCGCTGTGCCGTCGATTGATACGCGGTCTATGTAGGTCGGGCGGATGGCTTCGTGAGCCTCTTGGGCCCCCTTGGACTTGGTCTTGTAGTTGCGGGTCCTGGAGTATTCTGCTCCATATTCCTTTGTGATATATTCCTTTGCGGCGTTGAGCGCAAGACCGGAGAGATTGGTGGAGTCGGTACGCATGTAGGTGATGAGTCCGCTCTCGTAGAGTCTCTGCGCAACGCTCATCGTGGTGCTCACAGGCAGATGGAGCTTGCGTGACGCCTCCTGCTGGAGAGTGGATGTCGTGAACGGGGCTGCCGGGGTTCTCGTGCCTTCCTTCTTCTCGATTCCGCAGACGGAGAACTGCGCCCCGTTGCATTTGCCGAGGAACTCCCTCGCCTCTTCGACCGATCTGAACTTCTTGTCCAGCACTGCCTTGAGAAATGTTCCCGTGCCCGTGTTCTCCGGATGGAACAGAGCCTCGATGCGGTAGAACTGCTCCCTGTCGTAGGCCTGGATTTCTCTCTCCCGGTCAACAATGAGCCTCAGCGCCACGGACTGAACGCGACCCGCAGAGAGTTTTGGCTGCACCTTTCTCCAGAGTACAGGCGAAAGTTCGAATCCTACCAGACGGTCAAGCACGCGGCGTGCCTGCTGGGCGTCCACGAGGTCCATATCGATTTCACGAGGATTCTCCACGGCGCTGAGAATGGCGGATTTCGTGATTTCGTGGAAAGTGATGCGCCTCGTGTTCTCCTTCTTCAGACCGAGAGTCTCGAAAAGGTGCCATGAAATGGCCTCTCCTTCGCGGTCCTCATCGGCTGCAAGCCACACCGTATGTGCCCCTGCCGACAGTTTCCTGAGTTCCGAGACGAGTTTTTTCTTGCCCGCAGGCACCACATATTCGGGTTTGAATCCGTCCTTTATGTCAACGCTCAGTTCGTTGTCGTGAAGGTCACGGATGTGTCCTTCGCTTGACTTGACGACATAGTCCTTTCCCAAATATTCCTGAATTTTCTTAGCCTTCGTAGGTGACTCGACGATTACAAGATTTTCCGCCATATCCATATATATTTTTATACCTCTATATAGAAACCTTCAAAAAATAACCTGCATCATCTTTCTCATTCTTTTCGGTCTATCTTTATTTTCTCATCAGTCGTGTACCTCCAGTACACTCCTTCTTCCAAAAGAAATCTATACTTGAAAATAATTGACAAATCTGAAGCAGTTTATTTTTTTCATGTTTCATAATGCAATTTTCATTTGCGGGTGCAAAGTAACGGACAATTCACCCATATTTCCAAATTTATTGAGTAATTTTGCGACTTTGAAACATGAAAAAATCACACTTATGACTGACAATACTAAAAAGAAAATCGTCAAATGGTTCTGGATTCTCTTCCTGACACCGATTGCCTTGTTTCTGATTATGATACTGCTCGTCTGGGCCTTCGCGGACATTCCTTCGTTTGAAGAACTCGAGAATCCCGACAGCAAACTTGCGACGCAGGTGATTGCTTCGAACGGCGACATTCTGACGACGATTCACGATGAGAACCGTCTATATGTGAGCTACGATGAGCTCTCGCCCTATCTCGTGCAGGCAGCGGTCGCTACGGAAGACTCGCGCTTCTACAGCCATTCCGGGATTGATTTCATGAGCCTCGGTAGGGTGTTCTTCAAGACTCTGCTCGCCCGCGATTCGAGCCAGGGAGGAGGCAGCACCATCACCCAGCAGCTCGCAAAGACCCTCTATCCGCGTGCGGACGTAAGCAGCAAAGTGCCCGGGTGGTCGAAGGTCAAGATGGTGTGGGTGAAGCTGAAGGAGTGGATTACGGCCGTGAAGCTTGAACGCAACTACACCAAGGACGAGATTATGGACATGTATATGAATGCCGTCTTTTTCGGAAGCAACGCATACGGGGTGAAGGCGGCGTCACAGACATTCTTCGCGAAGAACCCGTCCGAGCTGACGGTTGAGGAAAGCGCGACGCTGGTCGGGATGGTGAACAAGCCGACGCGCTACAATCCTGTGATTAATCCGGACAAGTCGCTGCAACGCAGGAACTTCGTGATCGGGCAGATGGAGAAGGCCGGCTACCTCACTGAGGTGCAGCGGGACTCGATTCAGCAGATACCGATTAATGTCTCCGCGCATCAGGTGATGGACCACAACGCGGGTCTCGGCCCTTATTTCAAGGATATGCTCATCCGTACGATGAAGGCCCGTAAGCCAAAGCGCAGTGACTATTACTATGCGGAGGACTATGCCGCCGACTCGCTCCGCTGGGAGACAGACGGACTTTACGGCTGGCTGGACAAGAACCGCAAGGCCGACGGCTCGCAGTACGATCTCTATCGCGACGGCCTGAGGATTTATTCTACCATCGACAAGAATATGCAGCGCTATGCGGAAGAGGCCGTTGCCGAGCATCTCGGAAAGGATCTCCAGCCAACTTTCTTCCGTGAACTCAAACGCAAGCCGCACGCTCCTTTCGCCTCGGACGTCGACGCCGCCACAAGGGACAGGCTGATGAAGCAGGCACGTCGGTGGAGCGACCGCTACCGCATGATGAAGAAAGACGGGGCATCCGAGTCGGAGATTGCGAAAAGTTTCGGCGAGAAGACCCGGATGAGGGTTTTCTCCTGGAAAGGGAAGGGGTATATCGACACTCTGATGACTCCCGACGACTCCATAAAATATTATAAATCATTCCTCCGGGCGGCGTTTGTGGCAGTTGAGCCCAACACCGGATTCGTCAAGGCTTATGTCGGCGGTCCGAACTACCGCTGGTTCAAATATGACAATGCACGCCAAGGCAAGCGTCAGGTGGGCTCTACGATAAAGCCTTTCCTCTATTCTTTGGCTATGCAGGACGGACTCACCCCTTGTACGGAAGTTGTGAATGTTCCGCAGACATTCGTCGTCGGGGATGATACGTGGACTCCACGAAGCACCGACAAGGACGAGTGGATTGGGCTTACAGTGACTCTGAAATGGGGGCTGACGAAAAGTTCCAACAATATATCTGCATATCTTATGAAGCAGTACGGCCCGCACGCAATGGCCGAGATGATGCACAAAATGGGCATAAACGGCCACATTGACGAGGTGGAGTCACTCTGCGTCGGCTCGACGGACCAGATGCCTTACGATATGATTGCCGCCTACAACACTTTCCCGTCCAAAGGTATGGCCATTACGCCTATGTTCGTGACGCGCATCGAGGACAACACGGGCAACACCGTCAGCGAGTTCTCCAACCACAAGAAGGTGGCGATCAGTGAGTACACGGCCTACGAGATGGTGGACATGATGCGCTCTGTGGTCGACCACGGAACGGGAATCAGGCTTCGCGCGAAGTACGGGCTCAAGGGCGAGATTGCCGGAAAGACAGGAACGACCAACGACAACTCCGACGGTTGGTTCATTGGCTACACCCCGACTATTACGGCCGGAGTCTGGGTCGGTGGCGAGGACCGTCAGATTCACTTCAGTTCCACAGCGCTAGGAGGCGGCTCCAATATGGCACTCCCGATCTGGGGACTGTTTATGAAGAAGGTCTTGCGTGACGGTTCTCTCGGAGTGAGCGAGGACGATCATTTCACGCCGCCGTCCGGAGTGGTAATGAACATCGGATGCGACGCTCTGGCGACTAAGGCGCCGGGGGAGAAGAAGGCAGTTGAGGCGCAGTCGGCTGAAGAGGATTATTATTTTGAGTGAGATATATGAAAAATTACAAAAACATCGCTGTGATATACAGCAGTGACTCCTCTGAATGGGAGGTTTCCTGCCGCAGCGGAAAATTTACGGCGTCGCAGATTGACGGGACGAAATATGATGTTTACGAAATATTCGCGCGTTTCGGACAGTGGAGCGTCGTCGCGATGCGTCCGAAAGGGGGAGAGCGCGTCGAGTTCGCGGAAGGGGAGGCTCCTCAGGTCGACAAGACCGATTTCTCCGCAGAGATAGGCGGTGCCCGTGTGAAGTTCGATTATGCCTACATCATGCAGCACGGCATTCCCGGCGAGAATGGTCAGATGCAGGGTTATCTCGAAATGCTCCGGGTTCCGTTCAGCAGCTGCAGCGCGTTTGTCTCGGCGATTACATTCGACAAGTTCTCCTGCAAGAGCTACCTGAAAGATGTTGATTTCGTGAAGGTTGCCAAAGACCTGTTCATCCGCAGGGGCGAGTCTCCGGAGGGACTTGCGGACAAGGCCGTGGCGAAGTTGGGACTTCCGATGTTCGTCAAGCCAACCGATGGAGGCTCCAGTTTCGGCGTGACCAAGGTCAAGACAGCCGAGGATTTTGACAAGGCTGTGAACTATGCCTTCGAGGACAGTGCGACTATTCTTGCAGAGGAGGCTATTGTCGGACGTGAGATTACCTGTGCCGTCTACTTCGACGGAAAATCGGAGGTTGCACTCCCTGTCATCGAGATTGTGACGAGCCATGAATTCTTCGATTACGATGCGAAGTACAACGGTGCAAGCGAAGAAATATGCCCGGCACCGCTCGATGCCGCAACGACTTCCATGGTGCAGGAGACTTCCAAGAAGATATATGCCCACATCGGCTGCTCCGGAGTCGTCCGCATGGACTATATACTTTCGTCCGACGGGCTTTATTTCCTTGAAATGAACACGATTCCGGGAATGACGGCTGCGTCCCTCGTCCCGAAGATGGTGCGTACGGCCGGGCTCGATATGACGGATTTCCTGAATACTATAATCGAGAATACCGGCAGGTAGGAAGTCAACTTTGTTCTCCTGTCATTTCGGATGAAATGGGAATCTTTGTGCAAACATTATGTGGCTTAAAGACTTATATGATGAGGGACGTGCACTGACCTCAAGAGAATATCCGGACAGCAGGGAGCGCGACAGTCTGCTTAACGCTGTTCTTGAGGATGTACTGCATCTTCCTCGCTATGCTGTCCTTGTTGACCCGTTCAATGAAATTGGCGAGCGGGAATGCAGCCGGTTTCTCGACTGCGCGCGGAGGCTGGCGGCAGGGGAGCCTCTTCAGTACATCGTCGGGTGGACGGAATTTTACGGACGTCGCTTCAATGTCACTCCGGCGGTTTTGATACCGCGCCCCGAGACAGAGCAGTTGTGCCGGGAGGCGATTGAACGGATATATGCGGTAGGGTGGGAATCGCTCCGCATTCTTGATTTATGTACAGGATCCGGCTGCATTGCCTGGACGCTTGCACTTGAACTGCCCGGTTCCGATGTCGTAGGGGTTGACATATCTCCTGCGGCTCTCGATGTGGCATTGAATCAGGGACTTTTGCCTGAAACTTCGCAGGAAAGCGCAAAACATGGAGGGCAGGAGTGTCTTACGAAACAGCCTAAGTTTGTGGAATATGACATCCTTCGCGGTCCGGATGAATTCATATATCACAATGAGTTTGACTCGTTCGATGTCATAATCTCAAATCCTCCATACGTCCGTGATGGCGAGCGCCCGCTGATCAGACGCAATGTCCTTGAGCATGAGCCGTCTTTGGCGCTCTTTGTCCCGGATTCCAATCCTCTTAAGTTCTACAAGGCCATCCGTGATTGGGCGGAGCGGCTTCTCGTCCCGGGCGGTCTGTTGTTCTTAGAACAAAATGAGGCATTGGCGGAGGAAACTGCAACAATTTGTTGCAATTTTTCCGAGGTTGAAACCGTCAGCGACTATTTTGGCAAACCGCGCTTCACTGTTGCAAGGAAATAGCCCTCTGTTGTCCTGCAGAGTGGGTCTCATACGTTGCCTGAGGGTGACGTTTTTGATAAAGTTTGCGCAAACTTTTAGTTTAATCGGGAGCCAGAATCTGCCTTTGGCTGCCCTGTATGGCATGTTAGGGACTTTATCCGCTGAATATTTCCATCTGCCGGATTTTCTTTGTCACTTTGCGGCAACAAATAAAAACTCTCAAGTTTCGCAAGTGCGAAACACCACTTTTGAGCCCTT
>ULPT01006623.1_pt1 | contig 11101 bp, 10 predicted proteins | sample 1953751 | NCBI WGS metagenome assembly ULPT01 (sample SAMEA4835636, study PRJEB28245) | human gut metagenome | biome: gut microbiome; material: fecal sample | place: Denmark | collected 2008
CCGCTTTTTTTGTTTATGGGAAAAATATATATAAATTTCTTCTATACTTAATATTTGTTATTGGTTAATTTTCAATAATTTGCTTAGATTGAATTATTTTTATATAATATTATGCCTTTTTAAAGGAGGTATATGAGAAAACTAATTAAGAAAAGCCAATTAAAAGATGATGCTAGATTGCTTTCAAATAAAATAGTCGATTCGATTGAAACTTGCGCTGGCGTTATTGGCTTTTCTCCTAGTTCATCCTTTAAAAGGATTCTTGGTTCATTTGTCATTAATATATTTGATGGTGGATTGAATCTTCGTTATTATTACGATGGTAGGGTTATTATCTTATGTCATTTGATTATATCCTATCCAGTTTCTTTAAAAGCAGTTGGTGAAGTTGTGACTCAAAATATTAAATATTGGGTTAACTATTATGGCTTTGATTTGAAATCTCTTAATGTTGTTATTGAATCGATGGATTGATTAAACTATTTGTGGGGTAAAAAACAATATGGTTAAACTTGATGGAATTTTGTTAAAACAAATGATTATATCTGGATCTAATAATATCTTTAATTCTTATCCAGATATAGATGCTTTGAATGTCTTCCCAGTACCTGATGGTGACACTGGAACTAATATGAATTTGACTATGAGTTCTGGTGCTAAAGAAGTATCTACAACTGATGATAGCAATATATATAATGTTGCTAAAGCATTCAGCCGTGGATTGCTCTTAGGAGCTAGAGGAAACTCTGGAGTTATCTTATCTCAAATCTTCCGTGGATTTGCAGAAGGTTTAAAAGGTAAGGAAGAGGCTGATGCCGTCGATATTGCGGAAGCGTTCATGGTGGGTAAGGAAGTTGCTTATAAGGCAGTTATGAAGCCTGTTGAAGGAACAATGCTTACTGTTGAAAGAGAAGCTGCCATGGTCCTTTATGAAAAAGCTGAAAGAGGCATGCCAATCGATGAAGCAATCGATATATTTTTATCCGAAGCTGAAGCTTCTTTGAAGAGAACACCTAATCTTTTACCTGTATTAAAGGAAGTTGGTGTTGTTGATAGTGGTGGAGCTGGTTTTTGCAAAGTTATTGAAGGATTCTCCAAGGCATTGCACAACGAAATTGTTCAAAGAAATATGCCTGATGTTGTTTCTACCCCTGTCAGTGAAAACAAAGAAGAATTTAATGCCTCAAATCCTGTTCAAGCCAAACTTGAGCATAAGGACTTTGGATATTGTACTGAATTTATTCTTCAACTTCCTGAAAATCCTCAAGAGAGTGGAAAACATAAGTTTGATGAACATCGTTTTCGTTCTGTTTTGAATAATTATGGTAATTCAATAGTAGCTGTAAGAGATGATGATTTGGTCAAAGTACATATTCACGCAAAGAAACCTGGAACAGTATTTAATTACGCTCAGCAATTTGGTGAATTTATTAAACTTAAAGTTGAATCCATGACTCAACAACATGAGCACATTATTGATTTGGCTAAAGAAGGAAAAGCAACTGCTCCTAAGCAAGAATATGAGGACAAGCCTGTTGAAGCAAACGACACTACACCTTTGAAAGAGTATGCTTCCGTCGCTGTCTGTGCCGGTGATGGAATTGCTGAATTGTTCCACACAGGAATTGGTGTAGATGGAATTGTCACCGGTGGTCAAACCATGAACCCATCTACCGCTGATATTACTGATGCTGTTTTAAAAGTTCATGCAAAGAATGTCTTTGTATATCCTAACAATGGAAATATTGTAATGGCTGCTTCTAGTGCGGCTGATATCCTTGCTCCTAAGGGTATAAATGTAATAGTAGTTCCTACTAAGACAATTCCTGAAGGAATGATTGCGGCTATGATGTTCAATCCTTCCGTAAGTCCTGAATCTAATAAGACAGAGATGCTTGAAGCTATTTCTCAAGTTAAATCCGGAGAGGTTACTTATGCAGTGAGAGATACTACAATTGGTGGTGTTTCTGTCAAGAAGAATCAATTTATGGGAATGCATGGAAAATCCATAGCTGCTGTAGGTGATGACAAAATTGATGCACTCAACAAATTATTGGAATCTATGATGGATGATAATTCATCAATCATCACTGTTCTTTGTGGTGAAGATATCGATGAAGCAACACGTGGCTCAATCGAAGCTGACCTTCAAAAGAAATATGGAAGCAGAGCTGACATCGATGTTAAATATGGTGGTCAACCTGTTTATTCCTTCATCGTATCTGTAGAAGATTAATTTATTTAAACTCGGATTAAGTCCGAGTTTTTTTGTATTATTTTTTTGAAATAGATTTGAAATATGTTAAATTATTAAAAAGAGGGTTTGGTATATGGCAAAGATAGATAATGAATTAGTCGACAAGATGAAACTTATGATAGGAGAGTATGATTCAATTCTTGTGGATGGTTCAGCCTTGATGGTAGAAGGAAGCATTGAATTCTTTAAGAACTTAATTACTGTGATGCCGAAGTTCAAAGATAAGACTTTGATAATTCCTATCGAAGGAGTAAATGCTGTCAATAAAGCTTTACAAGGCAGATTTAAAGCTAAGAAGGCAATGGCTAGTGATGTTATAAAAGAATGGCTTCAGGATGCAATTATTTATTCTCAAAAGCCTAAATCAAATTTGATATTTGTCGGTGAATCTACCGGTGCTTTTAGTGAGAAGACAGTTCTTAATCAAGTATCTTTTCTATGTGGAGATCATAATGTATTGCTTATTACTCAAGATCAAAAAATGACAATTCAAGCTAGAAAATTAAGAGAAAAATTAAAATTAAAAGATAAGAAATTGCATTGCTGTAAAATCATGCCTGATGGTAGACTTGGCTTATATAGATTTGCTAACGACGAGAAAAATGAATAAAATATAAAACGTGAATAAATTTGAATTATTAGAAAAACTTCAAGTTTCATCCGATATTGAAATTTTGGAGAAATTACCTAGCCGTTATATCGATTTATCACCGCTCAGCGATGATATTTTTTTGGGTGATGGAAGGATGATTAGAGGCTGTTATCAAATCTATGAGGTAAAGACTAATAGAGCTCATGGAATCATTAGATTTGGTGCAAAGAACAGTGTGAATGGAATCTGTCATTCTTTTATTATTTATAATCAGATGTTTTATTTGAATAGAATTGCTACAGGAAAGACTTTATTTATTGTCGGCAGATATTCTGTTAGATTCAAATCTATAGTTGTCAGTGCTGTATATGAGTTATCTTCATGGTTTGTTCAATCAGAAATAAAGCCATTCTATCGTTTGCCTGGTGGAATTGGTCAATCTTATTTTATGAATGTCATAGATAATATATTGCATTCATCATTAATGCAGTATATAGGTAACAATGTTCCTAATGAGTTTGTTAAGAAATACAGATTGATTCCTAGAGGTCAAGCTTTTAAAATTGTGCACCAACCCGATGGTAAAAAACAGCTTCAAGAAGGGTTGAGAACATTTAAATATGAAGAAGCTTTGGCTTATTGTATGAAGATGGAAGTCAATAAGAGGCTTAGATCGATTTATAAGAAAGGTGCTCATTTATCAATAGATAGGAATAAGATGAATGCTTTGGTTAAGAAGCTTCCATTTTCTTTGACCAAAGATCAAATTCAATGCACTAAAGAGATAATGGATGATATGGATTCATCTAATGTTATGTTTAGAATATTACAAGGCGATGTCGGAACAGGAAAGACTGCTGTAGCTTTATTGAGTCTTTTTGCAAATACGATTAGAGGTGGGCAGGGTGTCTTGTTTGCACCTACGACTTCCCTAGCTATCCAGCATTACAAAAACGCCTTATCTTTTTATTCTGGATTTAATGTTAAAGTTGGGTTATTAATCTCTAATTTGAAGCAATCTCAAAAGAAGAAATTATTGGAAGAATTAGCTTGTGGAGATATAGATGTGTTGATTTCCACCCAAGCCGGAATTGAAAAGGGTGTTACATTTAAAAAATTAACTTTATCAATCATAGATGAGCAGCAGCAATTCGGTGTCGATCAAAGAATGACCATGATGAAAAAAGGTGATTATGTCGATACTTTGATGATGTCTGCTACTCCTATTCCTCGAACTATGTCTAGAATCGTATTTGGCGATCTCGATATATCAGAATTAAAAGAATTTCCTAAAGGAATAACCAGACATGTGGATACTAAGGTTGTGAATAGTCAAAGCCAACTTATTTCCAAAGCTATAAATAGGGCTTTGGAAATAAAAAGACAAGTCTTTGTAGTAGTCCCTAGAATTGATGGTGATGAAGAAGATGAGTCGAATAAATTATCAGCTAAAGAAGTATATGATGATTATGTGAAGGAATATGGTGAAGATAAAGTTCAATTGCTACATGGGCGAATGAAGAAGGATGATCAAAATGAAGTATTGAACAAGTTTAGAAATAATGAAAAACCTATATTGATTTCAACATCGATAATAGAAGTCGGGGTTGATGTACAGGAAGCTTGTCTAATGATAATTTATTCGGCAAATTATTTTGGATTATCAGCATTGCACCAATTGCGTGGAAGAGTCGGAAGAAATGGAAAGAATGGTCTCACTTTATTGGTCTATGATGGAGATGATGATCAAGCGATAGATAAATTGAATTATTTAGCTACGCATACAGATGGATTTGATATCAGCCAATACGATTTGAAGAGCAGAGGCGCTGGTGATTGGGCAGGTACTGATCAATCCGGACATGATGGTTTATCAGTAATCAATTTTGACAAGGATAGAAAAATATTCGAATGTGCTATGGAAGATGCTAAGGAAATATTAGATAATGCCAATTCGAATGAAGGATTTAATTTGTATAAGAAGAAAATAATACACGACGAGAACTTAGAAAAGATACTAGTCTAATAATGATTGCTGATAATAGAAGGCTAAAGCGATAGTTTTAGCGTCTGTAATTCTTCCATCCAAACACATTTTTATGAACTCTTTTGAATCTACAGTTATCAATTCAATGAATTCATCCTCATCCCTATGGATGTTTCCTTCTTTTAAATTTTTGGCAATGAAAAGTGTTATATCTTCAGTCGAATACGCACAGGCTGGATAGATTTCTCCTACTTTAATTAATTTAGATGCTTTAAGACCAGTCTCTTCTTCTAATTCTCTTTTAGCTGTGTCTTCTATGCTTTCACCATCATTTGCTTTTCCTGCCGGTACTTCAATGTACTCTTTGCTAATAGGATATCTATATTGTTTTTCTAAGATGATTTTCCCTTGATCTGTGATAGGTAGAATAGCAGCGGCTTTGCAATGAATAACGTATTCTCTAGTCGTTTTGTCATTGTTTGGACAGAGAACTTCATCTTTGTATACTTTTAATAGTTTTCCATCAAATACTTTTGTGGATTTAATTTTTTCTTCTTTTAAGTTCATAATATGGTCTTGCTTCCTCATTTAAAGATTATAACCTTATTCTCATTCCTGAGTATTTGATATACTAAATACTGCTTGAAGGAGGTAGTTATAAATATGAAGATTGCAGTGGATATGATGGGTTCAGACCTCGGCCCAGTCGAATTATCAAGTGGAGTTAAAACTTTTCTAGATAAAAAACAAGATGTGAATTTAGTATTGTTTGGAGATGCTTCCAAGTTAGAAGATTTCAAAGATAATCCCCGTGTAGAAATTGTTAACACTACTGAAATTGTTCCGATGGAAGTATCTCCTTTGGAATTTTTGAGAATGAAAGATTCTTCTATGATTCAAGCTTTGAAAAGAGCTAATATGAATCAAGAAATCGAAGGTGTTGTATCAGCTGGGTCAACCGGTGGATTCGTCACAGGTGCCACATTGATTCTCAAAAATATTCCGGGTGTTCCTAGAGCTGGATTGACTGGTCCTTTCCCAACTAAAGTAAAAGGAAAGAGAACTGTTGTTTTGGATATTGGTGCCTCTAACCATAACACTGGAGAGGAATTGGTTTGTTTTGCTAAACTCGGATATTTATATTCAAAACTAATTTTAGAAAATGAAAATCCTAGTGTCTATTTGCTCTCAAATGGAGTAGAGAAAGGAAAAGGTTTGGAGGAGACTACTAAAGCTGACGAGTTGCTCACCAATATGAACTTCCATGGCTATATGGGAAGATGTGAAGCAAGAGAAGTGTTGGATGGTGAACACGATGTCATAGTCACTACTGGATATCCTGGAAACATTTTGCTCAAGACTATTGAAGGAACAGCAAAGATGATGGGCTCTTTGTTGAAACAAGCATTTAAAAAGAATTTATCTACTAAGATGGGATATCTTTTAGCAAAAAGTGGAATCCAAGATATGATGAAGACTATGGATTCTAAAGAATTAGGTGGAGCCATGTTATTAGGTGTCAATAAAGTTGCAGTAAAAGCTCATGGCAATTCTAACGGATATGCTTTCTATAATGCTTTAAATGTGGCATATAAGATGATTTCATCTGGTCTTATTCCTGCAATTAAAAAGGAGATGGAAGATGAAAGATAAGCCTACGTTAGATACGACGACTCCTCTTCCTGAAAATCAGTCTCCAATTGATGGTTCTTTTCCGGAACAAAAGCCTAGAAAATTCGATACTTTGCGCGAATTAATTCTTTCATTGGTTCCCGAGGCTAAGAGGATGAAATTATATGAAGAAGCTTTTACCCATTCTTCATATTCAAACGAGCATCGCGATAGTTCAAGTTATGAAAGATTGGAATTTTTAGGGGATGGTGTTTTAGATTTGGTTGTTGGTGATCTTGTTTTTAGAGCACATAAAAAATATACACCAGGCAAATTATCTAAATTAAGATCTTCTATTGTCGAAGGAAGAAATCTTACAGAGATTGCAATAAAGCTTGGATTTGCTCCATATGTAAAATTTTCCAATGGAGAGAAGAAAAATGCCCAGTATCATGGACATATCTTTGAGGATGTCTTCGAGTCATTTATCGGTGCTATGTATTTGGACTTAGGGTATGACTATGCCTATGAATTCATTTCAAAGACGATGGCTGAGTATGTGAGTGGAGCAGAAACAGCGGGTGAAAGAGATTGGAAGAGTGATCTCTTGGAAGAAATCCAAAGTGAATTTAAGACTTTGGTTGAATTTGAAATAGTTAAAGAATCAGGAATTAATACTGATAAGACATTTGAAGCAGTTGCAAAAGTCAATGGAGTTATTTTAGGAACTGGAATTGGACATAACAAGAAGCAAGCTGAAACCGAAGCTGCTAAAGAAGCTTTGTTGTCCAGACAAAGGAGCAATTGATTATGGGACTTATAAATTGGTTAAAGCAAAAAATATTTCATAAGAAGGATGAAGATAAAAAAGAAGTAAAGCCTGTAGAACCAGTTGAGGAAAATCTCAAAACTGAAGAAGCAAAAGACAAAACTTCAGGTGAAAGTGTTGTCGAAAAAACTTTAGAAGGAAATAAGGTCGACGAGGAACCTATATTTGAAGTTGAAAAAGAGGAAATAAAAGAAGAATCTCTTCAACCGGAAGTTGTAAAAAAAGAACAATCTGTAGAGCAATCAATCGAAGATAAAGTTGAAACTAAGGAAGAACCTGTAGTCGAAGAAAACACATTAGAGGAACCAGTTCAGCCTGAGGTTAAAGAAGAACAAAAAATTGAAGAACAGCCAGTTGAAGAAAATAAAGTAGAAGATAATTCATCTATCAAAGATGAAGAAAAATTTGAACCCTCAAAGGAAAACAAGCAGTCTAGTTTTGAAGAACCTGTAGTTCAAAACAATACTGATGGAATTGATAATAATGAATTTGAACATTCAAATCCTTTATTGGATTTGGTGCTTGAAGATAAACTTGAAAAGAAAGAATCTAAAGTAGAAGTAAATGATGAGCAACCAATCGAAGACAAAGCTGAAACTAAGGAAGAACCTATAGTCGAGAAAGAATTATCAGATGAACCTGTTCAACCTGAAATTAAAGAAGAGCAACATGCTGAAGAAAATAAGGCAGAAGAAAAAGAGAATGAAGAAGATGAAGTAATAGAAGAAAAGGAAGAGCAAACAAAAGAGGTTGAGCAAGTCAATTCTACTGATGAACCAGTGATTGAGAAGAAAAATGATGAAGCTACAACCAAAAAAGTTGAAGTTGATCACGAAACTAAGATTTATAATTTGGGTTTAGCTAAATCTCGTGAAGGGTTTGGTGCCAGATTGAATTCTATCGCAAACAAATATAAAGAAGCTAATAGCGACTATTTCGATGAATTGGAACGTTGCTTAATTGAGGCTGATGTCGGTGTTAATTTGACGATGTCAGTTTTAGATGAAACTGAAAAGATGGCAGCTTCTCAACACCTGGATAATCCCAAAGAAATCAATGATTTGTTAGTTGATAATTTGTTTATGAATTACGCTAAATCTGGTGATTCATTCCAAACTGAAATTAAATTTGATCCAGAGAATCCAACTGTTCTTTTAATGGTTGGTGTCAATGGAACAGGAAAGACTACAACAATTGCAAAATTAGCAAAGCATTATAAAGAACTTGGAAAGAAAGTTTTGTTGGTAGCTGCTGATACTTTCCGTGCTGGAGCAGTCCAACAATTATCTATTTGGGCTAATAGAATAGGTGTAGATATTTTTGAAAGAGGACAAGGTGCTGACCCCGCATCTGTTTGTTTTGATGCTATAAAGAAAGCAATTAATGATAAATATGATTTGGTGATGGTTGATACAGCCGGAAGACTTCATACTAAGGATTATTTGATGGCGGAGCTAGGAAAGGTAAACAGAGTCATTAAGAAGGTCCTTCCTGTGGCACCTCAAGAGATTTGGCTTGCTTTGGATGCAAACACAGGACAAAATGGAGTTCAACAAGCTAAAGTTTTTAAAGAAGTGACTCCTTTGACTGGTGTTGTAATAACCAAGATGGATGGCACATCTAAAGGTGGAATCATCTTAGCAATTCGTGATCAACTCGGTGTACCTGTTAGATTTATTGGATTAGGTGAACATGAGGATGATCTTCGTGAATTTGATTTGGATAGATACCTCTATGCCTTGTTAGTCGGGGAAGATGAGAATTTCGAGGAATAGATATGGAGTCGCTTGAAAACAATACATTGATAGCAACTCTATTATCCATTTATGGGAATCTTTTAGGAAAGGCTGAACTTAGAAGAGCAGAGAAACATTATTTTGATGATTTATCTATTGCAGAGATTGCACAAAATGAAAACACATCTAGAAATGCAGTATATTTATCTTTGAAATCAGCCAAGAAAAAGCTCGAATATTTTGATAAAGTATTAAACCTAAGAGAAAAAGAGAATAAGACTATTGAACTACTTGATAGAATAGACGAGATTGATGAAACTGGAAAGACTAAAGACTCTATAAATGAAATAAGGAGGATATGGACACATGGCATTTGAAAACTTAACTGATAAGCTATCGGGAATATTCAAAAAGTTAAAAGGTCAAGCGACATTAACTGAGAAGAATATGGACGATGCATTTAAAGAAGTGCGTATCGCCTTGCTCGATGCTGATGTAAACTATGACGTTGTCAATCAATTCATGGATGAGGTCAAGAGTGAAGCTATAGGTCAAAAGGTTTTGACTAAGCTGTCTCCTGGACAACAGCTTGTCAAGATTGTTCATGATAAGCTCGAAGCATTACTCGGTGGCGGTGACAATGATGTCACATTTAATTCAGGAAAGCCTACAGTTATAATGATGGTAGGTCTTCAAGGAACAGGTAAAACTACAACAGCTGGAAAGTTAGCAAATCTATATAAGACAAAGATGAAGAAGAAAGTTCTTCTCTGCGCCGATGATACGCAACGTCCTGCCGCTATAGACCAGTTGAAGACTTTAGCTGATTCAATCGAAGTAGACTGCTATATCGATAGAACAGGAACAAAGCCTCCTTTGATTGCTAAGGCAGCTTTTGATAAAGCTAGAAATGAGAAATATGATGTTTTGATTATCGATACAGCTGGTCGTCTTCAAATAGATGAACCTTTAATGGATGAACTTAAAGAGATTCAAAAGATAATACCTGTAGATGAAACTTTACTTTTGGTAGACGCTATGTCGGGTCAAGATGCCGTCAATGTCGCTACAACCTTTAATAAAGAAATTCCATTGACTGGTTTGGTCATGTCTAAACTCGATGGTGATGCTAGAGGCGGTGCTGCTCTTTCCATTAGAAAAATGGCAGGAGTTCCTATCAAATATGCTGGTGTTGGAGAAAAGATAGAAGATTTAGAGAATTTCCACCCTGATAGAATGGCGGATAGAATTCTTGGAATGGGTGACGTTCTGACTTTGATTGAAGATATTCAAGCAAAGATAGATGAGAAACAAACAGAGAAGACTTCCAGACGTTTGATGAATGGTCAATTTGATTTGAATGATCTATTGTCTGTTATGAAACAAATGAAGAAGTTAGGTTCTCTTTCCAAAATTTTAGGAATGATTCCTGGAATGCCTAAAATATCACAAGAACAAATGGATTTCATTCAAACCGAATTAAGAAATTATGAAATCATTATCAATTCCATGACTCCTCAAGAAAGAAAGAAGCCTGAAATTATTAAAGCATCTAGAAAATCTAGAATTGTAAAAGGCTGTGGATTATCCAATCAAGAAATAAATAGATTGCTAAATAGATATGATGCTATGAAGAAACAACTTCCTCAGATGAAAGGCATCATGCAAATGGGCCAGATGGCGAAGATGTTCAATCAAAATCCATCAGGAAGATAAACGATGATTAGCTAGAAAACATCTTTGTTTTCTAGTTTTTTATAAATAAACCTTGATATTTTAAGTCAATAGTGATATTTTCATTAAGCTTAAAAGAAAGGTGGTGATTACTTTGCCAAAGACAGTAGTAAGAGATGGCGAATCATTCGATGATGCAATGCGTCGCTTCAAGCGTAACGTCAACAAAGCTGGCGTCCTCGCAGATTACAAGCGTCATACAGCTTATCTCAAGAAGGCTCTTCGTCGTAAGATGAAGTCCCAACAGGCTCGCCGTCGTCACTAATCCCGGCTACCACCTAACCTCTAGTCATTGAACTAGAGGTTTTTATTTTAAAGCCTTGGTTTGCACAGGTGACCTGGCAAATGGTGTCTT
>ULPT01065567.1_pt1 | contig 11078 bp, 9 predicted proteins | sample 1953751 | NCBI WGS metagenome assembly ULPT01 (sample SAMEA4835636, study PRJEB28245) | human gut metagenome | biome: gut microbiome; material: fecal sample | place: Denmark | collected 2008
TTTTCCTTACAACAACAATTGCACCGTCGGTAGCAACGGTTACAACGATGATTTACACATGGGTAAAGAACGGTAAGCCGGATGTATCAATGTGTCTCAACGCATCCCTCGCAGGTCTTGTCGGTGTAACGGCAGGATGTGATGCTTTTGATGCCATAGGGGCTGCCGTTGTAGGTATCGTCTCGGGTATCCTCGTAGTAGTTGTTGTTGAAGCTCTTGATCTTAAGTTCCACGTAGATGACCCTGTCGGCGCCGTAGGCGTTCATATGGCAAACGGTATCTGGGGTACGATCGCAGTAGGACTTCTTGCAAATCCGGATGCACCGGCAGGTCTCAGCGGTCTTTTCTATACCGGAGACTTCAAGCAGTTGGGTCTTCAGATGCTTGGCTTTGCTTCGGTTGCGACATACGCCGTAGTAATGATAATTATCACATTTGCACTTATCAAAAAGTTCCACGGTATACGTGCCGATGCCGAGGATGAGATTTCAGGTCTTGATATTTCAGAGCACGGTCTTCCGAGCGCATATCCGGACTTTGCTCCCTCTGTTCACAAGTATACATCTTATGCGGGAGACGAAGGAATCGTCGCTACACCCGAGGGTGCCGAGGTTCCCGTTGCGGAAGCAGTTCCCGTTAAGAAAGTTCCGTCATTTGAAGCATCGGATACTAAAGCTCCTAAGTTTACAAAGATTGAGATCATCTGTAAGGAAGCGAAATTTGACGCACTTAAGAATGCTCTTACAAATCTCGGAATCAGCGGCATGACCGTATCTCACGTACTCGGCTGCGGTGTACAGGGCGGAAAACCCGAATACTATCGTGGTGTTCCCGTTGAAACAAGTCTTCATCCAAAGGTACAGGTTGACATCGTTGTAAGTAAGGTTCCTGTAAGAGACGTTATAGAAACTGCAAAGAGCATTCTTTACACAGGACATATCGGTGACGGTAAGATTTTTGTTTACGACGTTGAAAATGTTGTAAAGATACGTACAGGCGAAGAAGGCTATGACGCACTTCAGGATGTTGAGTAAATCATTTTTATAAATAAAAAGTAAAGAGAAAATTCTTAAAGAGGTATAATTTATGTGTTCGATTATGGGCTACTGTGACAGTGGCATTGATATTTCAAAATTTGAAGAAGGCTTCAAGGAAACGGTTTCACGCGGCCCTGACGACTCAAAAATTATAGATACGGGCAAAGGTCTTCTCGGGTTTCACCGCCTTGCAATAATGGGTCTTACCCCCGAAGGCATGCAGCCCTTTGAGTTTGACGGAAGTTATGTTGTCTGCAACGGCGAAATCTACGGCTTTAAAAAATTCCGAACTGTTCTCGAAGAAAAGTACACCTTTAAAAGTGACTCTGACTGTGAAATTCTCCTTCCTTTATATTTTGAGTTCGGAATAAATATGTTCAGGCTGCTGGATGCAGAATTTGCAATGATAATTTACGACGGCAGAAAAAAAGAATACATTGCCGCCAGAGACCCTATCGGTATCCGCCCTCTTTATTACGGCTATGACGAGAAAGGTGTCATCTTATTTGCAAGTGAGGCAAAAAACCTTGTTCCGCTCTGTAAAAAGGTCATGCCCTTCCCGCCGGGATACTATTACAAAGGCGGTAAATTCACATGCTACAATAACATAACCGAGGTCTTCAAGGTTGTTGATGACGACATCGAAACTGTCTGTAAAAACATCAACAAAAAGCTCACTGCCGGTATAACAAAAAGACTGATTTCAGATGTAAAGGTAGGCTTTCTCCTCTCTGGAGGTCTTGACTCATCTCTGGTTTGCGCAGTTGCTCAAAAGGAATCCCCCATTCCCATAAAAACATTTGCCATCGGAATGAGAGAGGACGCAATAGACCTGAAATACGCAAAAGAAGTCGCCGGGTATATCGGCAGTGACCATACCGAGGTCATCATAACAAAGGACGATGTGCTTTCGTCACTTGAACATGTAATAAAAATCCTCGGCACATATGACATAACAACTATCAGGGCATCCATTGGGATGTATCTTCTCTGCAAGTGGATTCATGAGAATACGGACATACGTGTTCTTCTCACAGGTGAAATCTCAGATGAGCTTTTCGGTTACAAGTATACCGACTTTGCGCCGAGTGCCGAAGAATTTCAAAAGGAATCCGTAAAGCGTGTACACGAGCTTCATATGTACGATGTACTTCGTGCCGACAGATGTATCTCCGTAAACTCGCTTGAAGCACGTGTCCCGTTTGGAGACCTTAACTTCGTAAGATATGTTATGTCGATAAATCCGAAGATGAAGCTCAATACATACGGCAAGGGCAAGTATCTTTTAAGACATGCATTTGAAGGAGACTATCTCCCGAGGGACATTCTTTATCGTGAAAAGGCAGCCTTTTCGGATGCCGTAGGACATTCAATGGTTGATTACCTGAAGGAATATGCAAACAACCTCTACACGGATAAGGAATACGAAAAAAAGGTACAAAAATACACTCATGCAAAGCCCTTCACAAAAGAGTCTCTCCTCTATCGCGAAATCTTTGAAAAATACTATCCGGGTCAGTCGGAAATGGTAATCGGTTTCTGGATGCCAAACAAAGCATGGGCGGGTTGCGACGTGGACGACCCGTCAGCAAGAGTTCTTTCAAACTACGGTGACAGCGGTAAGTGATATCCGGCACTGTAATTACAATTAAAAGCGTGAAGAGATATCATTTTATATAAGAGACGAAGTATAAGTTACATAAAAACAGGACATGTACGGAAAACCGCGCATGCCCTGTTTGTTTTTATTTACTTACGGCTTTTGTCAAATATCGTTTCCGTTATGAACTCCTGTTACAGAAAAGATAACCCATTCCGCAACGTTTACCGCATGGTCCCCGATTCTTTCAAAGTATTTTGCTATCATCAGAAGATCAAGCGCATACTCCCCGTCTCTCGGATTCTTGTGAATTTTATCGATAAGGTGCTCCTTTACCTCATCAAAATAGGTGTCAACCGTATCATCCGACTTTATAACGGCTTTTGCAAGCTCAGTATCTTTTTTTACAAAGGCATCCACACTGTTATTGACCATCTCAATAACGGATCTTGCCATCTGTCTCATAAGGTCATCGTGCTCCGCAGCTCTGCCGTTCATAGACATAATAATATCTGCGATATCGTCAGCCTGGTCACCTATTCTCTCCATATCAGTTATCATCTTCAGAGCCGCGGATATCTGACGGAGATCTCTCGCAACCGGTTGCTGCTGTAAAAGCAACTTGAGGCAAAGGGATTCAATCTCCCTTTCCTTGTTGTCTATTTCGGCATCAAGCGGCTCAACCTGCTTTGCGAGCTCACGGCTGCCGTTTGTAAGAGCCTTTGATGCACGGGCAATTACCGCCTCGCAAAGTGCTCCCATTTCAGTAAGCTTCGTGTTTAAAAGAGCAAGCTGCTCATCAAAGTGATTTCTCATTTAACCAAACCTTCCTGTGATATAATCTTCTGTTTTCTGCTTTGCAGGTGTTGAGAAAATCTTTTCCGTATTTCCGTATTCTATAAGCTCTCCGAGAAGGAAGAATGCCGTATTGTCGGAGATACGTACCGCCTGTTGCATGTTATGCGTAACAATGATTATTGTATATTTTTTCTTTAGTTCAAGGATAAGGTCCTCAATTTTTGATGTTGAAATAGGGTCAAGTGCCGAGGTAGGCTCATCCATGAGTAGAATATCCGGCTCAACGGCAAGTGCACGGGCAATACAGAGTCTCTGCTGCTGACCGCCTGACAAACCGAGCGCGTTTTTATTCAGTCTGTCCGAAACCTCGTCCCAGATAGCAGCTCCCTTAAGAGATTTTTCCACTATCTCATCAAGCTCTGATTTCTTTCTTATACCATGTGTTCTCGGTCCGTAAGCTATGTTGTCATAAATACTCATCGGGAACGGATTCGGCTTCTGGAATACCATTCCGATTTCCTTTCTAAGCTCATTAACATCCACCGACGGCGCATAGATATCCTGATCCTTGTACCTTATCTCTCCGGTAATTTTAACGTCGGGAATAAGGTCATTCATGCGATTAAGACTCTTAAGGAAGGTTGATTTACCGCATCCGGACGGACCTATAAGAGCCGTTATGCTGTGCTCCTCAATATTGAGGCTTATATCTTTAAGTGCCTGAGTCTCTCCGTACCATAGACACATGTCCTTAACGGTGATTATAGCTTTACTCATAGACTATTTTTCCTCCTGAAGTATTTTTCCACAAGCGTTGCAAGTAGATTTATAAGCAATGTAAGAACCATCAGTATCGCCGCTATTGCGAACGCAACCCCGAATTCCCCCTGCTCCTTCGCATAAACATAAAGTGCTACCGTAAGCGTCGAGCCGGCACTCTTAAGTCCTTCTATAAGACCGTTTACCGCGTGAGCAAAGCCGGCCGTAAAAAGAAGTGCCGCTGATTCGCCGAGAATACGTCCTACCGAGAGAATACAGCCTGTAACTATTCCGTCAACACAGCCGGGAAGAACAACAGTCCTTATAACTCTCCATTTTCCCGCGCCGAGACCGAACGCCCCCTCTCTGTAGCTCTGCGGCACGGTTTTAAGGCTCTCCTGAGTAGTTCTCATTACAGTCGGAAGATTCATGATAACAAGAGTCATGGCGCCTGCGAGAATCGAGGTTTTCATTTCGAGGAACTGACAGAAGAACAGCATACCGACAAGACCGTAAATGATGGACGGAATACCCGAAAGTGTTTCTGCCGCATATTCAATGACAGATACGAGCTTTTTATTCGTTGCGTACTCCGTAAGATACACAGCCGCCCCGACACCCAGAGGCAATACAACAACAAGCGTCGTAAGAACGATGTATACAGTATTTAAAATATCCGGCAAAATGCCTATGGTTTCCGAAACATAACTCGGCTTTGTGGTCAGGAACTCCCATGAAATATTCGGAATTCCTTTTACAAAGATGTAAATAATCATAAAAAGAACCAGGCCGCATGTTATGAGTGTCGAGAGACCCATAATAAAATACATCATCCGGATATACAATTTTCTTTTTGCAGTTACCTTGTTTTTGTCCATATCATTTCTCCTTGTCTCTCTTCAAAAAGAAGTTGAGTGTCGCATTTATCAGCATTATAAACAAAAACAGTACAAGTGCTATCGAAAACAATGCTTCTCTCTGAAGTCCCGATGAGTATGACATCTCGCTCGCAACTGCCGTCGTAAGAAATCTTACGCTTTCAAAAAGTTTCGGCATATTCGGGACATTTCCCGAAACCATCATTACTGCCATTGCCTCGCCTATGGCTCTTCCGACGCCCAGAACGACAGCTGCGGCAATACCGCTTTTTGCAGCCGGAACGGAAACCCTGAAATAAGTTTCGACAGGTGTCGCTCCCAACGCAAGAGACGCATCCTCATATTCCTTCGGAACTGCCTCAAGAGATGTTATCGACATAAAGCACCCGATATTCCTTGCCAGCCTTGTAAGCTGCTCGGCGTCCTCGGCTTCGGCATATTCCGCCACCGACCACAGCTTTTTCAGATCCATATCCGCCGTATTAACGGCGGCGGTCAGCCGGTTCAGTTCGTATACGCCTTCCTCGGAGGCGATCTCACGGAATCGCCCGAACCATTCGGGGCTGTCGGTATTGAAGTCCTCCAGCGTAATTTTCACCTCATCCGCTGTTGTGCCGAGCCTTGCAAACGCCTTGTCGATGGCTTCCTCCTCACAGGGAAAATACAGATATTCGGTTTTGCCGCCATACTCGGCCTTGGCAACGCAAAGCACCCCCGGATCATACAAATACGGCGGGAAGGTCTGTCCGTCATATGACCGTTGGAACGGCGTGTTTTCATCAACGAACAGCATTCCGTGTTCGGTAAATATGCCGTTGCCGGACTGTATCAGTTCCCGTCCGAGCTCTGCATATTTCGGATCGTCCGCATCGTCGGCAGGCACGCAGCCGTTGACTGTCAGCAGATACTCTCTGCCGATCTTGCCCATGTCACCGATATCCCGAATCAGCGGATAGCGATTGAGATTAAAGCTCAAATTGATGAGGTCGGGCAGGGTGTCAAAGCCCTCTAACTTCATGGCTTCGTAAAACTGATATTCTTCATCCCCGAAAAAGCTGTCCATGCGCTTAGCGAGGTAATTCACCTCATCCAGATTTGCGAATCTGTCTTCCAGGAAGGCGAGTTCCTCGGGAAATACGACCTCGGACACATACAGTTCAAGGGGCGTGACATCCTCGGCGTGGATTCTTTCGAGCGCCGCACTCATTTCCTTTTCTGTGCAGGGAAAGCGGAGATCGGTCTGACTGTTTCCGTATTTGATTTTCAGTTTAATCATGGCAGTTCTCCCTTATGGCGGCGAGTCCGAATCTACGGATTGCCATAGCATTGCAGATGGTGCGGAACAGCATAGGCGGAACGAGGTCGGCGTCCGACAGATCCGACACGGTAAGATGCTTTGTGCCGAGCGTCAAATCCTTTGCCGCACAGTAGAGGGTGTAGGCTCGTTCGGTGCAATTATGGAGTTTAATGTTCTCAAAAAACACGCAGCCGTTATTTATATGGTGCTTGCAGCAGCTCCACAGCCTCTGATCGGCAGTGAGCAGATACAGTGCCGAAAGCAATGCGTAATTTGCTTTGGGAATGTTCTTGGCAGCAAGTGTAAATCTTGCCCGATGCTTTTCATTAAGGTAGGTCATAGGCGTTTCCTCGCTTTCTATATATTCGTTGAATCTCTTTCGGAAGGGCGGACAGCGTATCTGCCTCATGGTTTCCGCAAGTATTTCCGTGGGTGTTGCAGCGGTTATTGTGATGAATACCTGCGCTTCGGTAAAACGGAAGCCCACGCCTCTCGGTGCAAAATTCGGAACGGTCATCATCAGCCGTTCCATGCGTCTGTCATGTGGATTATCTGAAAATATGGTCATTGTTTCTCTCCTTGCTGTGAAATAGAAAAAGCCCTCCGGTTTTTGTGTAACCGAAGGGCGATCAATAGTATTACATATTCTGTTGTGGTGCTGATTCCTGTTCAAAGGTCGGCGGCTCGGCTTCAAGGGAGGGATATGCATCTGTGAGCTTTTCTTGGAGCTTATCCAGCTGCCGTTCCTGCTCATAGGTCAGTGTTTCGCAGTTGCCTTTGGTGAAGTCCACACAGCGACAAAGGTATGCCGATTCATTCTCACTGAACAGGCGGTCTTTGCTGACGAGACCGGAGCGCACTGCAAAGGCTTCCTTGACATATTCATAGTTCGGCGAGTAATCTCCCCAAAACACCGAGTCGCCGTCTGCGTTCTGTTTCCAGGTACAGAACATAAAGCCGTTCTTTTCGCTGTAGGTCGCCGCCAACACGGTATCTCCGAAGGCGGCAAGCTGTCTGTAATCGGAGACGCCGTCGGCTTTCATCTGCGGTGCGTGCTCGTAGAGCCCGACATATTCCCGCACCGTAGAGATCTCATCCTGAATGTCTGTAATTTTACTGCGGTATTCATCCGAGAGGTTTTGGTCGGCGTTGCTTAGAAATTGACCGTTGTATTTTATCCGGCAGAGGGGGATACCGTCCGAGGACACCTCCAACCATCCGTTGCCGTCCATCTTGGTGTCATACCGAGCCCTGAGCCGTTTGGCTAATTCTTTCTGTAGCATATCTGATTTCTCCTTTTTAGGGTAATAGAAAAGGCAGATAGATTTTTGATTTCTATCTGCCTTGCGTATCATTATTCGGTTGTGTGAGAGTTCAAGACATCCAACAAAGGGAAAACATCATTTTTATATCTGTCAAAACGGTTTGCTGAAATTTTGCCGTATAAACGGTGAAAACCCCGATAAAATCGGGGTTTTCACGGGCTACATCTATTTTGTAGCCCTTTTATGGCAGGGGCAGAAGGACTTGAACCCTCGGCACGCGGTTTTGGAGACCGCTGCTCTACCAACTGAGCTATACCCCTATTTGTTATTCTAATTGTTGGGCGGTAGCGTAGCGCACGCGTACCCCGAATTTAGAAGTTTTTGAAAAAAACGTGGTGGACCATCAGGGACTCGAACCCCGGACCCACCGGTTATGAGCCGGTTGCTCTAACCAACTGAGCTAATGGTCCACGCAAAAGCGGTCGTTTTTGACCGCTTGATTATTATATATTGAGCATACCTAAAAGTCAAGAAAAAAGAGTATGAAAACCGAAAAAAATCAGTCTGTAAAAAGTTGCTCCCAATAACGCACTCCGTTTTTCTCCGACCAGGCAATGCCTACGTGCTTATAATTCAAATTTACCATATTCGAATAGTGGCCGGCGGAATTATACCAACTGTTCATGACCTCATCCACCGTACGCTGCCCATATGCGATATTCTCACCGGCAAATCCGAAGGAATATCCCCCTTCTTCATTAAAGATCGTAACCCAGTCACGCCCGTCCGGACGCAGATGTGTGGGATCATATTTTTCGGCAAGCTCCTTTGCCCTTATCTGAGCAAGCTTAGTAAGCTGAGAATCAAAAGAAAGAGGCGGAACACCGTTTTTTTGCCTTTCCGCATTGATAAGGTCCAGCATATATTGCTCCGTATCAGGCGAGACTTTTGTTGTAACGGTGGTGGGCTTTGAGGTTGTAACCGTAGTTGCCGCTTTAGTTGATGTCGCTTTCTTTGAATACTTTGTCGTCGTAGTGTCTTTGCTCTGTGCCTTCGAAGAAGAAGACGATGTATCCGCAGGAATTTTATAGCCATATTTATAGTAATAGGTAACACCCGGTAATGAGGACTCATCGGTATACGAGGTCCCGCTTGCAACACCTATTTTCTGATACTCCCCGTCCTTTGAAACAGCCCTGTAAATACTGTACTCCCTGACGTTCGGCACCTCAGCCCATGAAAGTACCCCATTCTTCACCTCAACAGACTGAAGAGTCTCATTTTCCGTATCATCTTTTGGTTCATTTTCTTTTGCCTTTGTACTTTGATATACAGTTTTTGAATGTTCGGGCGACTGTATTTCCTTGTGTTTTTCGTCCTTAGAAAAAGTGCGTGGAAGAACCACAACTGTCACAACAATCAAAAACGTAACCAAAGCAAGTATAATTTTTTTAATCATATCTTCTCCGAAAGTTCACGCGGTCCGTCTCCTGTTTCCGCTACATAAAAGTCAGCTCGATATCCGATTTTTCTGAGATACACATCTCCCACCGTTTGTATAAAACTGTCAACTGCGTTATTTTCAACAAGGCTTACCGTACAGCCCCCGAAGCCTGCTCCGGTCATACGTGAACCCAAAACACCCGGAACAGCCCATGCTGTTTCAACAAGAGTATCAAGTTCAACGCCCGTAACCTCATAGTCATCACGCAAAGAGAGGTGAGATTCGTTCATAAGGTGTCCGAATTCCGCTGTATCATTTCTTTTCAGAGCCTCACAGGCTTTAGCGGTACGTATGTTTTCAAGTACTGCGTGTCTTGCTCTTATCTGACACACGGGGTCAGGGATAAAACCGCATAACTCGTCGAACTCATCCTCTGAAAGGTCACAAAGTGAATTGATATCCTTAAACTCACGCAGATATCGAAGAGCTTCTTCACACTCCCTCCTGCGCTCATTGTATTTTGAAACGGAAAGCCCGCGTTTTTTATTACTGCACGCGATAACAAGGGAGACACCGTCAAGCTTTACGGGTATGTACTCATAATCAAGTGTGCCGGTATCAAGAAAAATCGCATAGTCCCTTTTTCCCATCGCAGAGGCAAACTGATCCATAATACCGCAATTCACACCGACAAACTCGTTTTCCGCCTGCATACATATCCTTGCAAGTGAAACAAGGTCAAGGTCAAATGAAAAAAGCTCCCTGCAAGCAAATCCCGTGACCACTTCTACCGATGCCGATGAAGAGAGTCCGCTGCAATAAGGAATATCCCCGAAAAAAGCGATATCAAGGCCAAAAGGCACCTCATATCCATTTTGTCCGAGTGCCCACACAACAGCCAGTGGATAGTTTGAAAATGCCTTTTTGGAATCATAGGTCAAATCGTCAAGGCTTCCCTCAATTATTCCCTCATCTTCAAAGTTCAACGAGAAAAAACGAAGCCTCCTGTCATCACGAACCCGGACAGCCGCATATGTACCTATGCTCAATGCGCAAGGCAAAACATGACCGCCGTTATAATCCGTGTGCTCTCCTATGAGATTCACTCTTCCCGGAGCAAAAAAGCAATGTACACCTTTTGCGTCACCAAATTTTTTTTCAAAAGCTTCAAGCACCTTCTGGCTCATTGTATTTCCCATTTTAACCCTGCTTTTCTATAGTAAAATCAATAATTCTTGTCCCAAGTCTCTCATTTGAAACCGTAAGCCTTCCTTTTCCGGGTTTGCCCTTTGTCTTTACATATGTACCGCCTATACCGCCTTTCAGCGTTATAACTGACGGCCCTATGATTTCAATTTCGCCTGATGCTTTTAAGCTGATAGGTTCATCATAGTAGTTAAGCAGATTCCCATCCTGTGATTTTGCAAGTATGTTTATCTCGGCGACATCATAAGTAGTTTTTTCCACCAGCGATGTACACGACGGCAAAACTTCAAGCACCGCATCCGTAACAGGTGCCTTTATAATTGATTTTTCCACCATACCGTGCCTTATAAAGTCAAATCTGTAAACTGTAACGTCAGAGCCCCAGTTCCCGATGTATTTATAAAAAATATCCATACATCTTGACAACGTGAGCCTCTCATAAACAACAGCATGAATAAGCCTTACAATATTTTTCGGGGTAATTGCCGCCGACATTCCACCGTTCATGAAATCCTTTACGGCATGTTTAATTGACTCTGAGGACTTCACAGAAAGGCCCTCTTTTTCTTCAAGAAGACACCCGATAAGATCGTCAACTATTATCGGCGGATGCGGTAAATTTTTATACTTTTCCCTGCATGGTGAAAATCTTCTTACAAATTCACCGTTTTTATAGAGATCCACAAAGTCCGCGTTTGTAAAAATATATACATCTGAAAGACAGCCGCCCGGATGCTCCCCGATATCCATAGACGAAGATATTTCAGCCACAAGCTCGCCGTCAGACTGGCTCC
>ULPT01048820.1_pt1 | contig 11059 bp, 7 predicted proteins | sample 1953751 | NCBI WGS metagenome assembly ULPT01 (sample SAMEA4835636, study PRJEB28245) | human gut metagenome | biome: gut microbiome; material: fecal sample | place: Denmark | collected 2008
CAACCCGCATATTCAGTCCAGTCCGCGCCGCCGGACAGATGCGATCTTTTTTATTTTCTCATTCCGCCTTCTGATAACGAGGGCGGGTCTGCGGGACAAAATCGTCGGCCTTGAGTTTGTAATGACCTTCCCCGACCAGATGCTGAATCGAATCGATCAGTCCCGAAGTGACGCTGACGGAAAATTCTCTGGCCGTTTCCACAAACGCCACCATGCCGTTTTCCATCGTCAGGCAGAGAATCACGGGCACGGGGCCGGGATTCCGCTTCAGAAGAGTCTGAAGTGCTCCGAAGACGGAAACGTCGAACTCCTTCTGATAAATATGAATATGAAGTTCCTTCGTATACTTTCCCGTCACCTGGTCCAGGGGGACGACGTTTTCCACCATGAGGGCGCAGGGGGCATTTTCATCGTTCTTCTTCGTCAGAGCCTCGATGAACACCAGTCCGTCTTCCACAAGCAGCTCGCGGCATTTCTCATACGTCCTGTTGTAGACAATGCATTCGATGCTTCCGCTCAGGTCCTCCAGACGCAGAATGGCAAAGGGTTTGCCTTCCTGCTTCGTGATTTTGCGCGTGACGGATTTGATCATGCCGCCCAGCTTGACTCCGATATCCGTCGGCATCTGTGTGATCTGAGCAATGGAGCTCGTCGAAAACGTGGAAATCAGGTTCGAGTATTTCGACAGAGGATGCCCGGAAACATAAAATCCCAGCAGCGTTTTCTCGTCATTGAGGATTTCCGACTCATCGAATTCGGGGATGTCCGGCGGCGGCACATCCCCGAAGCCTTCCGCTTCAAAGTCGGAAAGCATGTCAAACAAGTTCCCCTGCCCGCTCGCCTTGTCCCTCTTGCGCATGTTCGCGGACTGAATGGACGAATCAATGATCGCCATGAGCTGGGAGCGTTTGAGCCCCAGGGAATCGAGCGCGCCGCAGCGGATCAGGGCCTCGATGCTTTTGGAGGTCAGCCCCTCCGTGCGTTCAATAAGGTCGGAAAGGCTTTTGAACGGCCCCTCTTCCCGCGCCTCGATGATGCTGGCGGAGACCCCCTGCCCGAAGCCCTTGATCGCGCCGAGACCGAAGCGGATCGCATCCCGGTCCACGGTGAAGTTGACGTCGCTCCTGTTCACGTCAGGCGGCAGAATCCGGATGCCGGACGTCCGACACTCATTGATCAGGAACGCCAGTTTTTCCGCATTGGAAAGTTCGCTTGTGAGCACGGCAGCCATGAATTCGGGGCGGTAATTCGCCTTCAGATACGCGGTCCGGTAAGACATCGTGGCATAAGCGGCGCTGTGAGACTTGTTGAATCCGTAATCGGCGAACTTTTTGATGTTCTCCCAGATTTTTTCAGCCTGGGCGGCGGGAATCTGATTGGTTTTGAAGCAGCCTTCGATGAATTTGTCGTGCTGTGCCTCCATGTCCTTGATTTTCTTTTTCCCGATGGCCCTGCGGAGGATGTCCGCCTGTCCTAGGGAGAAGCCGGCCAGGACCTGCACCACCTGCATGATCTGTTCCTGATAGAGCATGATCCCGTAGGTTTCCGAAAGATACTGCTCCATGAGGGGATGGTCGTATTCCAGAGGAATGGTGCCTTTCTTGCGTCCGACAAAAAGGTCGATGAACTGCATGGGCCCGGGGCGGTAGATCGCCACAAGAGCGATGATGTGCTTGATGTTTTCCACTCCGAACTTCCGGCAGAGATTCTGCATTCCACCGGATTCCAGCTGAAAGACGGCCACAGTGTCTCCGCTGTTCAGGAGATCGTAAGTGGGTTTGTCATCCAGGGGAATCTGCTCCATATCGAGCGTGATGCCGCGGTTTTTCCTGACATTGTCGCAGGCATCCTGAATAACGGTCAGTGTACGGAGCCCGAGAAAATCCATTTTCAGGAGTCCGATGCTTTCGCAGAGCGGAGCCACATACTGGGTGATGATCTCGTCATGAGCGCCTCTCCCGAGCGGAACCAGATTGGCCAGAGGCTGATTGCAGATAATCACGCCGCAGGCATGGATTCCCATCTGGCGGTTCAGCTGTTCAATCGGGGCGCTGTAGGCGAAAATGTCGCGAACCCACGGCTCGCGGTCCAGAAGCTGACGGAGATCCGGAGATTCCTTGACGGCTTTGGCAAGCGTCATTTTCGGGTCGTCCGGAACGGTTTTGGTGATCATGGCCCCCTCCGCCGGAGTCCGGCTGAGGGCCCGGGCAACATCTTTCAAAACCGCCTTCGCCTTCAGAGTCCCGTAGGTCCCTATCTGGGAGACGCTGTCAAAACCGTATTTTTCGATGACATAATCAATCACTTCTCCACGTCTGCGTTCGCAGAAATCGACGTCGAAATCGGGCGGGGAAATCCGGTCCGGATTCAGGAAGCGCTCGAAAAGCAGTCCGTAGCGGATGGGGTCGATATTCGTAATCCCCGTCAGATAAGCCACAAGACTCCCGGGCCCGGATCCGCGGCCCGGCCCCACGGGAATCCCTTTGCTTCTGGCCGTATGGATAAAGTCCCACACCACAAGAAAATAACTGTTGTATTTCATCCGGTTGATGACGCCGAGCTCATAGTTCATGCGCTGGAGAAGGACTTCGGCTTCCTCCGCATGTTCGGCGGGAGGATGATCCGGATCATAGCCGAAGCGTCTGCGGAAACCGTCGAGACAGATTTTTCTCAGATAGGCGCCGGCTTTTTTCAGAATCATGCGCCGTTCGACCTGAGCCTCACGCTCCTGGGGCGAAGGCGGGGGGGTATCCATTTTCTTCTCACTCAACGCCGTGAATTCGGCATCGATTTCCTTTTCGGAATCGGCATGCAGAGAGGAAAGGTCCAGAGTCTCAATGAAATCCTGCGGGGGAGTGTATTCCGGATAATGGTTCTCATATCCGATCGTGACATTGCAGCGTTCGGCGATGGCAAGTGTATTGGAAAGGGCCTCCGGCACTTCACTGCCGAAGATTTCAGCCATTTCGTCGCCTGATTTGAAATAGAATTCCTCCTGATCCATTTTCATTCTGCGCGGATCGTCCATGGTGGTGCGGGTCTGGATGCAGAGCATGATTTCATGGGATTTGGCGTCTTCTTTCCGGAGGTAGTGAACGTCATTCGTGGCGACAAGGGGCACCCCGCAGTCCTTTGAAAGGGCAGTCAGATCCCGGTTGACCTTCTTCTGGTCTTCGATTCCGTGATACATGAGTTCAAGATAAAAGTTATCCTTCCCGAAGATATCGAGATATTCCCCCAGCACTTTTTTTGCCGCGTCATAGCCTTTGAAGCGGGAAGCGACATCAATCTCCCCCTGCAAACATGCGCTCATTCCAATCAAACCTGCGGAATATTTCGCCAGTAGTTCCTTATCGATTCTCGGCTTGTAATAAAAACCGCTGACATGCGCCTCGGAGATCAGCTGGCAAAGATTATGGTACCCGCGGTCGTCCTTTGCCAGAAGAATCAGGTGAAAGCCCTTGATATAAGGAACTTCCACGGATTTTTCCAGGCGGCTGTGCGGTGCGATGTACGTTTCGCACCCGATAATTGGTTTCAGGCCTTCCTTCTTCAATGCGTTGTGGAATTCCAGGCAACCGCCCATGACGCCGTGGTCGGTTATGGCAACGGCTTTCATTTCATGGGCTTTGGCAAGTTTCACAATATCGTATTTTCCCTCCTGGTCCTCTTTTTTAAGCTTATCCCACGAGATTGCGCATGCTCCGTCGAGCAAACTGTAATCCGTATGCAGGTGCAGGTGGACAAATTCCTTTGGCATGTCATCCTCTTGGAGAGAGTGTTCCGAACATTCAAAAAAAATAATCAGCATCCGTCTGACGGTGCGGGGAAAAACTCCGCAACCGGGAACTATCTTCCATGAACTGTTTTTTTTCAAATGCCCGGAGAGTTTTTTTTGAAATATTCCTGAATTTTCCAAATTCCCCGCACGCGGGGCAGAGCGTTTTCGTGAAAAAGCGATAAAAAGATGTATCCCGGGCTTGAAAGAAATGTTTTTGATGCTATAGTAAAGACTCATTGGATCATCCTGGATGCGGATATAAGGCGTCTCTGGTGTTCATGGTGGTTGTAGCTCAGTTGGTTAGAGCGCCTGGTTGTGGCCCAGGAGGTCACCGGTTCAAGTCCGGCCTACCACCCCATACTGAATTCTCTGCTCCGGTCAGGCCTCTGGCTCGGAGCCTTTTTCTTTTTTACGCAAATCCAGTTCTCTTTCAAAGATTTGCAAGATTTATTCCCGAGGTCTTTTCTCTCCTGCCATTCTCTGATTCCGGCAAAATTCTGAAGTCTGGAGGAGAAGTCCCTGGGAATTCTCTCTTCAGGAGCTGGAGCCGGGTGCAATATCATCCATCAGATCTTACCCGGACTTCACTCAAACGTCACTCAGACTTCACTCAGACTTCGATCACTTTTCCCCATGGAGCCTCCCCATGTGCCTCCGGGACAAGCCATAACACCGGGTACGAAGGCTTTTTCTCCGGGAAAAGAGTGTGTAAATCCGTGAGTCCAATAAAGACTCGCGGCTGGAGGTGATGCGTTTCAATGTATTCAAACACGCAGTGATGATCGGTGCCTCCGCCTCCGGAAAGAGAGGCGGATTCCAGGAAAGTCTCCAGTTCGTCCGAAGCAATCACCTGCTGGATGACACAGTCTGCAACAATCAGCGTGATATCCTCCGCGTGGGGGACCATACCCCTGATTTCCTTGACGACATCCTGAATCTTTTCCTTCGACATGCTCCCGGACCGGTCCAGCGCCAGCACCATTCTGCTGATGGTTTCGCTGTAATGCCCCGGAACAAGCAGATCCTGAAGCAGATAACGCTTGTTCGGGCGGGCAAGGGAATAATCATCCCCGCGGAACAGCGTATCCACATAATGATGCAGCACTCTCTGCCACGGGATTTCCGGGGGGGAAAGCAGTCCAAGCTGCATGAGCATCCCCTCGGGGAAATCCCCACGGGAGGAACTTGCCTCATACACATCAATCGCCTCCAGAACTCGTTTTTGAAGAATTTCCTTTTCATTTTCATTCAGATCCACCGGAAGATGGATATCAATCCCCCCTCGGTGGTCGGATATTGCCGGAAGTGAAAGCTTCATTTCGTTTTCAAACGGCAGGGAAATTTCACGGATCAGGGGTGTTCCTTGAGTTTTTGTCCGACACAAATCCTCATAAATGACTTCAGCGATCCAGTTCCGATATTTCGGATTGAGCAAACATCCCTCCGGCATCTGATAGAGTTTGTCCCTGGCAGGGATCCAAGTGCTGCTTCCGGGAACTGTGATGTCTGAGACCATGGCGTTGATGGCATAATCAGTGGCCATGTTCCATTTGAATATCTCCCGTTCTCCGCGTCTTTCCTGGGTGGCAAAGATCTGGTGGCAGACTTCATGGGCAAGAACAAATCCAAGCTCCTTCATTTCGAGTTTCCGGGTCAGAAATGGATTGAACCAGATGTGACGAATGCAGTCTGTCGCGGAAAAAACGGGCAATCCGGGTGCCGGGACAATCCTCATCTGCAGCAGCAGATACCCCCAGAAGGGATGCATTTCCAGCATCTGCATCCGCAAAGACGCCAAGCGTTCCAACTCGCCATGGATGATTTGCTCCTGAAAACGGGATCCCTTCATGACAGATACATCGCCGCTCTCAGATTGACAATTTTTCCCGCCAGATCCCGGAATGCCGCCAGAGCCTTCAGTCGTTCAAACAACTCCGCTTTCCGGCTGCAGAGCTGCCTTAAGAACAGAAGCTGATATTCAGGCCCGATTCCGGGGGAAGCAAGAAAACGGACAATGTTCCTCAGTTTCTTTTCAGTAACCTCTGTCATTGCAAGATATCCGGACACGGAGAAAATCGCCGCATAGACAAAAGAGGGTTCCGCTCCGGCAAAGTCTGGTTTCACCTTCCCCTCAATGATTCCGGATGCGTTGATCTTCCTGTACACAGCCCGATACTGGCTGAAGCGGAGCGCCATAGCCTGCCCGATGCAGGAGGCGACGGCAGGACTGATCAAATCCGGATCCCGAATGCATGACATCACTCGGCTGGCCATCGCCCAGCTGCGGGGAGTCGGAAAGGCATGTCCGTCCGAAGGTGCGAAGAGAACTTTTTCTCCGTAAGTCTGGATGAATGCCATGATGTCTTCCTGGATTCCGTTGGCGGAGGCCCATCGGATCCATGCAGAAACATCCGGACGCATTTCAATATGGGCAAAACGGTTGCAGAGCGCATTGGAAAGAGGAGAAACGATCGCATTGTCCTCCTCTCTGTTTCCCGCCGCCATGACTACCGTCCCCGGGTGAAAGCGGAAGTCACCGATCCGCCTTTCCAGCACAATCTGATATGCGGCCGCCTGATGAAGCTTTGTAACCGCCGCATTGAATTCATCCAGAAACACGAAACATGCTTCGGAACAGGCACGTTTGACCCAACCGGGAGGAAAGAGTTCGAGCGTCTGCGTCTCCCTGTCCGGGAAATAGACTCCTCCCAGTTCCGCAGGATCTTTCTGTGCAAGGCGGATATCAATCATGGGCTTCCTCATAATCCGGGCCAGATCCATGGCAATCGTGGATTTGCCGATGCCTGGAGGACCAAGCAGCAGAACGGAAATCCCAGCATCCAGCGTGGAACGGATCAGCGGAAACAATTGATCATACGTATATCCGGAGGACAATTTCCCCAGAATGGAATTCTTCTGCTGATCAGGCATGCTTCCCCCTCCGGCATTCGTTTATCCGGTTGCTTCCCGCAATGCGGTTCTTTTCATCTCCCGGCATTGACGCCCGGAACCCTGATGAATGGGAACAGGGACACAGTCCCGTAATCATAAAAACACCTCCAGAAGCTGACATCGGAATTCCTCATTGCTGAGCAGCACTCCGATCACATGTTTGCAGTACCCCCGCGTGTACTCCTTCGCCCGCTGCGCGGCATCGGGACAGGAACAGCTGGGACGCTCAAGCCACTCAGGATGAACTCTGACCACATAATCCTTCGATCCGCCCTTGACGTCAAAAACAACAAACCCATCCTCCAGTTTTTTACGCCGGATCATCTGATACTTCATCAATACCGACACTGCAGCACGGAAAAAACGGTCATCCCTCGCTTTGATATTCAAATTTTCTTTCTCCTGCATGCTGGCAACTCCTCGGAATTTTATTTCAGGCGTTCCTTTATCCCATATATATCCAACGGCATATCTGCAGAGAGCTCCATCAGAAATTATTATTTTGCATCTTTGTTTTTTTTATTGCTTGCGATTAATATATTCGTTTGAAAATCAGAAAGCAAACGTTTTCAATTCGTTTTTACGGAAGAGTTGCAATTTTCAGGGGAAGACAGCGCTTCTCCGTTCACCGTTATGGAAATTCACCGATGTGGAAAAAGAAAAATGTTCCGGCAAAATTACCGGGCAGAAGCCAGGGGGGGGAAAAAAAGATTTTTTTTCTTTTCCCCATCCTCCCTTCCCGCTCTCCTTCATCTCTTCTCTCCGGTCTCCTTCTTCTCTAGAAGAGGCGTCATCGTTCCCGAATCAAATCATCTTTTATTCTTCTTCCGCGCTGCTCAATCATACCCCCACCGCTTCACATGATTCAAGCAATGCAGGGCAAGTCTCCGGAATGCGGGAAGGGATAGGAAAATCCCACCCCCACACCCCACAGGGAACAGGAAAAAACAGAAAAAGAAAAGGCGGAGCCCATGGCCAACTGAATTCCATGGACTCCGCCGGAATCTATCAGAAGACGGATTCCAAAACAGGGGGAAGACTGGACTTTCACCCTGCGCATGAAGAGGAAAAACTGCTGTTTTTTATTGTTTCCAGTATGATTTTTCCTGTTATTTTCCCGCGCGTTCCGCGAAAAATTCCGCTGTTTTCGCCAGGGTATGCAGAGTTTCCGGCAGACGCCGGCAAGCAGCGTCCACATCGGGAGCCATCTGCGCCAGGGGTTTTGCGTAGAAGTCATCGGCGATCTTCTGATAGCCCTGGCGGAAGACATCAGTCAATCCCGTCCAGAGGGCGCGTTTTTCCTTTTCCAGTCTGTCCAGAGCGAAGTCCTTCAGCCAGCGGAACTCTTTCTCGTAGCATTCTCTTGCGAGTTCGTAAATGAAGGAACGGCAATAATTGTTTTCCGCATTTCCCTTCAAGGTTTGCTCAAAGGCGGGATTGATCGGATGCAGTTCGCCAAGTCTCCGGAAGGAAAGATAAAGCGAATAATCCTCATGCGCTTCCAGAAGATCGCTGAAAGCGATGCTGAAGGTCTCCATGTGTTCAAGGAGAGAACGGATCGCCTCCGAGCTTACTTTCTCCGCAGGCTGAATTGCGCCCATGCTGCCGCGCCACTGATCAAAGGAGATGGTGAAATCGGCAAGGGCAAAGTTCATGAGCCTTGCGAATGCCGTTCTGGCAAGGTCCATCAAATCGCGTTTCATGAAAGGATTCAGTGATGCGTGATCCATCTGTGCAAGTTCCTCGAAGACTTCCGAGGCCGCACGCAGGTGAATGTCCAGTCCGCCGTAGAGATAAAGCATGTATTCCTGATAGATGGGATTCTGTTTGGTAAAAATCCAGCCGTAGCGCAGGAGGCAGAAATACAAGTCCGGATAAATCTCCCGCAGTTCCGGGCCCTTGTATGCGCCCCAGAGACTGAACTTGATCAGAGGAAGCATTTTCAGCCAGATTTTCAGCATCTTGTCCGAGTATTCCGCGGGATAGCGTCTTTTGCAGAATCCCGGCAGAAACTCCCGGATCCGGTACTGGGAGGGATCCCAGGCATTGGAGGAAAAGAAATCCAGCATGAGCGTGTCCTGATGGGAATTCTCAGGCCAGAAAATCATTCCCTTGCACATGGGGTCGGCCACGGCCTTCGGGAAACGGCGTTCGATATTGTCGTAATTTCCGCGGATCTCGCTGCTGGCTTCAAAGGCGTGGAAGATTCCGTAGATCCAGGGGAACTTGCCCAGGACGCCCCAGTTCTGGAAATTGTTCACTTCCTCATAAATGTCGGAAGTATAATCCAGAATGATCGTGTGAGCCGGATCCAGTTCCGCAATCAGGGCCTGGACTTCCTCATAGGTCCAGGTGGAAATGAAATCCCAGGAGGCAATCAGAAGAGGAGCCTGGGGATATTTGGAACGGAGTTTGTCCTGAATTCTCCGGTAGGTATACAGCTTCATCTGGAGATTGGCGTCCCGGTCGCGGTAGCATCTGCGTTCCCCGAGTCCGATGGTGTGAAAGATTTCAGGGGATCCGTATTCCTTCACGAGCGTGTCCGTCAGGTGAGCGTACAGATCCAGATAGCGATCCTGGCGGATATCCCAGACCAGACCCGTCTGCTCATTATAGTTTTCATTACTCTGAGGAATGAATTCGGGATTATAATGATCCAGGAACGCCTGAGGAGTCCGGCTGTACCAGTGGGTCATGGTACCGCAGTCCTCGGGCTGAAGGAGTCCGCGTTCCCGGCCGTAGGCGAGGATCTGTTTGCGGAGTTCGCCGCGGTATTTCAGATTCCAGGCGCTTGTGCGGTCGTTGAAAGAGCGGTCGATGGCTTCGGGGAAACGCTTTTCGGGATCGGGATACGGGACGATGTCCGGGAAAGCGCGCTGGAAAAGATCGTCCACGCCGATTCGGAGCATGGCAAGGTTCAGACGTTTTTTCAGAATCCAGTCGAATTCCTTTTTCCAATCATCGATATCCCAGTGTTCCGCCTGGAAACGGGTCAGACTGCGGTGGGCGAAATAGCGCAGACCACGGTATTCGAAGCGCGGAGATTCCACGACATTGAGATCTTCAATGGAAAGATCCGCCTTTTTCGGGATGATGTCCCCGTCCCAGAAATAATGGCAGTTGGCGCGGCGTTCAAAAAAGTCATAGACCGCGTAAAAATTCGCCCGGGTGGAACCGGCAGCGAGGAAGAGAAGACTTCTTCCGTTTTCATGCGCGGAAAGAAGCTGGTAATCGTCCGTGCCGTAACGGATCCGGAAATTCGGGATGACTTTCTCAACCATCATCCGGTGAATGAATGCGTTGCTGGCATCGGTGCCGAACACAATCATGGAGGATTCGCTGTCTGGCTCCGTCACAATCGGCAGGGTCTCCCCCGTCACTTTTTCCCAGAAGGAGGCGAATTCCCTGGCGGCAAGTTCAAATACCGGTTTGCTTTCCGGCGCAAAGATTTTGAGCATGGAAAAATCTCCTTTTTTTCATGACTCGTGATGAACATTGAAAAACAGACTTTGTTGTATTTTTGTTGTGCATATATTATAATTTAAAAAAAATTCCCTGTCAATAGGCAAAAGAAAAGAAAAACTTGAAAAATCATATCCATGCGTTATACTACCAGCTGGAGTAAGGAAAACGGCCGGGTCGGCAGCAGACGGATGCCGTCGGTCCGAAAGAGAAAATCACCATTCAACAAATCAACTCAACGGGGAAAAACACATGAAAAAAAGCATCTTGCTTCTCGCTGCGGCGTTCACTCTGGCACACATGGGGATCGCGGCTCAGGCTCTGGACGAACTGCCGTGGAATCAGGTGGAAATTGAATCCACAGTCAAAATGCCGATTCCGGTCAAATTTGAAGTCAGTGCAAAAACGACTCCACAGGGAGTCATCCAGAAGCTGGAATTCGAGCTGGGAGAACTGGACGTGCTTTTCACTCCATCTGAAGTGGCTCAGCTTGAAGGATTTCAATTGAGCGGAATCAAGATTGTCACTCTTCCCGGAGCGACTCAGGGATCGGTGCAGCAGGTGGGAATCAAGCTCAGCAAGGCGGGATCTCCCGAAACCATTCTCTGCCTGATTGATGCAAAAGGATCCAAGACCATTAAAAAGCAGGACAAATGACTTGTCTTCAACCCGTCTGGTATGAAGAACTGCAGGTAAGGCACACGGAAATCGGTCCGGACGGACTGCTTTCCGTGAAGTCTTTTTTTGACTACATGCAGCTGGCGGCCGGCAAGCATGCGGATCACCTGGGTGTGGGAATTTTCCTTCTTCATGAAAAGAACATGCTCTGGGTGCTCTCACGGATCCGGCTGAGGATCCTGCGCA
>ULPT01062763.1_pt1 | contig 11030 bp, 10 predicted proteins | sample 1953751 | NCBI WGS metagenome assembly ULPT01 (sample SAMEA4835636, study PRJEB28245) | human gut metagenome | biome: gut microbiome; material: fecal sample | place: Denmark | collected 2008
GCCCGGAGCTGGAGACCCATCGGAATTTCCGCCTCGATACGTTGTCCCTTCGGATCTGCATGCCCTGAATGCGGCCATTGGTATCTCGCACAGGTATCAGTATCCCGCGGCTCTCACAAGCAAATGTCCATTGGCCATCAGTCCGATAGAAGCCGGGAACACCAGAAAGGTAATATCCCTCAGATCGAAGCTGTTTTGCAATTGCCTGCATTCCAATCACGGGCGTCGTTCGATAGCCAAGCCGATTGATTTCTTCATCCGGCAGTCCACGGCTCCGCAGGTTCTGTCGATGATCGGAGGCCAGCGTCAGTTTTGAAAGCAATGCCCTGTATGTATCATCACGCGCCTCAATGTCGTTTGGAGGGCATTCCGTAACGACGGGCGCTGGTGTTTTTGCACATTGCGTGATCCCTCCTTGTACATCAAGCCTTGCGATCAGTGCATCACGAGCCTTCTCTCTGGCGATGCCCGTATAGTATGCATACAGGTCAAAAATACCGCCTGAAAAGCCGCATCGCGGGCAGCGGAACACATCCTTTTGCAGATTGATATTCAGGTGCTTGGCATGTGGCTTATCGTCACAGCAGGGACATGGCACATTATAGCTGCTGCGGCCTGCCGGAGGATATGGAAGCCCAATCAACGGAATGATATCTGACATATGAAATATGTCCATGCAGCCTCCTCTCCGGGGGCCGGATATTCCGGCCCCCTTGGTATTCCTTTGTCAGTCCGTAGCTTGTTGCATGGCGTGCTTACAAATCAGTTCTGCAGCCTCAGAAAGCTCCGGGTTATCCTTGTATTTGTTCGCCACCCATGCGATCGCATTGGGATCCATCGTCAACACCTCTCCCAGCGACTTACCACTGTATTTTTTGATGGGGCACGGCTTCCGGAATGCCTGCTCCAGTCTCTGTTCCTCCGTGAGGATCACCGGTTCGTATTCCGGCTCAGGGACTGGCGGGGCAACCGGTTCTACCTTGGGATTTTGCTCGACAGTGCCGTCACCAGCGGGTAATTCGTCTGGCGCCGTATCTGAGAAGTCATCCCCAGCAGCAGAAAACTGAAGCCCAAAGCCTGCATTTCTGAGTGCGATCCCGACCGCTGCTGTCTGCGCCCATTCCCGCGGGGACACGGATGGCTTGGATGCATCCGGCCCACGCGACGCTGTGGCCTCTGCCAAATAGCAGTCCACGGGGTCCTTATAACTGGGATAGACACGCGCCGTTGCCACAAAGCAGTCCTTACCCGGTGACACTTCAACGGCGATCCTACCCTCAGGATACCTCAGCCGGAACCAAGCCATCTGGATCATAACGGGAAGTCTCTTTCGTGTCTCCTGCGTGTTGAGATCGGTATACTCCACCGCAAAGGGTGTCGGGTCAAACCCTTCAACCTTCTGGATGCGATCCAATGTGGCCAGCATGGCAGCTTTGTCATTTGAACTATTCTGACTCATAGTGAATCCTTTCTATCTGCTGATATTGATGTAGGTATTACGCAATTGCAGCCAAACCGGTAAAACCGTATTGATAAGGCTTGATACGTCCTTGCGGTACTGGTTTTGATCCACGGGGGTAAAGCTGGCAAACCGCTTACGGCAATCCTGCACAACCCGTGTAAATGTCTCAGCCGCCGTCTGGCGTTTTGCTTTTAAGCTCTGATCGGCTGGCTGCCCCAATCGCCGTTCTTTTGTCAGGCATTGGATATAGGCATCTAACAATTGATAATGCCCCGCAAGCGCTGCGACCTCCGTTGTAACCGGTGCGGTCTGGCAAAATGCCTGACTCACACGCAGCACCTCGATGCGGTAGAGCAGCTCCTGATACAGCAGCAAGTGCTCTAAAGACGCCTTCCCGGTACTGAGCTGCTTTTCCATATCATCTCTCAGTTTTTTATATTCGCTGAGCCATGTTGCCATTGTGAAGTCCTCCTTGTATTACATTTTTTGAAAGCACGCGAATCTGTCAGTTTGCCAGCATTCTCGTATCACAGGCCGTAGCCAGCGATCTGATCCGCGCCGCAAGCTTTGTTCCGCGCTGCTCTGTGTCTGTGCGTTTGATGGCGATACACAATGCGCGCCGTTCACCAACAATAATGACCCGTTCCTTTGCACGTGTGATTGCCGTGTAGACCAGCGGGCGAACCAACATGACCGCATGTGCGCACTGCAAATTGATGATAACAGATTTGTACTCGCTGCCCTGTGACTTGTGGATTGTGGATGCGTAAGCAAGATCCAGCAATTCAAGATCGCTTTTATCATACTCAGCCACTCGTCCGTCCCCAAAATCAACAGTCAGCATACTATCGCTATCGTCAGTTGTGATGGACGTAATGTATCCGATATCGCCATTACTGACGTCTTCACAGTTTTTTGTCTGCATGACTTTGTCCCCCATGCGGTAGATCCGATTCCGGTACAGAATCTCTGGCTTTTTCCCATCCTGCGGGTTGACGATGCTCTGGAGCCGGTCATTCAACGCGTTGACGCCTGTCTCCGTTTTCTGCCTGTATGGGGATAACAGCGCCACATTATCGAGACCATATTTCGAGATTTCCTGCATATACAGTCTCTCGATGAGCTGAGCGGAGTCTTCCATGTCGCTGGAATCGAAGAACTGGAAGTCATCACCATACTCCAAGCTGAGATTGCCATGCCGAATGTATTTCGCGTTCGCCGCGATTCGGCTGCCATGGCTCTGACGAAATATTCGATCCAGTCGCACGACCGGCACAGCACCGCACGCAATTATCTCGCTGAGTACCGCGCCAGGGCCCACAGAGGGAAGCTGGTCAGCATCGCCAACCAGCACCAATTGGCTGCCGCGAGGTACTGCCTGAAACAGGTGGTTCGCAAGGTAGATATCCATCATGGACACTTCGTCTACCACAACCAGATCCGCGTCCAGCATCTGCGGCTCGCTATAGGCAGCGTCTTCGCCGGCCAGCAAACCCAGCGCTTTATGGAGCGTCATGGCCGGAAATCCGGTAGATTGCTCCATCCTGCGCGCTGCACGACCGGTAGGCGCGCAGCACATGATCTGTCCGCTACAGTTCCTGCGGCGGTAAATATCCAGTAGGAAGCGCTGGATCAGCGTCTTGCCGGTGCCGGGGCCGCCTGTGATCACACAGAGCTTAGAGGTCAGTGCTGTCATGACCGCGCGTCGCTGCTCGTCCGCCAATTGAAGGCCCTGCCGAATCTCTTCGGCCTGAATCTCCGCGGCAATATCAGAAACCAATTTGGGGGAGGGTGCTGCGAGCATTCTCCAAATGCTCCACGCCAGGTTTTGTTCCGTTCGCGCCGTCGCCTCGCGGTATACCTGCCCTTCATATGATACCAGTCTGCCGCTCTCAACCAGTCTTGAGGCACGGATCGCCAGCATTTCCTCTGTCAATCCGTCTGTGTCAAGCAGTTTCAGGCTTTCTGTTATGAAGCTGTGTTTTTCCATACACAAATGCCCCTTCTGCTCGGCATCGGTCAAGGTGAATATTAGGCCTTCATCTACCCGCTCTGCGGCCCGTGGGTCTATACCTATACTGATTGCAATACGGTCAGCCGTTTTGAAACCGATCCCCACCAATTCGCAAAGGCGATAAGGGTGGTTGCGGACGATGTCCATTGTCTGGTTTCCGTATTGCTTATACAGCTTGACAGCGCGGTTTGGCGTCACGCCATGCGGTGCCAAAAAGGCAATGACATCACGAGCCCCACGAGATGCCAGATAGGAATCATAGATTTTTTTGAGTTTTGTCTTGCTGATACCAGAAACGGCGAGCAGCTTTTCAGGCTCACGATCCAGTATCTCAAGCGTGCTCAGGCCAAACAGTTCAAAAATCTTTTCGGCTGTTTTGGGTCCAACCCCCTTGATTTGTCCAGAACTCAGGTACGCAACAATACCCTCCTTACTATGCGCAATGACCTCGTCGAAACCCTCAACTTCAAACTGGACGCCATGCTTCGCGTTGCGATTCCAACGCCCGTGCAGGTCATAGCGCAGGTTTTCTGTTGTCGGCAGGCAGTAACCCACCGCCTTGATCTCGGAGATGCTGTGTCCTGCGCCATCCACAATTTTTTCGCAGGGCCGGTAGAGTGCGATCATATAGCTGGTATTGTCGCTTGAGAGATTCTTTGGGAAGATAAGCTTTTTGAATTTACATATCAAGTGACGTTCTCCTTTCGTAACAGGATCAACTTGTGGTCAGTCGAAATCAGGCTCTGTAAAGACTGTTCCATCGTAATCCGCATGTTCCTTTGCATCGGTGGGCATCCAGTCATCTGACCAGCTGATATGCTCGGTTGTAAGATGATCCGCCAGCTCCATCGCTGCAGCAGCAGACTCTGCGCTGACAAAAACAAATCCAAACCGAGAAACCGTGACCTCGTAGATCATACCCTGTGTTGAAGCTTCACTTTCGTCCATCAGCGTATAATACTTCAGCAGTTCTTCTTCCGGCAGCGTCAAATCCTCGTCCATTGGCAACTGGCCGAATTTCAGCGCACGACTGATGGTGACTTTATCGCCGACCACACTCTTGACCACGCCGCGTATACAGAACTCAGTTTCCGGAAGTCCTTTGGTTTTGCAGATAAGTTTGTCTCCTTCTTTCAGCATGGTAACTTCCTCCTTCACGTTAGTTTTTTGCTGTGAGCACCTTACGCGCTTGTGGAACATAATAATTTTCCTCAACGACCTCGAAGTGAGCAGCAAGATACAACGCTTCTTTAACCATCCGATCTGCGAGCTGATCTAGCTCCTGCACAAGACGAACCCGCTCACGGAGCATTTCCATGCTCCAGTCCACGAAATCTTCGTCTGCATCCGTGCCGCGTCCGGGATATGTCGCAACCCGCATATGTGGACGTGAGTAATTGACCCGTGTTGGCTGCCCACAGACGCCGCAGGTGCAGTTTCCAGTGTCAGCCACCTGATAATTTTTCTGTCCGCAATGGCTGCAATAGGACCGGTAGCCGCTGGGCGTCAGCTCACCCTGATAGAGGACAAGATAGCCGCCGCTCCGGCCGTTCATCCATGCTTGCCAGATATAGTTGTGCGTGGCCGCGAAATCCTGCTTGAGCGTATCCATGGCATCAAAAAACTCCTGAGTCTGGATCAGATCGAAGAGCTTGTCTATCTCCTCGGACGAAAGTCCAAGATGTGTGATTTTAAGATTACAAGCATACGATGTGCATCCATTCCAGGAGTTCATTGTTGGATAGCGAAAATGAGAACTCAGAAACTGCGTCATTTCATGCCGCGATCTGAAATCCACTGGCCTATAAAAGTTACGCAAGGCATTACACCTCCCGTAACTCGTTGCCCTTATGGCACGGCAACAGGCACGTTGTGTTTTTCATACAGGCGCTCCTTCCTCATGTCGTTACGATAGACACCTTGAGTTTTCGGCTCTCAGTGGTCTTAATGACATCCTCATACACGGCAGGGTGTTTCTCTTTCAGCAGTTTGGAGTCAGTACGTCTTGTTGTTTTTGTGACAAAATCAATGAGAAGCTTATCGCTGGTCGTGCTCAGCACACCATGCTCATGCGCCTTCATCAATTCTGCAATTCGCACACTATGTGCGGCAATCTCCTTTTCATAAGTTTTGATCTCCGCACTGCAATCTGAGATCTTCTCCTGCAGCAACGCAATTTTCCGTAATGGTTTTTCATATTTAGCGGGGAACTCAATGGTAGGCAATGCCGGTTGACTGGCACCGTAAATGCGTGCCAGGGATTCCAGAGCCAAGGTAGGCTTGACATCTGCCATTGTAGGCGGCTTGTCATGCTCCAAGCTCCAGATCCATTCATCCAAGCGCTGGAAGATCATATCCTCCTTTACCCGATCGCGGGTAAGCGATGGCATTGCCAGATCGTTTTCCGGATTGTTCCCCCAGATCGTAGAGAATGCGCCGATCTCCACATCCGCTACCGACAGATAGAACCGAAGCTGCAGCTCATAGTAGATAGGAAATGCGCCCTCGGCCCAGTCTCCAGCTTTGTGGTAGGTACAGCTTTTGCATTCCAGAATGCCGGGTGCATCATCCTCCTTACGCACGAAGCGGCGGTCAAAGTCCGCAAGCGCCCATGGATGATCTGCATGCTGATACAGATTGGTGTCATCATAGACCATATTGCCGGTTTTCTGCTGATACCAATAGGCGGCAATCGGCTCCAGAAGATGGCCCATCATCAATTGGTCCTGATTGGCCTTTATCGGTGCCTTCATCCGCCCCTTTTTAATCATCCACAGTTCCAGCGGTGTTGTCCATGGAGAAACGCCAAAAATGGCAGCTACATCACTTCCGCCGACGGTATAAGGTATCGTTCCTTTCGGGCCGTGGGCACGGCATTCCAGCCAACGCTCGTTGGTCATACCGGCGGTATCACACAGCGCTATTGGAGCTGACATCAGTAGCTCACCGCCTTCGCAGTGTCATAGTCGCTCCATTTCAGCGTCAGTGCTCTGGCCATATTTTCCTCCACGTTCAGCATCTTGCTTTCCGGTGTATGCTCGGACTTGAGAATATACGGGATCTCTTGCATGGCCATAAATACATCATGTGCACTTGCAGGACCTCCGCCATATGCCATCTCAAACATAGCGATCGCTTCAAGCGCCGCCTTCTTCGGGAGCACAAGCTTTTTGCAGATGCGCGTCATGGCATTGACCGGATAGCTCAGCGGGATCTCCAGCAGCTTCTGCAGCTTGGCAACAGAATCACCAAACTGCGCAAACAGTTGGTTCATTGCTGTCTCGAAATCCTCCACCTTGCTCTGATGCCGATGATCCACTGCGATGCAGCTCCCGATATGGATGGGATGCTGCGTGCCCTCCAGCATTGCGGATACTTTTGCGGAAGCGACACCTGTATCCGACGTTACAAATCGGATCGAAGGCACGAGCTTAGCTGCCAATGCGGTTTTCTTCTTTGATTCCAGCAGCTTGGCATATGCGCCCAGCAGGTCTTCCTTCTGCCCAGGCATGGACCATGATGCAACGGCCAGCGCATGGTCGCAGTAACCGCCTTGAAACACATTGCCCGCGAACCGATCATCCAGCTTGCGGGTCAGCACCTTCAGTAGTTCGTCGATTGGCAGCACAGAATAGTCCATGGAATCGCCCGAATGTGTCGCCGAGATCTTTTCATCGCGGATCAGCAGAAGCGTCTCTGCCGAATAGAGGGCCAGACAGTCATTGAGAACTGATGCCAATTTCTGGCGACTCAGTTTCGGCAGCGCTGTGCCGTTGATTTTCGCCCGATCCAGCAGGCTCTTATAGGCCGTGCTGCGTACAGGGTAATAAGCACCCTCCACCTGCAGCGCAAGGCCGAGATTTTCTGCCGTATCCTCAATGGATGCTCGGCTGACTCCGGCAGCAAACGCGGACGGGGTCTCATAGAGTGGTGACAGCTTATCCAGCGGCTCAATATGCAGTTCGTTGACCTTGCATCTGCGCCACAGGCTCTCTGCCGACTCTTTTTCGTGGTACCTCCGCATTCTCTCATAGGAATCGAAGGTCGTGGAGTAGTTGTCCTGGCATGGTTGTAACATTTTGTGATCTCCTTTCGTTTTTTCTGGCGTTTTACGCCGTGATATAACAAAAGCCAGCACTCCATGATTGGACTGCTGGCTTATGCCACTATGAAATTGGCTGGATACAAAAAAGTGACATTTGTGCAAAGCACAAATGTCACTTCGTAACGCGATCAACTCTGCTTAGCCTTGGCTAAACTCTGAAACTGATATTTTTATTATAGCAGAACCGTGGCTTACAGTCAATCCATAGTCAAACGAAAGAGCTGGAAAGTCCAAACCTATCCAGCATAGGTGCTTCTATAATAACTCTATTGACTTCTACGATAAAATCGTATATCATATAAATACAATAAAGACTTAGGGGTACGGATTGCAATGATACGAAGCTTTATCTACACGGATACATTTCGTAAGTGCTGGGCAATGATGGGACTTGGCGATGATGCAATCGCCATCCTCGAAGATGAATTACTCAAGGATCCATATGTAGGCGACGTAATACAAGGTACAGGCGGTGCTCGTAAAATGCGCATACAGCTTAATGGACACGGAAAAAGCGGCGGTGGACGCGTTATTTATCTGGACGTATTAAAACGTGAGGATTTGTACTTGCTGTTTGCATATCCTAAGAGTGTACAGGAAAATCTAACACCTGAGCAAACGAAAATTGTGCGTCAGCTTGTCGAAGACATCAAAGGTGGTGAATGAATATGTCTGCTATTGAAGTAAAATCTACACTATCTATGGATCAAATTGAACGCAATTTTAAGGATGTTGATTTCTTTTCCAGCTTCGTTGATGGATTGCAAGAAGCTCGTGACCACAAGAACGGAGATACACACAGTCAGACTGTTGTCCGCAAACGGCTCTTGCCTAATGTAAATGTCAAATCCGTCAGAGCATCGCTTAATCTGACTCAAAAGGCATTTGCTAATGTGTTAGGTGTTTCGCCAAGAACTGTTGAGGCATGGGAAACGGGCAAGACCACACCCACTCCAACAGCAAAAAAATTGATATATTTGATTCAAGAAGATCACGCAATTATTCAAAAGTTGCAATAAGCTAATATAGGAAACTTTGGGAGGGATGTCTTTATAACATCCCTCCTTGTATTATTTTCCACTTTCACCAGACCAATAATCTATATCCGCGACTGCTCCTCTCCACACATTGAGAAATACCGCACCCCATTAAAAGTAAAGCTATTCCCACCTTGGCTCTGTGCCAGTGCTTCTTTGGCTTCAGCTATCTGCGCTTTATAATGCGCGGTCTCCTCCAAATTCTCCTCGACTTCAGGCATATAGAAATCGACCAGTGTTACGAAATGACTCATTTTTGAATTCCTTTCCTGTTGTAAGATAGACGGGCAGCAGGAAAAGAATCCGCTGCCCGTCTTTTGAAATGTAGTATTTCCGTTATTGCATATGCCGCTTGACTGCGGCGGTCAGCTTTATGGGCAGTTGATTCAGGTCTGTGATATCCATAAAGGCATCACCATAGATTCGCTCGATGTTCTGTTTGTCGCTTCCAATCGCGGCAGCAATGAACAGGATCCCCTTGCGGCGGTATTCCTGTTTGATGCCGCGCAGATCTTCTTCGGCAGCACTTCCGTAATAACCACATGCAGCTGGCTGTCCGTCGGATACGAGCAACAGGATCTTCACCTCCTCCGGACGTCGATCCAGCCATTCCGCAACATAGCGGAGCGCCGCACCGTCGCGGTTATCACTGCGTGCTGCGATGTCCATCATGCGGTATTTGTCATTGCCGTCAATGGTTTCAAACTCAGCGTATGAGTATAGTGCCACATCTCCGTGCATGGTCGAGTGTCCATAGACAGTGATCGGGATATGCAGTGATTGGCAGAAATCATATAGGATGATTGCGGACGCACGGGCGTAGGTACAGCGGTCGTAGGACCCCATACTACCTGATTCGTCCAAGAGAAGCGCCACCGCCATCTGCGGGATCTCGTTGGGAAGTGCGTTCTTATAGAACACCTTCCCATCGTTCCGGCAGAGTGCGTGAGCATCCAGCCTTCGTCCCATCATAAGTCCTGTCTGTTTTCCACCGCGCTGCCTATCCTTCAGCTGCTGCAAGAGACTCTTCTGCAGCTGCCGTGAAATGGTCAGAAGGGGAGCTGCGATGGTGTTATACTGCTCTACCAATTCTTCATCCACAGTGGCGATCCGGTTCACACGGATACCGACTCCCTTATGGATATTACCGTAGGAGATGCTCTGCGCAACATCATTGAGTTCCCTGAGCCGGTCATTCTCAAGCTGTTCACAGGCTGCCCGTTCGGCCATCTTATCCAACAGGCGCTCAATATCATGTGCCGCATGCTCATAATGCTCGCGTTCATAGGTGTCGTTCCGCACTTCACCGCCGCCGCTTCCCTCGGAGACACGTTCCGTTTGCTGGTAGGGCAGACGTCCGGTCTCGTCTTCGGATATCTTCTTTTTCCCGGAGGAATGTCCGGCCGAAAACGCTCCGCTGTCGCCCGTACCTGGTATACCGGCAGAAGATGCCCCGGACGATTCCGAATCAGACTCATCTTCGTCCATGGCGCTACCACTTTTCTCTGTATCATCGTCCTTGCTGCTGTCCTCTCCGGCACCGGCAGCTTTCTCCGCTTCGGAGTCATCTGCTCCGGCAGAGGTCTCCTCAAGCTCGGCCACTGTTCGCATCCGTTTTCCGGACGCAGCTGCGGTGCAGCTCGTTCCCGGTACTGGCGCACTGCTGCCCTCAGCCGGTTCAGAAGTGCCAGCCAGCACCTGCAGGATCTGCGCAAGCGTTTCGGCCACCGATTCGTCGGCACCTGCCGCTTTTGCCGCTTCCTGCCGCGCCTTGCAGAGGTCCAGAAACTCTTCAATGTAATCCCAGCAACGAACCAACACGAGGTTCACAGCCTTGAGCCGATCCTTGCCGGAAGGATTCACAATGGCTGCATCCAGTTCATGGATCATTCCATAGACGATCTGGACCCGTTCATCGGTGAGCGGCGTGGTGCCATATTTTATTTCTCCGAATTTCACATATGAAAGCAGTGTCTGGAGGATACTCTCGAAGATATGGCACGCCCCATCGTCCTCTTTCTCGATCAGTTCGGTTACAGTGGGGATGCTGGCAAGCTGCTGCTCACGCAGTGCCTCCAGACTGTACCCTAATGTGCCGCGAAACTGGGTGAGCATTCGGTTTTCGATATAGGCATCCTCGATGATATTGGAAATATGATGTGCAATGTACAGCAGCATATCACTGTTCTGCGGCTCCCGTCTTACATACTCCCACAGCGCCCGCTCGTTTGCGGCGTCCTGCGGTTTCTTATAGGCAGGCGGTTCCGGATACCATTTTTCGCGTTTAAGATAGTTGTTGTAGGTTTGGCCTGCAAGAAAGTCCGTATACAGGCAGTGACCCAGCTCATGGGCAAAAAGGCCGCAGATGATCTCATAGCGGTTCTCACGCCCCTTATTCTTTGTCACCAGCTT
>ULPT01056065.1_pt1 | contig 11009 bp, 10 predicted proteins | sample 1953751 | NCBI WGS metagenome assembly ULPT01 (sample SAMEA4835636, study PRJEB28245) | human gut metagenome | biome: gut microbiome; material: fecal sample | place: Denmark | collected 2008
AAAGACCCCGGCCATGACCCAGTCCATGTTTTCCGTAATCTGTTCCCGCTGCGGGGACGCGGCTCAGGCGTGGAAGTGGTTCGTTGACTCATACCGTCCCAATGCCCTGCCTCCGTTCGGCGTGCTGGCGGAGTTCAAGGGCGGCACCAATCCCTATTTCGCGACCGGGGCGGGCGGAACCCTTCAGGCCGTCATCTTCGGTTTTGCAGGTCTCGAGTTCGCACCTGGCGGCGGTGTTATGCAGGTTGGGAACCACGCTCTTCCTCCTCACTGGAAGAGGCTGACAATCAAGGGTGTCGGCCCGGAGAAGAAAACATACGTGATAGAATGACGGTGATGGAAAAAAGATAGAATGACGGTGACGGAGAACAAGGCGTTCGGATACTCCGAGAAAGAAATGGAGGAACTCGTGCGGAGAACTTATCCCCGCATGATTCAGTATGTCCGTCATGTTCTTAATTCCGGGGTCACCGTCGCCGAGGATGTCATATATAATGTGCTCTCAAGGCTTCTTGAGCAGAAACCGGGCGTCATGAGGGACAAGATTGATTCCTATCTGTTCCGCGCCGTGCGGAATGACTGCATGAATGTCATCTCAAAAAGGCTCAGGACCGGCGATGTGGTCAGCATCGAGAACATATCCTCCCGCTCATGGGAGATTCTCGCCTGTCCGGAACATGAACCGGAAGCCTGGCGGTCGGCAGGGGAACGCGAGATTCTGCTGGACGACGTCATGCGGTTCGCGGATTCCTTCTCGCCCCGCACCAGGCAGATATTCTATATGTCAAGGATTGAGGGCATGAAGCAGGAGGAGATTGCCGCCGCCCTCGGAATCAGCACGAGGGCTGTCCGCAAGCACCTGAAGTTCACGGTCGAGCAGTTCCGCCGCCATTTTGGCAAGCACGGGAAATAGGCCGGACATCGGATTATTGATTTTCCTGTTCTGCGATAGTATTATCGACGACTTGCTGCAATTGATAAGTGGCGACACCGAGAGGATTGCTGATGCCTTTAAGTGACCACTCGACCACAGTTTTATTTCTGGCACGACAAATCAATAGCCCGATGCTCGGATTGTCGTCTTCGCCCTTCAGCAGTGCATCAGCAGCATTGACATAGAAATTGATCTTCCCGGCAAATTCGGGAACGAAGTCAACCACCTTGAGCTCCACTACCACATAGCATTTCATCTTGATGTGGTAGAATACCATATCCGGGAAGAAAGAAGTCCCATCCGGACCAGGAATCCTCAATTCCATTTGCCTGCCTACATACGCAAATCCACTTCCCAATTCAAGAAGGAACCTTGTAATGTTCTGCGCCAAGGCATCTTCGAGTTTCCTTTCCTCTACCTCTCCCGTAATTGGCAGAAAATCAAGTTTGTATTCTCCTTTGAGTATCTCGTTGGCGAGTTCACCTTGAACTGCCGGAAGTTTTTCATTGAAATTTGATAGAGCCTTGCCTCTCGTTGCGAAGAGATTGGAATCTATCTGAAAGTTCATCTCACTTCGGCTCCATCCATTAGCAATAGTCTCGTCAATATAGAATAAGGCCTCCTCCAGATTCTTGCATCTCCTGAGTATATCGATATGATGTCTCCACGGAATGTATGCAAACTTCTCCGGCATTGAGTCTTTTAATTCGTTACCAACTTGGTAACGAATTGTATCACATTGACTATAAAATGTATACCACTTTTTGATGTATCTAAGGTTGGTGACAGAATAGCCTTCCTGCCCAGGAAATTCGTTCCTCAAATCCAAACTCAATTTATCGAAGAAACCGCTTCCCCAAGAATAAGTATTCTGCAAGGCGTTGATGTCGTGTCCAAGTTCCCAGTAGAATTCGAGCATCGACTGGTTAATCCTTACGGACGCTTTTATCTGAGCGTGTTTGAGTCTCCCTTTGACTGATTTCAACCAAGTTGAATAATTCTCATCCGGTACGAAACTTCCAGTATTCACAAATCTTGACTTTTCCATAATAACCAACGGTTTATAGCCATAGGCAAATATAAGTCAAATGATTTGAAATCGCAATGGAGTAACAAAATCTATGAAAAGGCTCTCAACGGTCTTTCCCAGACTCTTGGATAGCATTGCATAACTCGCGGAATCGTGCAAATAACTCGCCGATTCCGCGAGTTATTTCATTTGTGTGTTTGTCGGCTCATGGCGATATTATATTTATTTTTCCTAATTTTGCACAGGATTTGCAATTCGTTCGGAATTCGGAGTCATAATCAGACGGATTCCGGATAGTCACTATAGGAGAAATTTATAATACGTTTTTTATGAAAAGGATAATCACTCTTGTCCTCGGCATCGTCATGGGACTTTCCGTAGGCACAATCGCGCTCTCCGCACAGGAGTCCCGCAACAATTCGGCTGATGGAATCATCGGCAATTATTTTATCGACTATAACGGAGAGCAGTCGAAAGTTCGCTGCTACAAGGAGGCTGACGGCACCTATAAGTTCTTGAATTATTGGAGCAAGAACATGTATGACAAGAATGGGAACATCTATCTCGACACCAAGAATCCGGACAAGGAGCTCCGCAACAAACCATGCAACGAGATGATAATCATGTGGAATCTCAAGTATGATCCTGAGAAGAAGCATTGGAAGGGCAAAATCTATGACCCGACCAGCGGCATCCGCGCTGACGCCACGGTACAGTTCACCAAGGACAACATGATTGCCGTACGCGGCTCCATCATGGGCATCGGAAAAACCGTCAGATGGAAACCTATTGCAGCGGAATAGAAGAAAAGAAATTTTAGGATGGCTTCGAAATATGACAGACTGGGAAAGTGCAGGGCAGTGGCAAGGAAAATTGCCACTGCTCCGTTCATTTGGCTCATCAAGTTCTATCGGGTCTGCATATCGCCTCTGAAACCTCCTGTTTGCCGGTTCACCCCGACGTGTTCGGAGTATGCTTTGCAGGCTTTCCGGAAGCATGGGCCGTTCAAGGGACTGGCTCTTACTGTGTGGAGAATTCTTCGCTGTAATCCTTGGGGCGGGAGTGGGTATGATCCGGTTCCATAGGCTTTGGGAGCGCGTGTAGTCTGTAATACAACAAAAACAACAGTTAAAACAACGGGATTTACAACCCTTAAGAGATTGGAATGGGCGACATTTGCAACCAGAAAACTATTTGTTTTGTGGCGTTCTCCTATATGTGCAAATCCAATCTCTAAAACGCGCCGCAAAAAAAATATCGGAGGAAATGGAATCTCTCATTTCCTCCGATATTTTTTGTATGATGGCGTGAGACTTTCTTCTATGTAGTAGTTACTCCTTGTTCTTGTTTTTGGAAGTGTATTTTGCTGAAACCCGCCGGAGAATGTTGCCGACTTGGGTGAATACGTCGGAGTAGGGAATAAGTTCCTTACTGTTGTAGATGAGAAGAATGTCGACAGGGGTGTCCTTGACAAGGTCTTTCTGATGGCGATAGGCCTCGCGGATGCGGCGCTTCATCAGGTTGCGCTTCACCGCTCTCTTGAACATCTTCTTTGGGACGGAGATCATTATCCTCGAGAATCCCTTGTCGTTGCCGGTGCAGCAGAAACGGAATGAGCCCCCTGCTCCGTAATGTCCCTTGGCAAGAAGATGCGACACGCTCTTCTCGCCACAAATCCTTTCCTCCTTGGAGAAAGTGAGGGGTGCGGCATCCGTCATATCTGTCAGTGGCTTATTCTTCGTTGACGAGGTAGTTCTCAAGAGCCTTTGATACGGAAGGGATTTCTGGAGTCGGGGCGGAAATCTCAATCTTTAGACCCGCCTCTTCCATTGCCTTCACAACTGAGCGTCCGTAGGTTATGAACTTGATGTTCTCCTGCTTGAACTCCGGAAAGTTGGCATAGAGTGACTTGACGTCAGCTGCATTGAACACGACAATTACGTCGTACTTGTGAAGGTCGACAGCCGTGAGGTCCTGCGGTACCGACTTGACGAATACTCCTGTCGTAAAGTCGAATTTGGTGGCCTCGAACAGCTTTGTTATGGCATCCTTACCGGTTGAGTCGCTGGTCGTTATGAGGAATTTCTCGCCCTTGTGCTTCGGTCCGATGAGATTCATCACCGACTCCGGTTTCCCGTCTCCGAAGAAAATCTTTCTCTTGCGGTAGACGATGTGCTTCTGGAGGTAGTTGGCTACGATTTCCGTGGTGCAGAAATATTTCATCGTCTCGGGAATCTTGACTCGGAGTTCGTCACAAAGTTGAAAAAACGCGTCAATGGTCGTCCTTGCCGAGAACACGATGGCCGTGTAGTCGGATATGTTGATTTTCTGTGTCCTGAACTCGCGGGAAGTAAGAGGCTCCATCTGAAAAAACGGAAGAAATTCGAACTTGACTCCGAATTTTTCTGCAAGTGCATCGTATGGAGAGGCCGTCTGCGGCTGCTTCTGTGAGATGAGAATATTTTTTGCGCTCATATCTTTAAAAAATCAATGCCGAGGTCACAAACAATGCTGTCGGCAGAATTTCAAGGGCGCAAAGGTACAAAATTGCTGTCAAATAATTGCTATCGGAAGCAAAAATTTGAAATCTTCGTATTAAAAAGATGAAATATAACAGGCCTGTAATACAGTACATTACAATTACAGACACATTGTTGCCGATTCCGGATGATTTTAGCGGTATGGTTGCGACAAACAGTGTGAACGTAAGCAGAATCCAGAAATTCTTTGGGCATCCGGTCGCTGCCTCGTAGACTTTTGTTCTGAGTCTTCTTTGCAAAACTATATGGCCGAGTGTGATACACAGGAGGAAATAGCCGAGCATAACTCCTGCAACGCACGGGAGATGGAACTGTGGAGGCAGGGCTTCGAGCCATTCCGGTGCATAGAGACCGCAATGCCAGACAATCGTCATGAGGCCCGGAACGCTCGCCCAGAAAACAATGTCGCGGCTGCGCTGGACTTTCCTGCTGTCTTCTATGCGAATGCAAGTGCCGGTCCGGAACAGACTTGACCATAGTTGGCTGAACAGGTTGACAAAACGTGGGAGTGCCGGCAGAAAAATGAGAATCGACACGCCCGTAGCGATCGTCAAAGTAATCTGTTCTGCATCCATAATAATATGATTTTCAATTCTTTTCCTTGAGCCCGGCCTTTCCTCCATGTCCTTTCAGCCGGTCTTTCTATCCGGTCCGTCCAAAAGGATTCCCGAAACCGGGCTTTGTCGTGCAAAAATAATAAATATGCGCTGAAAATAAAAGGATAAGGTTACGGATAGATTTGGTTATATTTGCAAGATGAAGCGGGCGAAGGTAAGTCCCCTCCCCGAGGGAGGGGATTTAGGAGAGGGGGAACGTGGACAGAAAAAGTGCGTGGGGTTTGAGAGGTTGATAAATGAGATAAGTTTAATATTCGCAAGAAGTTAGAATACTTGCGAAACTTAAATAATTGGATTATGGCAGTGGATAACGATTGGAAAAGCAGACTTGGAGTGGTGTTCTCGACCAATCCTGATTTTCAATATCAGACAGAGGAGGAGCCTGAGGCTGAAACACTCGAGCCTTCGAAGCAGAAGCTTGTGGTGAAGATTGACCGCAAGGGACGCGCCGGAAAGCAGGTTACACTCGTAACCGGATTTGTCGGAAATGAGGACGACTTGAAGGAGCTTGGAAAGATGCTCAAAGTCAAATGCGGCGTCGGCGGCAGCGCAAAGAATGGAGAGATTGAGATTCAAGGCGATTTCCGAGACAGGGTGACGGAACTCCTGAAATCCGCCGGCTATAACGCCAAACGGGGAAACTGATATATCTTTTTGCAAATATTACCAATCTATTTGTATCTTTGCGGGTTATTCGACAAATAAAATGGATAAAAAAAGATTCAATCTTTGGAATTATGTGACCTCGGCAGTCGTTTTTTTGATTTCCGCCGTTACATACCTTCTCACAATCGAGCCCACCGCATCATTTTGGGACTGCGGAGAGTTCATCGCCTCGTCATATAAACTTGAAGTCGGACATCCGCCGGGAAACCCTGTGTTTCAGTTGATTGCACGTTTTTGCACAATGTTCACGGATAAAATGCACGCGGCGGTGGCAGTCAATTCGATGAGTGCGATATGCTCCGCATTGACGATATTTTTTCTCTATCTCACCATCGTCTTTCTCGCCAAACGCATCGTCAAGCCTGGTGAGGATGGGAAATATTCCATCGGCAGAGCCATTGCCATATACGGAAGCGGAGCCGTTGGAGCGCTCGCATACTGTTTCTCCGACACATTCTGGTTCTCCGCAGTGGAAGGCGAGGTCTATGCGATGTCCTCGCTCTTTACGGCAATCGTGTTCTGGGCGATGACCAAATGGTATGAACAGGCGGACGAGCCTTACGCGAACCGCTGGATTGTGCTGATTTGCTTCCTGATGGGCCTCTCGATAGGCGTACACCTGCTGAACCTGCTGACGATACCGTGCCTCGTGTTCCTCTATTATTATAGGAAGCGTGAGGACAAGGGATATACATTCCGCCAACTCGTTGGAATCTTTGCGCTCTCGTGCGTGATTCTGGCCCTTATTCTCTTTGTGATAATACCTTACCTTCCGAAGATTGCAGCCTATTTCGACCTGTTCTTCGTGAACACGCTCCATCTGCCGTACAATTCCGGAGCCGTTTTCTTCGTTGTGTTGCTCTTCGCGCTATGTTTTTGGGGCCTTTTCGTGACAATGAAGAAGCAGAAGGCGTTTCTCAACACGCTGTTGCTGTGCTTCACGACCATCGTTGTGGGATTTTCCGTATTCTCGATTGTGATTATCCGTTCATGCGCACACACTCCGACCAACGAATACCAGCCCGATAATCCTTTCACCCTTTGCCGCTACCTCAGCCGCGAACAGTATGGAAGCACGCCGCTCATATACGGACAGTATTTCGACTCGGACTATTACATCGAAGACGATTGGTATTGGGCACCGATGGACGGAAAATACATCAAAGCTCCGTCATTCGGAAACATCGTCTATGAGGGCGGCGACAAGATGCTTTTTCCGCGCATGTGGAACAGCGGAAACGGCGTCGATGACCGTTACAAGCAGTTCTACGGCTCTTATATGAAGAACGGAGGCAAGGCAGGCGGACACTATCGCAAGCCGACAATGGGCGAAAACCTCAGTTTCTTTTTTGACTATCAGCTTAACTGGATGTACTGGCGCTACTTCATGTGGAACTTCGCCGGTCGCCAGAACGACGTTCACAGCCCGAGCCCGGGAGAGATTTTCGAGGGTAACTGGGAAAGCGGTATCCCGTTCATAGACGAAATACGGCTCGGCGACCAGAGCGATGCGCCTGACTATCTCAAGGAGAATAAGGGCAAGAACCACTACTATATGCTGCCTCTGCTTTTGGGGCTTCTCGGACTGTTTTTCCAGTTCGCGAGGGACAAGCGGGGCTGTTGGGTCACCTTCTTGCTCTTCTTTATGACGGGAATCGCGATTGTGATTTACCTCAATCAGCCGCCTTTCCAGGTGCGTGAGAGGGACTACGCCTACGCCGGATCGTTCTATGCCTTTGCGATATGGATCGGGTTCGCGGTGCTCGCGATTTACACTTGGATTGAGGAACTGCTCGCAAAGAAGAAAGCCTCCTCAGAGACTGCCGGAGTCGCAGTTTCCGCGGCCGTGACACTTGTCTGTCTCGGCGTGCCTGCCCTGATGGGAGCAGAGAACTGGGACGACCACGACAGGAGCAACCGTCGCACCGCTGTGGAGATGGCCTACAACTATCTCAATTCCTGCGGTGAAAACGGCATCCTGATAACCCACGGCGACAACGACACCTTCCCTCTCTGGTATGCTCAGGAGGTCGAAGAATGCCGTCCTGACGTGCGTATAGTGAACACCTCTCTGCTCGGAACCGACTGGCACATAGACCAGATGAAATGGGCCTGCAACAAGTCAGCCCCGCTCGATTTGAGCGTCGGCCCGCGCCAGTACCTCTACGGCACAAACGATTTCGTTCACATCTACGACACACGCGACAGCGCTCTACTCCTTTCCGACGTGATGCGCGTCTTCCGCCATCCGTCCGCAAAGGTTCCGCTTTCGTCCGGAAAGATGGTGGATTACATCTGCTCACGCAAACTCGTGGTTCCGGTGAACAAGGAAAACGTGATAAAGTACGGAATCCTCGACAAAAAATATGAGTCTCAAATTCCGGAATATATAGTGCTGACGATGTCGTCGAAGAAGGACTACATCTCCAAGCCGGAATTATTCATGCTCGACCTGCTTTCGAACTATCAGTGGGACAGACCAATACATCTCCTGAATATGGGCGGTGACCTCAATATGGGCATCAAGGACTATCTTGAATATGACGGATTCTCCTACAAGTTTGTCCCTATCCGCAATCGCCAGCGCACTTCGGAGGTCGGGTTTGCCGATCCGGACAAGCTCTACGACATGATGACGAATGTCTATAAGTGGGACGCGCTCAGCCGTCCGGACTACTACGCCGACAACCAGCACCTTTACACTTTCTGCGGTGTCCTCTCGCAGCGTGCCCTTTTCGTGAACGTTGCGAAGGAAATGGTTAAGGCTGGCCATCCTGAACGCGCCGTGGAGATGCTCGACAAGTGCCAGGCCTGCGTGCCGGAGAAGAACTACCCGCTGGACATTTCCTATCTCGGATACTCCAACGAGCTGATGGTCATGGATATGATTAACCTCTACTATGTCTTGGGAGAGAAGGACAAGGCTTCAGACCTTGCCACTCGCTTCCTCGACAAGATGTTCCAGTCCGTCAACTTCTTCTTCCAGTTCTACGACTACGTCAAGGACGACTTCGAACGTGCCCGCAGCATAGTTCTTATGGTTCAGGACATAGCCAAAGACAGCGGCGACGAGGATGTTGTAGCCCTCGTCGACGCCGGTTTCGATCGTCTCCGTGCCGATTATGGCATCAAGGACGAGTAAAAGCAAGGACTTCCCAGTTCCCCTCCTTAAGCAGACTCGCCCACTTTTCTTTATAGAGTTCGACGGAGCCGGCAGGGACATACAAAGTCTTCAGACTCTTTGTCGGCCCCACTTTGTTGGCTCCGGTGTTGGGTTTGAATTCTGCGGGAGTTGCACCAAGGCAGACGATTTTGGAGAGGTTCGGAGTGCCTGAAATGCAGTTACCCTGCATTGTTGTAACAGTTGCCGGTATGGTCAGGGACTTGATGACTGAGTTTTCATACAAGGCCCACTCCCGGATTTGCGTGGTCCCGTCCCTTACCACATATTCTTCGCCACTGCCACCATTCAGAGAGAAAAGAGTGGTAAATGAGTAGTCATAAAGCGCTCCCTTATCGTCTGCTTTGAAACTCGTGTTTTCCGCATTCACCTCCCAAACCATTTTGTCGCAGCCGTTTGCAGGGCATCCCGAGATTTTGGTCACTGTCGCGGGCAAAACAATCTTATTATAGTCGCTGTTGGCGAAAGCCTTGTTCATTATGGTTTTGATACCTTCCGGAAGACGAAGTTCGCTGATTCCGCTGATACCGGTCTGTCTGTTGCTGCCACCGCAAAAGCCGATATATTGGTTATTATCAAGCCCCTGAATCGTCTCGGCTTTCGCAATCGTGCCGCTCAAATCCACAATAATCTGGTGGCCAAGGCTTTTGGTCGCTTCAATTATGCTGCGGAATGTCTCTTCAAGCAAACGTGCGCTCGAAGGCATTGTTACTCTGACAGATTTCTCGGCTGTTTTAATCCAATCGAAATCTATCTCGCCCTCAAGTTCGTCAACATACATCCTGTTGGGGTCGAGTTTGATTTCTGTCACAGGGAAACTCACTTTACTTCCCGGTTTAATTGTCAAGGGGCTCTTCTTTATCAGTTCGCAGCCACCTTCCGTGCAGTTGATTGAGAATTTGAGATTCTCCATCGTCCTTGTCCCTGCCAATGGAACGACGAAGACGATTTCCGTAGGATTTGCCTCATTCGTGCTTACCGCGAGAGGATTTCTCATATCGAGGTTCAGGCTGCTCACCACATAGGCGTGTTGAAGCGACGACCATTCTCCGTTTTCTTGCACGTAGGAAAATGCTTTTTTTGCGAGTCCTCCTTTGGCATTGATGACACAAGAATGTACTTTTGTTTCAGTCTCTGACCATATTCTTAACACAATGACAGCTCCCGCATATTTGAAATCAATATTCCGGTTTCTACCGATTCCGTACATAGGCAACTGCAGTTTCCCGCCGACATTATCTTCATAATGTTGTGTCATTGGGAAATCAAAATAGAAATATCCGTTTGAGGGATTACCACTGCAAAAAGAAGCCGGATAGAATGCGAAAAACTCTTCGTCACCGAGAATTTTCTCGTCTCCGCTGTCGAAAATGAATTTGCCGACTTTGCCTCCGGCCGCGTCGTCCGCAAGTTTATACACTCCGAAACTTGTGGCATATCCTGCCTTAGGAGAAGATGCGTTTTCCCGATGATTGTCAGACAATTGCACGGCAATCCTGTCGTCTTTCACCCAACTGACATCGACTCCATCAAGAGCGGTTTTACTGTTTACCTCTTCAGCAATAACTCCCGTGAGTGCCGGCGAATTTTCAGGACTTTCAGGCACAATGTTTTTCGTGCATTCCGTAAGGCAGAGAATCCCCATTGCCGCAATGCAGCATACTAAAATTACCTTTTTCATAATTCAGAAATCCAAACAGAATTAATTCCAGTCAGTTTCGACTGCGTTAAGTTTTTCGAGCCCATTGGGGCTTGATACACAAGAGTCCGCAAACCCATCCCGGGTTTGTACACAAACAATCTCTATCTCCGGAACGAGATAGGTGACATTCTTCATAAATAAAAACACTAATAATTAAACACACGCGTTGGACACCCGTACAAAACACTGATAATGAGTGGGTATCATAAAAAGTTGGCAAAGATAAATATTTTTTTTGAAAAGTTGTTTTGACAATTACCCCCAAAAATGTTAGATGTAGTCAAAAAAAACATTTCATTTGTCTTGAACTGAAAAAAGTTGACACTATGCGAGACCAAA
>ULPT01034296.1_pt1 | contig 10996 bp, 8 predicted proteins | sample 1953751 | NCBI WGS metagenome assembly ULPT01 (sample SAMEA4835636, study PRJEB28245) | human gut metagenome | biome: gut microbiome; material: fecal sample | place: Denmark | collected 2008
CGCAGTCCGTGAGGTTTTCTTTTAAAAGAACATCCAGCACCGGAATACCCGCCGTCCCCTGCGGCTCTCCGTCGTCGGAATACCGGCGGATTTGCCCGTCACGTAAGACATATGCATACACATTGTGCTTTGCGTCCCAATGCTTTGATTTTATCTCATTGATAAAATCAACCGCCTGCTTCTCATCCGTGACGGGAGAGATATACCCGATAAACCTTGAGCGTTTTTCCGTAAACTCATCAAGGTCTCTTTTCTTTACGGTAAAATATTCGGAATATTCCCGTGCCATATCTTTTCACCACATTTCATTTTATGTAAACGAAAAGGCGACACCATGGTGTCGCCTTTAATTGTCTGTAATTAAAATTACTTCTGCTGAGCTTTTTCAAAACGTCTGTTGAATCTGTCAACACGTCCGCCTGTGTCAACAAGCTTCTGCTTTCCTGTGAAAAATGGGTGACAGTTTGAGCAGATATCTACACGAAGATTATCTTTTGTAGAAGCAGTTTCAATTGTAGCTCCACATGCACACTTAACAGTTGTAGGTGCGTAGTTCGGATGTATTCCCTCTTTCATTCTTTTCACCTCGAGTTCTGATATCTGGACATAACGTCCGTCTTTTACTAGAGCATTTTAACATACGTAAGAATAAAATGCAATATAATTTTTCAAAAATAACGCCCCGCCATAAGACGGGGCATCAGCTTCATTTTAGTTTCTGTTTGAGAAGATGTCGTCAATAGCGTCGAAGTAATTGTCGTCCATTCCAAGTCCGACATTTCCGCTTGCTTCAGACTCATCTTCAAAGCCCATGCTGTCATCGGAATTGCTGATGATATCTATAACGTCATCAACTTTTTCCTGTGACTCGTCTTTTTCATCCTCGTCCTTAAAGCGCGCAGGATCCACACGCTTTACGGCACCGTCCATACCAAAGCCCGTAGCTATAACGGTAACAACGATCTCATCCTGAAGAGTATCATCAAATGCAACACCGAAGATAACATTTGCTTCCGGATGAGCTGCGTCGGAGATAATCTTAGCTGCCTGCTCAACTTCGTCAAGCTGGATGTCAGGTGAAGATGTAAAGTTGATGATAACACCATGTGCTCCGTCGATAGTTGTTTCGAGAAGCGGACTTGATATAGCTGCATTTGCCGCAACCTCAGCCTTATCCTTACCGGATGCACGGCCGACACCCATGTGAGCATGTCCGGCATCACGCATGATTGCGGATACGTCCGCAAAGTCAAGGTTGATGAATCCAACTGTCTTTATAAGCTCGGAAATACTCTTTACGCCCTGACGGAGAACATCGTCCGCAACGTCAAAAGCGTTTACAAGAGTAATTTTTTCTGTAGAGAAGAACTTAAGGCGTTCGTTCGGAATAACAACAAGGCTGTCCACGTTTTTGGCAAGTTCTCTGATTCCTTCCTCAGCCTGTTCCATACGTTTTTTACCTTCAAATGCGAAAGGCTTTGTAACAATGCCTACCGTGAGGATACCCATCTCTTTTGCAAGGTTTGCGATGATAGGAGCCGCACCTGTTCCGGTACCGCCGCCCATTCCTGCCGTAATGAATACCATGTCAGTTCCTTTAAGAGCGTCAGTAATGATGTCCTTGCTCTCCTCTGCGGCTCTCTGTCCTATCTCCGGACGAGCTCCCGCTCCCTGACCCTTTGTTACCTTTTCACCTATCTGTATCTTATGTGTGGCCTGTGACTGAAGCAAAACATGCTTGTCAGTGTTTATCGCAATAAACTCCACACCTTTAATTTCTGACTTAATCATGCGGTTTACGGCATTTCCTCCGCCGCCACCGACACCGATAACTTTTATTTGAACTACACTTTCAAAATCTGCTGCAATTTCAAAACCCATGCGGCACCCTCCTATAATGATTCCCGATAATCGGGCCAAACCAAATCATAAGTAAATAGATACATACTATATAGTAGCACGTGACCGGACAAAATTCAATAATCAATTTTATGCAGTACGCCGACAGTTTTATTTTCGCCTGCTATTTTATATTTACCGACAGCTTTGAGCTCATTTAAAGCTCTGATGCATCGACGGTTTTACAGCCGCCATCCGTTTTTGTCCGCTAACCGACTTATGTCTGCTGACTGTTTTGAGTCTGTTGACCACCCTGCGCCTGAGGGTTTTGCTCGGTGGGATTTTCAGTTGTGCTCTCTTCGGCCTTAGGCGAAAAATACGCCTGTTTATCTATGGTAAGATTTATTGTACCCTCCTGATACGGGCTTATCTCATCCTGTGTCTTTATTACATTGGCGGCAAGCGCCATTTTCTTTTCAAGGTTTGCAATGGTTCCCACGTCAATTATTATTCTGTCCTGGTATACCAATTTAACCTCGACCGTATTTGAAAGATCCATAGAAGTGATTCCCGAAATCTCTTCCTTTTCGAGACATTTCATTATTTGCCCGTAAAGCTCAAATGACTTCTTGTTTCGAACGTCAAGCTTTTTTCCGGGCTCGGCTGACTTTACCTCTATACCTTTAAGGATAATTATTTTGTCGGTAAGAAGTACGTATTGGGGCTTCTTTTCTTCCGACTGCTGTCCTTCCGCAGACTGCTGTCCTTCTGCAGACTGCTGCCCCTCTGCGGATTGCTGCCCCTCTGCGGATTGCTGCCCCTCTGCGGACTGCTGACCTTGTGCGGATTGCTGACCTTGTGCGGATTGCTGACCTTCTGCCGGCTTTTGAGCCTCCGCCGTCTTCTTTGAATCGCCATTTGATTCCCCGGTCTTTGCCTGTTCCTTTTCCGAGCCTGCCGCGGGAGCGTTAGGCGTTGCATCGGTCACCGGTTCTTTCCCTGATTCTGATTCCGCACTGTCACCGTCATTCTTTGGCTTTGCAAGACCTTCAGGCGGTGTTACGCCCGCACCCTCATATACCTCCTCGAGAGTGCTGACCTTGCAGAGAACCTTTCCCGTTTCATCCAGCATGATATATCCGCTGTCCGACTCGACGGCGCACTTTATCGAGGTCTGCTTTACGGTGAGCACAACCCTAGACGGAACGGAAATTTTGATGTCCACACTTCCGATAAAAGGAAGCTTTTCACAAATATTTGCCTCTGCATTCGATTTTTTCAGAAGAAATAAATTGTCCCCGATTTTTATTCCGGATGCAGCGGTTATTTCATCGGCGGAGTAAATGCTCTCCCCTTTGACATCAATCGTTGCTATGTTAAAGAAAACCGTAAGTGAAAGAACAATTCCTATGATTATAACTATGAAAATCAGTACGGCATAGAAAATTTTGCGGCGTATCCTCTGTTGTCTGCGCCTCTCGTCCCTGTGGGCTCTGCGTTCTTCTTCTCTTGAGACCCCTGCCTTTGAATGTGAATATCCGGCGTATGGATTCTCTGCATACGGGTTCCTCGGCGGTGTTTTTCTTCCTGCAGCTCGCCCCATATCCTTTCTTACTCCGTTCCTTTTAACGGCCTTTTTGCCGTTTGAAGTGTGGGGCTTGGAGGACTTAGCACGTTTTTTATTATTTTTTCCGGATGTATTTTTACCGGCTGTATATGAAACTTCATAAGACACCCTGCCGACGGGTTCACTACGCTTGTTCTGTTTTATGTCTACATTTTTTCTGAACATCGATTGCTTTTCGTCTTTCATAAATACGTCCTCCGTCATTCCCGCCTTATGTCGGCACCAAGTTCCGTGAACACCTTAAGCGGATTTTCGTAACCCCTGTCAATATGATGAGTATCTGTTATTTCGGAATGTCCTCTTGCGGCAAGCGCCGCAACCATGAGGGCTGCTCCTCCGCGCAAATCTCCGGCTGATGCCGTTGCTCCGTAGAGTGACGAAACCCCCTCGACAACCGCCATTCTTCCCTCAACCGTTATCTTAGCGCCGAACCTAATCAGTTCGGAAACGTGCTTGTATCTGCACTCAAATATATTTTCCGTAAACACGCTTGTTCCGCGTGCAACCGTAAGCATTGCCATAACCGGAGCCTGTGCGTCGGTCGGAAAGCCGGGGTAGGGCATGGTTACGATTGAACTTACGCGTGAAAGCTCAGGCGGCGCGGTTATGCGCAGCTCGTGACCCTTTACGTTTATTCCGCATCCGCTTTCGAGAAATACCGGTATGGTCGGGCGGAGATGTGCCGGAATGACTCCGCGAAGAACCGCTTCTCCGCCCGTCACCGCAACCGCCGCCATATATGTCGCTGAAACAATACGGTCGGGTATGACCGTGTATTCGGCGCCGCCGAGGCTTTTCACGCCCTCAATCGTGATTGTCCCTTCCCCGGCTCCTCTTATGCGCGCGCCGCATGCGTTCAGAAAATCCGCAAGATCACTTATTTCAGGCTCGCGCGCACAGTTTTCGAGAACGCTTTCACCCTCTGCCGTCACTGCGGCGAGAATCGCGTTCTCGGTCGCTCCGACCGACGGAAAGCCGAAAACAATCTGTCCGCCGCGAAGCTTGTTATCGATACTGCATTTTATTCTGCCCTCTTCGTTTTCGACTGTGGCGCCGAGCGCCTTAAGTGCCTTTATGTGAAGATCTATCGGTCGAAGCCCTATTTCACAGCCGCCCGGCGCGGAGAATTCGGCTTTCTTGAATCTTCCTACAAGAGCACCCAGAAAAACAATGGATGACCGCATTTCTCTCATGAGTTCATCCGGAATCGAATATGTATCTGCCGAGGATGCGTCTACGACAACCGTATCAAATTCACGTTTAACGGTACATCCGAGAGCTTCAAGTATTTTTATGGCTGCAAAGGTATCCGAAAGCTCGGGACAGTTATGTATAACAACCGGTTTTTTAGTCAGAATACACGCCGAAAGTATCGGAAGAGCACTGTTTTTCGACCCTTGAATGTCAATACCTCCGGAAAGCCTTTTACCGCCCTCAATCAAAAACTTACTCATTCCGGCACACTCCTTCATTTTTAATGGCTCATAGTAAACTTTAAGCCATTCTATGAAACGAAATGCCGAAATGTGAAGTAAATTACTTTTTCTTTATAAGAGAGAGTATATTATCAACTATAAGCTCCGTCGCGTTGAGAATAGCCATAGACTTTGCGTTTTTCTCAATCTCTCTTATGCGTTCCGGATTCTTAAGAAGCTCGTTTACAACCTCTGTAAGCTTGTCCGCCGTAAGGTCCTTTTCCTCAATAATAACGGCAGCATCGTGATTAACAAGCTCCATTGCGTTGAAATACTGATGATTTTCAGCGACATTCGGTGACGGAATCAGGATAGACGCCTTTCCGAGTGCACGTATTTCATATAGAGAGGAGGCACCCGAGCGACATATAAGTAAATCTGCCGCAGGCATACAAACCTGCATATCGTCGATATAATCGCGGATGCATATGTCATCACGTGATTCAAAGTCAACTCCGAGCTCATGCAGCCTGTCCGGAACCCACTCGCCGTATCTGCCCTTTGCGTGAATAAAGACGCAGTCATGGTCATCCTTCTTGTTGGCGATAAGCCCGCATACGGCCTCATTCACCGCACGCGCACCGAGACTTCCGCCCATCGAAAGAATAAGCGGCTTGCCGTCCGGAATGCCGAGCTGTGCCCTTGCAAAATCCCTGTCCGCCTCAATGAGCTCGTCCCTTACCGGAAGACCCGTCACCACCGGCTCGTTCTTGCATCTTATTCTCGGGATAGCATCCTCCGAGGTGAGCATAACAAGCTCAGCCTTTTTTGCAAGAGCTTTGTTTGTTATTCCCGGGAAGGCATTCTGCTCGTGAATGGCAATGGGGATTCCCATCTTATGAGCCATACGGAGAACAGGACCGCTTACATAGCCGCCGAAGCCCACTACAACGTCGGGAGAAAATTCCTCTATTATTTTTTTCGCCTCCGTACTGGAGGTGAACATCCTCTTAACCGTAATGAGATTTTTCTTTATATCCTCCGGCGTAAAGCTGCGCTGGAATCCGCTTATCTCTATGGTTTTGAAGTCAAACCCCGCATTCGGAACAAGCCTTGATTCCATATGGTCCGCCGTTCCCACAAAAAGGATTTGAGCCTTATCGCCGTATATCTTTCTTATTCTGTTGGCAACCGCAAGAGCCGGATTTATGTGTCCGCCCGTGCCGCCTGTCGCAAATAAAATCTTCATATCTTAAACCTTCTTAAGCTTTGCATTTCTGGATATTGAGAGAACCATTCCCATCTCAAAAAGAAGCATCAGGAGCGATGTACCTCCGTATGAGAAAAAGGGAAGACTTATTCCCGTGTTCGGCAATGTATCCGTCACAACGGCGATATTCAGCGCCGCCTGAAGTCCTACATGGAATACCAGACCCATTGACAGAAGTGAGCCGAACTTATCTCTTGACTTTATTCCTATGACAAAGCCTCTGTAAACCAGGAGAACAAAGAGTACGATTATCACAAAGGCCCCGATAAAGCCAAGCTCCTCACATACTATTGAAAAGATAAAGTCGTTCTGCGGCTCGGATACATACAGCTGCTTTTGCTTTGAGTTCCCGAGCCCGACTCCGAAGAAGCCTCCCGAGCCTATGGCGTAAAGAGCGTTGTTTGTCTGCCATCTCGTGTCCATCGGGTCATAGGACTTGTCAAGCCACGCCGTAATACGGGGCTGTGCATGCTCCGGAAGAATAGTCGGTTTCGCAATAACAACCGCCGCAATTACGACAATTCCTATCGCCGCAAAAAGAAACCATTTGTAATTATACCCCGCGAGCCATAACATCATAATTCCGAGCGCAAAAATAAGAAGCGTACCCGATACATGGTTTTCCGCATATACAAGGATACAGGTTGTTCCGAGAACAAGCAGATAAAGTGCGAGGCAAACATGCTTCGTGTATATCTTTATACCGCCCTTTTGACGGTTAAAGCCCTCCGCAAATCTTGATGCCGAAAGTTCCTTTGTGTTTATACCTCTGTAGTTTTCCCCGATATGCCATGCAAAGAAAAGTATGATTGCAAGCTTCGCAATTTCCGAGGGCTGAAACGTTGTAACTCCGGGGATTGAAATCCACCTGTGGAAATCCTCGTACCCCTCAGGCGGCGGAACTATAAGAACGACAACAAGCAGGATATAAGAGAGAATCAAAAGAGGAACCGCCATCGCTTTAAAGCACTTATAGTTTATCTTTGAAACCGCAATCATTGCGATAAATCCGATTATTGCAAAGATAAACTGCCTTTTGAAATAGAAAAGGCTGTCTCCCTTCATGTTGTAATAACAGTAAGTATAGCTCGCCGAAAACAGCATGATAAGGCCTATGGTAAGCAGCGCAAGCACTATTATGAGGAACGGAATATCCACTCCGCCCTCTGCAAGTATGCCTGTTCCGGGTGCTCTTTGTCGTCTCCTTCTGTTATTTTCCAAAGTTCTTACCTCTCAAAGTAAATGATAAGGCAGGCAAGTGCTCCGCCTATAAGATTTATTAATGAAAATACAATTACTATTTTTTCCTCGCTCCATCCGCTTTTTTCAAAGTGATGATGAATGGGAGCCATTTTGAAAAGTCTTTTTCCCGTAGCCTTAGGATCTTTCTTTCTGGCAATTTTTTTAGTTATTTTGAAATACACAATCTGTATAACATCCGAAAGACCCTCTATTACGTATATTATGCCCGCAAGAAGTAAAATAAGCGGATGACCTATGGCAAATGCTATACCTGCCACTATTCCTCCGAGGAACATGGAGCCCGTGTCTCCCATAAAGCATTTTGCCGGATGCCAGTTCCAGATAAGATAACCTGCACAAGAACCGAGCAGAGCGCAGGAAAGGATGCTTGCACCCATGAAGCGGCAAAGCGCGGCGATAACCGCAAAGGATATGCCCGCAGTCACGGTAACGGATGCGCAAAGCCCGTCAATTCCGTCTGTAAAGTTTACTGCATTTACAGTTGCATATATAACGACTATTGCGAAAATCGCAAAGATAAAGGGATTGCCAAAGGGTACATTGCCGGCAAAAGGAACGTACATGTACTGGTCTCCGGAAAGACACATCGTCATGACATACGCTATGATCAAAAACAGCTGCGCAAAGGTTTTCTGAATAACCGTGAGCCCCTCGTTCTGCTTTTTTACAACCTTGATATAGTCGTCGAAAAATCCTATAACACCGAAGCCGAGTCCGAGAAGCAGCGCCGCATAAATCCTGACCTTGGTCGCGCTTGCAAGGGGCGAATTTCCTCCGATGAGAGTTCCTCCCATTGCCTTGTCGATGATAGCTATAAGTAAAAACGTAACCGTTGTTGAGATGATAAACATGAAGCCGCCCATCGTCGGGGTTCCCTGTTTTTTCTTGTGCCAGTTCGGTCCGATATCAAGTATCGTCTGACCGAATTTCAGCTTGTGAAGCCATGGAACAATCGCTATTCCCAAGACCGCACTGAGAGCAAAGCTAAAGAGTATCGCAATTATCACAGCAGCTATTGTATTCATTTAGATTATCCCCTTTTTTACCGACTCTATTACTTCCTCAAGTTTCATTCCTCTGCTGCCCTTGAAGGCGACTACATCGCCGGGCTTCAGTATCTGGCAGAGGTGGTTTGTAAGTTCTTTTTTATCGTCGAAATCAAAGACACGGATTACACCGTTTTGCTTTGCCGATTCCGCTGTCATCCTTGACAGGCTGCCGTACGTCAGAAGCAAATCCACGCCTGCGTCCGCAATGTATTTTCCGCAGTCAACGTGCGCTTTTTCGGAATATTCTCCGAGCTCCAGCATATCTGCAACAACCGCAATTTTTCTGCGTCCTCCGCCGCCCTTTATCTTAAGCGTTTCGGAGAGAGCCTTCATGGAATCCGGACTTGCATTGTAGCAATCCTCTATGAGTATTATGCCGTTTACGACTTCAATCTTTTCACGCATTCCGGACGGTTCATAAGACATAAGCGCCCTTGCGGCGGCATCATTTTCAATACCAAGCTCATGTCCGACAAGAAGTGCCGCCAAAGCGTCATATACATTGTGAACACCTGTCGTCGGGATTGTTACGTCAAATTTCTCGTCACCGATTATTGCCGTAAACGTCGTTGAGTTATCGTTATAAACAATATTTTCGGCTCTGATGTCCGCCGGATTATCTATTCCGAAGCGTTTAATACGGACTTTGTTTTCAAGACTTTCCTCAGTCACTGTGGAAAGCATATCATTGTCCGCATTCAGGATAAGCACGGCGCCTTTGGGAAGACCCTCGACGATTTCAAGCTTTGCCGCAAGTATTCCCTCACGGCTTCCGAGATTTTCGATGTGCGAAACGCCGATTCCTGTAATGACTGCCATCGTAGGCTGAACCGCTCTTGTAAGTCGTGATATCTCGCCCTTGTGATTCATACCCATCTCAATTACGGCTGCCGTATGCTCCTTTTCAAGGCCGAGCAAAACACGCGGTACACCTATCTCATTATTGAGGTTTCCCTGCGTTTTATGTGCATTGAACCTCGCACCGAGCACATTCCATATCATTTCCTTTGTAGTCGTCTTACCTACGCTTCCGGTAAGGCCTACAATCGGGATGTCAAACTTTTTTCTGTAATGATTTGCAAGCGTCAGAAAGGCCTCTCCCGTATCCTCTACCTTTACGAGAGGAATACCGCAATCAACATCCTCGCTGACAAGTGCCGCAGCGGCACCGGCCTCCTTCGCCGCCTTTACAAAGTTGTGACCGTCAAGCCTTTCTCCTTTTATCGCAACAAACAAAGAGCCTTTTTTTGCCTCTCTGTTGTCTATAACAACCGAGTCAACCTCGGCACTGCCGGTAGCGTTACCCCGGCACGCCGCGGCAATTTCCCCGGTATTCATTCTGATCATAATACTTTTCCTCCAAGGTTACTACTCCGCATGATCCTCAATGTCCTGACTCGTTTTAAACGAAACGGTAACTATCGTACCCATCGCCACTTCGGTATCCGCCGTAACGCTCTGCCTGTACGATGTAATCTCGGTTCCGGTAGTATATCCCGAGATTTTTATATTGATTCCGGAATTGATAGCCTTTCTGTTTGCCTCCGAAACCGTAAGTCCCGTAAGATCCGGGACCTTAACCTTTTCCGTATCGCTTACCTTTTCCGAATAAAGCACAACCAGACCGTTCTTCGGGATAACCTGACCTGCTGCGGGAGTCTGCGTTATAACGGTGTCGCCCGAGCCTATAACTTTTATGGTGAAGCCCTGAGCAGAAAGATCCTTCTTCGCCTGAGCAACTGTTGCTCCCACAAGATTCGGTGCCTTAACGTCGAGCTTCGCAAGCTCGGCCTCTGTGTACTGCGGCTCGATATTCAAATACTGCATAGTCTGTGAAATAACCTCTGCGGCAACGGGAGCAGCTACCGCACCGCCGCCGGTTGCTCCGTTCTTCGGTTCATCCACAACGATAAGAACGGTTATCTCCGGATCATCCGCAGGAGCAAATCCGCAGAAAGAGGCGATGTAATACTTATGCTCCTTGTTTGTAAGCTTCTCAGAGGTACCGGTCTTTCCGGCAACCCTGTAGCCTGCAACGTATCCGTTTTTCGCAGTTCCTCCGGAAACAACGGCTTCCATCATAGTTGCAACGGTATTTGCGGTTTTCTTCGAAACAACCTGACGCTTTATAGTCGGTGCCGTCTCCGCAATTTTATTTCCCTTTTCATCAAGCATTGCGCCGACGATATACGGTTGCATGAGCTTTCCGTTGTTTGCTATTGCATTGATAGCCGTGATTATCTGTATGGGACTCACCTGGAACGACTGCCCGAATGAGCAGGAAGCGAGAGATACGGCTGTGAGCTTATCCGCTGTGTAGTATGTAACATTCGGAGTCGGAATACTCTCTGCCGGCAAGTCTATACCCGTACCCTCGGAAAAACCGAACGCTTCAAAATAATCATAAAACTTCTCGGAGCCGAGTCTCTGGGCAATCTCTATGAAAATAGGGTTACATGAGTTGATAAGTGCCGTGGTAAAGTTTTCTCTGCCGTGACCACTGTGGTTTACACAATGGTATGTTCTGTCCGCA
>ULPT01002431.1_pt1 | contig 10943 bp, 8 predicted proteins | sample 1953751 | NCBI WGS metagenome assembly ULPT01 (sample SAMEA4835636, study PRJEB28245) | human gut metagenome | biome: gut microbiome; material: fecal sample | place: Denmark | collected 2008
TTCCAATAGTTCCTGTTCTTGGCATAGTCATCCTGCGCATTCAGCACACCGACAATGTCAAGCACACTGTACCACCACTTGGAATTCCCCTCATCCCAAATAGCCCGGACCTCTCGGTCGTCGAAGAAACGGATTGATATTTTGTTCATAGTTATTGTGATATATAGCTTATTCTTAACATATTAGTTGCTCGTAACTAAATATTCTTTATAAATCTATCAAGTCTTTTTATATAAAGGAATGTTGAGGACATCCTTTTTTGTTGGTGTATATACAAAAGCTACACTAAACCTTGCTCTTGTTACAGCAACATAAAGTTTACTTCTTGCTTCGGGCTTAAGCTCTGCTCCTTTCAAAATCCATTTGATGATTGGATTGGTCGGGTATATAAGAACTCTGTCAAAAGATTGTCCTTTAGATGCTCCAAAGTTAATTACGGGACATTTGCTAGATACAATTGTTGACTTACTGTTTCGTAATTGAACAGGACTAAATGTATCTAGGTAAGAGTCAACATCTTCTTCCTTCACGATATAGACACCCATGTGATTTACAATGGTCTTATTCCCCGACATACATTGAGTATATTCAGGAAAAATGAAATTAGCAAAATTACAAATATCCGGAACACACCGATAATTAGTTTGTAATGTCGTATCGTCATATTCGATAATTCCAGCAGTATGTAGTGCTGAAAAATACGTGTTTATCCTTTCTTGACGGTACTGTTTGTTTTTACTCGAATTATTTGTTGTAAATGTTCCTTGTCGATGATCTCCGACCAATAAGATGTTGATTGGAGAGTAGAGTAGCAACTTTATAAATTCCAAATCATATCCGGCCAAATCCTGTACTTCATCAATAAAGATACTAGAATAGATTTTAGATAATCTAGAAATAACTAAACCATTAGTTTGCTTATCAATTTTGCAGACCAGTTTTGAAATCTTATCAGAATATATTTTGCCATCATTATTTAAATAATGATGGCAAAAATCAGATTCCTTTGTCCTGAGTGCCGATTGCTGGTTCATTAGAATTAAATTATCTATTCTTTTATCTGCATATACTATACTCTGATATGGACGGACACCATGTTTTAATAAGAAGGAGAACCACGGGATAACAGTTATATTCATTGGAATGTGATGAACTTCTGCAATTATTCGTGATTTTATCTCCTCTGTGTTTTTATCTGTGAATGTTGTTATTAATACATTCCCAGAGGCTCTTCCTATAGCTTCCTTGACAAGGTGTTGAGTTTTTCCAGAGCCGGCCGCTGCAATTATAACTTTATTGCTCATTGTATTGCATCCAAGATATATTGAGGATAGTTTATTTTTGTTTTACTCTTAAAGATAGCTAAAGCGCAATCGGTCTTGTTGCTTTTCATATACTTAAGCAAATCCTCGTCTTTTGAGAATGACTTGCTTAGAACTCTATTAAAAACCTGTAAAGAATTTGACTTTAATAATTTGGGCTCAAGTGTATTACAGTTGTATGGTTTTCCCTCAATCTCTGTTGGAAATGAATCAACATTCGAATCAAAACATATCTTGATGTTTGACCTATTCAAGTATGCTGCATACTTATTCTGCAAGGCAGACACATCTCCATCGTTATCCGTAACCACACATACATTTAGAGCTAATTTATCTGCAATTTCAAGGAAACGTAAGAAAGATAAATTGTAGGCTGAAATTACATCAATGCTGTCTTCGATTGGTAATTTCTCATGCTTGTCAAGATAAGCACGTTGAACAACTAATTCATCAGATGGGCCTTCCACTAAAATAGCTTTCTTGCACAAGATGAGTCGAAGCGTGTTATAGCCGGGTAAAGACTCGAAGTATGCTTCGGTATTTATATCCAAATTTGACAATTTAAGGACATTATTCCCATTTAGTAATAGTAATTTTGATAGACCTAATTTATTTGCGACAAAACTACTATGTGTGCTTATGATCACTTGTTTTCCCGTACAATGCTCCCTTATATAAGATATTAACTCATTCATCTTTGCATGAGAAAGATGGTTTTCGGGTTCTTCAACAAGAACGACCCCAACATTTGATACTTTTTTATTACCTAATGCTAAGTTTGTTTTTATGATAGCTTGTTCGCCTTTACCAATATAAGTAAAAGGAATATCATCGAGATATGTCATCAAAAACGATTCCCATGCATTTCTTGATGACATATCAACTGAAATTTCTATCTCTTTATTGGTGATTTTGGAAGTATTCTTAAGGTTCTTGTTGATGTCAGATACCGATGGATTGTCAGAAAAATCATCTTGCAAACTTCTGAATGCTTGAGTTATCTTAACTATATCATCAGTTTCAAGGCTATCCTTGACAATTCGTGAAATATAAATATCTGAGCCATTGGGCAACTTACCACTCTCGGAATCAATTAATGCTACCTTAAGGGGGATAGACCGGCTGGTAATATTGTCCCAAGCGAAAGAAGTCCAAACAATATCATAATACTCTATAGGCAAACTTTTCAGTTCTATCGAGTTTTCAATAATGGAATTATATTCATCATTATATTTTTCATTAAATTCAATTTCAAAACGCACTCCACAATCATTTGAATTTTCCGAATTATGAGAACCATTAAATAATGCCGGCGCATCTTCCCCACCAAAATACACTTCAATAAGGACCTTAGGTGGCTTCTGTGCATTGCCAGCTTTTACACTTGAGATGTAATCTTTGACAATGTCTTTGTTGAATAAGTATTGACTTAACTCATTACGAAGATATTTTCCTCTGAACATACCAGTGAGAGCTATGAATATCGCTTCGATGACAGTCGATTTTCCAGCCTCATTGTTGCCTACAATGATGTTCAAATCATCGTTAAGTTCAAGATTAAAAGATCCCTTAAACTTTTTGAAATTTTCAATATGAATTTTTTTGATATACATATCGTTGATCTTTTTTAGTATTCTATCTTTTTATCCACTCTCGCCTCACAAACTGCGCATCATATCGTGTCTTAGGCGAGCACTCCACCCGAGTACAATCCAACACTTCACTATCCATCTCCCGCTCACCATCAAACTCCACCACCAAATAAATCTCGCAAGTCCCCACATTCTTGTAAACACCTTCATCCACATCCTCCGCACCAGTCACTCCACTGCAAGACTTCACCGCAAACAGATGCTGCCCGTCACGTCTCCGATTATGGAACATCACATACCCAATCTCCCCGATGTGCTCCACAATCTCCATAGACTCCCGTGAATACTTTAGCCCCACTGCAATCCTTCCATCGTTAATAAACCTCGTGGTCTTCGTTCCGAAATTTTCCATCATAACCATTAGGACGCCATTCTTCCCCGTAGTAGCAACCGCTTGAACCTCATCTTCATACGGCGGTAATACCTCCTCCGGATTCCGCCCAAGCTCACAAGGCACCACGTAGAAAGCTGTGCTAAGTGATTCCAACACCTCCGCATTTTCCTTCTTAACAGCTTCTCTCCGCACTTCCAGTACCGCCGATGGATTCTCCAAAGCCAATGAATATATTCCCTTGTCCTCAAACGGAGTATAGACCTTGCCGAGCAACTGCTTGAAATGCTCCCGAATATACTTTACTCCATCCACGCCTGAATGTTGCCTCATCGCATAGAACTGATACTGCTTCCCAAGAATCTCTTGAATCTTCGCCCTGAAAATTTCTCGAACCTTATTCTTCCAAGTCGCCTTTTGCCCTGCATTGTCTCTCGCATAAAGCGACACAACATAAAGGAAATTCACATCATAATGGAATACTAATAGTGTATCCCTGTCAAACAGCCTGTTCTCGAACTGACGGCTTACAAAATACGGATGTCTCCTCTCCGTCTCGTCAACTCTGTCAGCATAGGATAGTCCGGAATCCATCTTCGCACTGATAAAGAAGTTAGGAATTACATTGTACCCTTCGGTCACATCATCTCTCAATTTAAGATCTGTAGACTTCGGCTTCCCATCCATAAACAAATCAAGATTCCACTGGATCACATTCCGTGCGTATGTGTATTGCTTATAGACCGACTCTTTCCCGACATCGTTCCCCAACTTATAATACTTGCTGTCGCCAATGTAGTAAATCAGCTTTTCATCATTCTCGATGAGTCCTTGCCAACTGTACATATGATCGACCCTCTTGCCATCGTACTGCTCTTTAAGCCCGACTGGAATATCCCTGTCACCAATCAGTTCATCGATTATAGCCTCAAAGACAATGTTAAAGTTCTTTACCAACAAATACTCCTTCTGTTCGGCATTAATTCGTATTTGGTATGCCTTGTCAAAGAACGCATAGCACAAATCCCAAATCTGCAAAGCCTTGTCGGAAAAATATTTGTATTTGATTTGCCGTAGTCTGACTTTTCCTTGGCCATCAAGCAGTCGTCCAAACTGCTTCCCGCGAATCAGTTCAAATCCCAGTGTTATTGAAACATGAAAACCGTAAGTCTCATTGATGTAGGTTAGAATCGAAAAGAATATGACAAGTAATTCTTCATCGAAATTAATCTGTCGTTTCTTATTCACTGGAGAAATATAGACAGGAGATTCGTCCTGTACGAGTGCGGAGGTGTGGGTAATAGTCCTTGTCCAGTTTATCTTGTTCAACCCGGAGCGCAGATTCTTCATCATAAACATAAAGAAATCCTGATTCTCGCGGTTGAATCGCACTAGAGATAGAAGTACATCCAAGAACGTCTGGCTTTTATGCCTCTTGTTCCCTCCCATCTGAGTCACCTGTCGGTGATAAACAATGTCATTTCCTCTCTTGGACTTGTTGAAAACCGTAATCGCACGGTAAATCCATACCGCAAACTCGTAGATAAAGTTCCGCTCCACCGGAGACACTCCATTAGCATTATCAAAGTCAATAATCTCCTCCGGCTTTAGACGTCCGAATACGAGATTCTCCTGGTTCATCAATACTTTCGGCAGGATGAAGACACAATCCCTAATAGCAGGATTATAGAAATATCCCACATAATTCACGCTGACCTGATGGTCAATATTCTCCAATACGTCAAGTCCCGAAAGACTCTCTTTGACATCGGGGGCGTTATATTGATATTCTTCTATCAGTAGTCTCATATCCTCTCCAAAAGTTTCTTCAGCAAGTTGCCGGCAAGTTAAAGTCAAGTTAGCCGTGTACCTTGCAGTGGCTTCTATTGGCGTTTTAGCCTTTATCCCTCTTTGAAAATCAAGTTACGAGCAAGTTAAAATCAAGTTGCCGTCAAGTTAGATTATGCCCAAGCCGGAATGTATTTCATATATCGTGGTGCAGTATCCGGATCGAGAGGTTTGACAAGCCCTTGTCCTACCGCTTCCTTGATGAGCCTCGATATGCTACCGGCCAATGATTCCTTGACCCCGAACCTCTTCCTGAGCGACGCATTAGTCAGCCCGTCACCTTGAATATACATCAAGCAAGCGTGCAGATAGCAAGACCATAACTTATCCTCCATTGGGATATTAGCGAATTCCATCCGTGAGAACAAAGTCACTTTTGTTGAATCTGTAAAGATCTCGATGCGAGGAGCCGGCATATATAGCATCTCACAAGCCAAAACCATTCTGTCCCAACCTCTGCCAAGTTCCTCGCACATCTTGAGCCTACGCATCAGTGACGCAAGTTTCTCATTACGTGATTTTGGCGGATTATCGACAATCCTCTTGATGTCCACCAAAGGAATTCCAGGGTTCGTCACCTCAATACGGTTCTCGAATATCTCTACCATTGGACCGGCTCCGGAGATGTAAAAGTCCTGATGAATGAGAGCATTGGCGATAGCCTCTCTGATGACCGGAATCGGGAACTTGTTCTGCATTGTCAGCTGAATCGCGGAAATGTCCTCCTCGCTCGGCAGAAGTGCGCTAACATAACGCACTGCGTTCTCGAATCCTGCGGCATATCCTGTACTGAAAGCCTCATCTTTCTGTATCGCCAGGCGATTGATACCAGCATACTGCACAACCCTCAGTGCTTTCCTTCCAAGTCTTGAAAACTCGTTCAAGTCCTTAGCGAAGAGCAATGCTCCGAGGTTGGTGATGGCATAAAGTCCGTTGTCCGGTTTCGCAATAATCCCGTCTTCCAGAAGATAATGCGCAATGCCGTTTTCTTCAATCGGTTGCGGTATCCCTAAAAGCGAAAAGTACGAATCGACATTTATCAATCTGATAATATCAGTGAAATGAAGATTCTCCTTGATGAAAACATCCTCAAATTGGTTGTGCCGAAGCTTGTCCCAAAGTTGGACCCTCAACGCCGGAAACTCGTACAGTTTCTTTGTATAGCTTCCGCTTCGAATGTAATCCACATTCTGAAATGCCACAGGCTCATTCATCGCCTTATGGATTTTCAGGACCTCGATGTACTTTCCGTCTATCTCCGTATTCAAGAACTCGAAATCCGCATTCTTCGATAACAAGTATCTAAGCCAATTCTCCAGCTCCTGATTCCCTTTCTTCACCTGCGGAAGTCTGACGGTTGTACCGACGATGTTGTGGCCATCATCCTCAACACCCCAAATCATATAAGCGCAGTCGTGGTCAAGTAGAGTCGCACTATTTGCCAATGCGCTGATGTCCGCTCCGATCATCATAGGGTCGCAGTTGTTCTCCTTGAACTCAAGCCATCCTGTTTCAGCCGGAAGTTTGCAAAGCTCCTTCACGAGCAAATCAATGTTCTCTCCCATATGCGCTAATTGTTTTCGTCATCTATTTGAGGCGAATCTGACGGTTTATTGTCAATGATATCAAGCCCAAGATTCTTCAGGAACTTCTCCACCATCATTTCATTAGCCTTACCGTCAGTAAGGAAGAACTCCTGGAATGCAATAGGCTTTCCATCATCTCCCTTGAATATGTCATTGTCAAATCCGTAGTCCTTGAAAACGTCGTTCCAAAGATAGAACGCTACTTTCCCGATAAACTTATCCGCCGAAATCACGCCATTGCTATCAGCCTTCGCAAAGAAATAACCGAGTTTCTTATCCTCTGAAGATGTTGTGTCGCAAACAACGCTGTTTATCTTATCCAAGAATGCCCACCAATCATATCTGTTTCCGTTCGTCTCAATCACCCAGCCTTTTTCAGCATTGGAAATAGGAATATACTTCCACTCCCAACGCCTCTTGAATGCTGAATCAATAGGGAAGAGACTCTGATCGCTCGTGTTCATCGTAGCCCAAATGAAGAGATTGTTCGGCAACAGCAGCACTTTCCCATTCAACACTTCGGTTACGATATCATCATATTCTTCTGAGTACAATCCATTTATTTTATCTTTGGCCTTGATTTCAAGCTTTTCTAGCGCCTTCTTCAAATGTTTGGCCATATCATTGTCCGCTTTGATTGGATAGTCCGAGAACCCGGCATCATTCCTGTCAAGCAACTGGAAAAGGTCACCGAAAATCTGTGCGCAGTTTCCTCGGTTGATTTCCTCGATTATAAGGTACTGCTCTTTCGGCTGTTCCCCGTCTTGCGCTTCGGCAAACTTTGTCCAGGCCTCAATATAAGCCTGTAAAAATGCCTGCTCCACAAACTCATAGACAATCTTATCCTCAACTATAGGCTTTCCCTCGGCATCCTTGGCCACCACAACCTTTTCTCCAAATGTGGAGTAAACTGGCACCTCTTTCGTTGTAGGTTTGTACGCCCCGACAAAAGTAGAATAATCACTGTCTGGATGGAAAGTCGTTCTGATGACATCCTTACCCTTCGTGCAATCCTTTATCGTGTGCGACTTTCCCGTTCCCGGTGCGCCGTAGAAGATTTGCTGGAGAGGAATGGTTGATGAAACTTCACCGTAGTTCTGTTCTTGTTTGAAAAATTGTCTTGCCTTTAAAAATCTCAAATAAGAAGACAGAGCATTAGAATATTGATTACCTCCTTTCTTGTTGTATTCGACGAACTCATCATCCGCCTCAAGCAGACGAATATTATTCTCCATGTCTTCCGCATTATTGCAAGAGTACATATCAAAGGATTCAATCCCTTTTATTTTTGCCAATGTTTTGCATACACGGAAAAAGTCACTATAATTTTTATAGCTCTTAGGTGTGCTTGTGCAGTTTTCTATAAAGAATTTATATTCTTCTTGTGTTGTCATAACGTCTGTTTTTTCTTTATTGTTATTAACCTTTTTATGGAACCTAAAATTGCAGACATGGGTAACAGGATGATTGCGTGCCCAATATGCTTTAGAGTCTCGCTTTTGAAGCTATCTATCCAGTTAATTATTATCGCCATTATGTTATACTTCCAATTATGAGCCACAAAACATAGGATTATAAGAGTAATCATAACAATAATGATAGTACAATAAAAGAAAAACCGATGTTTCTTCCATTTTAACAGTTCTTTATGCCTTTGACTATCCGTCAATTGTGTTATGGTAAGGTCTTTTTCTTCAAGAACTTGATTCTTATGAACAATAGTATTGTTTAATGATTCTATCTGCTCCTTTGAATCAGCTATCTGTCTTTTTAATATATTGATTTGTTCGTCTTTATTCTGATTGTTTAATAAGAGATTTTTGTTCTCTTGCTCTAGTTTTGATGTAGCATATTGTTTTGCGAAAACCAGAAGGTCTTCATTACTAACATCTTTAATACCATCTTCAAATTCATTTTGAATGAATGACTGTACAAGATACTTCTCTTTATAAACATCCTGAGTCATTTCACTAATCCCTGATATTACATATTGTAGCTGCTCCTCATTAAGCAAAGGCTTGCCAGTTTTAATATTTAAGAAACAAACAAAACAAGCATAATCATCGTCTGTTCTTTCCATATATCTTAAAACTAACGAGAGCCATTGACTTGGTAACATTACAACAGGCACGTTATTGCTATTTCGATAGTAATCCCACCTTCTTAAATGGTGATCAGAAGAGATGAAAAAACTTTTGGTTTTAAAAATATCTATATTTTGATTCTCTCTTAAGGATTCAATCCAAAGAATGTTTTTGGCATCACATTCAGCGGCGTTTATCTGTTTCGTGTCATCTGATGCCGAATGAATCTGTGATGAATACTCTTTTAATATAGATTGCTTTTCATCAAGGTTATATGGCCTCCGAGTATCTATACTAATGGAATAATCCTCAAGCAGTTGTTTATATGCTGCGAATAATGAGGACTTGAAAACTTCAACCGAAGCGTTTGAACGCCCAATCTTCCATCTATGATAGGCTCTAAAAATACCGTCAATATCAACGTATTCGACATAGCAAGCAGAATTTACATAAGGCGCTGTTCGTTCTGCTTTTTCAAGTTTGTCCAAATAGTACTTAAGAGCATCTTTAAACTCCAAATCTGTTTCTGACGTTATCTTAATTGTCTCTTGCACAGAATGAAACTTCGATAAGAAACGAAGGGTTCGTTGTTTACGAACATCTCCATTTATACCGATTGCTCTAAATAAAATGTTGGTGTCAAGATACAGTGCTTTTTTTCTTAAATTCTGGATATCAAGTGTTGTGTTTTTATCGTTGGTAAGCATGCAGTATTCAAGAGCATAACTCGCCAAGTTATAAATGGCCCTATTCTTCTCTTTGTTATCCCAATTTAAAAATCTGTTAATTATTTCTTTCTCAATATCTGAAAAGCTGTTATCGGAAACTTCTACATGAAAAGTTTCTTGAAATAGCTGCTTATATCCTTCGAGATTTGTTGTAAACACTCCGTATAAAAAACGATATAAAAGGTCCCTTTCGGTTTCATTTGAATTCTTATCAGCTTCTTCCAATAGGAAATCATCAATGTAATCAGCAAGATTCTTGTTATCTGCTTGTCGCGAAAGTTGTAACTTTCTTTTAGCATTTAATGTTATCGTTAGGCTCTCATTTTCGCTGATAATATCAAAGTTATCTGCAAATTTTTTATCTTTTACTGTGAGACATATTTCATCATAACTGATAGTCAGCTTATATTCATCTTGAATGAACTGAGATAGTTCAGCATCGGTGATTCTGTCTTTATGTATTTGCATAAGGGCATCCTCTATTATCTTTTTGATAATTTGCCGCTGAGATATAGAGTCGGAATTATTGTGTGCATACAATATAGCCGACATCCTAAATAAACTCGTTGTCTGTTCTTTGTTCATAATTGCGTATGAATATATGTTTCTATTCCATTATTATAATCACTCAAATAGTTCTTTAACTGATATTTATAATTATTGTATCACAATGACGAATAACCGTTAAGTCTCTCCCAATCTGACAATATCCTCTATTTTGCAATGAACTTATTATTCTTATGCAATGGTTTGCAAAGTATGTATTTTGCAGTTTGCATCAATATCACCAGCAAAAACAATCTCACTACGCGACCCCAGTCGTTTAAGTACATACTCAAAAGCACCAATGCCGCTAAAGGATGTCCCCACCCGTATTGTTCGTTCAGGGTGTGAGAACATCTTGTTTACCCAAGTTGCACCTTGGGGATCAATATTATCTATACTATTTTGGATAGGCTTTGTTATCATTTCTCTACCTCTCGAACTCGTCTATCTCATTAATTGATCTTAATAAATCTTTCGTGTCCACCTCAAGGCATCTTGCGATTTCCACGAGTGTGGCCACATTCGGCTGCGCCTTGTTCGTGCACCATTTCGACACTGTGGCAGGATCTTTTCCCATCTTTTCGGCCAACCACTTGCTTGTCCGTTTCTTCTCCACCAAGACAACTTTGATTCTGTTCAAATCTTCGCTCATTTCTGTTTTAAATTTGCTATAGACGCAAAGATAGTGATTTTCTCGACAATAAAAGCCTAAATTAATTCAAAATATTATCACGGTATTTTGGTAGATGACGATATTATAATTAGATTTGTATATCAAAACTGCTCTATATGGATAATTTTTTAATGAAGTCTTTTTCAGAGATTGATTTGGCCGATGATTTCTTT
>ULPT01021046.1_pt1 | contig 10941 bp, 10 predicted proteins | sample 1953751 | NCBI WGS metagenome assembly ULPT01 (sample SAMEA4835636, study PRJEB28245) | human gut metagenome | biome: gut microbiome; material: fecal sample | place: Denmark | collected 2008
TTTTGCAGCTTTATTTATTAACGCATTAGATAGATGAGTAGCAAGTTTGAATTTAAGCCCAAATTGCTTTCAGTATTGAAAAACTACAGCAAGGCAGATTTCAGTACCGACTTGATGGCAGGTATTATCGTGGGCATTGTAGCATTGCCATTGGCAATAGCATTTGGTATCGCTTCGGGCGTGAGTCCGGAAAAAGGTATAATCACGGCGATTGTAGCAGGTTTCATTATTTCATTTTTAGGCGGAAGCAAAGTCCAAATCGGTGGGCCGACCGGTGCTTTCATTGTCATCATCTATGGAATCATCCAGGAATATGGCATAGAAGGATTAATGGTGGCAACGCTTTTGGCTGGTGTCCTATTGGTTTTATTGGGAGCCTTTAAATTGGGGACAGTCATTAAATTCATACCTTATCCTATTATTGTAGGTTTCACAAGCGGTATCGCTGTCACCATCTTTACGACTCAGATAGCAGATATCTTCGGTTTGGATTTCCAAGGTGAAAAAGTACCGGGAGACTTCATCGGGAAATGGCTTATCTATTTTCGTCATTTCGATTCTGTCAATTGGTGGAATGCCACTGTCAGCATCATCAGTGTATTCATCATTGCCATCACTCCTAAATTTTCCAAAAAGATTCCCGGTTCATTGATAGCAATCGTAGTTGTCACTGCTGCTGTTTATTGCATAAAGACTTATGCGGGCATTACTTCGATTGATACAATTGGTGACCGATTCAGCATCCAAGCACAATTACCAGAAGCAAATGTCCCTTCCTTGGATTGGGAAGCCATCAAAAATTTGTTTCCGGTAGCCGTGACCATTGCTGTCTTAGGAGCCATCGAGTCTTTGCTTTCAGCGACTGTGGCTGATGGTGTTATTGGCGACCGACACGATTCCAACACAGAATTGATAGCACAAGGTATTGCCAATATCGTCTCTCCTATCTTTGGCGGTATTCCTGCAACAGGTGCGATTGCTCGAACAATGACCAATATCAATAACGGAGGTAGAACTCCTGTGTCAGGAATTGTCCATGCAGTTGTATTATTACTCATCCTTCTGTTTTTAATGCCTTTGGCACAATATATCCCGATGGCTTGTTTAGCCGGTGTATTGGTAATTGTATCTTACAACATGAGCGGTTGGCGGACATTCATGGCATTGTTGCGTAATCCTAAATCAGATGTCGTGGTTCTGTTAATAACTTTCTTCTTGACGGTTATCTTCGACTTGACAATCGCTATCGAAGTAGGTTTGTTGATTGCCTGCGTACTATTTATGAAACGTGTCATGGAAACAACCGAAATTTCTGTCATCCGTGATGAAATAGACCCGAACCAAGAGTCGGATTTGGAAGTTCACGAAGAACATATTACTCTGCCGAAAGGTATTGAAGTGTACGAAATCAACGGTCCATATTTCTTTGGTATTGCAACCAAATTTGAAGAAATCATGTCTCAATTGGGAGACCGTCCTAAGATTCGTATCATCCGAATGAGAAAAGTTCCTTTCATCGATTCCACAGGAATCCACAATCTTGCCAACTTATGTGAGATGTCGCAGAAAGAGAATATCCATATCATCTTATCAGGCGTCAATCCTAAAGTACACCAAGTTTTAGAGAAATCAGGATTCTATGAATTGCTTGGAGAGGATAATATTTGCAGCAACATCAACGAAGCTGTAGCTAAAGCAACGGAAACAATCTCTAAGTTATAAAGGATTGATTCTACAATAAATAATAAAAGCCGGAGCGTATAGAGAAATATACATTCCGGCTTTTATTATGACTATTTCTTTCCTGTTATTATTTTCTTGATTTCATTCAGTTTGTTCAATGCCTCAATAGGTGTCAAGTTATTTACATCCAAATTGATTATTTCATCTCGGACTTGACCCAACACCGGGTCATCCAATTGGAAAAAGCTCAACTGATAATTGCCGGACTTGCCAACTCCTTTCTGTTTCAACGGTTGAGTCACCACACCATCTTCTTGCCGCTTGTCCGTTTCCAATATCTTTAAGATTTCTTCCGCCCGTTTGACAATCCCCTTCGGCATTCCTGCCATTCGCGCCACATGAATACCAAAACTATGTTCACTTCCTCCGGGAACTAACTTTCTAAGGAATATCACTTTATTGCCCACCTCTTTCACCGACACATTATAATTCTTTATACGGGAATAGGTTTGCTCCATATCATTTAGTTCATGGTAGTGCGTTGCGAATAAAGTTTTCGCATGGGCATTCGGGTGTTCATGAATGTATTCCACAATCGCCCATGCAATAGAAATACCATCATAAGTACTTGTTCCCCTGCCCAACTCATCAAATAAGACGAGGCTGCGGGAAGTCATGTTGTTCAATATGTCAGCCGCTTCATTCATCTCAATCATAAAGGTAGACTCTCCTACCGAAATGTTGTCAGATGCGCCCACTCTGGTAAATATTTTATCAACCACGCCAATATGCGCACTTTCAGCCGGGACGAAACAACCGATTTGGGACATCAGCGTTATCAAAGCTGTCTGGCGCAACAAAGCTGATTTACCTGCCATGTTCGGACCGGTGATAATGATGATTTGCTGCTTGTCTTCATCCAAATAGACATCATTCGCCACATAAGGCTCACCTAAAGGCAATTGTTTCTCAATAACAGGATGACGACCTGCCTTTATGTCAATCACATCGCTTTCATCAACCAACGGACGAATGTATTTATTGGCAGAAGCTGTTTTGGCAAAAGAGAGCAGGCAATCTATCCGCGCTATCAAATTGGCATTGCATTGGATGGGCGGAATATATTCCGTCAAGCACAAGATAAGTTCATTGAACAGGCGTGCCTCCAAAGACAATATTTTCTCTTCCGCTCCCAATATTTTCTCTTCGTATTCTTTCAACTCTTCCGTGATATAGCGTTCCGCATTCACCAGTGTCTGCTTGCGAATCCAATCAGCCGGCACCTTGTCTTTATGCGTATTCCGCACTTCTATATAGTAACCAAATACATTATTAAAGGCAATCTTCAAACTGGGAATACCCGTATTTTCTATTTCCCTTTGCTGAACTTGCAACAAATAATCCTTCCCTGAGTAAGCGATGGTGCGCAATTCGTCCAATTCGGCATTGACACCTTTGGCAATCACTCCACCTTTGTTCACTAACGAAGGTGGATCTGGTTGTATCTCTTTCTCAATCCGGTCACGAATCAATTTGCATGCATTCAACTGCTCTCCAATCCGGCAAAGCGATGGCTCACCGCTATTCATGCAAGCCTCTTTTATTGGTTCAATGGCAGATAATGCCACTTTCAATTGTACCACTTCACGCGGGGAGACACGACCAACAGCCACTTTGGATATAATTCGTTCCAAATCTCCGATTTGCCCCAATTGTTCGTCCAGCAACTCCTTCACATCAGGATGTTTGAAGAAATACTCTACCACATTTTGACGCTCTTCAATCGGTTTAATATCTTTCAAAGGGAAAAGAACCCAACGGCGCAACATCCTGGAACCCATTGGAGAGATGGTTTTATCTATCACATCCAACAAACTCTTCCCATCTTCGTTCATCGCTCCGACCAATTCCAAGCTGTGCACCGTAAACTTATCCAAACGCACATAACGCTCCTCTTCGATGCGTGTCAAAGATATAATATGGGAAATATGAGTATGCTGGGTTTGATCCAAATAATACAAAATAGCTCCTGCGGCAACAATACCCAACTTCAGATGCTGCACGCCAAATCCTTTCAGGTTTTTGGTTTCAAAATGTTTCAACAGACGCTCGTTTGCGGCATCAGCCGTAAATATCCAATCGTCCATTTCAAAAGTGAAGAAACGAGAACCAAATAGTTCTTCAAATCTCTTTTTGCTATTCCTTTCTATCAATACTTCTTTGGGAGAAAAATTATTCAGCAGTTTATCTATATAATCTGTTGTCCCTTCGGCAGTCATAAACTCGCCGGTCGAAATATCCAAGAAAGAGATGCCACACGTGTTTTTCTCAAAATGAACCGCGGCCAAGAAATTGTTTTCCTTATGGTTCAGAACCGTATCGTTGATGGAAACGCCCGGAGTCACTAACTCCGTAATGCCTCGCTTCACCAATTTCTTCGTCATCTTGGGGTCTTCCAATTGGTCGCAAATAGCTACACGTTTTCCCGCACGAACCAATTTAGGCAGATAAGTGTCCAAGGCATGATGTGGAAATCCTGCCATTTCTACAAATAAACCTGTTCCATTCGCCCGCTTGGTCTGTACGATACCCAATATTTCCGCACCCACTACGGCATCTTTGCCGTACATTTCGTAAAAGTCACCCACTCGAAACAACAAAATAGCATCAGGGTTTTGTGCCTTGATTTCAAAATATTGCTTCATCAAAGGAGTCTCTACAATCTTTGCCACGATATTTTCCTTTATATATTTAAAGCAAAAGTAGCATAAAATCGGGAAAACAGCCTAAAAAACATCAACCTTTTCATTAACCCTTGCAGATAAGCTCAGGTCCTTTACTCTCATCCTTCAAGAATGTTTCAATGTGGCGTTTCTTCTTCTCTTCCAGTATCTCACTTATTTTGATAAGAATGCCGGTCTCTTCCACTTCTCCAAATTCATGGTTGACGGCAGTACCGAAAACTTTCATCTTTGGCGAAAGACTCATATAAGCATTGACCAATGGAGGGACATTGATTCCAAATTTGCGTACTTCCTGGTTCAATACCTTGTAATTATCTTTAAAGTTTTCATAATGAAAAAGCGTTTTCATCTTTTCTTCGTCCACGTCTGCCTGCAAAGGAATTATCGGAGTAACCAACTTCTCCTTATCCCCGAAATGGAGCTTCAAGAAATATAGGATCATATTCCTTGCCTCCGTATTATAGGTATTATACATCGTGACTTTGCCAAAATAATATTGCAAGCGGGAATCCACTACCGACAATGCGCCCAGTCCATCCCATAAATTATCCAAAACGAACAAGCCCCTCGCACTTCCGCATCGCGTCGCTTGATATTCCAATGCCACAAACGAACGGCCCAATTCAACCGTGAAAGGCAGATAATCTTTAGTGAATTGCTCTGAAAAGTCAAACAGGTGGGAAGTTGCCAAAACAGGCTTTCCGGATTCATCCAACCTGACATCCGAACCACACAAGAAACGATATCCACCCAATATCTGTTCATCTTCAGGATTCCAAACAATCAATTGGCGGTAAGCATCAGGCATAACATCAAATTCATCTATATCAACCGGCTTTCCCGTTCCTCCACCATAATAACGGAAAGCATTTTCCCGCAATCTGCCAATCTCTTGCATGACCGCAGGAGAATCATGTGCCGTGATGATATAAATCTCATTGTTCGACTTATTGGTGCGGCGAAGCAACTTGTCTGTTGTTAACTCAGCCTTCAACAAGCTACGTTTTATTGGTTCTATTACGCTCTGCATGTTATTACCTTTTTAATTGATAAACATTCTGCTTTACCCATTCCGCCCATTCAACACTCTTACGGGACGGATCAAAAGTTTGCCATGGCATCGGTTCGCCTATATAAATATGGAATGTGCTATGTCGAGCCTTGAACATCTCATCGGGAAGATAAATCATTTCATAATTCATTTTTATCCCTAAACTCTTCCTCCAATTGGCAAGGCGATAAAAACGGGCTGAATTTTGTCCTTCGAAATAGACAGGAACAATATCCCTTTTGTATTGCACCGCTTTTTGGACAAATGATTTCTTCCAATCCAAATCGACAATCTTCCCTTTGATCTTTCGCGAACAAAGTCCAGCCGGGAAGGTTACGATCTGATTGTCGGACGAATACGCTTCTTCAATCAGGCGGGCATTCTCTTTCCCTTGCGCCCCATGTTTATTAATAGGCACGAAGATCGACTGCAAATTACGGAGATATAACAACAAATCATTGACCAAATAACGAATCTTGCCTTGGTAATGATTGCCTATCACAGCAGAGAGGCAAATGCCATCCATGCCACCCAATGGATGATTGGAAGCAAATATATATCGTCCTTCGGAAGGTAATTCCCCGTGAATTTGCAAATTCAAATCAAAATAGTCTAAAAGTGCATTCATAAAGTCCACGCCATCCTTTTCCCGATAGCGGGTCAATATGTCGTTCAATTCTTCTTGATGGACAATACGAATCAAATAGTCCACCAAAAATCCCGGTATCTTTGAAGATACAGCCGGTGCTTTTTGATGTAATATCTGCTTTATGTCTATTAACTTGAGCGATTCTTCCTTCATTTTAACCCTATTTTCGGTACAAACTTACATAAAAATGTACGATTATGGTGCTACATTCTTTTTATTTTCTACTTTTGTCCATAATCTTTATTTTAAATAGAATGAAAACACTTTTATCTAAAGGGATGACTCTGTTCATCTGCCTGTTCATTTCTTTCAGCTTGTACGCAGGAGACAAGGCCAGTTTTTTAAAACGTCAATTTACATCCAGCAATGGATATAAGCTGAACTATCGCATTTTATATCCGCTCAACTATTCACCGGACAAGAGTTATCCGGTCATTCTTTTCTTGCACGGAGCCGGAGAACGTGGCAACGATAACGAAGCTCAATTGGTACACGGAGGCAACATGTTCGCTTCTTACGACAACCAAAGCAAATATCCAGCCATCATCATTGCGCCCCAATGTCCGGAAGGTGAAAGTTGGGCCAACTACAAACACCCGAAAGATAATAACAATAAAAGGGAATTTCCTGCCGCTGCCGGGATTACTCCAGCCATGAGTGCTGTCAAGGAGATGTTGGACACTTACATTTCCAAAGGAATCGTGGATACAAAACGTATTTATGTGACTGGACTTTCCATGGGTGGAATGGGTACTTTCGATGCTGTTTGCCGTTTTCCTAACTTTTTCGCTGCTGCCGCTCCTATTTGCGGTGGTGCCAATTTGAAACGTTTGGAACAATTCAAAGGGAAGACAGCGTTCAGCATTTATCACGGAACTAATGACGATGTCGTTGACCCTGCATTTTCACGCGATGCATACAAATCACTCCAAAAGATTCATGCAGATGTCCGTTACAAAGAGTATCCGGGAGTGAAACACAATAGCTGGGACAATGCTTTCGCTGAACCAGATTACTTAAGTTGGATGTTTCAACACAATTTATAATCAATCATGAGGCATTATTTTGCTACTCTTTTAGCCTGTTTGGTCTCCTTCGGGCTTTTTGCGCAAAACAAAGATTTCGTTCCTTCCGACAACGCTTCGTTCAAAACAGACCGGGCGGACGGAAGATACCTTAGTTCCAGAGCGGTCGCTCACCAATTAATGAAAGCGAAGGTTCCTTCTTTCTCTTTCCGTCCATCCATGCAAAAGGAGGACTTTCCCGCTTGGAGGGCAAATGTGAGGGAAAGCATGAAACGGATTATGAAACACCCGGTTTTCCAAAATCTGCCTCAACCAGTCAAAGTCAGCACGGTACAAAGGGACGGCTATCGTGTGGAAAAGTGGGAATCATATCCGCTTCCGGAATGTGTGGTTCCTTTCTTGGTCTTGATTCCTGACGGGGCAGATACTTCAAAACCGCTTCCGGCAGCCCTTTGTATTCCCGGATGGGGAGGAACTAAAGAGGAATTGGCAGGCGAACCACAATTGTATCGTCCGGATAAACCAACTACCAACAGCCGCAATGCCATGGCTTACCAATATGTAAAAGCCGGATTGATTGCGGTGGCTGTCGATAATCCTGGTAGTGGAGAATTATCAGACTTGGAAGTAAAAGCCGGTTCATACGTTTATGATTTCAAAAACTTTGCACGGGTGCTCTTGGAATTGGGATGGAATTATTTGGGATATTCCTCTTATACAAGCCAACATATTCTCAATTGGATGAAGCAAGTGCCTTATATCAACAAAGACAGATTGATTGTCAGTGGTTTCTCTTTTGGCACTGAACCATTGATGGCTTTAGGAGCGATGGATGAATCCATCTATGCCTTTGTTTATAACGACTTCTTGTGCCGCACAAGAGAGAGAATATTGGTGCTGACTATGCCGAATGAAGAGGGATTCCGCGGTTTCCCTAACGATATTTCTCATTTGATTCCGGAATTCCTCACCAACTTCGATTTCCCTGACGTAGTGGCATCATTGGCTCCGCGTCCTGTGATTTGTACAGAAGGTGGATTGGACCGCGACTTGAAATTGGTAGCCAAGGCATTTGAACTTTCCGGTCATCCGGAGAACTTCACTTACTATCACTACAAGGAATTGCAAGATCCTTCCAAACGTAAGGATTTACAGGAAGTTCCTGAAGGCGTAGATTTGGACACTTACTTTGAATTGGTGAATGTACAACCAAAGAACCACTATTTTAAATCCGAGTATATTATACCTTGGATAAAAAATCTGTTGGATTTATAAATTATTCATAATCAATCGGTTTACATCCATCTATATATTTCAAAAAACATACCGTTGTTTTTTCAAAAACATCACGAGGAATTTTTGAAAACGTCAAATGTTTTTTCAAAAACGTCCAATGTTTTTTTTAAAACAACGGTATGTTTTTTCCGACTGTTTTTATAGTATATAAACGGCGTTTAAATAGCGTTTAAATAGCGTTTAAACACTGTTTAAACAGCATTAAATACCTATTATTTGATGCTAAAATATCCGAGATTCTGCCATTCGGTCGGAATGGTGTTTAGATGAAATTTACCAATAAATCATTCCTAAAACGCCACAGGTTATCAAGGCTATTCCCAACACTGCATAGAAAATGCGTGCGCCTTTTCGACCCAATCTGCGGACAAACATCATTGCCCCGTCTGTTTTGAAATACCAATCTATATTAAAGACAGAGGCAACAACAGAAAATATTCCCAAACAGATAAATAAAATCAAGATTAAATATTCAGAAGGTTCCATATCTGTCCGATAGTTTATTCAACCACTACCGTACGCGAACCATCTTCGTTTTCGGAAATCGTCACATTGACAACATCTCCGGGAAGCAACTCGTCCACTTTTTCAGGCCATTCGATAAAACAAAGCGCACCGCTGTAAAAATAGTCTTCCGTTCCGATATCTTCGGCTTCACTCAATTTATTGATACGGTAGAAGTCAAAATGGTAAATCAATTCACCTGTCGTATCCGAACGGTATTCGTTGATAATGGCAAAAGTCGGACTGTTGATTACATCTTCAACACCCAACTCTTCGCAGATAGCCTTAATAAACGTAGTCTTCCCCGCTCCCATTTTCCCATAGAAAGCAAAGACAGTACGGTCATCCATCCCGCTGATAAATTCTTTGGCAGCCTCACGAATGGTATCTAAACTCTTAATCTGTATTGTTTGCATACGCTTCTTTTTTTTACAAAGATAGAAATTATAATTTGTGGTATGAACAAATGCCCTAATGTAATCCTTATTTTTTGTAACTTGCCTCAGCGTCTTCCCAATACTTTTGTGGAAGTTTTGGAGGTTTGTCGCATCCTAGTTCTTACTGTAATGGGACATTGTATAAAATGACACCTTAAAGGGGCTGCATCAAAACGATTATTTGACACAACCCCTTCTCTTCAACAACTTTAACTGCATTTATTGTATTACAAACCTAATTGTGCTGAAATGTCTAACATACGACGGATTGGACGAATTGCTTTCTTCTGCACACTTTCATCCACAAATATCTCTGGTATTCCAAAGCGAAGAACATTGTATAACTTCTTCATTGTATTCATGCGCATATAATTACATTCATTACAAGCGCAAGTGCTGTCATTCGGTGGAGCCGGAATGAACTCTTTGTCGGGACAAGCTTTCCGCATCTCATGCAAAACACCGCTCTCCGTTGCAACGATGAATTGCTTCTTCGGAGATTTGATAACGTGTTTCAACAAACCTGCCGTAGAACCTACATAATCCGACACTTCCACTATATATCGTTTACATTCCGGATGGCAAATGATTTCAGCTTCCGGATAATCCTTTTTCAGATCCAATATCTTTTCCAAAGAGAACTGCTCATGTACATGGCAGACGCCATCCCACAAAAGCATATTACGGCCGGTAACGCTGTTGATATAATTACCCAAGTTCCTGTCCGGACCGAAAATTATCTTTTCATCAGCAGGCAAGCTTTCTACTATCTGACGGGCATTCGTGGATGTAACCACGATATCTGTCAATGCTTTCACAGCCGCACTGGTATTTACATACGATATAACCGTGTGGTCAGGGTGCTGTTTTATAAACTCTTCGAACTTAGAAGCAGGGCAACTATCCGCTAAAGAGCAACCTGCATTCAAATCCGGAATCAAAACCTTTTTGTCCGGACACAGGATTTTAGCTGTCTCTCCCATAAAATGGACACCGCACAACACCAGAACATCCGCAGTTGTTTTAGCTGCCCATTGTGCCAAAGCCAAACTGTCGCCGACAAAGTCCGCTATATCTTGTATCTCCGGCGTTTGGTAAAAATGAGCCAAAATAACAGCGTTATTCTCTTTGCGCAGTCTGTCTATCTCCTTTTTTATATCGATTCCTGTTGGAACAGGAGCGTCCATGTATCCAATAGATTGCATTTCCATTCTTTTACTTTTATTGGTTCGCCACAAAGATAATTCTTTCTATTGAGAAACAACATTTCTTTCCCTTTTATTCACCAACAATCTTATTATATTCTTAACCGCACGGGATAAATGCAAACCTATTTTATTTCAAGAAAGAGGTATTCCATTCGCTGCGCAATTGCGTAGTGAAAGTTGACAAATTACATCCCTTCCAATATGGAAAGGGTGCACCGTTTATAACGATACACCCTCTTTATTCAATCCATTTTCTCTTTTCACATGTTTTTTTCCTTCTTTGCTCCTTTGTTGGTTTCCACACTTATCAACCAACAATATTATTATTATATCTTTAATCTTTA
>ULPT01004560.1_pt1 | contig 10913 bp, 5 predicted proteins | sample 1953751 | NCBI WGS metagenome assembly ULPT01 (sample SAMEA4835636, study PRJEB28245) | human gut metagenome | biome: gut microbiome; material: fecal sample | place: Denmark | collected 2008
GCCTCCCCCGAAGGGGAGGGACAGATACCATTGGCTATCTGATTATTACCCATAGCAATTTGATTATTACCCATAGTAATCTAATTATCGGTGACTTATCATTAACTATAGTAACCTGCAACTCCCAGTCTTTGACAAAGCAGAGTAACTGTCCCTCCCCTTCGGGGGAGGCTAGGTGGGGGCTGAAGTGATTGACTGAATTCAGTAGCAGAGCAATCCGCCTTGGGTTTATCAAGGTTTTTGTCTTTATATAAAAGTTGTTACTCCGCATATTGCCATTAGCCATCCCCTCAAGACCAGGCAACACAAAAATAATCCACTCCTTGTCATTGCATTTCCAATCAAAAACTGTATCTTTGCACGTGGTGGATGTCTTGGCTTCCCCCTCAATACGACTGTAGCATGACGAGGCCATGCGCTCACGCCCCTATGGGCAAGCCGGCGCAAGGCGGAAAAAAGAAAATCAAAGACACATAATATTATAAAAACAAAACATTATGGCAACAAAACCAGATTTCAAGTATGCTCCTATGTTCCAGATGGGCAAGGACAATACTGAATACTATCTGCTCACCAAAGAGGGTGTGTCGGTAGGAGAGTTCGAAGGAAAGAAAATCCTGAAGGTGACTAAAGAGGCGCTCACAGCCCTGGCACAGCAGTCTTTCCACGACGTGGAGTTCATGCTCCGCAGAGAGCACAACCTGCAGGTGGCCAAGATCCTCAGCGACCCGGAGGCTTCTGAAAACGACAAGTATGTGGCTCTGCAGTTCCTGCGCAACGCCGAAACGGCAGCTAAGGGAATCCTCCCGTTCTGCCAGGACACCGGTACTGCCATCATCCACGGAGAGAAGGGACAGCGCGTGTGGACAGACTTCGAGGATGAGGAGGCTCTCTCTCGCGGTGTCTACAACACCTTCACCGAGGACAACCTGCGCTACTCCCAGAACGCACCGCTCAACATGTATGACGAGGTGAACACACGCTGCAACCTGCCGGCACAGATCGACATCGAGGTTACAGAGGGCGACGAATACCGCTTCGTGTGCGTGGCAAAGGGTGGCGGTTCTGCCAACAAGACATACTTCTATCCGATGACAAAGGCCACGATACAGAACGAGGGCACACTGCTCCCATTCCTCGTGGAGAAGATGAAGAGCCTCGGAACGGCAGCTTGTCCGCCATACCACATCGCATTCGTAATCGGCGGTACATCGGCTGAGAAGAACCTGCTCACCGTGAAGCTCGCCTCTATAAAATACTACGACTCGCTGCCTACTACCGGCGACGAGACAGGACGCGCCTTCCGCGACATCGACCTGGAGAACAAACTCCTGGAGGAGGCTCACAAGATCGGTCTCGGAGCACAGTTCGGAGGCAAATACCTGGCTCACGACATCCGCGTGATCCGTCTGCCACGCCACGGCGCAAGCTGCCCAATCGGTATGGGAGTGAGCTGCTCGGCTGACCGCAACATCAAGGCGAAGATCAATGCCGACGGTATCTGGATAGAGAAGATGGACAGCAACCCGTCGGAGCTGATTCCTGAGGAATACCGCAAGCCGGGCGAGGGAGCAAAGGGTATCGAGATCGACCTCGACAAGGGTATCGACGCAGTGCGCGCCGAACTCACAAAATATCCTGTCAGCACCCGCGTCAACCTGAAGGGCACCATCATCGTGGCACGCGACATCGCCCATGCAAAGCTAAAGGCGCGTCTCGACGCCGGAGAGGAGATGCCGGCATACTTCAAGGATCATCCTATCCTTTACGCCGGACCGGCAAAGACTCCGGAGGGATATCCTTGCGGATCTATGGGACCTACCACTGCCAACCGCATGGACCCATACGTAGACGAGTTCCAGTCACACGGAGCATCGCTCGTGATGATTGCCAAGGGCAACCGCGGACAGGTAGTCACCGACGCATGCCAGAAGCACGGCGGATTCTATCTCGGCACCATCGGCGGTGTGGCTGCAGTGCTCTCACAGAGCTCTATCAAGAGTATCGAGTGTGTGGAATATCCGGAGCTGGGCATGGAGGCAATATGGAAGATCACCGTTGAGGACTTCCCTGCATTCATCCTCGTTGACGACAAGGGCAACGATTTCTTCAAGCAGCTCAAGCCTTGGTGTCCTAACTGCAAGTAAGTTTAAACCCCAAACGGCCTAATGACCGATTTTGGGTTAAAACAAAGGCATTATGATAATCCGGCAGAAACGTTGACCAGCGTGTCGCGTTCCTGCCGGACTTTTTTTTGTCCGTTCCCTCACGAAATGTGAGAGAAACCTATTGCATTCCCTCATAAAATGTGTATATTTGCAGCGTTATTCCCTCACGAAATGTGTATGAAACGGCATTTGTTCCCTCATGAAATGTGTGAGTAACGGTGTTGGTTCCCTCACGAAATGTGTATGGAATGATGCTTGAATAGTTGCTAAGTGCTTGAGACTTAGTATGTTCAGAATGTTTATTGTGGATTAAAAGTATAAGGTCGCTGGAGGTAAAGGCAGAAACGAACGTCAGGGCGAAAAGCCTACGCCAGTTCGTTGCCGACAATCAGTCGCCCAAGGCATTCCGCATCTCGATGAACGACTACAAGAAGGAGGAATGGGTCACCAATGTTCCACTATATGCTGTGGACGGATTCGTGTTTTAGTGAAGGATTTGTCATGATATATATGAACCGCCTTCCGACATCAGCCCCCACCTAACCTCCCCCGAAGGGGAGGGACAGATACCTTGCAGACTGAATGTCATCGGTTTGTCACAAAACAAGACTAACTTGCATCCACCAGTCTATGACAGTAACAGAGTAACCTGCATCTCCCCTACGGGGGAGAACGAGAGGGGGCTGAAGTGATTGGCAGAAATCATAGGCAGAGGATGAAACAGGCGGTTATAGTCTTGATTGCCGATAGGGGAAATAGCCTGATGAACGACATTTATTTTCCGATGCAATAATTTCCCGTTGCAATATTTTCCGATACAATATTTTCCCGTTGCAATATTTTCCGATACAAAAAAAATAGAGACCACCTCTTGTTGATGGCCTCTATTTTTTTTCAGTTATATGTTGTCCGGTCGGCGGTTGCTATGCCCGGACAGTCTGTTCTTTCATCATCCGCTTCCACTTGAAGTAGCCGGCTACGGCGATTGCTACATATAGTCCGTAGAGTCCTGCCTTGAAGGGGATGCCCTTCACCACATAGAGATAGCAGCACACCACGTCTACCGCAATCCAGAACAGCCATTGCTCGATGTATTTCTTTGCCAGTGCCCACAGTCCGATGAAGCTCAGGGCGTTGGTGAAGGAGTCGAGCAGCGGCACCGTACTGTTGGTGAATTCCACCAGAATCCAGTATGTCGCCGTCCATGCCGCCACGAACGCCACAGCCACCGGAGCGTATCTCCTTGCCGGCATGTGGGTGATGGGCAATGCGTTCTTCGGTGCGTCGCCCATCCTCACGCCTTTGGCGAAGAGGCCCTTTATCGCCGTGCCGTATCGCCACATGGCATATCCGTAGATGCCGGCGAGGGTGTAGTATGCCGCCATTCCGGCGTCGCCGTATAGTCCGTGGCTCCAGTAGAGCCAGATGTCGAGAGCCGGCATTATGATGCTCACGAGCCAGAGGGCGATATGTGCGCGGTATTCCAGCCAGATATACAGTAGGCCCAGCAGCGTGGTGAAGATGTCGAGCCAGTGTTCGGTGATAAATTCAGTCATGATGTAGTCTTATGATCCCAGTGGGAAGTATTCCGTCATTTATAATCTCGATGGGATGTTCCCCCGTCATCTTAGAATCTCAGCGTGATGTTACCCATCATCGTGAATCCCGCTGCCGGCACGTATCCCAGGTAAGACTTGCGGGTGTCGCCCTCATACCATCCCCAGTCGTAGCCCATCACGGCATAGTGGCGGTCGAAGATGTTGTTGAGGTCGAGACCGAGCTTCACGCTCTTCAGTCCGCAGCCCTTCAGGTTGATGGTGTAGCTCATGTTGATGTCGGTCTGAGAGAAGCTTGGCAGCTGGCGCTCGCTGCTCTCAGAGTTGTCCACATACTGCTTGCTCACGAAGTTGGTGTGCCATGTGGCGTTGAAACCCTGATAGTGGAAATCCAGGAATCCGTTGAGTATGGCGCTTGGCGAGTAGGCGAGGGTAGACTTGTCGTAGTGGTTCACGTGGTCGCCCAGATATTCGTCGAAGTCCTTTATCTTGTTCTGGCTCAGAGCGGCGTTTCCCTCCACGCTCATCCATGACAGCGGTGCCCATCCGGCGGTCAGCTCCACACCCATGCGGTAGGAGTCCTTGATGTTTGTGGTCAGTGCCTCGCCGATGTCGCTCGTCTGTCCTGTCTGTGCAATCTGGTTGTCGTAGGCCATATAGTAGAAGTTTGCTCCGGCGTGCCAGTTGTTGCCAGTATACTGGTATCCCAGTTCATAGTCGGTCACCTGCTCCTTCTTCGGGTAAGGATAGTTGCCGTTGTCGGTATAGTTGTTGCGCTCCGGCTCACGGTTTGCGAGCGATACCGATGCGTAAGCCTTGTGTCCGCCGTTGGTGTAGCTCACACCGGCCTTCGGGTTGAAGAAGTTGAAGTCGTCGTCCACGTCGAGTCGCTGTGCGTAGTAGTTGCCGTCGCTTCCCGTCACGAACTTGTCGTTGATGCCGTCGGTCTTGTATCCCACGTGGCGGTACTGCAGGTCGGCGAATACGTTCCAGTTGTCGAGGAACGTGTAAGAAGCCTTCACGAATGCGCTGTAGTCATCCTTGCGTGCGTCGGAGTCGTAGTATTTGTATTTGCCGTGGTTGTCGAAGTATTTCTGTTCCAGTGCCTCGTCCTTGATGTATGTGAGATATCCCCAGTGGCTGCCGCGGAACTGCTGCAGGTTCACTCCTCCTGTCACGTCCCACTCCTCGTCCTTGTAGTTCACGTTGTATACCAGTCCGTAGGCGTTCTGTGTGAGACCCTTCAGTCTCACGGCGTCGCTCTTGATGAACTTGCCAGCGTCGTTGCGTTCGTTGATGCCGAATTTCTCAGCCAGCGACTTCTTCACCTTCAGGTCCTTGTAGTATCCGCGTCCGTAGGTGTAGTGCAGTGCGGCATTGTGAGTCCAGTGTTCAGAGGGTTGCCATGTGGCAGAGAGGATGTTGTGGTTCTGGTAGAAATTGTCCGTCGTGCGGTCCCATGGAGTGCCGTCGCGGTAGGTGAATGGAGTAAGCTTGTAGTTGCCGTTCTCATCCTTGTCGTAGTTTCCGAGCAGTGTGTTGCTGCGTCCCAGTCCCATCTCGTATATCTGCTTGTAAGACTCAGTTCCTTCCGGTCCGGTGATATAGTTCCAGGCCTGTCCGGTCTTCTCGAAGTTTCCGATATTCTTGTATCTTATCTGGAAGTTGTCGCCCAGCCATGTCAGTCCGCCGTAGTATGAGCCCGAGCGTCCGCGAGTGCCGTCAACGAATCCGTCGGTTGCCGTCTCGTGGTATGCTCCGTCGAATATCAGGTGGTTGAAGAGCAGTCCGGTGGAGAAGCTTGCACCCGTGTTGTAGGTGTTGTAGGTGCCGTAGGAGCCAGTCAGCTCGGCGAACGGCTTCACCTGAGGCGCCTGTGTGGCGAGCGAAATAGAACCGCCGAACGCACCGTCACCGTTTGTCGACGCTCCCACACCTCTCTGTATCTGCACGCTGCCCAGCAGTGCTGCATAGCTGTTCATGTTAGCCCAGAACACCTGCTGGTCTTCAGGCGAGTTGAGTGCCACTCCGTCGAGAGTCACGTTGATGCGGCTTCCCGCAGCACCACGCATGCGGAGGTATGTCGTTCCCGTTCCGATACCGTTCTCGCTCCATGATATTATTCCCGGTGTGCGAGAGAAGAGGTATGGCAGTTCGCGACCGGTTGTGGAGAAGTCTTTCAGTTCCGATTTCTCGATGTTTGCCACGGCGAATGGAGCGTTCTTCTGTGCTCTCACTGCCTTCACCACCACCTCGTTGAGCTGGCGCACCTTCACGGTGTCTACGTCTTTCTGTGCAAGGGCGTTCTGTGCGCATAGCGTACATACCACTGCCATTGCCACTTGGTTGATTCTTTTCATCTTAACCTGTTTTTTTGTTGTTTTGTTTGTTACTATCGGCTTCCCTTTTCTGTGGGGAATCAGTTGCGCGGCATCTGTTCCTGCATCTCCCAATCTCTGCCGAAGCGGAGTAACCTGCATCTCCCGGTTTCTGCCGAAGCGGAGTACCCTGCATCTCCCCTACGGGGGAGACCGAGAGGGGGCTGATGTTCATTGGCTGGGTAATTTGTCATGATATGCCAAGGTCGCAGACTTCCAGCCCCCACCTAACCTCCCCCGTAGGGGAGGGACAGATACCCTTGACTGTCTTATTGTAGCTTGTAGCTACTTGACTGTCAATGGTTTTTCGTTAACAATGCTAACCTGCATCTCCCCTACGGGGGAGACCGAGAGGGGGCTGAAGTTCATTGGCAGAGTAACCTGTTCCTTCCCTTGGGGAAGGTTAGGATGGGTTGTCCTTCGGGAAGGCTAGGATGGGTTGTCCTATTCCCTGTTTCCCACGATCAGTCATGAAGCCAATATCGCGGTGGGCATTATGGTTTCTGAGAGTTGCCATATTGCCCGTCGTTTTCGTTAATGAATCAAGGGGAGTGTAGTCATTGTAGTCGTTTTCGCCTACGCCGGCATTATCCGGATCAGGTCTGTAGGGTATGGTCTCAGCATCCGCAACGGCGGCAGCACCCCTTAGCCGGCAGTTTGCCGACCGGGTGCAAAGTTACGTCTTTATTATGTCACGGCAAAATATTTCTCCACCTTTCCGCCTTTCTCCGCTATTTCGCGAGTCGACGAGTTGACGAGGAGTTTTCCGTCACCTACTCGTATCTTCTCCGCTATTTCTCAAGTCGCGAAGTTGCTATATATAATAAGGTGAGATGGCGTGTAATTCATTCAAATATTTTCGACACGGCGTAAAGGGGGATTATGTCGATGCGCTTGTTGGAGAAAACACTGTTTTTCAATGCTTTCTGCTAAAAGATAGACCTATCGAGCGTTGTTTTCTGCTAAAAGAAAGACCTACCAGGCGTTGTTTTCTGCTAAAAGATAGACCTATCGAGCGTTGTTTTCTGCTAAAAGATAGACCTATCGGGCGTTGTTTTCTTCAAAATCTTTGATTCTCGGAAATCAGGGACTACTCTTAGATTTGGCTATTTCATAAGCTGAAGATGCCATATAATACTAAAATCAAACAAATAGGCTGGATTTTAAGAAATCAAGGTCATTTCTTTGATTTTGCAAAATAAAAGCATTAACTTTCAAAATTTACCATAATTATGGCACAGATGAATCTTACCCCATTGGACGATGTGCTTGACAAGCACTTTGGAAAAGTTGGACCATAGATTTGGGTGTTGCCGGAAAAGTGGCTTTGTGGTAAAAACAGAATGGCGAAGTAATAAGCCGCACGACTGCAAGCAGTGATTTAACGCTGCATCCAGCCGGTTGGCGACCGTCTTGTGTGGATTATCTGAAGAGGTCGTCAAGTGTCAATACGGATACGAAGAGGTCGGAATATTCGTTCTTCGCCAGTTCCGTGCCGCCGATATATGTGAGGTGGAAGGTGTAGTCAGGATATTTCTCCTCCATCTTCTGCTGTCTGGTTGTCAGCGTCTGTGCATATTGTTTTGTCAGTGTGAATGGCGATTTGTAGAATTTCATCTCGCACAGGTTCACCACATCGTCGGCGCGTTCTATAATCAGGTCTATCTGCATGCCGTCGTGTTCGCCCTCTCCACGCACCACATACGACGACTCCACCGACGACACTCCGCCGATATTCAGCGCCTGTTTTATCTGCGCTATATGCAGGAAGCATATTTCCTCGAAGGCTATTCCCCGCCATGAGGCGATGTCGCTCTCTCTGAGATGCCGCTGCCAGTAGTCTTCCTGTTTTATTTCCTTGCTCTCTTTGAAGTGGAGCCAGAACCAACAGAATGAGTCTACGAGTTTGTAGCGCTCATCCCTGCCGCCCGAACCGAACGGCACGTATCTTATCACGAAGTCGCTGCCTATCAGCGCCTTTAGCATCTTTGTGAGGTCGCCGTTGGCCTTCAGCCCGGTCTTTTCGGTTATCTCCTTTCTTGTGAATCCGGCATGTCGCGTGGCGAGTAGCCTTACGATGCGCATGCAGTCGTCGGCATTGTCGAACACGGAGTTGAAGAGTCGTTCAAACTCGTCTCCCAGTTTTGCGTTGCGGGCAAAGAACAGCGTGTCGATGTTTTGTGCCAGACTATATGCCGGATTGAAGAAATTCATATAAAACGGTATTCCTCCCATCACCATATACGCCTGCGCCACGTTGTATCTCGACATCTTTATCCCTCGGCTCGCATAGAAATCTTCGCTTTCCTTCAGTGTGAATGGCGAGAGCTTGATCTCTCCCGTCAGTCGTCCATACAGTCCGCCTTTGTTGCTTATCAGATTGTCGAGCATCCATGAAGTTGCCGATCCGCATACTATAAGGAGCAGATTGTGGCGCATGTTTCCCCATCCGTTCCAAAACGCCTCCAGGGCAGTCAGGAATCCCGACCGTGCGGTGTCCATCCATGGCAGTTCGTCTATGAATACCACCTGCCTGCTTCCGTTGTCGCAAGTGTCAAGGAATCTCTCCAGCAGGAAGAACGCCTCCATCCACGATTTAGGCTGGGCTATATTCTCCATCCCGTGGCGGATGAGCGAGAAATAGAAGTTCTGCAGTTGGGCTTTCAGCGTCACTTTGCGTTGCCTGTCGTATGGCGACAATCCTGTGTGGTGGAACACCATGTCGTCGTGGAACACCTCGTTTACGAGGAATGTCTTTCCAACACGCCTGCGGCCATATACTGCCACGAATTCAGCCCTGCCACTGTCGTAGTATCGTCTGAGCTCTGCTATTTCCTTTTTTCTTCCGATGATGTCACACATAGTCTTGCCTTTTTTCTTTTTGCAAAGATAGCGATATTTTCCAAATTCCTGCAAAAAACAGTGTTTATTCCGCTACGAAGGGTGTGAAATGAGGGTTAGCGGCGGAATAAACGATGTTTTAACACGATTTTAACATAAAGGCACCCTACATGTTCCCCTCTATGATCTTCACTATGCGGTCGTCGGTAGACAGCATCCAGTTCAGGTCGGCAGGCTGTCGCAATCGTCCGTCGCGGGCATTTAGATATGGCGAGTTGGCGGCGCGGAACACGAAGCGGCTGATTTCCTCATCGGTATAGTTCTGTCGGAGCCTGACGAGCCTCTTGCGTCTCTCGCCGTTTACCACCCTGATGGGGCGCAGCCTACTGTTTGTGGATGCCAGCACACTGTTCCAGTAGTTGCTGAAATATGCCAGAAAGCTCTCGATGCGCGCTTCTTTGCCGCCTGCTGCCGATGGTGTACTTCCTTTACTGTGCGAACTGGTAGTATTGACACAACAGCCATCTTCGTTAGCTGCTGATGCCTCTGCATTCTCTTTAGGAGCCGCTTTCTTCGTTCCAGAGCCCTTGTCACTGTCTTTTTCTCCCTTGTCAGGAGAGTCATAAGCTTTGTTTTCTGAGGTTTTCAGATTACTGTCAACCTCTCCGCTATTGTCTTCAGCGAGAGAAATTCTCTTCTCTTCTGCTCTTTCTTTTTCTTTATCTTTTTCTTTTAGGGGGTGCAGGGGGAGATTTTCTTTTTCTTTCTTTTGTGCAGAAACCGTTGCAGAAGTGCCTGTATATGGGCGTTCTGAAGCTGTCGTACAGTCGTTACCGTCCTCTTCAACGTCCTCCTCGCTATTCTCCTCACCGGCATCAGCCGGCATGTCGCTTGGGTTGAGAGACAGTCGTCCGTCGTTGAAGCAGAAGAGGTGGTAGTCCTCCGCCACGCATTTCACCAACTGCTCGTCCACACGGAAGTCGAATGCCAACACTTTGTAGTCGTCTATTGCATATTCGCACCTGTCAGACTCGGCAATCTTCTCCATCAGCATGTGATACACGGCATAGCCCTCAATACCGTGGTCCATGCGCAGTTTCAGTATGCGGTCATCGTTGCGTGATGCTGCGATCGGGTAGGAGCGTACAGCTTTTCTGCCTCTCCTCGATCTTGTCTTTCGCTCTCTTGCGATTCTCGTTGTGGTGTTTGTCATGGGAATTTATTTTTTTATATTACATTGAATGTTCAGATTACCGTTTTGTGGGTAGAATACTACATTAAATGGCAGAAGGCCGTTAAGTGTATTATCGTAATGTTTCCGTTTACCGGTATGGATAATTTCACGCAAAAGTATCGAAAAGGAAAATTCCGGTGTCCAGTTTCATACGGTTATGGTATCTTGATTGATGTTATGATGTTGTTCTGCCAATGACATCAGCCAAACCCATCCTAACCTTCCCCAAGGGCAACCCATCCTAACCTTCCCCAAGGGAAGGAACAAGTTACCCTGCCAATGAACTTCAGCCCCCTCTCGTTCTCCCCCGTAGGGGAGATGCAGGTTACTCCGAATTGTCAAAGACAGGTTGGTGTAGGTTACTCCGAATTGCTAAAGACAGGTTGGTGCAGGTTAAGGACAGGTTGGTACAGGTTACTCTTGTTGATGTGTCAAACGTTTCATTTCATAGGGATTTTGTGCAGTTTTGGGCACGGTGCTTGCCCACTTGGGGTAAGCACGTTGCCCAACATGGGCAAGCACGTTGCCCCACTTGGGCACGTTTGCTGCACGGATGTTGCCCATTTGTCCCCGATATGTCAGAATCCGTCTGGGCTTAAACGGAATCCTGCTTGTCCATGTTTGCGACGAACCAAGACTATCTGTCCCTCCCCGTATGATAACCCATCCTAACCTTCCCAAAGGGAAGGGACAAGTTACTATCCAACTGATTACAGCCAATCATATCAGCCCCCAC
>ULPT01049162.1_pt1 | contig 10899 bp, 10 predicted proteins | sample 1953751 | NCBI WGS metagenome assembly ULPT01 (sample SAMEA4835636, study PRJEB28245) | human gut metagenome | biome: gut microbiome; material: fecal sample | place: Denmark | collected 2008
AACTTCCCGACCCTGGCAAGGGCGCATGTGATGTCGTTTTCGGAGGGCTCCACCACGTCCACGGGGTCGGACTTCAGTTCATCGTGGATGTTTTCGGGGCATGTGCGGTCGCAGCTTGTCTGGAAGCTGCTGAGGTTGTCGGTCTCGGTGATGGTTTCAAGCCCCGCAAAGCCCTGGGGGATGACCGGCCCGTTCACGCAGCCGCCGTGGCAGGCGAGGCATTCGAGGAAGATGCGCCGCTGGGAACGTCCTCCGTAGTAGTAGGAGAGCATGCGGTCGAGGTTTTCAAGGCCTGAGACGGATATGTAGCGGACGTCCCTCTGGCCGTCGCGGAGGGTGTCGTTCATGCCGCCCTCCACCGAATAGAAGCGTCCCTCCTCCGCCGGCTGAATCTCGATGTCGGCGGTTTCTTCCTCCACAAGGTGTATGTCCTTCTCCTGGAGGAGTTCGTCCAACGCCGCAAAGGTGACCGCCAGGGAAAGCAGCTCGGGATGCCTGTCGGCCTCGTTCTTCTTCGCGGCGCAGGGGCCGAAGAAGACGACCTTCGCGTCGTCCCCGAAGCGTTCCTTGACCAGCCGGCAGTGGGAGAGGATTGGCGAGAGGAAGGGGGCGATGTATTTCGTGGCCTCGGGGTGGTACTTCCTGATGTAGTCCACGCAGGCGGGGCATGCGCTGGAAATCACCAGGGGCAGGTCGGTGGTGTGCAGGAACCCCGCCGTCTGGTTGCTGACAATCTGCGCACCCAGGGCGGTCTCGCTGACTCCCTTGAAGCCAAGGCGCTTGAGGGCGGCCGCAAGCTGCCCTAGCTTGACGCCGGGAAAATAGGCTGGGAAACTCGGCGCAATGGACGCATGGAGGTTGCCGCCTTCGTCCAGAAGACGCTTCAGGCGGGAGAGGTCGGAGCGGATCTTCTTCGCATGGGAGGGGCATACCTTCACGCACTCCCCGCAGGCGACACAGCTCTCGGGTATCACGGAAGCCTTGCCGTTGACTATCCTGATGGCCTTGCAATGACAGTGACGGACACACTTGTAGCAGTCCTGGCACTCATTCTCAATGGTATAGACAGGCTCAAACATCTTTCTTTAAGGATTGTTCCCTCCGCTACAACAAAAAAGCAAGCAATGAATTGGAAATGCACATAACATGTTTGTTTTCAACATGTTACGCAATCATTGCGACTTCTCCCTCCTCCCTACTCCCTTCTTCTGTGGACGCACGGCCTAAGCGCCGTGCGGGCGCGCCCACGCGCGCCATCCACGCACTCCCCTCTCCCCTCTTCTCCCTCCTCCCTGCCTTCCGGAAGCCCACTGCACAGTGTCCACGCACTCCCCTCTCCCCTCTTCTCCCTACTCCCTACTTCGGAAAGTAATGATTCAGAATATCGAGCATTGCCCCGCCTTCGACGTGCTTGTAGATTTTGTCATTGACAATCACAATTGGTCCGTCGGCGCAGTTTCCCGTGCAGAGTCCTCCGCAGAGGTCGATGTCGATTTCATCGGAGAGGCCGCGTTTGGCCAGGAAGTCTTCGGTGATTTTGACGTTTTCGGCGTTTCCCCTGGCGAAGCAGGAGCTGCCGATGCAGATGACCATCTTGATTTTACCCATTTGTCCCTATGGATTTTTAGGTGGCTATTTTTCCTGGTCGAGGCAGTTTGCGGGGGGGGCCTCGTTGAGGATTGCGAGATGGGGTCTGGGCATGAGGTCGATTCCGCTCCAGTTAAGGATGCGTGTGATTCCCGCGTGTCCGAGTTCCTCTGCGGTCTTTTCGGCCTGGCGGTGCGGGACGCAGAGAATCGCCGTCTTGACGGCCAGCCTGGGGATGAGGTTCTCGAGCTTCTCCATCGGGAAGATTTCGACGCATTCGGAGGAGACCTTGCTGTCGCTGAATGCGGCGAGGAGTCTCACTGCGGGGCCTGCGAAGTTAGGTTCCCTGACGAGGATTTCGCCCAGTGCGCCTGCGAAGACGAAGACCGCGTCCTCCTGCTTTCCTTCATAGCCGGCTCCCGAGGCGCGCGCCTCGGAGATCTTCTTCAGAATTTCCATCTTGCCTTCTCCTTGTTATTGTCCGTCCTGTTTCCAGGATGCTGTATGTCGTGGTGTAGTGGATCCAGATACGCAGAACCCTCTTCCTGAAGTCGGGAGACATCTGGAAGAGGGCGGGGCGTCGCCCTTTGGAGTTCTCGCCCCGTGCCTCGCGTCACAATGTGGCGGGCGCGGGCATGGGGCGTGTCATTCCCGGCAGGCTATTTCCCGTAGTATGCGGCGAGGTAGAGCTCCTTGATTTCGGAGATCAGCGGGTAGCGTGGGTTGGCGCCGGTGCACTGGTCGTCATAGGCCTTGACGGCGAGTTCGTCAAGCTGTGCGAGGAAGGTCTTCTCGGTGATTCCCTTCGCGTCGAACCAGGGCTTCATAGCCTTGGGGATGTCGAGGGCCGCCTTGAGTTCGTCGACCTTTCCGACGAGCTTGTCGACCAATTCGTCGTCGTTCTTTCCTGTGAGACCGATGTACCTTGCGACTGCCGCGTAGTCCGCCTTTGCATTCGGGTAGTGGTACTGTGGGAATGCGGCCTGCTTTGTCATGCAATCCACCGCATTGTAGCGCATAATGTAAGTGATGAGGAAAGCATTTGCCAAGCCGTGGGGCACATGGTACATGCCTCCGAGCTTATGCGCCATGGAGTGGCAGAGCCCGAGGAATGCGTTTGCGAACGCCATGCCGGCCATTGCGGAGGCGTTGAACATGTGTTCGCGGGCGATTTCATTCATGGGGCCGTTGTTGTAGCACTCGGGCAGATACTTGAGGATCAGTGCGGCGGCCTCGTTTGCCAGCGCGTTGCAGTAGTCGCTCTGCATGCAGGAGACCCTGGCTTCGAGGGCGTGTGTGAGTGCGTCGATGCCGGAGATGGCCGTGAGCCCCTTCGGGAGCTTCATTACCAGCTCGGTGTCGATGATTGCCATGTTCGGGGTCAGCGCGTAGTCCGCCAGCGGGAACTTCTGCTGGGTTACCTCGTCGGTGATGACGGCGAAGGGTGTGACTTCGGAGCCGGTGCCGCTGGTGGTGGGCACTGCGACCATCATGGCCTTCTTGCCGAGTTCAGGCAGCTTGACGATGCGCTTGCGGATGTCCATGAAGCGCATGGCCACATCTTCGAACTTGACATCGGGCAGCTCGTACATGAGCCACATGATCTTCGCCGCGTCGATTGGGCTTCCGCCGCCCACCGCGATGATTACGTCGGCGTCGAAGCTGCGGAGCTGTTCGAGTCCCTTCTGCGCGAGCTGGATGGTGGGGTCCGGGGCGACGTCGCTGAAGACATGTGTCGCGATGCCCATGTCGGTGAGCTTCTGGAGCATCGGTCCGAGGATTCCGGTGCCGTAGAGGAACTTGTCAGTGACAATGAAGGCGCGCTTCTTGCCCGCAAGATCCCCCAGGGCGGTGCAGAGGCAGCCGTATTTGAAATAGACCTTCTGGGGGACGCGGAACCAGAGCATGTTTTCCCTCCGTTTGGCGATGGACTTGATGTTCAGAAGATTCATTGGGCCGACGTTTTCGGAGACGTAGTTTCCGCCCCATGAGCCGCAGCCCAGTGTCAGCGATGGGGTGAGGGCGAAGTTGTAGAGGTCGCCGATGCCGCCCTGCGAGCTTGGCGTGTTGATGAGGACTCTGCTCGCAAGCATGATGTGGCCGAACTCCCTGATGCGCTCCTCGTTCTGGGTGTTGGTGTAGAGGACCGCAGTGTGCCCCAGGCCGCCGTAGTTCAAAAGGGCCTTCGCGTTCTCGATTGCCTCCTCGTAGGTGTCAGCCTTGTAGAGGGCGAGGGTGGGGGAGAGCTTCTCGCGGGAGAAGGGGACGTCCAGCCCGACGCCCTTGACCTCGGCGATGAGCACCTTCGTCTGCTCGGGAACCTTGATGCCGGCCATCTTGGCGATGGTGAGGGCGGTCTGGCCGACAATCTTCGCGTTTATCTTGCCGTCGACCTGGATGACCTTGCCGACCGCGTCCGCCTCCTTCTTGTTGAGGATGTAGCCGCCGCGCTTCTTGAACTCGGCCTTGACCGCGTCGTAGATCGGCGCGAGGACAGTCGCCGACTGCTCGGAGGCGCAGATCATGCCGTTGTCGAAAGTCTTGGAAAGGAGAATCGAGCTGACGGCCATCTCGACGTCGCAGGTGTCGTCAAGGATGACTGGGGTGTTTCCGGGGCCGACGCCGACGGCGGGGGTGCCCGAAGAATATGCGGCCTTGACCATGCCCGGACCGCCAGTCGCCAGAATCAGGGCGACGTCCTTGTGGCCCATCAGGTAGCCGGACATGGTGACGGTCGGCTCGTCAATCCAGCCGATGATGTCGGCAGGGGCGCCGGCCTCCACGGCGGCGTCAAGGACAATCTTCGCGGCCATGTTGGTGCAGTGCTTCGCACGGGGATGGGGGCTGAAGACGATGCCGTTGCGGGTCTTCAGGGCAATCAGCGACTTGAAAATCGCCGTGGAGGTCGGGTTGGTGGTCGGGACAATGCCCGCAATCACGCCACGGGGTTCCGCGACCTTGATCATGCCAAAGGCGTCGTCAACGTCAATGATGCCGCAGGTCTTCAGATGCTCGTACTTGTTGAAGATGTATTCGGAGGCGTAGTGGTTCTTGATGATCTTGTCCTCGACTACGCCCATGCCAGTCTCCTCGACAGCCATCTGGGCCAGGGGAATGCGCATCTTGTTCGCGGCAAGGGAGGCCGCTTTGAAAATCTTGTCAACCTGCTCCTGGGTGTAGTTCGCGTAAAGCTCCTGGGCGGCCTTCACCTTCGCGACAATCGCGTCAACGGTGGCCTTCTCGGCCGCGTCCTTCTGCTCGGGAGTCAGCTCAACCACGGGTTTCACCTTTTCCTTCTTCATCTCTCTATGCTCCTGTTCTATTAGGGGTGGGGGTGTCTGATGAGGTTAAATTATCATCACATGATAAAAAACTATCGTAAACGGCGCTAATGTAGCCCGGAAAAAACCACTTTCAATCACATTCTGTCAAAAAAACGAAGAAATTCTGCGGAATTTTCAGGAAAAGTCATCTTTTGTCCAATTTCGCCCTTTGCTTGTGGCTACTCTTCCGAGGGTTGTTGTGGTTCTCCCGCCTCCGCCTTCTTGATTTTTGCGGAGAGGACTGCCAGGCCGCCGGCGATGACCTCCCGCTGGACGATTACGTCCTTTGGCACCTGGAGGCACACGTTTGCGAAGTTCCAGATATACTTGATTCCGAGGGAGACCATGACATCCGCGATGAGCTGCGCCCCGACTGCCGGCACGCAGATGATTCCCACCTTTGGCGGCGCCTTCTTCAGGATGTTGCGGATTTGCGCTATGTCGTGCACCTTGAAGCCATGGATTTCGCGGCCTATCTTCTCCTTGTCGGAGTCGAATACGGAGGTGATCTTGAAGTTGTATGCCTTGAAGTCGGAGAAGCCCAGGAGGGCGGAGCCCAGGGAGCCGGCGCCGACGAGGGTCGCCTTCGATACGCTGTCCCAGCCCACAAGCCTCAGGATGGCGTCGATGAGCTCGTTCACCCGGAAGCCGTAGCGCTTGTTGCCCTTGAGACCGGTCATGGCCACGTCCTTCCTCACGAGGATGTGGGGGATGTTCATATACTGGGCAAGGTCGGCGCAGGAAACCCACTCCTCGCCCGCAAGGCGCATGCGGAGAAGACGGTGCAGGTAGGTCGGCATCCGTCGCATGGTTGGAGAACTCTGGATCTTCATCGCACTCGTCGCAAATGGTGGGGCTCAAGGAGGACCTGTGGGGATTGCACGGAAATTGCAGGCTGCGGGAAGGGATACTGCGCCAGGCACTTGGCGCTTCGGCGTCCGCCCCGTTCCGCAACATGTTCTTAATATATCAACAGAATCCGGGGCGGCACATGGCGACATGGAATATTTTCCGCAGTCTTGCCACGCCGTGGCCGGAGGGCGAGTTCGGGTTCACTTTCTTCTTTGGGCTACATTATCCTGTGTTTCATTCAGTGGTCGTGGAATCTTCATTCATGGAGTAGCTTTTCTCATGAGTCGTATCTTTTCGGCTTTTTTGTTGTTGTCCCTCGCATCCCTCTTGTGTTTTGCCCAGTCCCCTGAGATGCGGATGCAGTTTTATGCCCAGGAGCGTGGGGAGGCGGCTCCTCCGGTTCCGCAGGCCCGTCCGGTCATTCCCCCTCCCAGGTTTGAGCCAACCTGTTCCTTCGGGCTGGGGCTTTCCTCCAGATACGTCCGCGATGGCTGGTGCGAGAATCCCTCCATGGTTTCCGTGATGCAGGCCGAGGTCTCGGAGAGCGGCCTCTACATGGGCGTAACGGGAACCTACAACTTTTCAGGGACGGCCGGCCGCCGCCGCCACTTCCAGGACGACCGTTTCTACATGGGCTATGCGCTGGGCTTCACCAATACAGGGGTGATGGGGCCGGTCGTCGTGGACCTTTGCTGGACCTACAACGGATATCCCGGCGAGAGCGAGGAGAATTCGGGAAGCCTCTCGATGAGCTTCCTCCTCAATGAAATATGGCAGAGCGGCAGGTTCGCCCTGACGGGGGCCTTCACCCTCGAACACAACTACGGCAAGAATACCACATTCGCACTCACGGACGCAACGCTCGTCTACTCCGTGACGGAGGACGGCTCGTGGCAGTGGGCGAACAGCCTGATGCTCTACTGGGGCGACACGAGAAAGCTCCGCAGGATGACCGACGGAATAGTGGGAGGCAACGCCTTCTACACGGCGGCGTGGAGGTCGTCCCTCACCTGGAATGTCAACGGCACATGGTCTGTCGAGCCATTCGTCCAGACGGACATGCACCCGGACAGCCGCTCGCGGGACGCTGCACGGGACGACGCATTCAACTCGGTGGTCACCTTCCTGGGCGGCATCCGCCTGAACTGCCACTTCTAGCGGACTGGGAGGCAAAGGCACCTTGTCCGCCGATTTCAGCTATTGGCGCCGCAACCTGGCGGTCCTGTGGGTCTCGCAGTTCGTCTCGCTGTGCGGCTTCTCCATGTCGGTCCCCTTCGCGGCATATTTCATCCGCGAACTCGCCCCGGATGCGGGGGAACCGCGCATCCGCTTCTACGCAGGGCTCTCGTCGCTCCTGACACAGGCCGCCTTCATGGTCGCCGCGCCACTGTGGGGTTGGGTCGCAGACCGCTTCGGACGCAAGAAGATGGTGCTTCGCGCCGCATTCATGGGGACGGTGGTCCTGGGCCTAATGGGGCTTAGCAGAAGCGTCTGGCAGTTTCTGGCGCTCCGTTTCTTCCAAGGATGCTTCACGGGGACGATTGCCGCGTCGACCACCCTGGTCGCATGCAATACGCCCCGGGAAAAGCAGGGATTCGCCCTGGGGCTGCTGTCAAGCTCGATCTTCTCGGGGGAGATGGCCGGGCTCCTCGTGGGAGGCGTCCTGGCGGACCAGTTCGGATTCCGAAACTCATTCCACATCTCCAGCGGACTCCTGCTGGTGACGACCCTGCTGGTGCTCTTCCTCGTGAAGGAGCAATTCACGCCCGAGGCGGGAGACGCCGCAGGCAAGCCCACGGGCGCGGGGGGATGGAGGCTGACCTGGACGACTGTCCTGCTGCCCGCGCTGCCCGTCCTCGCAATCTACGGATGCAACTCGCTGGCGCGCCTGATGGACCAGTCCCAGATCGCCCTCTATGTCGAACAACTCAACGGGGGCGTAGACTTCCCCGGGCGTGAAATGTTCACAAGCTGGGTGATGGGAGCCGGCTCACTGGGGGCCGTCACGGCGGGATTCCTGCTCGCCAGGCATATTGACGGACGCCCCGCAAGGATTGCCCAGGCGATGGCGCTGACCGCATGCCTCGCCGTCCTCGCAATGGCGGCGCTGCCATTTGTTCTGCCCTCGGAACCACGCGTGTCCCTGCCAGGGGTCGCAGTGGGAACCACCTGGGGGGTCCTGGCAATGATTCCGCTGCGGTTCATAATGGTCTTCTGCGGCGGCGGGATGGAGCCAATATGCACCTCCTGGATTTCAAAGGTGACGGAGCCGGAACACCGGGGCGTGATCTTCGGATACGCACAGGCGGTTCGCTCGTCCTGCTCGGGACTGGGACACCTGGGGGCGTGCATAATCGCGCCGGCACTGGGGGTGAACGCGCTCTACTGGACGATTCCCGCGGCGTTCCTGGCGCTGGCCGCAATGGTCGCACTCTTCAGGAACCGCATTGCACAGCGCATACGGTGCGTTCAGTCAAATTGTATAACATCTTCTGGCGCAAGTAGTTAGCATTACTATGCCGCCGGGCCGCGCTCTCTATGCGCCGGGCCAGGACTGCGCCAGCGCCAGCGCCAGGTTCGAAAACCTGTGGTCATCCGTCACCTCTTTCCCAAGCCATTCCGGGCGCGGGAAGGGGTGGTCCTCCTCCGGCAGCTCCACCTCCGCAGTGGCGTGTCCCTCGAAGGGGCCGTGGTATTCGTCAATCTCCCAGACGAGTCCCGTGTCGCCGTCGGGGACGAAGAAGCGCGTCTTGCGAACTGTCGTCCCGCCGCAGAATTTCTCCAGCATCATCCATGCGTCCTCCACGGGGATCTCGTATTCGAATTCGACCCGCGAGCATCCGCTGGGCTTGCCCTTGATATTGATGTTCGCCCGGTCGCCGATGACGCGTATGCGGACAGAGGAGCCCCCCTGGGTCGGGAAATACCCCTGCGTAATCTCCGAACTGTGGGTGGCCAGAGGACGCCATTCCTCCCCTGAAACCAGAAATTTCCTCTCCGTCTCTATTTTCATCGGTAGCCACCTGCCTACGAAGTGTATTATATTTGGAGTCCTATCCAAGTGTTTTTCCTGACGGCCGCCCCGTGCCCCGCGGAGCACCCATGGGGCGGAACCAGGGAACGGCGTCAAATCTAATACCTCTACCAAATGTCCACAGCCAAACGCATCCTCATCACAGGCGGAGCGGGATTCCTCGGCTCCCATCTTGCCGAAAGGCTCCTGATGGCCGGGCACAAGGTCACCGTGATAGACAATCTCTCCACGGGACGGATGGTGAACCTGGAGGGACTCGCCGCCGAATTCGGCGACAGGCTGGCCTTCCGCAAGGAGGACGTCAGGTGGATGGAGTTCGACGAGGATGTGGACGAAATCTACAATCTCGCATGCCCCGCAAGCCCGCCACGTTACCAGGCCGACCCAATCGGAACCTCGGAGACCTGCTTCCTCGGGGCGTTGAAGACTCTGGAGCTGGCACGGCGCAAGGGGGCGTACATCCTCCAGGCATCAACCTCCGAGGTCTACGGGGACGCGAAGGTGCACCCGCAGCCCGAGGAATACTGGGGCAATGTCAACCCGCACGGTGTGCGCTCCTGCTACGACGAGGGGAAGCGCATGGCGGAATCCCTCTTCTTCGACCACCAACGCCAATTCGGGACAAAAATCAAGGTGGTCAGAATCTTCAACTCCTACGGACCGAGGATGGATCCCGAAGACGGGCGGGTGGTCTCGAACTTCATAATGCAGGCGCTGCGCGGCGAGCCTATCACCATCTACGGCGACGGCTCCCAGACACGCTCCTTCTGCTACTGCACCGACACCGTGGGTGGGCTTGTCGCGATGATGGAGGACTCCGTCGAGGAGTTCCCCGGCCCCGTCAACATCGGCAATCCAGGGGAGTTCACGATTCGCGAGCTTGCGGAGATGGTAATCAGGCTTACGGGAAGCAGGAGCAAGCTCGTCACACGGCCTCTGCCCTCGGACGACCCGAAGGTGCGCCGCCCGGACATCGGGCTCGCGCGAGTAGCCCTCTGCTGGCTGCCAACCGTCACGCTTTCGGAGGGGCTTCCCCGCACCATCAAGTTCTTCAGGGACTGCATGTCCTGACGGCACCGGAGGGAAGGCGCTCCACTACTTTTTTCAGGCATAATCCACCGACCAGACGACCCCATCCAATCCACCACAACCCCACAGGAAACATGGAAAAGCTAGCTGCCCAGTTCTACACAGTCAGGGAATTTACAAAGAACGCGAAGGATTTCGCGAAGACCTGCAAGCGTGTCAAGAAGATTGGCTACGAAGGCGTGCAGCTCTCCGCGATTGGACCGATTCCCCCGAAGGAAATCCAGAAGATTCTCTCCGGCGAGGGGCTGGAGTGCGTAGCCACCCACATCAGCTTTGACCGCATCGAGAAGGAGACCAACGCGGTGATTGACGAGCATCTCATGTGGGGATGCCGTTATCCTGCAATCGGCGGCTTCTTCCCCCAGGGCGGCACGGGGCTCAAGCTCAAGACCTGGAAGGACTTCGTCAAGCGCTTCAACAAGTGCGCGGCACTCCTGGCGGAGGCTGGACTCTCGCTGGGATATCACAACCACTTCCACGAATTCCTGAAGCTGCCCGATGGATTGACATGCTACGAACACCTGATTCGTGAACTGGACCCCTTCAACGCATGGTTCGAAATCGACACGTACTGGGTCGCATACGCAGGAAAGGAACCCTCCGCACTCATTCGAAGGCTGCCCCACAGGGTTCCGTGCTTCCACCTCAAGGACGGCAAACTCGAGTCGAGAACCGATGAATTCGCCCCAAAGCTCGTGATCACGGAGGTCGGTGACGGAAATCTCGAATGGCCGGCTATCATCGACGCCGCAAAGTTCGCCGGAGCACAGTGGTATATCGTCGAACGCGACAACGGCGAAATGCCACCCTTCGAAAGCCTCGAAAAATCCTTCCATAATCTGCGGGACAGGATGGGGCTCTAAAGTCGGCACCCAACCAAAAGGAAACCATGGACATTCTCTTCTGCGGAGCAGGAAAGATGGCGACGGCCATCGCCGGAGGAATCGTCGCGAAGAATCTCTTCCCCGGCGACAGGATTGTCGCGGCCGACCCGTCGGCTGAGGCCAGGGACGC
>ULPT01049316.1_pt1 | contig 10899 bp, 16 predicted proteins | sample 1953751 | NCBI WGS metagenome assembly ULPT01 (sample SAMEA4835636, study PRJEB28245) | human gut metagenome | biome: gut microbiome; material: fecal sample | place: Denmark | collected 2008
AATCTAAAGATACTCGGTTATGAAGCGAATAAGTCTGAAGTGGAACGGTATCGAGCGGCTGGTGAACAGGTTCGCACTGTTAATACACCGTATACGATGCAGGCCGTTTCGCAGACTGCTGTGGATAATATACGAGCATGGATAGACGGCAAAAGCAGCACTGACTTGTTGACAATGGTAACTGCCGCCGATGCTTACCCTCCTATTCCTACGTTTGTGCCTGCCGGTGGCGAGGGTGTTATACCAAGCGAGATACAAGCGTATGCTGATATGATAACAGAAGCAGACCGTAATGTGGCACAGGCAACAGTGAATATTTATGCCTGCGAAAAGTGTATCCAGTATTGTGATAGTCTCATTGAACAGAGCAAGGCGCAAATTGCTGTCTATCAAGAGCAACGTCAGGCTGCATCTGCGGGGTTGGCTTTATCTAACTACCTGACTGCCGCTGAAATAACCGCTTTAGGTGATTACACTTTGGCTGATGTGTATGAGAACACATACATTGTGCCGTTGGACAACGCGACCTATGAGGAAACACAAAATCTGGCCTTTGAACTGCTGGACGGCGCATTAGAGGTGTTGGACCGTGTATCTCAGCCTGCCTTTGAGTTTAGTGTGGATAGCGTCAACTTGATGTTTGATAAAGAGCATGAAGCATACATCAATAAAATCGAACAAAAGGGTTTAGGTTGTCAAGTCCATATTGAGTTTGAAGACGGCAACTGGTACAATCCTGTGCTGATGGGCATTGGTGTTGAGTATGACCACCCTGATAAATGTTCACTGGTATTTGGTAGCAATTATCATGCTCGAATGAGCGAGGATTTGTACGCTGAGTGCTTCCAGAACGCTGCTAAAACGTCCTCTACGGTCAGCAGTGCATTGCATAGCTGGCTCAATCCTATGCAGTCGCAGAGTCTTAGTCCTATGCGTGAATTTATCGAAGGTACATTGAGTGCGGCAGCGAATAAGATTATTAACGCCAGTAATCAGTCTACGGTTATAGACCAGTTTGGTATCTGGGGCCGTAAGGCCACAGAAGACGGATACAGCCCTAAACAGCTTAAAATTATCAATAACGGTATGTTTATGACCGATGATAATTGGGATACGTGTAAGTTGGCTATTGGCGAGATAGAGATACCGGGGACGGCTGATACGGCGTATGGGGTGGCGTCCGAATTGCTGGTGGGTAATCTGATATTGGGCGAAGCCATGAAGATTATCAATGTTAATAATACGTTCACCATAGACGAAAATGGTATGAATTTGACCACTTCAGATGGATTAAAGAAGATATATATGGACCCGTCTGATGGGTTTAAGATTCAAGGTAGAGCTAATACTTCTGCGGAATTTGCAGATAAACTATATCTGGATTCGGAAGGCAATGCTATATTAAAGGACATTACGGCTATTGGTGGTACATTTACAGGAAGCGTATTGGCTGGTTCTGGTGTAATGGGCGGGTTCTACTCTCAAGACAGTATACATAAAATTCTCGGTAATTTGACCATTGAAGGAGATTTGACCATTAAGGGTAAATACCCCGCCTCTCCTGTTACTCCTGCGGGAGCTGGCATTCAATCTGGTAGTAATGGATATATAGTAACCGCCCCTCAAGAGAACCACTTTGGTACGATGTCTGTTGAAACATTGCGTGTAACTGATGGATCGGGCAATTATTGGAATTTGCTACAAAATGGGTCGTGGTCTACTGGCACTGGTGGCGGTGGCACAGGTGGATCGGGCAGTGGAGTTACATATAACATTATTCGCTATACGAATCCTGATGCAACTATTTATTTTCATCCTCAAGCTTCACCTACGCCCAGAAATGGCGTTATGCAGGTGTATCAATGGTATGTTTATATTGAGACAACAACCAATTCACATGGACCGTGGTATTTGCTTTCGCAAACGTGTACTTATAATAATGGTCGCGTAACTCCTAATGCCTCTCTATCTAATTTTGGGTGGGTCAACTTAGACCCTGCTTTGTCTACCGTAGAAGTGCGAACCAACCAACCGGGAGCGTAATCTGTGGGTAGATACACAAACACAATAAATACTAAAGGGTTAATATATGGCAACTTATAATGGCACGATGTCAGTTGATGGAAGTGTACCGTATAGCAATACGGCTGGTGGTTATCAAATTGGAGGCGCTGATATAGGCTCCGCTTGGTGTACAATCACGCTTCCTGATACTTATTCGGCGTATAATGTATGTTCGCTCACTTGCGCATTGTATTCGAGAACTGCGCCTTCAAACTGGTTATCGACATGGACGTGCGACATTAAGATTACCATAAAAGGCCAAACTGGCACTTGGAAAAATGTCACTAAAGATGGTTTTGATAATGGCGGTGGGTCTACAAGTCGGCGTTTTGAAATTGACCTCGATCAAATTGGGTTAGGAACGCTATCTCTCGTTCCCGGTGATTATATCAAATTAGAGTTTGTGGGTCACGCAGGCACATTTGTTGACGATAATGGTCGATGTGTGTACTTACGGTCTGCAACTCTCATTTCTAATGATGCGATTGAAGCCAACAATTATTTAAAAGTTGCCAGCTCTGGGCGCATATTATACGTTGCAGACAGCTATCAACCGGTATCGGTTACGTCCAGTACCAGTGGCACATATTTTATGAAGTTCGCTGATTATAAGAAGTATTTTGGGTTTGCATGGGGCGCTGGGGAATATGTTCAAGTCACATTGCCTGAATATTATGTCGCAGGCGTTACATACTACAAGCCCTCTTTAGCGCCTTTATTAAAAGCGGATTAAATGAATGAAGGGATAACTATGACAACTAAATTAGAAAATGCTTATCGGGCATTAGAGCAGCTTCAAATCCAAGGTGTAGATAACGCTGTGCTGTTGGGGTTTATAGGAAAAATGCTGCGAGAAGTGCTTGAAGAAATGCACGTTACACCTCCAAAGGAGGGCTAATTTATGACCAACCTATATACTGTCGCAGAAGAAATGCGAATTATAGCGGGAGACACTAAGGTGCTCCCGTTTAGTGTCGGCAGACAGGACGGCAATCATGTCGATCTGAGCTTGTCCGGCACGACCATTAAATTCTTTTTGTACCTTTATGACCAACCTGAAGTTAATGTGTTGACCTTGAGTTCCGGCAACGGTATCTCAGTTAGTACCAGCGATACTTCATGGTTTGATGTCAAACTAACTTCGGAGCAAACAAAGGGTCTTGCGGGGCCATATCAATATCAGATAGAGATAACCACTCCGCTGAATGATATATACCGCCCTGTGACCGGCACTCTTGTGTTTGTGCAGATAAACGAGGGGAATTAGTATGATAACTAAAGAACACGCAACTGAGACCTTGCAGATGGAGTTCGGCAAGGGCTCGTATGCCATTCCTAATGTACATTATTTAGGGTTGTCCACCTCTGCCATATCTGAAGATACTGGTACGGGGTTTACCGAACCTACTGATGCCAACTACTCACGCAAGGCGCTGACTAATGTGGCGGCAACATGGACTACCAACTCTGCTGGCGAAGTCGTTAATGCGGCTTCCTTGGAGTTCGCCGCTTTCGCCGCCAATGCAAACACTCCTATTACTCACTGGTTTTTATCTTCTTCCGCAACTGGCGGCAAGGCGTTGTATTATGGTGCGCTGACTACGGCGTATCCTATTATACAAGGTAGTAAAATAGTTGTAGCTGCTGGCGGTCTGCAACTGTGCCGCACTAATCAGGCAACAGTTTAGGTGGTGATGTACCGTGCAGCGGATACGGATTCTCTTAGATAGCACATCGCAACGTATAGCTACAAATCTGGATGCTCTGGTCGCTCGTTCTGCTGTCACGTTAGATAAGACTGGCAACCGTATTCATATGACTATTGAGCGGTTTTTGGATGTCTCCTACTTGGTGTTGCGCCATATAGACTATGCGGTAGATCGTCTGCTGACTGAACTGTGGCTGCCTGCCAGCGGCACAATGACCGATTATGATGGTAGTCGCCTTTCGCTTAGTGCTCTGAGTGATTTGTTGTTTACACACAAGGATTACGACGCGGCACGTTTAATAATGTTGTACACTATGCAGGGTGTGTTGCGACATACGGATTATGATACTTCGCGATTGCATATCATTTTGCCGCTGGGCGCGGTCATGTCGCATATTGACTATGACGCTTCTCGTTTGCGTCAAACCAAGCTCATCAAACCTGTGCTGTTAGGTGAATACGGTGAGTTTGCCATAGGTAACACTTCTATGGCCCTCGCTGATTGGTGCTATGAGGAAATAACATAAGGTGGTGAAAAATGAGTTCTACAACTGAATATGCTGGCTTATTGCTTGTAGATCCGTTGGGTGCAGATAGCGCCATGTCGGGCAGCTCTTGGGTGGAGTCACAGGCGGGCATAGCGCCCACCAGCAATATGCAAATTATAGATGCCTTGCTGAAACAGAAGGCTTCTTTTACTGTAAAAACAGCCGACGAATGGAGCGCAGACACCACCACTATTCTTCGTGCAAATGATTTTGGCGTGGTGTCTGGCACAGGTGAAGTGCGGCGTGGCGACGGTATTCACGCATGGGGTGAATTGACTACATTTGACCCCGGTAATGCCAGTGGCAAGGTGGATAAAGTGCTGGGTGCTGTCAGTCATTTAGTGCAGTTTGCCAATGATGGTGCAATAGCTGATAGCGGTAAAAAGATAGATGACTTTGCCTCTGCAACGCATACGCATGGCAATTTGACCAATGATGGTAAACTCGGTTCTGTGGCAGATCAAGTGGCTGTGACTGATACTGGCGGTGCTTTGACTACTAAATCGGCGGCTGAAATGCGGACTTTACTGGATGTGCCGCAAAGCGATAGTAAACAGGATAAGATAACGGTGCAGGGCATTGTGAAGGGTGACGGTGCAGGCGGTGTGTCTGCGGCTCAAAGTGGTGTGGATTTCGCATTGCCTGCTACGCTCTATACTGCTATATTGACTGCGGCGGGTTGGAACAATAAATCTCAAACTGTAAGTGTTGCTGGTGTGACCGCTAATAATGTGGTATTGGTGCAGGCGCAAGCCGATTCCAGTCAGGCATATCGCATGGCTAAAGTGATGGCTGATGCCACGCAAGTGGCTGGGCAACTGACATTTAGTTGCACCACTACGCCTACTGTTGATTTAACCGTTATGATTATTGTGTTGGGTTAGGGGTGATTGTATGGCTATTGTAAATATAGGGGCTGGTAGCGGCTCTGAATATGGTATATACGTTGGTACGGTTGCCCCTACTGACCCCAGCACTACTGTGTGGATTGTGCCAGATGACGAACCGACTACGATTGATGATATAGCGGCGCAGGTAGTGATTAAGCCCACGACTAATACTACATTATCAGGCGTGCTTAAAGGCGCAAATGGTAAGATGGCGCAAGCAGTGGCGGGAACAGATTATCAAACGCCTTTAACTGCGGGTACGGATTACGCACAGCCGAGTATAACTGTAACGGTTACGTTGTCTGCAACGGGTTGGACTGATAATACGCAAACAGTGGCGGTGACTGGTGTGACTACTACTAATGCTATAATGATCGCTCCTGCTCCCGTATCTTTTTTAGCGTATTGTGATTCTCAGGTACGGGCAACAGCGCAGGCGGCTAATGCGCTTACATTCGCTTGCGAAGATGCGCCGACTGAGAATTTGACTGTGAATATTTTGATTATGAGGTGATTGAACTATGCTTTTTAATGCAAGTGATAGTGGGCCGCGCAATGTTTCTTCCCTCCCCGCCAGCGGCGCGGCACTGACGGCAAATACTATATATAATGCATCTTCTCCTGTTGGTACATATGTATTCACCCCTCCCGCATCCGGCTGGGCGCATGGCACATTTACTACGGGTAGTAGTGTATCGGTGTCATTTAGTGGCACATTCATTGGCGCGGCCCCGGCAATAGAGGCAAACAAGACCTATGAATTTGATGTATACAATGGCGTGTGGGCAGTACAGGAGGTTGTGAGCGCATGATACCTATGCTACGAAGGAGGCTGATGAGCAACATGGCAAAGGCGAAAAATATAGCAACGGGAACGATAGATGCGGGAAATTCCCATTTGACAACAATATCAATATCTGCTCAAACAGGCTTTAGACCCGACCATGTTGCGGTGTTTATAGCGTCAGAGAGGACGGAATCAGCATTACAATTTCATGTTTTGAGTACATACGATGGCAACGTATTATGTTTTGACATAGATACATGGTATATGAACGCATCATCCGTTCAGTTTACTGTGAACGACAGCGGGTTCACGATTGCAAACGTTAAGGTCGGCTCGGATGATCAAGTTTACTTTACCGGCACTTACCGCTATGTAGCATGGCAAGAATAAAAAGGAGCACACTATGCGTAAAATAATTCTATCGGGGGGGGCAGCCTCCGTAAAATAAAAAGCGCCTATGCGCTATGATACCATTGCAGTTTGCCTTACGGCGCAGGATGATGATGGCGGGGGGCTTGCCGTTGTATACCCTGAAATTGAGCGGTAGTTCCAAGGCATGGAATGGCTCATGGCCGAATTTGGTGGTGACGATTTTGGGACAACAGTATAAAGGTGTGCAAGAGGTACAGTTTGAAGAAAATACACCTGTCAATTTGTCATTTTCAACTGCCGGGGGTTCTAACGATAGTGTGTGTTTTTTAAACGGCATAGAAGTTGCCCGCGCAATTTGGGGTAAAAATAATCCGGCAACATACTCGTTTATACTGGACAAAGACGCTACTATTGATTTGCAATTTGGGTGGAATGAATCCTTTTTGCAGATTTTCATTACTAAAAAATAATCAGGAGTATTACAATGCTAAACACAAACTATGCTAAGCTGGCGGGTGAGTATCCCGAATATTTACGCCTGCCGGTTGAGTTGCAATCGCCGCTTATAATCAACGGTGTGACGCACCCCGCAGGGGCGCACCTCTCCACCAATGACGATGCGGCGATAAAGGAGCTGGGCTATAAGCCCGTGACCCGTTCCCCCATGCCCTCAAAGGAGGGCTTTTATTATACGGAGAGCTGGGAGGACAGCGGCGAAGCGATAGTCCAGAGCTGGACGGAGCATGAGGCGCAGGCCACCACGCAGGACTATATAGACGCGCTTGCGGAGCTGGGGGTGAATGTGAATGACGCGCAGTGAACTTATGGCGCTGGTAGCCGTGCGTAAAGCGGAAATCGAGGCGCACGAGACCGACCTTGTAGAGGTGCTGACGGCGGCGCGGGCGGGGCTTACCCCCACCCCCACCCAGGGCGCACCGTGGGACGCTGAGACCCGCTACATAGCCGGAGATACCGTTGAGGGCTATGTCGCCCTCAAATACAGCCGCAACAAGCCCCCTGCCGCAAACCTCGGCACGTATTGGGCGGTGCAGACCGTGACCTATCCCGCGTGGGGCGACATCGAGGACGGCACGGTGATTGAGGTAGACACCATAGTTACCTACAACGGCAAAACGTGGCAATGCACCGAGCAGCACATCAAGTCCACCGTCTACAAGCCCAAGGCCGGAAGTGCGAAGTGGACAGAGATCGCAAGTTAGCGGGGTGATTATGTGTCAATTATGAAAATTAAAGATGCCGTTACCGGCGACTGGCGCGAAGTCATAGCGCTTCAGGGACCACCCGGAATCTTTACTCGTAATACTTATACGGAAAGCCCAACTACCATAACATTAGCCGATGCCAACGAGTATTATCTTACCAATGTTTCTAATATAGAATTTTTGTGGCCGTCCAACCAATATTTTGAGTGTTGGGTCACATTAACCCTATCTAATGAGGCTGATCATATCATTGCCTTTCCAGAAGATATGCGTCAAATCGGTGATACGCCTAATTGGAATACTCCGGGTGCAACTTTTGAAATCTCCATTAAAGATAAAATTGCGATATTTAAGAAAGTAGTTGAACCTAACGTTTCAACTTAAAGGCATTAACTTATGGATAGACGGTTTTTTAAACAACGTAGAATGTTATTGCTCCCAAGTGTAAATTTAACTATCACATTAACCGGCACATGGGATAATTCTGGAACATTTGGCGAACGGTATGTGAAGATTAACAACGAGATAATTACCGAAAACGGAGTTTATACCGTTTGGGAAGGTGATATTGTAATTTTGCATACAAAGATAAGCCCCATCATGGGCGGAAGCGAGAAGTACGGCATATTCGTGAACAACAAGTGCGTGAGGACTGCTGCAAACTGCATAAATCACGGCCCGGACTACGGATATACCGTCACGCAAAACTGTACGGTAAATGGTCAGGGCAATGTACACGCAAGGGGCGGCTACGCAAGGATAGACGTAACGACTTAATATCAATGTTTTTATGAATGTAAGAAAGGAACTCAAATGAAGAAATTTGTAGCAATAGTTGTAACTCTGATGATGATACTGGCAATGGGCTGTGCTTTTGCTCTTGATTGGAGTAATGTTAAGGTGCAGGCCGCTGGTTGTGACAAGTATAATGTTGTACTGTATAAGCTGGAACGTGTTGAGGGAATCAATGGAGATTTCTTCCGCATAGCAACTAACAGCACTGCTAAGATTGGTGATACTGTATACTTTGGCGGCTATGCTGTGGGCGAGAACTCTGTGCAGGCGTTTGCCAATGCGTTTCTAATGGAGGACTATAAGCTGATTGATCTGGCTCGTATAACCGAGGTTACTACTACCAAGTTCGAGGAGGATGCCGTTGGTGGTATCACTACCCCCATCTTCTCTGCTAAGGTTATCGGCAACGACCCCACCGTTAAGGTTGTGCTGAAGTCCGGCAATGATGTAACCGAATGTACCTATAAGGGCCAGCAGATTGTTGCTTCTGCCGACGCTACTCAGGTTAAGTTAGGCGATTTTACTTTTGTCCGCAATCTGGCTAATGGCATGGTCAGCGAAGTGTATTACGATCAAAACAAACTGGACAAAGCTCTGATGACTGCCGCCGACTATGAGAAGGCAATAGCGGCTCTTAGCGTACTGAATATTACCATAACTGATGTTGAGAATCTGACAATTTGCATGAGCAACGATAACATCATTAAGAATTTTGGTAATTATTGCGAAACCACCAAGTCTATCTGTTGGGGTGCGAAGTGCAAGGTAGAAATCGCTACTATGGAGATTCCTAAGACTGGTGATATGCCCTTGTGGGCAGAGATACTGAACTTCCTCGGTATCGAACTGTAAGTTATCGAATAATCGGGCGGGTGTCTTATGAGATGCCCGCCTTTTATTTTGCCGCAAAGGAGGTTCCTGTGAACGCGAAAGTATACAATCAAACGATGCGTAATGCGTTTCACGCCAAGGGCTATAAGGGTCAACATATCATTTTTGCCGTTATAGACAGCGGTGTAAATCCTGTGGGCTGGCTCAAGGGAAAAGTTCGGTATTCATCCCTATTCCCCGCCACAGACACAAACGGACATGGCACATTTGTGGCTGGGCAGCTCATTGAATGGTGTCCCGAAGCTGCTGTGCTGTCTTACAACGTATTGCCTAATGGCACTGGCAAAGTATCTGACACCAATGCCGCTTTAGCCGACATTCTGAAACGTGTTAAGGCTGACACTTCACATCAATATATAGTCAATATGTCTTTAGGCGGTGGCGGCAGTGTCGTTAATCCGTCCATTGTGCAACAGGGCAAACTCATCTCCCAACTTGTTGATGAAAATGTGCCGGTGTGTGTATCGGCTGGCAATGACGGCAAGGAAGCGAAGTTGGATGTTTGGCCGAGTTGTTTTCACGACCCTGTGTGTGTCGCCGCTATCAACGACAATGGCGCAAAAGCCAATTTCAGTACATGGCACAACGAGATGGATGTTGCCGATGCTGGTGTATCTATTAAGGGATTAAGCCACACTGGTGCGTCTGGCGTATATATGTCTGGTACTTCTATGTCTGCGCCTAATGTGGCAGGCAAGATCGGTTTGATTATGAGCAAATATTATACCGACAATGGAGATTGGCCTTCGGAGCCTGCGGTGTATGACACGCTCAAGAATAACTGCATTGACCTTTACAAAAAGGGCTACGACCCCTATACCGGTTATGGTTTTGTTTATATGGATGGCTCAGTGGGTGTGCAAGCAACATATGGCATTTGCGCCAAGACGACTGGCAATGTGCGGATTCGCCAAGGGGCAAGCACTCTTACCACTTCTCTGGCGGTTGTGCCTAAAGGTACACCCATTATTATTTGCGCCCATAATGCAGGCTGGCACAAATGCACAGCGTTTATCGGTGGCAAATGTGTAGTCGGGTATATGAGTACCAAATATGTGAAGGAGGCGAAATAAGTGTACGACGTAACGAAGTTTATAGAATTTGCTTTGAGCCATGCCAAACGTGCGTCTGTGCCGGAGGGTGCTAAACTGCTTGTGCCGCTTAATCAGGTAGGCGTTGCCGGTGAATGGGAATACCTCTTTGGCACTACTGGCATTGTTTGCACTCAGTCAAAACTTGACCAGAAATGGCGCACATATTACAAGCCTAATGGTTGGACGCTGGCTAACTATAAGGCAGCTACTAAGAATTGGGTGGCCGAAAAGCGCATTGTGTGCGACTGTCAGGGTTTGTGTGACTATTTCCTTAAAAATGATACCAACGCTAAAGGCAACTACGCTCGATATTGCACCGCCAAAGGTTCCACTAAGACTATTACACGCAAATACGTTATTGGCGAAGCGGTCTTTAAAGGTTCTGCTCCCGGCTCCATTACCCATGTAGGTTGGATATGCGGATTTATGCCTGATGGTGAACCGCTGGTGGTTGAGGAAAAGGGGCTTAAATATGGCTGTGTAGTTACTCGCCTGTCTCAAACTGCATGGACTTATCGTGGCTTAAT
>ULPT01064756.1_pt1 | contig 10885 bp, 11 predicted proteins | sample 1953751 | NCBI WGS metagenome assembly ULPT01 (sample SAMEA4835636, study PRJEB28245) | human gut metagenome | biome: gut microbiome; material: fecal sample | place: Denmark | collected 2008
AGCGCGGATGCGTTTCGCCTTTTCTGTTAAATCTGGTGGAGTACTAATCCTATTGTTCCTGCAAAGTCATCTTGCCGAATCGCGGTTTCCGCCCACCCAGTCTGCACATTCTCTTGAAGTGGTCGCCAATTCCACCGATTGTTCTCCAAAGCACACCATCTCGCCTGAAAACGAGTGTGGTCATATTTCCCTGTCCAATACGATTACCGACACCTCTCAAGTGTGGAACCCTCTCCCTGTTTCAAGCGGAAAAAAGCGTCTCGAAAGCCGTCTCTATGTGCGCCAAAAAAAGTGGAAAACGGCAGGGTATAAACGGCAGAGAGACATTGATTCTCTCTGCCGGGAGTCCGCGAGGGAAGTTGACGTTCCGTCACAGATTATCGATAGCTTGTGATGGTTTGTCAAGTCGTCGACAAGGGATGCGCAACTTACATTGTCCACCCCTGGCCTGGAATCCACTTTGTTGGCTTTGAGTCGGCGGGGAAAAATATCGGCGTCAGGAATTGCGCCACGCAAGCTACTACTTCGTTAAAATTGGCGGGCGCATCAAGCATTGGATTCTTGCGGAGGAAACCAGCCCACTGCGCACGTTTCACTTGACTGGTTCCGAACTCGCTCTTCCAGGCAACTGGAGGACTGGACGGCATGGGGATTCGAGAGCGCTCAAATGTATTGCATATGGCGGAGGCAAGCGTTTGGTAATCATGTTCAGCCATCCTGCTCAGAAGCCAAATGTCGTAGAAATCCTTTATGCGGCTGTTGTTGACTCCGAGGGCCACCATAGCAGATGCCTTTTCGGCGATTGCCGTCGCCATCGGGTAAACCCATAGCCGTGGCGCTTTCATCGTTTGAAGCAGCACAGGAAAAACCGCGTATTCAGAAGCCGGTGTAACGACGTCCCCTACGCCGATGTCAAATTGCAGGGGAAATCTGACCGTGCCGATGAAAGCGGTGAACACAATCCTTGTGCCACCATATTCCGCTGTTTCACGAATCGGCGAGATTCTGATGGAACCGGAATCGAACACGACGCCATCATCTGGAATTCCAGGCATGTCGCATAGCTCTGTGAACACTTGCTTCAGGTGCTCGTCCGAGACATCGCCGTAGCAGAGCAAGTCAGAGTCAATGGTAGGACGTGAATTGTTGCCATTCTGCCAGATGACGAACATATTGCCGCCCTTGAGGACAAACTGCCTTGCGTATTCGGAAGCGCCAAGCCGGAAAAGAAAACGTTCGATGCCATAGCGCGTCAGCATGTGCATGAAGTTCCATCCCCGTTGGACAGCCAGGTTCTTGAGCCTCGCAAGCACGGATGCCGCGATGTTTACAGGGGTCTTGTTGCTCATGACAGAATAGTCTCCATATATGGCCTCATGACATTCGACACACGGCAGACCTCGGCGGCCGCATCAAGTTCGGCTATGGTGAAGAGCTTCAGCCGCACGCCTTCGCGCAGAGCCTCCAAAGCCACGTCGAGGCCAATCTTGTTCCGGAACTTGAAGCAATCCGCAACGGTTTTGGCCGCCGAATACACCTTGATTTTCAGACCATCGATTTCGTGCTCCTCAATTCCATATTCGTAAGGTGTCTTGTTCAGATGTATGCACGAGAGGGGCCAGGGTGCGATTGACGGCATACGCGCCCCCTGACGAACGGCAATCCAAAGCGAGGTCGGAAGCTGGGTGGTGAATTCATGAATGCGGAGGGCCGACAGAAGGCATACGACGAAATCCGTCTGCTTGGCGGCAAGCTGCGCCAGGTCGGGGTAGGATGTTGGCTGAAGCCTGGTCGAAGCATACAGCCCCCTCCCGACCCTTGTTATTTTTCCTCGCTTGCAGTTATAGGAAAGAATTGCGTGCGGAATGCCGTATGCCGTGGCTTCACGTGCGGAAAAGGCACGCGGCATGGAAAGCAGTTTCTCGATTTTTTCGGCATGGGATTGCATGATGACAGCCTTCTGTTTCGTTTTTGTCTATAAATATAAACCATTATTGACTATTTAGCAAGTCAAGCGGCCACAAAATGCGTGGATATCTTGAACAATAAGGCCGCCGGGCATCGCTGTCCGACGGCCTTTGGCGTTTATGTCTATTGTGGTCTTACTTCATCAGTTCCGTCACCTGGTCCTTCCATAGGTCGGGAATCGGGACTCGCAGCCTCTCCAGCGAAAGATTGCGGGGGATGTCGCCCTCCAGGATGCGGTGGATGATGGAGGGGGCGAGCATCGACAGGCGTATGAGCCGCGCCACATAGTTCGGCTCTCGGCCTATCTTGGCGGCGATGGCACGTATGCTCTCCACGCTGCCGTCATCCAGCAACTGCACCCAACGCCGTCCGCGCGCCACGGCGGTGAGGATTGTCTCGCGCCGCAGGTCGACGATGCTGCTGTCGGGATTGATGATGACGGGCCCGTTACCCGTGTTGCGCCACTTGAAGGTCACCGGAACGGTCACCAGGAGGATTCCGTTGCCCAGCCGTTCAGTCTTGGTCACTTTCATTTTCGATTTCCTCCATTGCGCAGGTGAGACCTTCGGTGCGGACCTCGATGTCCATCTTGTCTTCGTAGAGCGTGACGCTTGCCACCAGCAGTTCCAGCATCCTCGCCTTCTCGTCGGGCGTGGCCTTCTTCCAGAACGAGCCGTCCAGCGTCCGCATCACGGCGGCCTCGTCAAGTCCTGTCATCCCCGAGAGCGTCAAGGCAAGCTCCGGGGTGCGCAGGATGCCTGAAAGCCGTTCCAGCACGATGTCCTCGACCATGCCCGCCTCCTCAATGGCATCCGCCACCTTGGCGATGAGTTCCTGCGGGGGCGGATTGTCGGAAAGACCAATGCCCATTTCCCGCATGTGCCCTATGAAGTCCTTCCGCTGTGCGCCAATTGCCATCTCCACCAGCAATTCAACGCTTTTCTGGTAGCCAGCGTCTTCAATCAGCTTCCGTTCGTTCAGCCCATCGGAAACGGCCTCAAGCACCTGGTGGGCGAATTGGGGATACTTCGCCCCGACCTGGAAGCAGGCTATCAAGTCCTTCCAGTTTTTCGTCTGATGAAGTTTCCCAATTCGCGTGTGTGCCATACGTTGGGTTTCCTGTCATTACATATTCAGCCAGGTGACCTTGTTGTTCTCGTCTATGGATATGAAGCCGCGGCTCTTCATTGCCTTTATGATTTTCTCGGTCTCGTCGGCTGGTTTCTTCAAATTCTTCATTAGCCAATTCTGCAAAGTTACCAGCTTCTTGCATTTCCTCTTCTGGAGGTCGGCAACGATTATCTGAAACTCCGTTGGCTGCTTGGGTGTGGCGGTTGTCAAAGGAGCGGGGGCAACCTTCGCTGGCTGGGGCGTTTGCGGGGGATTGGTCGCTTCTGGCTGCGCACTGACAATTGGCAGCGCTTCCTTTGGTTTGAGTTCAAAAAACTCCGTACAGGCTTTGCGGAAGCTTATGGATGCGCGTCCATCTCCAATCCCATACACCGCCTTGCCATCGTTCCTGATGCGTTGCGCCAGACTGGTGAAGTCACTGTCGCTGGACACCAATACGAGCCCATCATAACGTCCAGAATAGAGGCAATCCATGGCATCGATGACGAGGGCGAAGTCGGCTGCATTCTTGCGGTCGACATTGCTGACTTGCGGACGTGCCTCAATGGCAAAGTTCCTCACCGGCTCCTTCCAGCCATCCTTGCCCGAGAAGATCGTGACATTGCCAAAGGCACGGCGGGTAATGGCCTCGCCAAGTCTCTCGGCAATGTCGAAAACCTCCTTGGCATCAGTCCAGCTGATGTTGTCCGCGTCAATCAAAACTGCCAGTCTCATTGAATCACCTCAAGTTTGTTCGAGCCGCTGATGCCGTATGCCTGTGGCACATCGTCATCCAGCATGACGCGGATGTACTCCTCCATGTGCGGCGCGAGGCCGCCTTTGCGCATTTCATCCAGCGTCATCCACTCCATCTGTCCTTTTGCGGAAGATTTCAGGTCGCCAGCGTAGGTGCTGGTGCGGAACATGAAGACAATGTACTTGGAGTTCGGGATGTTGTCCTGCCAGACTGTGTTCTTGGGCTCTTCTGGCACTTCCCATTCCACCACGCCGCACATCCGCAGGTTCGAGACCGCCAGCCCCGTCTCCTCGCGGATTTCGCGCACCATACTGGCCGTGATGGACTCGCCCGCCTCAACGTGCCCGCCGGGGAAGGTCAGTCCGCACCAAGGGTTTGTCGCCTTCGGAAGGCGATGCTGGACGAGGACACGGCCCGTGGACGCGTACTCAATCATACACATATTGCAGAGTGTGACATTCATATTAATGTGTTAACTCATCTATAATTCTTTTCACAGCCGTCCCATAACTTGACGGCGCAGTTGAAAAAACGGTGTCATGGACATCTTAATGGCAGCCACCAAGCAACCATAGGAGAGGCCATGACACCGACAAAGCATACAATGTCCGTTCTCGCCCAGATTACAAGTTGGATACTGGACAGAATCATCGAAAACCTTGCCAGGAAGCACAGGATCCAAACCCGGTCGTTCAGTGCCACAAGCCATGTCATTTCCATGGTCTATGCCCATCTGCCCATGCGCTGAGCCTGAACGATATCTGCGACAGCCTTTCCAACCACGCCGGAACGCTGGAGCAGCTCCGCGGCTGCACTCCTCCAAGCCGCAACGGCCTCTCGCACGCCAACAAGGCGAGGTTGTTGTCTTCGACAAGGCCTATGTCGACTTCAAACACCTGAATACTCTGTCAAACAAATCTACGCACAAAAAAAGATGCCTTGAAAAAACAGGTCTCCTTGTACTCTCAATCGCACCCCAAAATCACTCATTTCATAAAAAATGGGACGTCTGTGAAAAATCGGTTTTTCGGCGAAAAACGCCGGAGTGGATTCCGGCACTATTGTCATCAACATGAAAAACGGCGAACACTTGTGAAATACGAATGCAGCTTTATATTAACTAACGTTAATTAATCAATGGTTGAAAAGGGCTCATCGACAATGAAGCGCGAACTCACATCTAGGCAGAATGAGATAGTGGACACCGCCTTGCGGCTGGTTTCGGAGGGCGGCATCGGCAACCTGACCATTCGGCATATCAGCAGGCAGTTGCATCTGACGGAGGCCGCGCTTTATGCCCATTTCACCGGCAAGCGGGAGATCCTGGAGGCGCTGGTGATGCGTTTTGAGGGGAATCTGGAAGCGCCGGATGACTCCCTGCGTGGCTGGGAGGCGGTGGAGGATTTCATGGCCAGACGGACGGAACTGGTGCTTGCGACCCCCGACCTGGCCCGCGTGGTGTTTGCGGAGGAGCTGTTCCAGAGCGCCCCGGAAGTCGCGCAATTTCTGCGGGGGATGATGCATCGTCATCGCCAGGAGTTGCTTCGCCATTTTCAGGAGGCGGTTGACGCAGGGGAAATCCGCGGGGACATTCCCCCCGACACCCTTTTCCGAATGGTCGTCGGCCCGCTTCGCCTGCTCATCAAGCAGTGGGGGCTTTCCAACGGGGCGTTCGATTTGACGGAGCAGCGTCTGGAGCTGCAGGACAACTTGAGAAAGTTGCTTGTGAAACCATAATCCGGAGCGGCCTGGAACCGCTCCCAAACCACAAACCACAAACCACAATCCACAGGAATAGATGCCATGGAGAACAAGATGTTCTGTTTTCAATGCCAAGAGGCCGCAGGCTGCAGGGGATGCACTATCTGCGGCGTCTGCGGGAAGAAGCCGGAGGTCGCCGCGATGCAAGACCTGCTCGTCCATGTGACGGCAGGACTGTCTGACATCGCCACGAGAATGCGGGCGGACGGCCAGGAGATTCCGGCGGAAATCAACCACCTGGTCACCACCAACCTCTTCGTGACCATCACCAATGTCAATTTTGACCGGGAGGCCATTGTACGGCGCATCATCCAGACGCTGGACGCAAAGCGGGCGTTGCTGGCGTCGCTTGCCTACACGACGGGGCTGCCGGACGCGGCGACATGGGATGCGCGGCAGGATGCCTTCGCCTCCAAGGCGTCCACCGTGGGTGTCCTGGCGACGGCGGACGAGGACGTTCGCAGCCTCCGCGCCCTCGTCCTCTATGGCCTCAAGGGTCTTGCCGCCTATGTGAAACACGCCAATGCACTCCTGCAGGACGATGCGGCCATCGACGCCTTCCTCCAATCGGCCCTGGCAAAGACGCTGGATGATTCGCTGGACGCCGCGGCGCTGACCGCGCTGGCACTGGAGACGGGGAAATACGGCGTGCAGGGCATGGCGCTTTTGGACAGGGCGAACACCGGCGCCTACGGCAATCCCGAAATCACAGAGGTCGACCTGGGGGTTCGCGATCGCCCCGGCATCCTTGTTTCCGGACACGACCTGCGGGACCTGGAGATGCTTTTGGAACAGTCGGCGGGACAGGGGATAGATGTCTACACCCATTCCGAAATGCTTCCCGCCCACTACTATCCGGCGTTCAAGAAATACCCGCACTTCGCAGGAAACTACGGCAATGCCTGGTGGAAGCAGAAGGAGGAGTTCGAGTCCTTCCACGGCCCCATCCTGATGACCACCAACTGCATTGTCCCTCCCGCCGAGAGTTACAGGGAGCGCCTTTGGACCACGGGCACGGTCGGCTTCCCGGGATGTCGGCACATCGATGCCGCCTACGGTGAAGTAAAGGACTTCTCGCCCATTATCGAACAGGCCAAGGGGTGCCGTTCGCCGAAGTTGCTGGAGACGGGCACGATTGTGGGCGGCTTCGCCCACGAGCAGGTCTTCGCGTTGGCGGACAAGGTGGTTGCGGCAGTCAAATCCGGAGCCATCCGCAAGTTCGTGGTCATGGCGGGATGCGATGGACGCATGAAGAGCCGAGACTACTACGCCGACTTCGCCAAGGGGCTGCCCAAGGACGTTGTCATCCTCACGGCCGGCTGCGCCAAATACAAATACAACAAGCTGGACCTGGGCGACATCAGCGGCATCCCCCGCGTCCTGGACGCGGGGCAGTGCAATGACTCCTACTCGCTGGCATTGATTGCACTGAAGCTGAAGGAGGTCTTGGGCCTGGACGACATCAACCAGCTGCCCATTGCCTACAACATCGCTTGGTACGAGCAGAAGGCGGTCATCGTCCTGCTGGCGTTGCTGTCCCTCGGCGTGAAGAACATCCACATCGGGCCGACGCTCCCGGCATTCCTTTCGCCCAACGTGGCGAAGACATTGGTCGATACCTTTGGCATCGCGGGCATCGGGACAGTCGACGATGACATCAAACTGCTCATCGGATAGAAGGATGGTTTCAACCAGATTCTCCGTGTTTGCCGAACCGCATGCGGACAGGAAGGACTTCGGGCATCCCCCCGCTCTCATTGTGCGGCTTCCATAATACGCAAATCGCCGACCGCGTTTTGAGTTATTGGCAAAAAACGGCGGTTTTGTGCTTGGGGCGTTCTCTTTCCACCCATTTCGATTGCTCGGGCGGTTTTCGCAATATCATGGAAAACGCCGTTTTATGACCACACGTTTGAGTAGGGAACGAGTTCTCTCCTTGGCTCTGGCGCAATAAAAACGAGAGGGGGCAGAGGAGAGGTCACGTGTCTCCGCTGACCTCGGTAAGAGGTGTGGACTTTCTGACCACAGGTTAGAGAGAAATCCGCCGATACGGGTGTCTTAAACGCAAAAAGGCCGCCCGACGTGGATCCCCAGACTCTATCGCAACAAGACCAATGGCGAAATCGCTGAGGGCGAAAGCCCTGCGCTGGTGTTCGGACGCCCGCTTGGAAGGGCAAGGATCTCGTAAGCCGCGCAGGCGCGGCCTCTGGACGCCGACTGCCCGCAGGACGCCCGATCAGAGCCGCTACGGGGCGTTCTTCCTCGAAATGAAGGACTCCGTCAATCCGAGCTTGCATAACCGGCTACAAAGTGTCTGAATTAACAGAAAATCGAATACTTAAACTGTGCCAATTTAATGAAATTCGCGCAGTTTGGCTTGAAATGCCATTGTCGGCGCGTTATCTTGTATGCATCGACAACAGGGGATGACGATGAAAATCAAACGCTACTACCTCGACCGCATTTCGTCGATGCTCCAGCCAGGCAGAGTTCTGGCCATCTACGGGGCACGACGTTCTGGCAAGACCACTCTCATTGAGGACTTTCTGAAGACCTGGACGGATGGGCGGCACTTCCTGGGCACTGGCGAAGACAGGGCAGTCAAGGAGGTTCTCGGCTCCTCGGATGTCAATCTCATCCGCAGTTCTTTTTCCGGATATAGCCTGGTTGTCATCGACGAAGCACAGGCCATGTCCAATGTCGGCGCAGGTCTCAAGCTTCTGGTTGACACGCTGCCCGAGGTGAAGGTCATTGCATCCGGTTCCTCATCCTTTCAGCTTGCCAGCGGGATAGGCGAGCCGCTGACCGGCAGACGGCGCACTGCCACGCTATATCCGATTGCCGCAATGGAGCTTGACGCTGAATTCGGCGGGATGGCGTTGCGGCAGCGATTGGACGAATTGCTGGTATATGGCTCCTATCCGGAGGTTCTTACCACCGAAAACGCCCAGGACAAGGCGGAGGCACTGCATGAACTATGCAATTCCTATCTCTTCAAGGATATCCTCGCCTTTGAACGGCTTCGGAATGCGGATAAAATCCATCGTCTTCTGAGTCTGCTTGCCTTCCAGGTCGGCAAGGAGGTCTCCATCACTGAACTTGGCACCGCCCTTGGCTTGAACCGTCTCACAGTCGAACGGTACATCGACCTGCTGGAAAAGACCTTTGTGATTTTCAGGATTCCAGGCTTTTCACGCAACCTGCGAAGCGAGGTGACCAAGACCAGCAGGTACTACTTCCGTGACAATGGAATCATGAACGCGGTTGTCAACAACTTCAATCCACTCTCCATGCGCAATGGAAACGATGTCGGCGCGCTGTGGGAGAACTACATTGTCACGGAGCGGATGAAGAAACAGGAATACTCCCGCATTATCTCCAACAACTATTTCTGGCGCACCTACGAACGTCAGGAGATAGACCTGGTAGAGGAACGCGGAGGACAGCTTTACGGCTATGAAATCAAATACGGCAAGGCAACCCCCTCCGCTCCCTCCCTGTGGAAGGAAAACTATCCTGACGCAACCTACCAGGTCATCTCGCGCCAGAACTATGCGGATTTCATCATCTGACCAGCCTGGCCTTCCGCTGTGAGTCTTGCAGTGCCTTCTGACACTGTTTTCTTTGTCTGCTTTGATTAAGTAATTCTATTAACCAATAACCTGTATTCTGGAATTGTTAAATTACATCACAGCCGTCAAGTTATGGGACGACTTCGATTGGAATTTGATGATTTCAGCTTTCATCCGCAAAAATACAAATTGAAGAACAAATCAAGCGACGACAAAAGTTCCAAAATTGATTCAGAGAATGAAAAGAAAGAATCCAAATGGAATACTGACCTGATTGCCATAGGAGGATGGTTGTGATGACAGCATATAGTCAGTATTGCGATGAAATTGGCGAAACAAACTTTAAAACGCAACTAATTATTCCTGTCTTGTACTCAAATCCTCCTGTTCCTTCTTTTTTTGTGCCTCGTTCATCAAGCGGATCATTTTCTCGATATGGCGCGCAACGTCCGTGATCGGTTTGTCTGTCGTGAAGTCGGGATATGGAAAATAGAACTCACCAGGTGTACTCAGATCGAAACCGTTTTCCTGTAGATACTCCAAGTCCCAAATCTGTTCATAGTCAGTAATGTCTCTTGCAAAGCAATACGGCCCACGTTTAATTGATTCTTCCCCATCGCACCGTATATGGATTCTACAATCTCCGCTTGAATAATGTCCCAAAAGCTGGACAAAGCGAACACCGTCATTGGTAAAATAGCCAATGGAATTATTGAAAGGAGCAAAATCACCTCCAGTCCATGTTCTCCCGAAATAGCCGGGATTATTCTTTAGAATCCATTTAAGCTCGTAGCTCGTCCGATCCTGATCGAGATAGATGTTCTTCCGAAGCATCAGCTCCAACACCGAACTCACCACTTCCCTGTAAACGTCCAGGTGTTCGTCCTGAGGGCACTGCTCGCGAAGCTTCAGGATATCCTTGTAGCTCTTAACGGAATGCTGCTCCAGGAATATCTGCGCCTTCTCGGCGACCAGGGGTTCATTCTCCTGTCCAAGCATTCTCCGCACCCTGTCGATATAGACCTCAATGGATGCTATCAGCAGTTTTTCATGGTAATGGCAGGCATAGAGAACATCCTTTTGCAACCACTGCAGGATGTCATTATAGTTGCGTTCCGTGTACCTTGATTTCTGTTTCGCGATGTCTTCCTGTGAAAGGCTGCACGGGGCAGGCGAACCGCCAGACAACGTCAAGTAGACTACGTAAATATTGCCCAAAGGAATCCCACGCTGTTCCTGGCAGGCAATATACGATTCAAGCTGCTTGTCCTGATCAGCCGCCCCGCAGACTTTGTTCTCAATAATTATAGCCTGCGTACCATCAGATATGAGGCAGTCGATATAATGGTCCTGGGTTGTGACCCTAACCTTGCTTATATCGGCGAACCGCGCTGTGTCCGTAATCATACCTATGAAAGACTCCAAAAAAGGACGCCGTCCACAGTATTCGTAGTTCAGCAGGCCGCAAAGAAACGAGGTGTGCTGATTTTCGTTCATAGAGGCAAAACTTGGATCCAGGACATTCATGGCCTTGGGATGAGTCTTCTGATTTTCAATATAAATGTTCAGCAGGCCATTCCAGATTTGCATATCCATTGTTCTATTGCTCCTTATGGGTAAGTATTCCTTGTTATTAACACAGCCGTCCCATAACTTGACGACGCAGTTGAAAAAATCGATGTCATGGACATCTTAATGGCAGCCACCAAGCAACCAT
>ULPT01026878.1_pt1 | contig 10878 bp, 10 predicted proteins | sample 1953751 | NCBI WGS metagenome assembly ULPT01 (sample SAMEA4835636, study PRJEB28245) | human gut metagenome | biome: gut microbiome; material: fecal sample | place: Denmark | collected 2008
TCCGGCGGATAAGGCAGACGCCAGTTAGGACAGCTGTGATAAGGGTCGTCCTTCGGTCCGTATACATACTCGTTGAGTTTGTTGCGTCCGTAGTAGTCGATGAGCGAGAGGCGCACCTGGTGCGACCACGGTTCGCCGTAGAAGCCTTCTATCACGCCGCGCAGCGGCAGGTCGGGATAGTCGTTGCATGTGAGGTAAGGCACCTTGCCCTGAGCAGCTGGACTCTCCACGATCTGGCGCAGAGTCTGAAGAGCGTAGAACGCGCCACGCTCGTCGTAGCCCACGATGTTGATACCCTTCTTGTCGACGGTGAGGAGATAAGCACCCGATACCATCTTCTTCAGACCAGCCTTCTTTGCCGGTTTCTCGCCGAAGGTGATGTTGAGCGGAGTGCCCTTAGCGTTCTGCTTGAGGAAGTTGACGTCGTTGGCAAATTTGCCCGACTTGTCGATGAGCTTAACGCCAGCGCTGAGGTCGGTCCATGTCTGCATGTCGAGGTTGAAGTTGTGCGGCGTAGGGTTTACGACGATGCCGTGGTGGTCGAGCTTCTTGCCCGGCACCATGTTCACATCCTGCTTTTCACCACGCTGCGAGTTGAGGTCGAATGTCTCGGTCTGCGCAAATGCGCTGGCACAAGCAGCTGTGAAGAGAGCTGTGAGAAGGAGGTTGTTTTTAATCATTGTTATGTTTGTTTTAGTAAAAGTCGTTAGGTCGGTGTATGCAGTGGTGCATACACACAAGTACAAAGTTAGTTATTTTGTGTTGATTGGTAAAATAGGCAGGTCTCTTTTAATTAATTTTAGTACGTGCGGAGCTAAAACGTGCGTGACGGAGAGGGCAGAATGGAAAAAAATGTGTAACTTCGCAGTTGATGATAGACCATGCAACGATAGAAAGGATAAAAGACGCTGCCAACATTGTGGAGGTAGTGTCCGAGTTTGTGACGCTTCGCAAGAGCGGCAGCAACTATAAGGGCCTATGCCCGTTTCACGACGAGAAGACCCCGTCGTTCTATGTGTCGCCGGCACGCGGCACCTGCCATTGCTTCGGATGCGGCAAGGGCGGCAACCCCGTTGGCTTCATTATGGAGCACGAGCAGATGACCTATCCCGAGGCGTTGCGATGGCTCGCACGCAAGTATCACATCGAGATAAAGGAGCGCGAACTCTCCGACGACGAGAAGCGCGAGCAGAGCGAGCGCGAGAGTATGTTTATCGTGAATGAGTGGGCTGCCTCTTATTTCCAGCACCTCATGCACGACACCGCCGACGGCGTAGCCATCGGCATGCAGTATTTCCGCAGCCGTGGGTTCCGCGACGACATCGTGAGCAAGTTCCAGTTGGGCTTCGACAGCACCGACCGCCGTGCTTTGGCGCAGGAAGCGCTGCGCAAGGGCTATAAGGAAGACTTTCTGCTGAAGACCGGCATCTGCTACAAGAACGACCGTGGCGAACTAATCGACCGCTATGCCGGACGCGTTATCTTCCCGTGGATAGGCATCAGCGGAAAGGTGGTGGGCTTCGGCGGACGACTGCTCGACTCGCGCACAAAGGGCGTGAACCAGAAGTACGTCAACTCGCCCGACTCGGAGATTTACCACAAGGACCGCGAGCTGTATGGCATCTATCAGGCTAAGAAGGCGATAGCCAAGGAAGACCGTGTGTACATGGTGGAGGGCTACACCGACGTCATCTCCATGCATCAGTGCGGCATAGAGAACGTAGTGGCTAACTCGGGTACGGCACTTTCGGTGCACCAGATACACATACTGCACCGCTTCACGTCGAACATCACCCTGCTTTACGACGGCGACGCGGCAGGCATACACGCTGCGCTGCGCGGTACCGACATGCTGCTATCTGAAGGCATGAACCTCAAGGTGTTGCTGCTGCCCGACGGCGACGACCCCGACTCGTTCGCTCGCAAGCACTCGGCTGAGGACTTCCGCAAGTATATCGAGGAGCATCAGACCGACTTCATCGAGTTCAAGACCGATCTGCTGCTGCGCAACGAACGCGACCCGCTGAAGCGTTCGGAGGCAATCAACTCCGTGGTGCGCAGCATATCGTTCGTGACGAACCCGATTCTGCGCGACACATACCTGCACGACTGCTCGGTGCGTATGGGCATCAACGAGGCTACGCTCATCAATACGCTCAACAACTTCATTCGCAGCAACCGCGAGGAAACCGCTTCCTCATTGAATAACTCACAATCGACGCAGACGGCAACTCAAAACTCAAAACTCAAAATTCAAAACTCTCCTTCCCCGCTGCAGCAGGCGTCGAAGGTGGAGCAGATGCTTGTGGAGCTGGTTGTGCGCAACGGCGATACTATCATATATAATAATGTAGAGACGGAGGACGGCACGACGGTTAACCTGAATGTGGCGCAATACATAGCGTACAACCTCGGCGTAGACGGACTGAAGTTTGCCAATCCGCTCAACTCGCGCATCCTTGACGAGGCTGTGAACCACGCCGGCGACGAGAATTTCTGTGCCGAGCAGTTCTTTCTTCACCATTCGGACATCGAGATATCGCGCATAGCTACCGACCTCTGCATGGACAAGTATCAGTTGCTCGACGAACAGAAGGCGGCACGTGCCGACGAGGAGAAGAACGCTGACGAACTGCGCGCTGAGGAGGAGAACCGCATAGAGGCTCTGCGCCAACAGACCGAACACCTACTCAACGACTTCCGTATGGACTATCTTGAGCAACGTCTGCGCGACCTGAAACGCGATATTTCGCTTGCGGTGAACGACCCCGAACGACTGCAGCAACTGATGGAGGAGTATAAGACGGCGCACGAACTGCGCTCGCAGCTCGCCAGGTTGTTGGGAAATAATATTATAGCATGATAGGTTGAAATGGTGAGGTGGTGAGATGGTGACAATAGTCTTGCAAATCTCAACTCCTCACCATCTCACCATCTCAACATAACAACAAATAATATGTTCTACATCCATTGGGCATTCATATTAGCTTACGTCTTCATTATTGTCAGCATCATGCTGGCGGTATTGATGGACAACCGTCAGCCGGCAAAGACGATAGCCTGGGTGATGGTGTTGCTCTTTATGCCCATTGTCGGAATAATACTGTACGTTTTCTTCGGACGAAACACCCGCAAAATGACGTTCATATCACAGCGGTCGCTCGACCAATTATCGAAGCGTTCGATGCTGGAGTTTGTGGAGCAACGCCAATTGACGTTGCCCGACGACTACCGTTCGCTCATACAACTCTTTACCAACCAGAGTCTTGCCCTTCCGTTCAAGGACAACGAGGTGGAGTTCTACACCGATGGCTACGAGTTCTTCCCCGCATTGCTGAAGTCGATAGCTTCGGCACGCAAGCATATACATCTTGAGACATACATCTTCGCCGACGATGCACTTGGACGGCTTGTTGCAGACGCACTCATCTGCAAGTCGAGAGAGGGCGTAGAGGTGCGACTTATCTACGACGATGTGGGCTGCTGGCGGGTGCCCCGCGAGTTGTTCGAGCGTATGCGTCGTGCTGGGATAGATGTCAATGCCTTTATGCCCGTTAAGTTTCCGGCGTTCACGAGTAAGGTGAACTACCGCAACCACCGCAAAGTGTGCGTAGTAGACGGCGTTGAGGCGTTTGTGGGCGGCATGAACATCGCCCTGCGCTATGTGAAAGGAATATACAAAGGGCGTCTGCCGTGGCGCGACACCCATCTCCGTATACGTGGTGGAGCTGTGTACGCCCTGCAGCGCACGTTCCTCGTCGATTGGTATTTCGTCGACCGCACACTCGTCACCAATTCTAAATACTATCCGCCGATGCCGTGGCGCATAGAGAACAGCTGCTTGATGCAGGTCGTGACGAGCAGTCCGATTGCCAAATGGCCGGACATCATGCAGGGATATGTGCGCATACTGCTTGAGGCGAAGAACTATGTATACATGGAGTCGCCTTATTTCCTGCCTACCGAGCAGGTGCTCTTCGCCATGCGCACGGCAGCGCTTGCCGGCGTAGATGTGCGACTGATGATTCCGCACCATAGCGACTCTCGCTTGCTTGAACTTTCGTCGATGTCGTTCGTGACGGAGGTGCTTGAGGCAGGCGTTAAGATAATGCTTTACGAGGCTGGATTCAACCACAGCAAGTTGCTTGTGGCTGACGATGCGCTCTGCACCTGCGGTTCTACGAACATCGACTTTCGTAGCTTCGAGAACAATTTCGAATCCAACGTCTTTATCTACGACCGCACAACGGCGCTGCGCATGAAGGAAATCTTCATCAGTGATGAGCAAGAATGTGTAGACTTCCTGAGCGTGTACAGCGAGCGAAAGCGCCCGTTCATGCACCGTCTGGCGGAGTCGCTTGTTAGAGTGTTCTCGCCACTGTTGTAAAATATGATGTTGATGTGTTGAGATGTTGATGTGTTGAGATGTTGAGATGTTGAGATGTTGAGATGGTGAGGTGTTGAGATGTTGATGTGTTGACAAATGAAACATATCTCACCACATCACCACATCACCATCTCAACACCTCAATATCTCACCATCTCACCACATATCCTAAATGATTTCAAAGTGTTTCAGCGCATTCGCGATGCCATCCTTGTCTACGCTGCTTGTCACATAGTCGGCGTGCGCCTTCACCTCGTCAAGCGCATTGCCCATAGCCACGCCAACGCCAGCCGCACGCAACATAGAAAGATCGTTGCCGCCGTCGCCGAACGCCATCGTTTCGCTGATGTCGATGCCCATGTGCTCGGCAATGGCACGGATGCCGTTCGCCTTGTCGGCAGTGGCAGACGTAAGGTCGCAGAACGCAGGATACCATCGTGCAGACGTTGTGCCTGGTATGTGGGGCAGGATAGTGCGCTCCTGGTCCTCGGTGAGGAACGGCGTAATCTGCAGTATGCCCTGCTTTATCACCTCCTCAACCGGCACGTCGAACTTGTTGTACGTCACCTTCAGCATGTCGTTGAATACATGGTTCACGCTGTCGTTGCGGTTGATGATCTGCAGATCCTTTGTGCCTACAACCACCGCCGGCACGTCGAGACGGTTGCAGAAGTCGACTATCGCCTCTGCCTCGTGAGTAGGGATGAGGTCCTGGCGCACTACCTTGTCGCCATAAACGCATTGAGCGCCAGTGGCAAGAATAAAACCGTCCATGATGTCCTCCACCTCCGTGATGTTGTTGAGCAACTGGCGTGGGCGACCCGTAGCGGTGAAGAGCTTCACGCCGCGCTTGTGAGCCTCGCGAAGCGCTTCGATTGTTGACTCCGGCACCTTGTGTGTATTAAAGCTGACGAGCGTTCCGTCGACGTCGAAAAATAAAGCTTTTATCATATTTCGTTTTTTTATTCAGTAGGAGGCTATGGCATTAGCTTTCCGCTACGCGCCGCTGACTTTCAGTTCTTGCCGTAGCCCTGTTGTGTGATACGGGCAGGAAAGCCCATACCTCCTAAACATTGCAAAGGTACGCAGAAAAAGCAGAAGCCGAAAATTATACTACTTGATTGATGTCAAAATCAAAAAATAATTACTACTTTTGTAATTCATTATTCACACTGAACACACATTAAACAACCATTAATCAGCAAAGGAAATGACAGAGCAGACGCAACTCGCTTGGGACATAATAGAGACAACAAACACCAACCTCTTCCTCACCGGTAAGGCTGGCACGGGAAAGACCACCTTTCTGCGCCGACTGAAGGAGGAGTCGTCGAAGCGCATTGTGGTGGTGGCACCTACGGGCATTGCTGCCATCAACGCCGAAGGTGTGACTATCCACTCGTTCTTCCAGTTGTCGTTTGCGCCGTTCATACCCAACTATAATCTCAAGGAACAGCAGTTCCGCTTCTCCAAACAGAAGATAAACGTCATCCGTTCTATCGACACGCTCGTCATCGACGAGATATCTATGGTGCGTGCCGACCTTCTCGATGCCGTAGACAGCGTGCTGCGCCGTTTCCGCAAGAACAACCTTCCGTTTGGCGGTGTTCAGATGGTTATGATCGGCGACTTGGGTCAGCTTGCTCCGGTGGCTAAGGACGACGAGTGGCAGATGCTCTCGCGCTATTACGCCACGCCTTACTTCTTCTCGTCGCTCGCCCTGCAACGCACACGCTACGCCATCGTCGAACTGACGAAGGTGTATCGCCAGAGCGACAAGCGTTTCCTCGATATACTGAATAAGGTGCGCGAGAATCGTGCTGACGCTGCGGTGCTCTCTGCGCTCAACTCGCGCTATATACCCAACTTCAAGCCGCGCAAGGAAGACGGCTACATACGTCTTACGACGCACAACTGGCAGGCGCAGCGTATCAACGACCACGAGCTCGAACTGCTCCCCGGCAAGCCCTATACCTACACTGCCACCATCGAAGGCAAGTATCCAGAGATGCTCTTCCCGACCGACGAGACGCTCACGCTGAAGACCGGTGCGCAGGTGATGTTCGTGAAGAACGACTCGTCGGCAGACAAGGCTTACTACAACGGTATGATTGGCACCATTGCCGAGATAGATGCCGAGGGCTTCACCGTTACGGCGAAGGACACTGGCGAAAATATACGTGTGCAGCCCGAGCAGTGGGACAACACGCGCTACGTGCTCAACGAGAAGACCAACGAGATAAGCGAGGAGGTGGAAGGAACCTTCACGCAGTTCCCCGTGAAGACGGCTTGGGCTATCACCGTTCACAAGAGTCAGGGCCTTACGTTCGACCACGCCATCATCGACGTGCAGCGTGCCTTCACCCACGGACAGACATACGTGGCGCTCTCGCGTTGCCGCACACTCGAAGGCATGGTGCTGAGTGCGCCGCTGCCGCAGTCGGCTATCATACGTGATGAGGCTGTGGACGAATACGCCACGCACGCCATTGAGCACACGCCGAGCGAGGGACAGATAGAGCAGTTGCAGCGCGACTACTATCTGTCGGTGGTGAGCGAACTGTTCGACTTCCGTCCGCTGATGGATGCCTTCAACCGTGTGCTCGACTTGCTCGACGGACATTTCCGCCGTTCCTTCCCGAAACTCATCGCCGAATACAAGGCACGCACGGGCACTATAAAGACCGAGCTTATGGATGTAGCCGAGCGCTTCAAGTTGCAGTACAGTCAGATTGTCATCGCTTCTGCCGACTATCAGACGAATGCCATGCTGCAGGAACGTCTGAAGAAGGGCGCCGACTACTTCGCTCGAAAGATTACCGATGTGGAGGAGCTTGTGAAGAAGACGTCGGTGAAGACCGAGAACAAGGACGTGAAGAAACGTTACAACGATGTGTTCCCAGCGCTCAAAGAGGTGGTGATGCAGAAGCGCGCCCTCCTCAACTGTGTCAAGGCAGACGGCTTCACACTGCATAGCTATCTGCGCCAGCGTGCCCTGGTACTTGCCGGAAAAACAATATCAGAAAAATAGACAAATGGTATGGTTTTCTCTTTCTTATTTTCTTTTCTACAGGCTTTATCTGAGCCTAATTTACAAGAAAGTGGTGAAAGAAGGAAACCATACCATTCTTTTTTATATCTATGAACCATTATGGACTTGTATAGTTCGTCACTTTACCATAACTTTGCTCTTTGACAGGTAATGCCGTGCAAACGGCATTTATAGTATAACCTAAAAAACGAATTACTATGAGTAGGGTTTTTCAAGTGAAGCCTAAACGTATCAAGCGCTCCAATGGCACCGTTCTCACACCAGACATGGTTGTGACCGTTACGACTCTGCAGCATACCGCCACTCCGTTCTACAATGGTGCGAAGGAACTGCAAGAGACATATATGCGCATCTATGCATTCGACTACAAGAAGGCATGTTGCAATCAGAATGACTTTGAGTTTGTGAAGTTGGACTAAAATTTTTAACTGTTATTGGTATTATTACAAAATTTGCGGCAGAATTTGCAAAGGGTTATGTCAGCGAAAGAGGCGTTAAGGGAACAATGGAAGATGCCGTTAATCTTATGCAAGGTGTCGGTAATGTAGGAAAGAAACTCTTCGGTAGCAAAGGGAATGAATCTGAAAGTGACGAGTACGAAGAGTATGAAAACGACGAGGCTGAAACGAATTTCTTTGATGAAAAGACATGGAAGGAATTGTGTGATGGAATAGAAGCGCTCAAAGAGGAAAGCAACTATGCAGGTGCTTTAAATATGCTCCATGACTATTATCGTAGATTTCAAGTGAATCTCGATTACTTATATTTCTACCTCAAAGCTGGTATTTTGTTAGCAAAGTATGATGACCTTGGAAGATCGCCTGAAAGCGACTTTAGCTGTAAAACAGAAGTAGATAAAGCGATTCAAGCCTGTGATAAATATGGAGACGAAGACGAGGAACTATTAATGACAATAGAATTACAGGATAAATTTGAATCCACTAAACTTAAAGTCAGCTATTGGCGCAAAATGTATTCTATTCAAGATGAGATAGATGCACTTCGTGATCCCGAGCATGTTGTTACAACCTCCAAGGTAAATGATGTACTAAAGGCTTTGGAATTGGTGGACAATTTCTGGAAAGAAGAAAGTACTGCAGAGGACGGCAGTGTCTACAACATAGACTTTCTCTATCTGTTCAAGGCTCGTATCTATAATGCTTTTTTCTTCTATCTTGCTGAAAACAAGCAAGAATTAGATGCATTGTCAGACGAACAGCTTTCAGAATTTTTTGTGGGTGCTACAGATTGCGCAGATAAAGTTCTTGCTTTCAGCGAATGTGATGATAAGACAGACGAAGAATTTTTGAATAGAAGAATCCCGGAACAAATAGAAGAGTTGAAACAGTTACGCTGTGGAAAAAAATCTTCTATGCATTCGTCTTCTTCCGCATTTGTCACATCAGAGGAGCAGGAGTATTTGGAAGAAATAAGAGCATGCCTTGACAATGATGGCGAAATAACAAGCAGAGAAAGACGATTGTTAGACAGGTTGCGCAAGTCTCTTGGCATAACAGAAGCAAGAGCTAAAGAACTCGAAGCTTCGGTAAATGATATGAGTGATGATGAAAAAGAATATCAAGAGGAGTTGAGAGCTTGTCTTGATGAAGGGACAATTAGCGATCGCGAACGTCGTCTTTTGGATCGTCTTCGCATATCCCTTGGAATCAGCGAGGAACGTGCTAAGTCAATAGAAGACAGACTTCTAAAGCAATAAGTCAAATGTGTCTCTATTCTCAATGGCAGGGTAATAAGAACTGTGCCAAATCACTTTTTATGGTTTGGCACGGTCTTGCTTATATATATACATCTTGCATTCTTGGATTAAGAAATATTATGTTTTGATTTCAGAAAGAGATCAAATTTTTAACTATTAAATAAATTCAGTTATGGGAAAAATTAAACCGCAAATTAACAAACTTTCTCAAGGTGAGGCTGACACAATTTCTAATTTTGTAAAATGGGGGTTAGATGTCATCGTAAAGTGGACAGGTGGTAAACCTACTTTTGGAGACAAAAAGTAGGATTACTTTCTTTAAATCATTAGTGTCTCATTAATATCGGGACACTAATGATTTAGAATATAAGATCTATTATAACTGTAGTATCTGAATATGAGCGTTAATTGGCACGAAATAAAAACTATATTGCAGAATTTCAATGAGTTCTATTGGAATTCTGAGATGGTGAATAATATATCATTGATAAATGATTTACGCCTTTCAACAAACATTCATGAGACAGCACACAGCAGAATTCTATATAAATTGTTATGTGCCCATGGTAAAGAAAAACACCAGTTCTTAAAGATGTTTCTTGAATCTGTGGGGTTGAATATTGAACTTGATATAGATAAGGCTGAGATAAAAGTAGAATCCGAGCATATTGATGTACTTATTCATGATTGTCAGAAATACATCATCATCGAAAATAAGGTCAATCATGCTTGTGATCAAGATAGGCAATTAGTAAGTTATATAGAGTCGTTGAATGGCAAAGATGTTTATGTTCTTTATCTAGTAAGGTCTAATAATGATAAGGATCCTTCAGAAAATAGTTTGCCAACAGCAAGACGACTGGGGTTAGAGAAGAAAGGGAAATATAAAAAAATATCTTATCAAACACATATCTTAAATTGGTTACATAAGTGTAAAGAAACAGATATAGATAATGAACTTTTGAAGTCAGCACTAATTCAGTATTGTAATTATATTGAGGAATTATTTAAAGGAATGGAAATAATGAATGACAAGGACATTGAAAATTTCGAGAAAGAAGTATTGGATTTTTCTGCAACAATGGACCCCATTGTTAACCCACTTGCTCTTGTCGAAAAAACTGATGAGCTAAAGCAAAAAATGAAAACCTTAAATGAGGTTGTTGAATCTTATGAAAATCATTTATGTAAACGTTATCTTGAATATTTTAAAAATGAAACACAAATAGCGGAATCTTGTTTAAATGGTTCTCGCCAGATTGAATTTCGTATCCAAATAAAAGGGGAAAATGTGCAATTCATATATGATTTTTTTAGACATTATCAGTACGTTTGGTTTGGAGCGAAATATCCTTTGAAAGGATGGAATGGAGAAGAATTTGACTCAAAAACAAGTAAAGATGATTTAATGAAAATCATAGAAGGAAATCTTATGGATGGGTATGGGTTGGATAAGGGCGATAATTACGCGAAGTGTGTAGAAGATGATTTCAAGAATTTTTATAGTGATAAGAATTATTTCTGTAAATACTGTAAAGACAACAAAACTGCAATTGATGAAATAAAACAATATAAAGAAAAGATAGAGTCACTTGGGACAAATAATAATGGGTGTTAATGAAAACCGTTATTTATTAAAGTCTTACAGATATCAATAATCGAAACGATGGATAAAATTGATTATAAAAAGATAGCATATTTGTTAGGATGCTATATGGTAAT
>ULPT01011056.1_pt1 | contig 10865 bp, 9 predicted proteins | sample 1953751 | NCBI WGS metagenome assembly ULPT01 (sample SAMEA4835636, study PRJEB28245) | human gut metagenome | biome: gut microbiome; material: fecal sample | place: Denmark | collected 2008
TATGAGGAGTTTCTTTCCAAGAAAGGACTTGTTTCTGCCCGCGGCGGTTCCGTTTCTGTTTTCAAGGACGGAGACAAAGTCTATATCGAATTTCCTGATTCCCTAATGGGCAGTGAACTTTGTCTGTCGAGCCATGTCCTTGAAAGCAGTGATATAATGCTTGCAGAGGGGTTAAATGTCTCCGGAAAATCTACGGATTTCAGAATTTACAGGACGGACTCTCTCGTCGTTTTTAGAATTCCCAAGACTCCGGTTCTTGTTTCGGAGAGGGATTCTTCCACATTGAAGGCCTTTGATTTGTCTGTGACGGAGGCTGTGAAATACGCATTTCCGATAAAATATCGCAATTCAGACAGCACTGCCGTCGTGTTTGACGCAACAGAACTTTTCGATTCTTCGGAAGATGCTACGGTCAGTCTCTATGCATCATGGTTTGGATCATCCCAGATTGCCGAGAGCACGAAAGTGGATGAACTTTCTGAATTGAAAGATGTTATGGCCTTCCCGGAGAGTGTAGCGCTTGTTCAGGACGCCACGTTTGACGTGAAACTCGCAACTGGCCACGATGCACGCGTCTCGACTGCTGTGGTCACGACGCTTTCTGTTCTTAGTGACAATCTCATGCCTATAAGGAAAGCTGACAGTCGAATTGGACTGATGACCACAGCAGGACAGCATTTTGATTCCAAGGAAGGATTCAAAAAAATCAGGCTTGCAAACCGTTGGGATTTGCGTGACGGAAAGAAAATAAGGGTCTATGTCGATACGCTCATGCCTCTTTCGTGGCAGAAGGCTGTCGGGGATGGTCTTCGTGCATGGAATCCGGCTTTTGAAAAGGCGGGTCTCGGGGCAGACGTAGTAGAGGTTTTTCCCTATCCTTCCGACAGTACCTTCTCTGCTTTTAACCCGGCCGTCAGCACTGTTTCGCTTTGCGGTGGCGGTGGAAGGGAAATCCATGCACGCATATCCACGGACAGCAGAACCGGTGAAATCCGCAGATTCTCTATGAGCATTCCGGGTAATTACCTTCTTAGTCTGCTGTTTTCCACTTCGTTCACAATAGGCGATGTGGATTCGAGGTATCTCAATTATTATCTTCCTGACGATGCGGTCTGTGATGTTATCAGAACTCAGACAATGAAGATTTTCGGGCGCGGGCTTGGTCTCGGGCGCAACTGTGCCGGCAGTCTTGCCTACACGCCGGAAGAGCTTCGCAGTCCCGAATTTACTCAGAAACATGGCATCACGGCTTCCGTGCTTGATAATGTGCTGTTCAACACACTTGCCCGTCCTGGAGACAAGGAAAGGGGAGTTGTTACTATCGTTGACAGGATTGGCCCTTACGACGAGTATGCAATAGAGTGGCTTTATGGCTCATATTCAAACGATTCGGTGACTGAAGAATCCCTCGATTCGCTGGTGCGCTCGAAGATTGGGAAAAGGGAATTTCTCTATGTGCCTCTTCAGCAGAACAGTCCTGACCCGCGTCCGAACGAATACGACCTCGGTTCTGACCCTTTTGCTGCGTTCGATGCGGCAATGTCACGCCTCCATTTTGCCGCAGCAAATGCAGATAAATGGTTCGCTTCTCCGGACATTCCAGAGGAGGAATTCAAGCAGCTCTATGTGGAGTGGATTTGGATGAAAATGATTGATAATCTAAAGATTCTCTCTCCTCTTGTGGGTGGTGTCATTTCGGATGACGTGCGTGCAGGAAGTGAAGAAACTCACTTCAAGGCTGTTCCGGAAGCAGTCCAGCGAGAGGCAGTGCGCAGGATTCTTTCCACACTGACTGATGTCAGCTGGCTCGATGCCAACAAGAATCTCATGACGATGTCGGGCGCCTATGCAACTTACAGCGGTCTTACATACATGAATCTTGTCGGGCAGTCTCGTCTGCTTTCCCGCCTGCCGTACATAGCGCGGGCGCAGCGACTTGCCGGGAGCACCTACACTCGCGAGAAGTTTCTTTCGGATTTTCAGGACACTATTTTCGCAAATCTGCGCAAGGGACGCCTTGGAGTTCAGGAGGACGATATGATTATTCGTTATCTGCGTGCTCTCATGTTAATGTCCCCTGTCCTTAAGACTAATTTCGACACAGCATTCCGCATAAATGAAAAGTCTTTTGATGACGGCCTTTTCCTGCCGCTTTCAGGCGTTTCTATGATCGATATGGAGGGTCAGGACGTTGTGGCAAAGAAAGCTCTTGAGAATGCCCGTAAGGCGCTTATTTCGGGACGCTCCCATGCTCTGGATCCTCATGTTGCCGGAAAGATAGACTATTTGATATATTGTGCGGATGTAGCATTAGGGAAGAAATAATCAAACAAAACTTTAATATAGTGGTTTTATGAAAAGGTTTTTTTATGTTGCGGCAGCGCTGTCTTTGCTTGCCGTCTCCTGCAAGGAGGAAATCAAGGAAGATGTTCTTGAGGTTGTCTCGTCTTCCACGGTAGTAGGTGTCGAGGGTACGACTCAGGCTCTTAAATTCACTACGAACAACCCATGGTCAATCACTTGCGACCAGGCATGGGTAACTTTCGACAAACAGTCAGGTGATGCCGGCGATGGTGCCGTGAACATGACTGTTGCTGCAAATGACACTTATGACGGACGTTCGGCAAAAGTCACGGTCAAGGCTGGTTCAAAGTCTCATGTTTTGAGCGTCACCCAGTTTGGGAAGACTGAATTCGGCACGGCAGTAAGGCTTTCATTGTCTTCTGAAGAACAGGACATCACTATACCGGTTCTTTACAGTGTGGCATATGAGGTCAAGGTTGATGAGGATGCAGCTGGCTGGCTGTCTATTGTTCAGACCAAGGCATCTCTCGCGGAAGGTACGGTCATTGTTCATGTCGCGGCCAATGCTTCTCTGACATCACGTACCGGCAGCTTTGAAATTACAACGAAGGAGTACAGCCAGAAATATGTCGTAGAACAGAAGTCCGTCAAAGTGATGACAAAGGCGGAGGCTGTTTATCTTGGTTCTCTGCAGGATATTTATGATGATGAGGCCGGTGTGTTCAATACGTTCCGCCAGTTTGCCGTTATACTTTCCGATGACGATAACAACACGGTGGTCCTTACTGTAAATGCCGCGTCAGAGGTTGAGCCTTCAGTTATTCCTGCAGGTTCCTTTGTCGTTGATGATTCAGGCAAGCATTCTGCCGGCACATTCTCTCTCAAATCACCGGGCGGTCATGAACGGTATTATACCATGATGACTGTTGCCGGCAACGAACTTGTTGTCATTGACGGCGATGTGAAAATTTCTGGAGGTCCTGAAACATATAGTATTGCCGCTACTCTTTATGACGAGTCAGAGGTTGATTATAGTTTTTCTTATCAGGGAGCGATTTCCGTGACTGACAAATCCTTTGGTGCCGAATGCACGGGCTTTAAGCGTTATGGGCAATATAATACTTACTTTGCCGGCGGCGCACAGGAATGGTCGGTATCTCTCATGACTTCTGACAAGGACAAGGCTGATAATCCTGTCTTTTTGAGGAATATCCATCTTACGGTTTATGGCACATCTGCGCAAGAAAGTGAACTTCCTGTGGGCGAGTTCAAATATGAGGTTCCTGAAGCGGACGAGTCTCTTGGCAAGCCAAAGGGCATTACACGAGCTAACCCTCAGACATTCAGTTTCTCTGCTGACAATGGTGGCTGGGTGACGGTCACTCCTGCTGATGAAACTGCTCCTTCTCTTTCCATTGCGAAGAATGATGACGGAACTTATGCATTCTCATTCTCAGGAAGTTTCATTATGAGTGAGGATATCTACGATGATAACGGGGAATTTGTCGAGACTAAGAGCACTCCTTTCTCTTACGATGGAAAACTTGAAAGCGTGTATCTTCCTGAACCTGAAATATGGTCGAAGCCTGTGCTTGACGTTGATACTGAGTTTACCAATGCTTTCAATGCTAAGTATCAACCTCGCTATTACGGCCATGTCTTCGACGAGAATAACGATGTTTTCTTCTTTGGCTTCACTCCCGTCAATGATGAGTTTGATGTAAGTCTTTCTGTCAGTGTAAAAGGCAACTATGTCTTTGTGCCGGATTTAAGGAAGCGTTATTGTACGACTCCTTTTGGAACAGGTACATTCACTTTCTCGAAGACAGGTGGTGATAATACCCTCATTCCTCTTGCAGAGGGCAAAGCGCCTCGTCTTTATATTAAGAATACATATACCGGAACGGTTTTCTATATCACTGGCGGTTCTATTACTCTGACGGATAGTAAAATTACTTATAACCTTACGGCAAAACCGAAAGGCGGAGATGAGGTCAAGTTTACAGGCTCTCATGACGCACTTTTCTATTTTTCAATGGATTATACTAAGGTTGCATCGCAGTGTACTCTCTTTAATATTGAGTAGTTTTTTCTGATATTTTAAACGACAAAGGCGGCCGGGTTTTTCCGACCGCCTTTTGTGCATATTACCGACGAGGCGTAACGCAGCCATTCGCCTAAATTTGGATTTTACCACAGGAAATTGTTAAAAGGGTAGCGCCCTGCGTGTATTTCAGCGACCATCTTGTAGAGGTCGGAGCGGAGTTTGTCTATGCCGATTTTCTGCTTTGCCGAGATGAATATGCAGGGCGTGTTCTCTTTTGCAATCCAAGAGTTCTTGTACTCTTCAAGCGTGTAGTTCTCAGGTTTTTTTGGCTCCAACGAGAACTCGTCGTATTCTTCGTGGCGGTAGGCGTCAATCTTGTTGAAGACGACGAAGATAGGCTTGTTGATGGCTCCAATGTCGCGGAGCGTCTCATTGACTACGCGTATGTGTTCCTCGTGGTTGGGGTGGGATATGTCAACGACATGCATTAGTATGTCAGCCTCCCTCACCTCGTCAAGTGTGCTCTTAAATGCCTCCACGAGCTGTGTGGGCAGCTTTCTGATGAATCCGACAGTGTCGCTGAGCAGGAACGGGACATTCTCTATGACAACCTTTCTGACCGTGGTGTCAAGCGTTGCGAACAGCTTATTTTCGGCGAAGACGTCGCTCTTTGCCAGCATGTTCATAAGGGTGCTCTTTCCCACGTTTGTGTAACCAACTAACGCAATGCGCACGAGCGAGCCTCTGTTTCCTCGCTGCGAGGCCATCTGTTTGTCTATTTTCTTAAGCTGTTCCTTTAGTCTTGCAATTTTGTCCTGTATGATTCGCCGGTCGGTTTCAATCTGTGTCTCTCCAGGGCCCCTCATTCCGATTCCTCCCTTCTGTCTTTCAAGGTGCGTCCACATACGGGTAAGACGTGGTAGAAGATATTGATACTGTGCAAGTTCCACCTGTGTTTTGGCGTATGCAGTCTTCGCTCTTTGTGCGAATATATCAAGGATGAGGTTTGTCCTGTCGAGAATCTTTATGTTCAGCTCCCGCTCTATGTTTCTCAACTGGGTAGGGGAGAGTTCATCGTCGAATATTGCGACGTCAATCTCGTTAGACTCTATAAACTGCTTTATTTCGTCTAATTTACCGCTTCTTATATACGTTCTCGGGTCAGCCTTATCCACCTTCTGAACGAAGCGTCCGCGGCCCTCTACGCCCGCCGTTTCGGCCAGAAATTCGAGTTCATCGAGATATTCGTTCACTTGTGCCTCATCGTCGCCCTGTTTGAGGACACCGATAAATATGGCTTTCTCGACATATTTCTTGATTATAATAGGTTCTGAATTTAGCATAAAACCATTTAATTTTTATCGAAAAATAATGGCGACCGAATCAAATTCAATCGCCATTATTTTATATACATAGAGTAACTCTAACTTGTCTTCTTATTGTTTTAGCTTGCATAAATAAGAGGAAAGCAATCCTGTCTTATTTATTGTTTTAGCTTGCATAAATAAGATGGAGAGCAAGGCTTGCGAGGAGTTAAAACCGCAGCAACCTAAACGGTTGTGAGGATTTTGACGACGAGTGTAACGCAGCTATCCGCTTATTTATGCGAGCGTACTAGCGAAGCTGGAAATACACAGGGAAGGTGTAAGTCACCGGCACCGCGCGGTCACGCTGCTTTCCCGGAGTCCACTTCGGAGACATAGAAACGACTCTGACTGCCTCCTTGTCGAGTGACGGGTCAACGCCACGGAGGACTTTAACCTTTGTGACTGAGCCGTCTTTCTCCACTGTAAACTGAAGTGTGACACGTCCCTGAACACCATTTTCCTTTGCGATTTCAGGATAAACCAACCTCTTGTTCACCCAAACTGAAAATTGGTTCGCATCACCTCCCATGAACGAAGGTTTCTCCTCTACGAGCTGGAACGGAATTGCTTCTTCCTCGACAACTTCTTCCTGGACGTTTTCAACATAGTCCATAATCTCGACTCCCATGTCGCTATTATCCTCAAGCGAGAGGAAATCGTTGTCAATCTTGATTTCGTCGTCCACAATGTCGATCTGGTCAGAGAGTACCGGAATCTTCGGCGCCTCAGGTGGAGGTGGAGGAGTTTCCTGGGTGATAGGGATGATTTCTTCCTCCTGAACTACCTGATTGTCAGCTTCGAGCGTGCTTACCTGCGCATCCCTTGACGTCCAGTTGAACGCAATATAGACGGCAGCCAGGGCAATTACCAGTCCGATTTCCACGAACAGCAATTTCTTGTTTTCAAGACTTGCTTTTGGTGACTTCTTAACTTCCATAATTATATAGAATCTTTTTTTTATTTATTTCCGATCTTACTTTCTTCTTCGGCAAAGGTTCGCCGGCGTAATGCTGCGCCTGCCATAAACCAAGAGCCATAAAGTCGTGTAAAGTTAGAAATAATAATTTTTATAACAAACTTTTTGTTTATTAGTTGTAGATTTGCAGAAAATTTTGGTAGCCCGAAAACGGTTTTCCTTTGTATTTGTGCGTATGATTTCATATTATTTTCAGGACACTGACTTCAAATTCCGCGACCGTCGTAGAACGAACGAGTGGTTGAAACTTGCGGCCGAGAGCGAAATACGTCGAATAGGGAATATATCGATTATTTTCTGTTCGGACAATTACGTGCTTGACATCAATCAGAAGTATCTTCAGCACGATTATTTTACGGATATTATAACTTTCGATTACTGTGAGGGGGACCGTCTTTCCGGAGACCTTTTCATTAGTGTTGATTCTGTCCGTGAAAATTCCGTCGAGTTTGGAACCGAATTCAAGGATGAGTTGAACAGGGTCATCATCCACGGCCTTCTTCATCTTGTCGGATATGACGATCACACCGAGAAGGACATTAAACTTATGCGCTCGAAGGAGAATTACTATCTGTCCTTGCTCGAACTCCTGTAGTTGTTTTAGATTTGAGAAATTCTAAATAAATCCATATGAAGGGATTCAACGAATATGACGTCATCGTAGTCGGGGGAGGGCACGCAGGTTGCGAGGCCGCGATGGCTGCTTCTGGGCTTGGCTCTAGGACTCTCCTGATTTCGATGGACATGAACAAGTTTGGACAGATGTCGTGCAACCCTGCGGTCGGCGGAATTGCGAAGGGGCAGATTGTGCGTGAGATCGATGCCCTCGGGGGATACATGGGAATCGTGACTGACCTCTCTACTCTTCAGTTTCGGATGCTGAATCGCTCAAAGGGTCCGGCAATGTGGAGTCCGCGTGCCCAATGTGACAAAAACCGATTTAGTAAAATTTGGCGAAAATTACTTGAAACTAATTGTAAATTAGATATTTATCAAGATACAGTCACTAAATTCCTTTTCGAGAATTCAAAAATCGTGGGCTGCTGTACGACTACCGGTGCAATTTTTAAATCTCAAGCGGTTATCCTCACTGCCGGAACCTTTCTTTCGGGCCGGCTTTTCATTGGACAGAATGACTTTGTCGGTGGAAGAATAGGGGAGATGTCATCCTTCGGACTGACAGAACAGTTGAAGGCCATGGGCATCCGGACCGGTCGGATGAAAACCGGAACTCCTCCGAGAATCGATATTTCTTCAGTGGATTTGGATTCGCTTCCCCTTCAACTCGGTGACGAGTCTCCAGAGAAGTTTTCTTTCCTTCCCTTCCTTTCCACGGCGCAAGGAGAGACTGCTCAGATGCCTTGTTATATTCTCCATACGAATGAGACTGTCCATGCCATACTTCGTTCCGGGTTTAAGGACTCTCCGCTATTTTCCGGAAAGATTTCCGGAGTCGGTCCCCGCTATTGCCCGAGCATTGAAGACAAGCTCAGGACATTTGCCGACAAGACGGAACACCAGCTTTTTCTGGAACCTGAAGGTAGTGATACGAATGAGTATTACTTGCAGGGTTTCTCCTCTTCTCTGCCGCTTGAAGTTCAGCTTGAAGCTTTACGGAACATAAGAGGCCTTGAGAATGTCAAAATTTATCGTCCTGCCTATGCTGTCGAATACGACTATTTCGACCCGACTCAGTTGAAGGCTTCCCTTGAACTTAGGGATATTGAGAATCTTTTCTTTGCCGGACAGATTAATGGAACCACCGGATATGAGGAAGCCGCTGCCCAGGGATTGATGGCTGGAATTAATGCTCACCAGAAGGTTTCCGACAAGGAACCTTTTGTTCTGAAGCGTGACGAAGCCTATATCGGTGTTCTTATCGATGACCTAATCACAAAAGGGGTTGACGAGCCTTACAGGATGTTTACCTCGCGTGCTGAGTATAGGATCCTTCTTCGTCAGGACAATGCGGATTTTCGTCTGACGCCTCTTTCCCATGCAATAGGGCTTGCCGATGATTTTAGATACGACTACACTATGCGGAAGTATGATGCTGTCGCGAGTATCGAGGATTTCTTCAATAACTACTCTATTCGTCCGGAAGATGTGAATGACTATCTTTCTTCGAAGTCGACCGCTGTAATTCCTTCGCGTCGCCGACTTTCTGAACTGGTGTCTCGTCCTCAGGTTTCTGCTTCTGAAATTTTTAAATATGTTCCACGTGGAACTTTTAAAAGGTATACTGTTCCCGATAGCGCTTTTGTTCCTGATTTAGGTGGGTGTGAGAAATCGGCTGCTATGAATAAGGTTTTGAATATTTCTTCTGACGGGTCCTCTTTTGATGTTTCTAAACAGGAGACTATAGGAGAGTTTACTGAAAGATATCGCGAATCACTGTTTGATATAGCGGATATTCACATAAAATATAAAGGATATATCGAACGTGAACGCCAGGTCGCTGATAAGATTAGGCGTTTGGAAAATTTGATTATTCCTGACAACTTTGACTTTGATAGGGTGGAGTCACTTTCAATTGAGTGTCGTCAAAAACTAAAGCGCTATGCTCCGAAGACCATAGCGCAGGCGTCGCGTATTTCGGGAGTTTCCCCGGCTGATATATCAGTTCTTTTGGTGTATTTCGGTCGTTAATGGGGATTAAGAAAAAGCGGTCTGCTGCGTTGGATGTTTGATGAAATCCTCACAACCATCAGGTTGCTGCGGTATTCATCTTTACCATCCGCCTTGCATCCCATCTTTTTCTGAATCCCCATTTCTCTGCTTTTTGTTCCACGTGGAACATTAGAGCTTTTTCAGTGCCGCCTTGATTAATTGTTCGAGACTTGCTTCTGGGGTTTCTTTGAGCACGGTTGCGAGAGCTTTTGTTACGTTAGGTTTTGTAAAACCAAGCATAACGAGGGCGGTGGTGGCTTCCTCGAGATTCGGGTTTCCTCCAGTTTGGAATATTGTCGTCTGTTCCGCTCCTGCTCCCTTTGTAATCTTGTCCTTGAGTTCAAGAATGAGACGCTGCGCGGATTTAAGGCCGATGCCCTTTATGCTTTTTATCCTGTTGATGTCTTCTGCAAGGATGGCATTGCGAAGTTCGTCTGAACTCATTGAAGAGAGCATCATTCTTGCCGTTGCCGCTCCCACTCCCGAGACTCCGATGAGAAGACGGAACAGTTCCCTTTCGTCTTTTGACGCAAATCCGAAATACTGTTCGTCGTCCTCGCGGAGGTAGTGATGAATGTAGACCGTTGCTTCTCCCCGCGTTTTCAGAACTTCGAACGACTGGAGTGAAATGAGAATTTTATAGCCGATTCCGTGGCACTCCAACGTCATTTCTGTCGGGAGTATTTCCGTTATTGTTCCCTTGATGTAGTCAATCATAATTTTTGTTTTTTACAAAAGTAGGACAATTTTTCTCAAGATAGAATACTATTTTGTAATTTTGCAGTTTTATGTAGTCTCTGTTTTTTACGGGAGACGAAGAATATTGACGAAGAATGAAAATAGACGAAATAAGAGCAAAGTTTCCTGCACTTTCCGAAACTGTCTACGGAAAACCGCTGGTCTATCTCGACAATGCGGCGACTTCTCAGCGCCCGGAATCCGTACTGAGCATGCAGGATGAGTATTCGCGGACGGCGAATTCAAATATTCACAGGGGAGTTCACTACCTTTCAAACGTGGCTACTGAACACTATGAGCAGGCGCGGGATGCGGTCCGTGATTTTATCAATGCGGAACATCGTGAAGAGATAGTTTTCACGTCCGGCACGACTGCATCGATCAACCTGGTTGCATATTCCTTCGGTGATGCGTTCGTGAAAGAGGGAGACAATGTCGTGGTTTCATGTGTCGAGCACCATTCCAATCTCGTTCCATGGCAGCTGCTTTGCCGCAGGAAAGGGGCGCAGATGAGGTTTATTCCTGTGGGTGATGACGGCACTCTTATGATTGATAGTTTGGAAAAACTTGTTGATGACAAGACAAAGATTGTTGCTGTCACGCAGGTCTCAAATGTGTTGGGTGTTGTCAACCCTGTCAGGGAAATAATAACTTTTTGTCACAGCCGCGGTGTTCCGGTTCTCCGTTGACGGGGCGCAGGGAATTGTCCATTGTGGAGTGGATGTGCAGGAGATGGACTGTGATTTCTACGCCTTTTCCGGCC
>ULPT01025365.1_pt1 | contig 10863 bp, 6 predicted proteins | sample 1953751 | NCBI WGS metagenome assembly ULPT01 (sample SAMEA4835636, study PRJEB28245) | human gut metagenome | biome: gut microbiome; material: fecal sample | place: Denmark | collected 2008
AACTGTGTTCGAGATAGATACTGTAATTCGTGCGCCTGAGCCCTTTCTTGTACTCGGCCTTCCCTACTTTCTTGACAGACTCGAGCTCCTCACCAAGATTGGTACTGATAATGTCTTCATCTCGGACATCGGCACCGAGCGCGGTCTTGCCTGCCACGGTCTCTATCCAGGCCGTCAATCCGCCACCTAAAACACTGGTACGGTGATAGTTGAACGGAACTTTGGACTCATCGCCGCGTACAAGTTCGAACCTGTCTTGACCACGGTTCCAGTAGAATTCAGGCCTGAGTTTCACAAAACCCTTTGTCTGGGCCTTGACAGCCACGAAAGACTTGAACGTATGCTCGAACTGGTTGTCGAATTTGGCGCTGTAGAATGTATTGGAGCCGAAATCGCGCAGACTTATGCCGGTAAACCAGTCCACATCCGCCTTTGCGGAAGTGAAACCGCCCTGATAATAAGCCTTGACCGTCTCATAGTCGGTATTCAGGCCCCGGTCAGCATTGCGGCTGAAACCGTCTGAGCGCAGATAACTTGCTGAAATCTGGTTTGTGACTTTTCCCTTGACTATGCCAAGACGCGCACCGCCATTGAAATAGCCATAGGAGCCGCCTTCGACATGTGCCGCAACTTCCTTTCCCACAGGCTTTTTCGTGACAATGTTGATGGCCCCGACAAGGGAAGACGAACCGTAAGCCACGCCTGCCGGCCCGGAAAGGACCTCGATATGGTCAATGTCATTGACATCAAAAGGGAAATCTACTGCATTGTGGCCGGTCTGCGGGTCGCAGATATTGATGCCGTTAAGGAAGACGGCCACCTGGTCGCTCGTACCGCCGCGCATGGAAATATCCGTCTGCGCGCCCATGTCGCCTCGCTGCCGCACGTCGATGCCTGCCACATATTTGAGCACGTCATTGACACTTACCACCGGCAGGGACGCTACCGCCGTGCTGTCCAGCAATGTCACGATTCGTGTGCTCTTGCCCAATGCCATAGGCACTCTCGCCCCCGTGACCGATACTGAATCCAGTACAATGTTCTTTTTGAATGAGTCTGAAAGTCCTGCTGAAAACGCAGAAAAATGGTTTGACGAAATCATCGTCAGGACTGCCAAGAAACGGCAAATCCGTGTTCGTTTCATAAAAAAATCTATAGTTTTGTAGTTATGACGCGCCAAAGTTATAAAATTTCGCGGAATATCTGTGAAATAACGGAACACGGGTCGTCAAGATTCTTTCACTTTCACTTTTTCGAGATAGGTGACACGGTTGCGGGCCATCAGTTTATCCTGCTGTTCCACGGAGAGTGGTTCGCCGGAAGGACAAAGCAATCCTGTACGGATGCGCGCTTCTTCCTTGATGTCCATCTGGCAAGTCCATGAGTCGCTTTTTTGGGGAGTTTGCCGCGACCAGGTTTTCAAATGACGACATAAGAAAACGCCACCGGAATTCGTCACTCCGATGGCGTTCAAGCAGGAGTCGCTTACGCAACATGACCATATTCCTGAAGGAAATCGTCCCCAAGCCTCGCTCTGACGGCAGGCTATCCTTGTATTTTCCTAACCGCTCAGGGATATCCGCGTGAAAAGTCATCACTTTTGGTTTCATTGGTAGTTATTCTGGCAAGTTTTCAGGATAGTCATCAAGACGTGTAATTGACTTGCTCTAATATTTTTGGTTTTATCTGACACCAATATAGACTATTATATACTCTTATCTACTCTTGGTGCTTTTAATAATAAGTTTTTTGCAATTCGCTTTGCACTTGTGAATGTTCTCATACCAGCATCGGTACAATTGGTTCGGTTTGATCTTCTTCTCCATTGGATTTGTTCTCAATTATGACAGTGCCTAACGGATTTCGTCTTCTTAACAAAACATCCACACGCCCTTCTGCAGACGTTATTGTCCATTTCTCATTGCCTTTATCATTCTCAAATTCCATTCACCATAAGGACGCAGACTAAAGCAATTTGACTTGTCCATGAATCGGAGTATCCGAAAGGAAAAAAGGCAGGATCCAACTATAGATGGGATCACGTATGCCGGATAATTCATTCCAAAGAGAAAACACATTGGCGTACTTGGCATCTGACATCCTCTCCGTCTTGATTATTATGATTGCGCCGTACAGCTCAATCGCCTTCTTAAATTATTCTAAATTATCTTCCATAATCTACAAATTAATCAAATGCGCATCCATCACGTCCGCATCAGGAAGACTGCCAATACTGCGATGCACCCTTGGGAGTCCGAAATATGAAGAATCTTCATGTCAATGCCGGTTTATACCCATAAATGCAACAAGAAGTAAGCTTCTGGTGCGGTATCTGTACGATTTTGCATTCGATTTTGTCACTAATTGACTTTTGGACATAGTAGAGTGTTGCATTCTTTGATTTACTGATGGTCAATTTCATAGCGTGTTGCTGTATATGTTCATAAAGTTAAGAATTAAATCTAACGAAAAAAAATGTTTTAACTAAAACGCCATCAAATACTTACGATACAATTTTAGCTCGCAAATGTGTCAAACTCCCGCGCAGAAGGTTAATGCAAAGATCAAAATTTTTCATAACTTCTTTACTTATTTTAAAAATTATACGTACCTTTAAGTTTAGGGTACGGCAATCCTATCACAAAAAAGTCTTCAATCTAAATCATTCGGCTGAACGCTATGGTCAAAAACGCTAAAGATATACTGACTTTGAACAATGAAGAAGCCATAGATTTCTTCATAAAGATCCAGACAATTCATGATTTCGAATTGCCCGAATGCCGTTGTCTTATACAAGCGGTAGGCTTTAGACATGATAGCAGTAGCTTTAGATTTCAACATAGAGTATCGGCTTTAGGATACAGTGAAGCCTATAGTATATTATCTACAAATCCCAATATATGGCAGTAAAAATTGAAATAGTCAATAAGATAAAAGACTCCAAAACAAGAGAATGCATAGCAGCAAATGACCTGAAAGACTTGTTGGCGACTTCATTTCCATCACACGTTAACGGCTCAATTGCCATTGCATATAGCCTGACTTTATGCGGGCAAGATCCCAGAGATGTAGATCTACTGATGTGGGGTAAGTTTGATAATTATGTATTGAATGAATATTATACAAATGATGTTCGTTATGCAAAGAAAGACCTTGTAGTTGACAGTTTCTGCATTGCAATTGAGCTGAAAGAGCATTCCCCCCATGATGTTACCCTTAATAACACTCATATACACGTAAGATACAAAGGAGAATGGAAAGATGCAACAGAGCAGAATGAGAATCAACGTTATTCAGTAAAGAACTATTTATCTGACGCTATAGGCTATTCACCATATATAACTAATTTTATATGGATGAAAAGTCTTAATACTAGGCAATTGAACGATTTGCTTCAAGGCAACATAATAGCAGCACTGTCTAACACATTCAGCTTTAAGGATATTGTTAAAATTTTGATTCTCCAAGGGCAAAGTGTATTCTATCTGAAAGAGGAACAAAGATATCATACGAATGCAAAAACGCAGCAAAGCGATTTCTATAATGACATCAAAAAAAGAATATTTTCAGATAGAACCATCTCTGGGCTAATTAGAAAAAAGATCGAAACTTTGCAGCAAATAAAAATCGAGAACAAACTGCAAAAACTCAACATCGGCAATAATCTCACGATATTTAAAGGAAGAGCAGGTACGGGAAAAACTTTTAAATTAATTCAATCTGCTTTGCATCTGGCAAATCCAGATACGGGCCAGCGGTGTCTTTTATTAACTTATAATCATGCATTAGTTAGTGATATTAAACGGCTTCTGCATTTTTTGGATATCCCTGATGGAATTGATAATTACTCAGTTCAAATAAAGACGTTGCATAGCTTCTTTATGCAACTGATGAACGCATTAGATATCAGCACATCAAAATTACAAGGAAAGCAATTTGAGACACAATATCAGCTAGCATTAAATGATTTATTAATCACAGTGAAAGATTTGATGGACAAGCAGGATCTCAAGAAGCTAAAGGATGATAATAGGCTGGCTATAGATTGGGACTACATCCTTATTGATGAAGCACAAGATTGGTCTGAAAGTGAGAAGAATATCCTCTTTAAAATATATGGTGAAGATCATATTATAGTAGCCGATGGCGTAGATCAGTTTATGAGAAGTAATCAACATTTGACATGGAATAATGGTCGTGAAACAATTGCTTTTGAGGAAACAGGTATGCGTCAAAAAGCTAATCTTGCCAGTTTTGTCGAATCTCTCGCCCATGAGATGGGGGTAAAGTGGGAATTAAAACCTAACAAAGACGAGAATTGGTGCGGAGGAAAAGTCATAATACGTAAACATTATAGTGACAAGCTGCATAAGAAACTCTTAGCTAACTGTCTAGAGAACGATGGCGACGGATACGATATGCTGTTTCTTATTCCATATCAAATGAAACCAACTGCTGAGACGAAGGATTCCGAAATCATGAAGATTGATATTCAAAAATGGAAAGATGCTGGGATTTCGCTTTTTGACGGCACGGACGAGAAGATAAGGAAAGTCTATTCAACAAATCCTGACGAGTGTCGCCTATACCAATATGAATCATGCCGAGGTCTTGAAGGTTGGGTAACAGTATGCCTTAATTTTGACATTCTAGTAGAAAACAAGATGAATGACTTTAAAGACATGGACTTTTCCGATAGTATCGTTTTGGAGAGCAACGAAGAACAGCTTCGTAAATATGTGTATCAATGGGTGTTGATGCCTCTAACTCGTCCAATAGACACTCTTGTAATTACTTTACATAATCCTGATAGTGAAATAGGGAAACTCATAAAGAATGTTGCTGATTCTTGTGTGGATTTCGTTGACTATCGTGTTTAATCCAATCAAAGTATTATGAAAGAAAATTTTGAGTCTTACATTAAACATGTGGAAGAATTTCTTAAAGGGCTTTCTTATGAAGATTGTAAAAATGAGGAACACTTGTTTTTTTTCAATATATTTCATGTGATTAAGTCGTTCTTAAATGAGGAGGGATCTCGTAATCTGTTTATAAAAATTCCAGTGCATGAATTAGGGGTTAAACCTAAAGATCATGAAAAGAATTGGACAAAGTTGCAAGAAACAGTCAATGACGCTATTTGTTTGGCAACTGCCAAGAGACAGATGGAAATTGTCAAATGCCCAGAACTAATAGCTTCCAATCAAAATGCGGTTGTTTATTGTCACAATGATAAACAGCCAGAAGCTATCCCTCAATTCTATAAACTTGTTGAAAGTAAGCAATCACAAAATGGGATAAGGCCAAAATTGATATATGAAGGGAACAAATGCATAAAGACCACCGACGCTATTAGAAGATACAATGAGAATATAGAATTTATTTTCAGAATGAAGGATGAACCTTTATCTGCGGACGCACGCATTCGTAGACATGTGGAAAGTGTGTACCAAAGAATTTTAGGTTACCAAAAGAACAAATTTAATGTTCAGTATAGCTCTGCCCTGATTGTAGGTTTTAATGATCAAGCCAAACGTTACGAACGCACTTATAGCAACGTTTATTTTGATACGCCCGTTATTTTCGCTAACAAGCTTGATTACAATCAGTTACAAAATGAGATCATTTGTTTTATCGGAAATCGAAAATATAACGGATGGTGGGATGATGTGCAGCGTAGTTTAGGACAAAAGAAAGTCAAAAAAGCCATTTTTATAGGTAGTTGTCTTGAGGAATTTAAGGAATCTGAAACAAACAGGTTCTATGGTTTTTCTATTCGAGAAATATATCATTGGTTCGCGAATGGGAATTTTCCAGAGCCTAGTTTCAATAGATTATCGTTCCCTTGGCTTAAAGAGAGAATTCGTGATATAAATGATATTATTGATGGTATTTCAAATATAAATGACGATCAGAGAAAACATATCATATCCTATGCTTTGTGGAATTGCGTAGGCATGAAAACAAATATAATTAATCAAAAAGCGATTGACAACCTTTCAAGTTTTATATATGAAAATACAAATATTACTAACGAGGAAGAAGATAGAATTTTAGATTGGTACAAAACTCTTTGCTTTGAAGACGAGACACCAAAGCAAATCGCGTTAAAAAGAATTAAACCAGAAACTTTTATTGTACCTCTAAACTCTTATCAACGAAAACTAAAAGCCTTCTTAAAGAAGAACAACAAAAAAAAGAACACACTTGTCTTTGATGTGGTGAGCTATTCTGACAAATATAATAAACTATTAGCCGATGTCTGGATGCATATGCCAATAACTTCTTTATATTTCATGTCTTATTTTAACATGGATAAAATATCTGAGTTCATACGAAAGGAAGTAGAGGTGTGCAATGGTGACTACAAAGTCAAATTACTAAATGGGATAAAGCTTGACACAACTAAGGAAGAATACATGCCATCATTAGTAGAAGACAATTTGTCTAACTATTTCAGTGACGACCTATTTGACGAATATTCAACAACTTACTCTTTTGATACGAATAAACAACAAAAATACCAAGCAACAACAGTCCATGGACAAATTATTGAGCTTATCGGGGATGTTTTAATTGGTAAAACAGTTGTACCATTATCAGAAATATGCGAATACTATAACGAGGAAGATTTCCCATTAGATATCTCATATTACGCAAAATACCAGGGTTTCGATTTGGTTTTTGAAATTATCAAGAATTTTCCTAAAGGTGTGGATGTCGCTCATTATTCAAAATTGTGGAAAAAAATATTGCATGAGTATTGTGCGAATGAGTATAATGGAGATTATAAAAAAATGATGAAGAAACACTTCCCATTCTTACCTAAATCTCAGGGCCGACAATATATTAATCCACTTGCAACCACAGACTTCCCCAATGCTTTCTCAAAAGTTGTTAGACGTATGCAGCAATTGGGCTTAATAGATGACAAAACAGGTCAATATCTAATATCTGCAAAGAAGGCAAATTCTGAAAGAACGAAAATAGGAATCCAACTTAAGGATTCTTTGTATCATTTAATGATAACTGGAGAAAAGACAACATTCTTAGCTTCTTTCGATGAAAAATCAAAGAGTAGAGGAGAGTCCTTGACTTCGGATATTCTTTTAAGAGAATGTATCAAAACAATTAAAATTACAAACATAACTACAACAGATTAAGTCATGGTAAATACAGATGAGCACAGAAGAGATTTCATTGCAGATGAAATCCAAAAGCGAATCATAGGTCCAGGAATGACTTGTGATGCGTTCGTTTGTAAGGATGATGCGTCCGATGAAATATTGGACAACCGTCCTAACATTGTGTATACTGCAGGTATCTTGTTTGCAAAGAAAACTAAAGAAGATATTAGCGGTATAATGACAGATCATTTAGAAGGCGAAGAAGCTGACGAAGATTCTCAAGAACAAGAAAATGAAAGCCAGGACACCGAACAAAACATAGACAATAACAATTCTCGTGGCTTACGTAAAGATGCTTCGGAGAATGTGAACGACAATGACAGGGCAGACTTCGAGCCTGACCATATAGGATTAGTCACTTGTCTTGATAATTCTGTAAATGAAGTCTTTGTTGATATAAAATATGGACTATACCATCACATAAATGGACTAGAAGTCGAGAACTATGTAAAAGTAAGATTGGGTAGATGCTCTTTGGAACAGCTAAAGAAAACCTTTGAGTATTATGACAGCTGTTCTTCTGTAAAAAACAATTTAAAGCTTTTTGGATGCAAATGTATGGCAGATATATTTTCCATTAACGAGAAAAACTTAACCATTTCACCAAAAAAAATCTTCTTGAGAACAGAACGAGGAAAGTCCACCCCCATATATCTTCAAGCTACAAATTTCCCTAGATTGTTACAAAATATAGCCGCAGATGTTTTCATTGACTTATTCCGTGAGCAAGGTAAGGCGATTGAACTAAAGCACATTGAATGGGAGGCGTTGCAATCTGAGTTGAAAAAGTTTGCATCTATTAGAATCGTAAAAAACTTCATGGATTCGAATGGAATCAGCGATATTGAATCCATACTTGATTATAACGAACAGGACAAGAAGGTTCGGACCAAAAAGAGGAAATATAATATAGATAACTTGAATGAATTCCGTTATTATCTATATGTTGATGATCCTGTATATGACCATCTGCTGCCTTTATTATTGCAGTATAATTTCTTTAGAAGAGAGCAGATAGTTCTTGATACTATAAAGTTACCGACAGAGATAGGTACTTATAAACCGGTTAGTACTGGGGCAGGACACATAGAGCTACATTGGAAAGTTATTGGCCGAAATGGTAAAAAATATCTTAAGGTTCAGCTTCAGAATGTATATAAAGAGCCACTTGGAAAAGATGGTAAACCTAAGAAAGATCGCTCGATTGAGGCTAACTTGTATCAAACAGAGTTAAAGATTTCCTCCTCGGGTATTATCCCATATACTGAACCGCATCGCTCATCAATTGACGATGAAGAGTATTCGGTCAACGAAGAGCTGTACCGTGATGTGTTGATGTATGGCAAGGGCGTTAATTGTGGATTTGATTGGGAAGGAAGTAACTCCGATAAAGATCAAAACATGGGTCACCCTACCTGGGTAAGAACTAACTACGCCCCGAAACAACAAGCTGCCGCTTTTTCTGCAGTTACACCTGACCAGTCCACAAATGACGCTTGCGTGGTTTATGATTTGTCGATTTGGTCAACGGTTAACAAACAAGAAATTATCGCAATGCTCAAAAATATTGCGAACAACTACGAGAAATGGCATAATGGCCAAAAAATAGCTAATAATAATGTGGTGCTGAAGGGAATTCTAGACGAGCAAGAAGACTTCTATAACCGACTAATAGACAACATTGACTATTTGGATAAGAATGACCGTGCGTTCAAGTGTTTTCAAATTGCCAACACTGCAATGTATATCCAAATGATTATTGCTCGTGATCCTAATTTCAAAAAAGATAGGGATCATTCGGAATACACATCTGAAACGACAATCTATAAGGATGGCGCCTGGGAGTTCTTTAGCACAAGACATGCTGAAATAAAGTATAGGCCATTCCAACTAGCCTTCCTCCTTATGAATGTAAAGTCAACTTTTGAGAACGATGACCGATATAGAAATGATAATGTTGATCTCATTTGGTTCCCTACTGGTGGTGGTAAGACAGAGGCCTATCTTGCATTGACGGCATTGACTATAGCAGAACGCAGAACATCAGGGAATGAAGATGTAAGTGGTGTATCTGTCATTATGCGCTATACACTGCGACTTCTTACTGCTCAGCAATTTGAACGTGCTTCTTTCTTGATCTGTGCTTTGGAATATCTACGCAAAGCGCTCTTGACCAAGACAGAGTATGGAATATCATTAGGCGGAGAACCTGTAACAATTGGTATGTGGATTGGTTCTGCTTCAACTCCTAACAGACTAAACGATTTAAGAAACGGAAAGTTTCAAGACTATTATTCAAGCGTGTATAATGGCACAAAACCTACAAGTAACCCGTTCCCAATCTCGTATTGTCCATGGTGTGGCTGTAAGTTAGAATCGACTTTTAATCCCAATTTACACGGATACAACAGAAATGGTGAACTGCATTGTATAAATGCCCGAAATTGCAGTTTTGACAAATTGCCTATAATGTACATTGACGAATGTATTTATAAAGAGCCTCCTACATTACTATTTGCCACAGTTGATAAATTTGCACAATTAACCAATGAAGAAAGAGGAAGGATGCTTAGAGCTGGTACTAATCGTCGCAGACCCGATCTGATAATCCAGGACGAGATGCACCTTATTAGTGGCCCTCTCGGTTCGCTCGTTGGTATGTTTGAAACAATGGTTGAGGAGATTTGCACCTTTAAGGATGCAACTGGCAATGTTCGTCGTCCTAAGATTATTGCATCGACTGCGACAACTCGAAATACACTTTCATTGATCAAACAACTATATGCACGGAAAGTCAGAACATTCCCAGTATCCGGCATAAGCTATAGCGACAACTATTTCTCTCATGTTCTGAAGACATCCGAGAGCAAACGTCAGTACATGGGTCTCGCCCCAACTGGACACTCTGCTAGTGAATTGGAAATTCGCACAATTGCAGCAGAGATTGTCGGGAAAGAAAAGATGATTAGCACGTATCTTTTAGATAATGGAGTTGAGTTGTGCAACATTGATTCTGTGCATAAAACTCTGACCAATAACCAATCTCTCATTAAGGATATTGACAATTATTGGTCACTCGTATTGTACTACACGAATCTTAAGAGTCTTGGCAGGACACATAGCCGCATTGGACAGGAAATACTTGCTAATGCGGAAAGTATGAGAAAGTACTTGTACGAATACCCATCATTGGATTTTATCATTTCGGGTTTTCAAAATCGTACAGAAGAGTTCACATCACGGCAGGATAGTGCACGAATAAAATCTTTGCTTGTCGAGGCGGAATCGGCACCTATATTGCAGAAGCCATATGGGTCAAAGATATTTGTAAACTACAATATGGATATTGTACAGGCAACAAACATGATATCCGTAGGGATTGATATTGCCAGATGGAATATAATCTTTATGGTAGGACAACCATTGACAACGGCAGAATATATTCAGTCATCAAGCCGTGTTGGTCGTACTACACATGGCCTGGTAGTAAATATCTATAATTCACTACGCAATCGTGAACTTTCATTCTACGAGAACTATGTCCCTTATCATCAGGAACTCTATAAGTTCGTAGAGCCTCTGATGGCAACAACATTTACGCCTGTGACATTAGAGAAGTTGATATATAATTTGTACCACTGCTGTCCGGAGAAATTATTACCATAATGTAAGTTGC
>ULPT01057873.1_pt1 | contig 10798 bp, 8 predicted proteins | sample 1953751 | NCBI WGS metagenome assembly ULPT01 (sample SAMEA4835636, study PRJEB28245) | human gut metagenome | biome: gut microbiome; material: fecal sample | place: Denmark | collected 2008
AAATCTTGGGGGACGAGAATCATTGTCTGCATGTCTTCAACGTGATGCCAAACATAACCCGCAGGTGTTTGTGAGAAACCGCATTGAGCGTTCGCAAGTTTAGCATCCCAATAGTATGTCCCACTGAGTCCCGTATGGTTTGCTGCTGCTTCAAGTGTAGGTGCATCAAATTTGGCGGTAGCTTGTGCCCACTTTTCAAATCTTGGATATTTCAGGCCATCAGTTCCTGTAGTAAACTCCACGCCTTCAGGGTACTTGAGTGCTTGCGGACTTCCCGGTTTAAAGAACCGCGTATTGCCTACAACTATGATTCCGTTCGCGATTCCTTCGACAGTACCAAAAATAGCTCCAAACTTAAAGCCTTCACTTGCGCCTAGCAGACCGGCTTTAAGCGCCTGATCCCAGTCACCTGTCCTAAAGCCTTCCATTATCGCAGCGGTAAGTCCTCCAAATCCGGCTGCTTGAAGGGCCATTTTTGTCCCTGCTTTTGCTCCCATAGAAGACGCGGTGAAAATCAGTTTCACCGTTCTACCTGCAGTCGCTGAGGCAGCAGGATTTTTTGTAATTACAGCAACAGTAACACAAACAAGAATTACTCCACTGCCTATGAGGACATTTTTGACTACCTTGTCATATGTGTCGTCTTGAACTTCAACTAGTTCTTGAACTGCTGTCTGTCCATCGTCACCCAGAGTATACACATAATGCGCACCTTGGAATTGTTCGTTTAACTCCGCCAGTGTATAACCAAAGAAAATATTGCTTTGCGAATTGTAAGCGACTTCTTCAAGGTACTCACGAGAAATATACTTCGTTTCTACGCCTTCAACGTAATACTCGTCTGAGTCTAATGTTTCAACTAATTCCGCATACACGGCATTCTCGACATAATCAAGCAGCTCATCGTCACTTAACTCGTCGAACTGAACTTCCTGCTCATTTGCTTCCGGAAGGATTATTTCTGTTGGAATCGGAGCCGATTCAGACGCTGAAGCTGGGACAGCTGAAGGTTCTGCCGACTTTGTCTGGACAGTGCCACATCCAGAAAGGAGCATAGCGATACACAGGGAAACCGCTATCCATTTTTTCACTGCTCATCGCCTCCTTTTTCATGGGTATTGACAGATGGCTTAATTTGTTTCCGCCTCTTCATGTGTGATGCGGCGCTTATAATAACGACAAGAACAGCTGCACAGACGCCGATGAAGATATACGTTTTTGATGCTCCAATTGCGGAAGGTTTAATGGTCTCTGTCCGTTCTTCATCGGAAGCCTGTGTGAGTGGCTGAACTACCTGGTCGTCTGGAACTTCTGTAGCTGCCGCATCAGGCTCAACTTGCTCATTATCTTGCGGCGATTCCTCTGGTGACGTAGGCATCGTAATTGTTCCATCGTCATTTATAGTAGCCCCTTGTGACAGCAAATCACTGATTTCAGTGATGGGCAAACCTGTAGCCATATACGCCCGAAGGATTTTATTGGTGCCTACATAGATTTTCTTTATTGTCTGTTGGTTAGTATATTGATTCGTGACAGTTATAGTATATATTCCATCCCTGTTATACTCTTCGCCGTCTTTTGCTGGGCCATTTGACCTAGTATCTTCAACTAAACCATCTGCAGAATCAGCAAGCATTTCACGCTTTACGATCACCTTCAAGTACCGTGACTTCGCTAAGTCTAGCCGGAAACCGTTGTCTGTCATAGAGCTATTCGTTAGTTCATCACCTGTATTCAGATCAAACGGAAAGGCCATACAGTTCCCGTTACGAATCGAGAATTTGAAGAAAATGCGATAATGAGCGACGGTACCAATCAGTTTGTCTTCTGTGATCTCGTAATCGAGCGCTACTTCATAGTCTCCTTCCTCGAACAAGCTCACCTTTGTATCAGCATTTAAGGACGTATTAGCCTCAAGATAATTGGTATATATTTGGGGCTCAGACGGATTGTGCTGATAATCCGTATACCGAATAATCAACGCGCCACGTCCAAAATTAGTTGGCGTGGTTTGAAAGTATAGAACCACCAGCTGCCGTTGTTCTTCGATGGTAGGCAAATCGAATTCATACGCAGCCAAATCCTTGAAGAGGATATAGGGATTCGTTGATCCCTTACTGTTATTGATGGCATACTCCGAAAAGCGATCTGTTAGCATGATATAAGGGAGTAGCTCTTGGAGCAATCGGTTGCTATCCTTTGTTTCCAGCACAAAGGTTGTATTCGAAGTAATCCCCTCAAAATCAGCAACGGCTACTTTTCTCAGATATGTCCTCCGCGAGCCATATAGCACATGGCCCGGCCGAAAAAGCCGGATGAAAGCAGGCCCAACATCACTCTCAGAAAACCGTCCTCGCCGCGTAATATGGATATTGCTGGAATCCATATGCTCTCCGGCAATAAAATACTCATGGTCATCCGTGGTTCGATCGACATTGATTTTAATTTCCTGCACCACATCGCCGAATTTAACGCGATTCATCAGGCCACCTCCTTCTTGAAAGGAATGGGCCCGACAAATTGCGATTTTGCAAGCTCGTCGGTCTTTTTTACGAGGTCCTGGTATGCTTTTTTTGTTCTGGTCATGGCCCAGAGCAGATCCACCAGTTCTCTCTGGTGCTCCATTTCCGGCAGTTCAAATTCATAGTTTTTCAGATGCTCCCACTTGACGCGCGGGGAGAGAGAACCAGCAGATTTCTCGACGGCATAGTCAAACAGGCTGTCATTTTGAATCACGAAGGGGAGCAGCTCCGGCATGATCCTTTCCGGGATTGCCTCGATCGCCGTGATATCCCCCGAGCAGATCCCGTTAAAGGGAGCAAGCGCGGCCTTCTTCAGATAGGCTCTGCGGCGGCCGAAAAGCATCTGACCCTTCTTAAAGCCTTTGGTGAAGGTGTTATCTGTATCTTCACTCCACTGGGTCAATTCGACCTGACCGGGAATCAGATGTTCGAGACCGACAACGGGAAGATCGACCGCGTCCTTTACAGTCGCTTTATATTCTCTTGCCACTTCGCCGAGTTTCACTTTAGCCATTCTCATCACCTGCCTGTCCCAGAAGATCTGTCAGCGCCTGCAGGGACACCTGCACATTGACGCTTTGGGAAATCCAGTCATCGATACATTCATCCAGGGACTTGATCGGCTCCGGAGTTCCGCTTGTCCCACGGACATAGAGAGGAATGCTGAGGGAGAAATTCTGCTTTTCCACGTCTTCCAGGGTGACGACCTTTACGTAGCCTTCTTCATCCTGGAAGTTCCGATAAGCCGAGGCAATATGCTCGATATGTTCGTCTTCCAGATAGCTCTGGGCATTCTTGCGGGTAACTTCCTTGACGGCGTTGATCAGCAAGATCTTACCGCGGCGCTCCAGGGGCTTGTTGGTTCGGCAGATCACGATGCAGGCCTCCATCGGCGCGTTGAAGAACAGATTTGGGCCAAGGCCGACGACACATTCCACCAGATCACTGCGCACCAGTTTTTCACGCATATCCTTCTCTTCGTTGCGGAACAGGACGCCATGCGGGAAAAGGATCGCACAGCGGCCGGTATCCGGCTTCAGGCTCTTCAGAATATGCTGAAAGAACGCATAGTCCGCGCGCCCCTGGGGCGGGGTGCCAAGGAAGTTCCGGCCATACTTATCGTTTTCAAAGGCACCGCGATCCCATTGTTTGATGGAGTAGGGCGGATTGGCCAGCACCAGATCGAATTGCTTAAGCTGGCCGCGCTCTATAAAAGCAGGGTTTTTCAGCGTATCATCATTGACCACATGAAAGTCCTCGATGCCATGAAGGAACAGATTCATGCGGCCGATGGCGCTGGTCAGCTGGTTGATCTCCTGCCCGTAGGCCTGCAGGTTGCGCCACTCTTTGCCCTGATCTTTGAGGTAGGCAATACAGGAGATCAGCATGCCGGCGCTGCCGCAGGTGGGGTCGTAAACGGATTCTCCGCTCTGGGGCTGCAGCATCTCCGTCATCAGGTGGACAACGGTGCGGTTGGTATAGAATTCCTGCGCCGTATGACCGCTGTCATCGGCAAACTTCTTGATCAGATATTCGTAACCCTGGCCGAGCTCGTCTTCAGGGCAGTTTTCCAGGGAGAGATTGCGAGAAGAAAAATGCTCTAGTAGATCACGGAGAAGGCGATCCGGCAGGCGGTTTTTGTTCGTCCAGGCTCCGTCACCGAAGATGCCGACCATCCTTTCGCCGTTGGCCTTTTCTATGGCGCGGAAAGCGGAAATGATAGCGGTGCCGACGTCCTCAGTCACCTGGCGGACATCATTCCAGTGGTGCCCCTTGGGGACGATGAACTTGTGCAGCTCGTGCTCCGGGTAAAGATCGATGTCTTCACCATAATCCTCAATGGCCTGCGCAGTCTCCTCGTCATACACGTCGCAGATCCGTTTGAAGAACATCAGCGGAAATATGTACTGCTTGTATGCACCGGCGTCGATGTTGGTACGGAGGAGGACAGCCGACTGCCAGAGGTAGGATTTCAGTTCATCCAAGGTAATGCGATTAGCCATCGATGTATCCTCCCTCCTTCAGCAGTTTCATGAGTGCAGCTTCGCTCTCCTGCGCTTCTTTCAGCGCTTCCATGAATTCGCGGCGCACCTTGGCCGGGTCGATCGGCGGTGCAGGGGATTTTTCAATATAGGTATTGACCGAGAGCGTGTAGCCCTTTTCCCGGATCGTATCGAGATCGACAACAGCGCAGCGGTCAATGACGTTTTTGTAGTCCGTCCACAGAGAATAAACCTTGTCGGTGTCCGCTTCGGTCATGATGTTTTTGGCGCGCTGAGCAGTATAGATGCCGGAAGCATCGATCATGCAGATCTTATGCCGGTGGGCCAGCGGCTTGTTGTTATTCAGAAACAGGATGCAGGCAGAGACACCGGCGCCGTAGAACAGGTTGCCCACTAGCGTGATCACGCACTCGATGCAGTCAGTCTCGATCATCTTCTGACGAATCACGCCTTCGCGCCCGCCATGGAACAGGACGCCTTGCGGCATCACAACTGCGCAGCGGCCTTTGCCGGGACGCATGGATTTATACATATGCTGGAGCCAGGCAAAGTCCGCGTTGGAATCTGTCGGACTGCCCCAGAGGTTGCGGCCCCATTGATCGTTCTCAAAGATCTCCGCACCCCAGTGGTCAAGGCCGAAAGGCGGATTGGCCAGGACGCAGTCAAACTGCTGCAGCTGGCCGTTGTGGATGAACATGGGCTTACGGAGTGTATCCTCACGGACGATCTTGAATTCCTTCGCGCCGTGCAGAAACAGGTTCATGCGCGCAATGGCAGAGGTAGACAGGTTTTTTTCCTGGCCGTAGATCTTTCCGTAGGAGGCTTTCTCATCCTCCATGTTGCGGATAGCCTCGATCAACATGCCGCCGGTCCCGCAGGCGGGGTCATACACCGATTCGCCGGATTTGGGCTGCAGCAGACGCACCATCAGCTTGACCACAGAACGCGGTGTGTAGAATTCACCGGCGTTCTTTTTGCTCATGTCGGCAAACTTTTTGATCAGATATTCATAGGCGTCGCCCATCACGTCGGCGGAATAATTCCGATTGCCGACAGGAAGCGCGGACATGTGCTCGATCAGATCCTTCAGTCGCTCGTCATCCAGCTTGGTTTTATCGGTCCAGTTTGCATCGTCAAAAGAAGAGAACAAACCGGCCAGCGTATCCGGGTTCGCATGCTCAATGCCCATCATGGCGTCCACAATGGCCTTGCCGACATCCTCACTGGTCTCGCGGACGTCTTTCCAGTGGCACCCCTCCGGAATAACAAACGCATGCAGTTCTTCCTCGGGGTAGAAATCAATGTCCTCACCGTATTTCTGCTCGTTGTCGGCAGTCTCCTCGTCGTACACATCCGACAGGCGCTTGAAAAACAGGATCGGAATCACGTAGGACTTATAGTCGTCCTGGTCGATCGGCCCGCGAAGAATATTGCAGGCTTCAAACAGATGGTTGTACAGCTGATTGGCCGTAGTCTCCCGGGAGACAATGTCGATGCTGTGCTGCGCCTGATCGGCTGCGTCCATAGCCTCAAACATAGACTGCTGCCGATCCACTGTTTCCGCTTTCTTTTCCGGCATAAAACTCACAGGGCGGGACACATCCTTACTCACGTTTTTTTCGACGATCATTCCGAATTCGGCCTCAAAAGCGTTCAGAATGTCGAGCTGGGTCTTGTCCAGGAATGTTAGAGCGTGCTTACGCAGATCATCGGGGATTCCGTAATAGGCTTCCGCCATGCTGCCGGTGATAGCCGCAATTGTGTCGCTGTCACCTCCAATGGAGATCGCATTGCGAATCGCATCTTCAAAATCGGTGGACTCAAAGAAGGCCTCGAACGCCTGCGGCACGCTGCCATGGCACGTCACATCGAAGGAATACGTAGGACGAATGCTGTCCAGCGTAAAGTTGATTTTATAGTATTTGCTCTCGATGAAGTCCCGGATCTCCAGCATGCTCTTTCTGCTTCGGGCCATGTAAATGGCAGCAGAAACAGCCTCAGCTGCCTTCATGCCCTCTGGATGATTGTGGGTGACCTTGGTGACAACTCGCGCAAGCGAAATTGCCTCCCCAAGCGAGGAAGCTGCGAATCCCGCAGGGCTCACACGCATGGCAGCCCCATTACCAAAGCTGTTGTAGGGGTGAGGATCATCTGCGTAGATCCATCTATGGAACTTCCCGCCGTACCCGGCGTGGGGGTATTTCCGGCCGAGTTCCTGCATGCAGGAAACGGCCTGCTTGTCAAGGCACGTATAGTCACCGTTGCAGTTCAGAATCGCCTTGGCGACCGCAAGAGACATGATACTGTCATCCGTCGGCCTGCAGCGCCCAATGGCGGTCAGCAATTCAAAGTCTTTTGTTTTGATGTTGTTCCACTCAAACCGAGAACCGGCAATATCGCCGATAATGGCACCTAACATTGGATGCTATCTCCCTCTATCATTTTTTGATCGATACTATCTTCATTTTTTTCTCAAATTGGTGCACCCACCCGCGAAACACAGGACTATCCTGGACTGTCACCGTGACTGAACACTTCTTTTTCCCGATTCTTGTGATTCTTACATCTTCCCCGAATCGGTCATATGCAGCGCCGATCAAAACATCATCGAAATCGATTGTGATCTCTTGCGGAACCCCATTATACATTTTGAAGACTTGAGAAGTATACTCATGGATGTCTGCGCCTTCAACGATCGCCTGAGCGCAGACCGGCTCATCTTCAACCTGTACTCTTTCCATTCGATCAACTCGATAAGTAGTAATTGCATCATGTTTTGAGTTGAAGCTCATTAAATAATAAAAATCTTCATTATAAACAAGGGCCATCGGGTCTACAATGTAACGCTCACCATCGCGTCTGTATACTTTTTCTTTGTGCTCATTCAAATCGAAATACAGGAACGATGCTTTTTTTGTTCTCTGATCGCATCTTCAAGTGCTTGTACATTATAGAAGATCATCTCATTCGTGTGTTTGCGTGTATCAAAGCAAACAATATTTCCTTTTAGGATCTCCGCCTGGTGGCTTCCACCGAGTGCAGCAAGCTTCTCTATCAATGCGTTACTCTTTCCCGGTGTAATAAATTTTGCAGCCTGAACTGCGTCCATAAGGATTTTGATCTCAGGAACACTGAAACTACGATCATCGATATAATAGGCTTTTTCATGGCCAACCATTTTTGACATGATCTCATAGCCGTAGACATTCAAGACCTTCATATCCATGCCGACAGTACGCCTTTCACAGGAGATCCCCTGTTCTGCAAGGCGTTTACAGATTTGACTTGTAGAAATAGGGTGCTCCTCATCTGTATCCTGACGCAGTATTTTCATCAGATATAGCAGCTTAATTTTCTGCTTGTTGTCCTTAGGCATGGGGCACCTCCTGGGTAAATGTACACAGAGCTAATATACCACGAAAGGCAATGATTGTAAACATTGCCTACCCCAAACTGTCGATATTTGTGCGTGTTTTAGAGCCGCAGCGTCTTGACCTTTTATAGGTGAATCACCCAACACTATCGCATGTGAAGATAGTATGTCCTAAGCGAATCAAAATCGATGTTCTAAAGAGTGTTCTTGTCGGAGTCTGGTTACGCTATTCAGAAAAATGGGACCTTCAATCTTTTGAAATAGCAAAAGCATATGCTTATAATTGCCTACAGCTGTCAGCAGAAAATAAGCTGATGGATTATAACACCGTCCTTAATACTGTTGTGCATAAGCGAAACTATGCCATTCACCAAGAATCCAAGCTCGTGGAATCTCAAAAAGACAACACAACAGTGTTCCAAACATCGATCTCGATCTCAAATGATAGCTTCCGCCTAATATCGTCTGGGTTTGGCAGCACAAAAAAGAATTCGCGTGCTTCCGCAGCCAAGCAAATCTTGCTTCCACTGTTAAATCAGCATAAAACCGATGAAGAAATTGTATCCTTAACTCTCCCCTATATTGACCCGGAAACTGCTTGTGAATTTGATACCGCATCGGCTATCAACGGCCAATTTCTTCAAGCTGATATTCAATTGCCGGCTGCCCCCATTCCCTCACAAAAAACAACGAAAGCCGCAAACCAAAAAACTAAGGTCGTTTTGGCGCGAGATATAACCTTCGACTCGCCAGATGAAGTCTTATACATCTGGAAAGGAAATAATCCTTGTAAATCTGGGAATCACAGGATAAAGCGCGTTGAAGGGTATGTTCAAGACCTCAATGGAAATGACATTTTAATTGATGTCTATTATTGCAATGATTGTAATGCCTATTTTATTGATTTTAATAAGTTTCAGTATTATAGAGCTCTCCATGGTTTCTTAATTGGTAATTTCAAGATTCAGTCCTCAGGAACCTATGGATTTGAAAAACTTGCAGATGCTTCTGTCCTAAAGATATGCGGCTACACTGTCAATCAGGGTGATGCCTTGTCCTCACTTGAGCGCCAATCGATTCTAAAAGGATTAATCGATCGAGAGATCCTGACAAAGCAGCGGGTTATGAGCTACCTAAAATTCTTTATCAACAATAGCCAGAATCGAAAAAACATGAATTATGCCGTTTCAAAGTGGGTTGAGGATCTCAAATGGCTGCAGTCATATGTTCCTCAAAACTAGCATTTCAAGCTTAGACATCAACTTTTTAAGGATTTACGTACGTCAATAATAGTGCCACCAAGCTGTCAGAATCAGCTTGGTGGCACTATTTTATCCAATCAACAGGTTACTCCTCTTCGCCCGCATCGAGTAATGAGTAGGCCCAATCTCTATCCACATAGAATTCATCGTCTTGGGTTAAATCCTCTTGTCCAAAGAACTCTTCTTTGACCCTATCGTACAACTCCATGTTGGCAGGGATGTATCCAGATCCGCCATCGTAGACGATTTCAAAACGAGGGTTTTCGTCAGAAATGTAATAAACGCCTTGGACATCTTTATCAGCTAACTGATCCTGCACCTGTGCCATTACTATTGCCTTGAGGATCTCAATAACACGGTCATCCAAGTCAGCATTGAAAATTGCAACCTTCTCCCTTAAATCAGCCTGATCAGTTACGATTCTCAAGTGCCCATTATACATTTTTTTCATGGACACAAGAGCTTTCTCGGTTTCCTCTATGCCATCAGGATACATGTACCAAATCATCACGTCGTGATCCATGTCATTAACGAGAATTGGATAGTTGACATGGGTCCTTAGGCCACAATTCTTGCATTCCACTTCAAAGAGTTTTCCACTGATAATATCTTTCATAGCAAAAGACATTTCATTGTTGATCGACTGCCACATGGTAAACTCGATATCTTTGCCACATTTTGGGCAGGAAACAGTTTGTTTTACCGGAATTGACATTTGTAATTACTCCTGTTCTCTTTATAGAATCATTCTATCATAGATCTTTATTCGTGAGAAGATAGGCCGCTCAAACTGTCAACTTTTATCGACACTTAAGTGAGCGCCAGTGCGATTGAGCATTACCTGCCAGAATGTAGCTTGCTCCGCCGGTGATAAAGAAAGATAGCATCCGTCGAAAAAGCATTTCTGTATTTCCGCTTCACTCTTTGCTCCAAGATTTCTTACCGATCGAAGGCCTGTCTCCCGTGACAGCAGTTCCCAAAGGCGACCAAATGTTCCGGCATTAGCCCGCATCAGGCCATTTGACGATCTAACCGATAAAGCAAGCTCATCGATTGGCTTATCCTTCATTCGCTGCTTAAACGGGATCTCAACTGCAACCCCTGGAAAAGCCGATAGAAAAGTGACATATGCTCCGTGTCTAGAGGCCAGGTCACGAAGATGTATCGCGGCATCAGTAACATTGGGTGGCAAAACATCTTCCTTTTGCTGCTCCGCCGCCTGCACCTTTGGTCTCCCAGGAACCCACGTGATCCACAGCTTCCCCGCAAGATAATCCTCATACGCCCCTCGGTCCAATCTGAACCAGCCCCAGTGCGTCCTTACTTTATATGATTCATCAAATAACAAAAATGCACCTCATTTCTCTGTACTCCCAGAAAAATAGGCGCAAAAATACCAGTCGCGGTACTGGTATAAACCTATCGTACAAGCTTTGGCACCTTTCTCTCTGGGAGGTTGCCGTGCGGTCATAGGGCTTGTCCCTCGCGCATCTCTTATAGGTATTTTGTTTGGTTGTATTGCGGATAAGATTCGTGCACTAATCTTGGCGATAATATAGCATATGGACCGGATCTTGTCAAATCACCCGGCATTTTCAGGTTCGAAGCCTTCTGCCTCTTACTTTAAGCGAGACTTCT
>ULPT01028825.1_pt1 | contig 10791 bp, 7 predicted proteins | sample 1953751 | NCBI WGS metagenome assembly ULPT01 (sample SAMEA4835636, study PRJEB28245) | human gut metagenome | biome: gut microbiome; material: fecal sample | place: Denmark | collected 2008
ATATACGAAAACCGCTCCCTCGGCTATACCCGAACGGAGCGGCTTGTGTCGTTATTCAGATGACAAAATCAGTCTTTGTTTTCCTCGGCGGCGAGCATTACCGCGATTTCGGCTTGGCGCTCGGCGACGTAGCGGTTGTAGGCGACGCGCGTGTAGATAGTAACCCAGATGTAGTAGACGAAAATTCCCGTCAGCAACACTACCACGGCGTACACTCCGCGAGCGTAGGCTGCGGCAACCGTGCATATAAGGAATATGTATGTGAGCGCGCTCGCCGCGGCGGCGTTTACGCGGTTCCAGACAGCCGGGTATTCCATGGTGCGCTTGTTCTTGATGCCGAAAACGGGGTTGGGCGGAAGGTCGGGCAGGAAGTTCGACAGCATGCAGAACGCTATGCTCACCAGCACGCAGACGAACGAAATGTAGTCGAAGTCGGCGAACACAAGCGAAACGTCGTACTTGCTCGCCGTGGAAACAACAAGCCAGCACATGTTGATGAGGTAGACGACGTTCATTACGAGCGCCGCGATGAGAACGACCATGAAGTTGCGAGCGATGTAGCCGCGGTTGCGCAAAATCCTCGCAACCGTGACGATTGCAAACGGAATAATGCAGAACAGACCTATGAAATTGAGCTGCCACACGTCGAATTCGAGCTGGACGGCGCCCGTCAACGGGTCGTTCACCTGAAACGGTCCCTTGACGAAGCTTTGCGCAATCGCTATCAGGCTTATCGGCAGGACGTTGACGAGCAGCGTGATTGACGACAGCCATCTTTCTTTCTTATTCATTTCTCCTCCGTGTGCCCGAGCGAGCGAACGCCGCCCCGGTCGCCTCTACGCGACAATGACTCGACGCGCATCGGCACGACTATGATATATAACGTAATCGACGATTTCTATTATATCATAATAGTCGGGTGTTGTCAACGGCTTGCGGACGAACGCCGACAAAATCCTCACCACGTCCTAGAAAAGCGCGGCCACGACGTCGGTCACTAGTCCTGCGGCGGTGCATACGACGTACATAAAGCCGACAATCGCGAGGTTTTCTTTAAGGCTCTTATTCTCCTTGAACAGCACCGCATAGCCTATTCCGGCGCCTGCGCTCAGTCCTGCCACCGCCGAGCCTAACGTCAGTCCGCCCATCGCGTACAGCTCGGTAATCACTACCGAAGCCGCGCAGTTGGGGATCAGCCCGATAAGCGTGGCGACGAACGGCTGGATTATCGCCGTCTTGCCCAAAAAATCGGCCAGTCTGTCCTCGCCCACGAAATACACGACGTAGCCCAAAATCACGTTTACCGCGAGAATAAACCCAAGCACCGTCAGCGAGTGCAACAGCGGATGCAGCACCGCTTCCTTTACGCTCGGCTTGCCCGTCACGCTGTGTCCGTGACAACCGTGCACCGAGCCGCGCTCCTCGTGCCCTTCATGCTCCTCGTGTTCATCGCGCTCTTCGGTATGCGCCGTTTCGCAAGTTTCCTCGCAAACCGCAGTCATCTCGGGCGCACGACCGTCTGCCGAGGTTTCGGACGATTTAATATCCTCGCTCTGCGCTTTTTCGGTTGCGTCGGAGCCGTCGGAATGCTCGGAAGAAAGAGCTTTTTTGCCGAACTTGAAGCCGCGCGGAAAAAGAAAATGCACCGCGTAACCCACGACGAGCGCGAGGGCGAACTTGACGGCGAGCAGCGGCAAAAGTTTGTAGGCGTTACGGTAGTCGGCGAGCAGCACGGGCACAGCCTCGTCGCTGGTGGCGATGAACACCGCGAGCAACGTCCCGAGCGAAATTTTACCGGCGGAATACAGGTTCGCCGACACCACGGAAAAGCCGCACTGCGGCACTATGCCCACTACCGCTCCCACTGCCGGCGCGGCGTCGGAAAACAAAGCGCGGTTTTTCGCCACTTTGCCGGCGCACCTCGTTTCGATAAGTTCTATTAAAAAGTATGTCAGGACGATTATCGGCGCAAGCTTGAGCGTGTCGATAAGTGCGTCGAGCAAGACATCCCACATTTTGTGTCGACCTCCACCGAAGCCGCCGCGGTCCTATCGGCGCGGCGCTTTCCAAACGCATATTCTTAATTATATAACCATTCGCAAAATTTTTCAAGTCCTCGCAGCGATTTTTCCCGAAACCGTGCAAGCGCAAACGCCGCTATGCCGAAAACGCGCGTTCGCTTTTCTCCCTTACTTATCCGACTAACAAAAGGCTCGAAGTTCAACAACTTCGAGCCTTTTTCCGCTTGCAGGTGTTCCCATTAAAATATTTTTTATTTTCTTATAATCCCTAATGGGGACACCCTTTCGGGTTCCTTTCTTCTTTTGGAGCTGATACCGGGAGAGCAGTCGCTTCGCTCCCTTGGTGGCTGCGCCACCGCGAACTGTGCCTTTCAGGCACGTTCTATCCCTTGCCCAACTACGAAAAGAAGAAAGGCACCCTTCCGGGTACCTTTCTTCTTTTGGAGCTGATACCGGGATTCGAACCCGGGACCTCGTCCTTACCAAGGACGTGCTCTACCTGCTGAGCCATATCAGCATAAACATGCTTTATCCATATTTAGTTTTGTCGGTCCCTCGGGGACCTCGTCCCGCCTGCCGCGATTATAAATCGCGTCCGCTTTGGCTACAAAAGCAACACTGTTGCTTTTGCTTAACGCGTCGCGCCAAGGACGTGCCTTTGCCTCCGAGCCATATCAGCATAAACATGCCACAGATATTAAATTATGTTTGCTTAACGCGTCGCGCCAAGGACGTGCCTTTGCCTCTGAGCCGTATCGCATAGATGCACTCTCTCCGTACATGACGGAAATCGTCTGACACAATCGGTATTATACCGCAAAACTAATTATTTGGCAAACGTTTTCGCTATATTTTTTATAAATTTTAGTTTTTGCAGGCGCGCTCGACCCATTAAACCGTAAATTAAACTCATTTCGCTTTATTACAATAAATTTTTTTCGCGAAACCGGGCTAAAATCGTTGACAACGGGAGGGTTTTCCTATATAATGCCTACAAAAGGAGATAGCGATGCGACAGTTTGGCGGCAACATGATTATGTGCGGTATGATGCGTATGCAGGGCATGCGCGGATTTTCATATTAGCACCGGTCGGACAGCCGAAGTCAATCGATAGATAAAAATCGGGCGATAAGTCTTTCCGGGGCTTATCGCTTTTATTTTACCATAGTTCAAAGGAGCAAGGCGTGATAGAAATCAGGAACGTAAGCAAAATTTACGAAACGCGGCAAGGGGCGTTTACGGCGCTCAATAACGTCAGCCTCGCAATCGCGGACGGCGACGTATTCGGCATCATCGGCTTGTCGGGCGCGGGCAAGTCCACGCTGGTGCGCTGCATTAACCTACTCGAAAAACCGAGCTCGGGCAGCATAATCATCGACGGCGAGGATTTGACGACCGCCGACAAGGCTAAGCTTAGGACGATGCGGCGCAAGGTTTCGATGATATTCCAGCAATTCAACCTGCTGCAACAGCGAACGGTATTGAAAAACGTGGAGCTTGCCGGGGAAATCGACAAGAATCCGCGCCGCCGCGAAAAGGCAATCGAGCTGCTGACCACGGTGGGGCTCAAAGACAAGCTCGGCTCCTACCCGTCGGAGCTTTCGGGCGGACAGCAGCAGCGCGTGGCAATCGCGAGGGCGCTGATGACCGACCCAGAAGTGCTGCTGTGCGACGAAGCGACGAGCGCGCTCGACCCCGAAACGACAAAATCGATACTCGCGCTTCTCAAGGATTTGAACAGAAAGCTCGGGCTGACAATCGTGATAATCTCGCACCAGATGTCTGTAATCGAAGCGATTTGCAACAAAGTGGCGATAATCGACAACGCGGAAATCGTCGAGGAAGGCGAGCTTCAAAACGTTTTCCTCTCGCCCAAAATGCCGATAACCAAGCGGTTGGTGTACTCAGGGCGCGTGAACGCGGCGGTGCGCGGCGAAAAGCTGGTGAAGCTGCTGTTCGACGGCACGACCGACCAACCGGTGATAACGCACATCATTCAGGAATGCAACATACTTTTGTCGGTGTTCTACGCCGAAACGAAAGTGATAAACGACGTGACCTACGGTCAGATAATTTTCAGGCTCCCCTACTACGACGAGGATATAGAAAAGCTGCGCGCTTACCTCGACGAAAAGGGCGTGGCTTACGAGGAGGTAGACAGCGATGACTTTTGCTGAAATAGCCGTGATGACGGGCGAAACGCTGCTGATAACGATAATTTCCACCGCGTTTGCCTACGCGCTGGGGCTACCGTGCGGCGTTCTGCTGTCGGTGACGAGCAAGAACGGAATCAAGCCGTGCAAATGGCTGAACGCGGCTGTGGGATTTATCGTCAACGTGTTGCGCTCGATACCCTGTCTTATTATAATAGTGCTGTGTATTCCCTGGACGAGGGCATGGCTGGGACGCGGCACGGGCGAATGGTACACCATTCTCATTCCGCTCACCGTGTGCGCGTTCGGGTTCGTGTCGCGCATGGTCGAGCAATCGCTCGCGGAAGTTCCTTCGGGCGAAATCGAAGCCGTGCGCTCGCTGGGCGCAACCGACTTTCAGCTGATAACCAAGGTGCTTCTCCCCGAAGCGCGCGTTTCGCTGATAACCGGCGCGGCGGTAGTCGCCGTCAGCATAATAGGCTACACGGCGTTTGCGTATAATATCGGAGCAGGCGGACTTATCTCGGGGATTTACACCTACTACACCCGGCATACGGGCGACTACATGTCGTCGGTGTGGATGTGGCTGTTGATACTTTTAGTGGTGCTCATCGTCCAACTCATTCAAGAGGCAGGACTCAGAATAGCAAAAAAATTAGACAAAAGGAGATTGTTAAAATGAAAAAAACACTCGGAAAACTGTTGCTCGTCGCGCTGTGCGCCCTGACCGCTCTCGGGGTCTGCCTCACCGCGACCGCCTGTAAAAACGACAACAAGACGATTACCGTCTGCGCGTCCTCCACTCCTCACGCCGAAGTCCTCAACGGCGTCGTGAAGAGCGAGCTCGAGAAAAAGGGCTACAAGCTCGAAGTCAAGGTGCTCGACTGGACGGAGCAGAACGACGCGGTGGCTAACGGCGACTATGACGCCAACTACTTTCAGCACGTCCCGTACCTGAGTCTGTACGGCGGCAAGACCAAACTTTTCGCCTCCTGCAAAGTGCACTACGAGCCGCTGGGCGTTTACTACGGCAAGGCGGCGGCAGGCAGCGCGCTCGCGGACGGCAAGACGTTCGAGGTGTGCGACGACGAGTCGAACGCGGTACGCGCGTTTAATCTCCTCGAGAAAAAGGGCGTGATTTCGCGCGAAACCGAGGGCGACAACTACCCCGTAAGCGCGGACGGCGAAAAATTGGCAATCGGCGAAACCGACAAAAAGTGGACGAGCAAGGACAAGAAAGTCACGGTCACGCTGGTAGCCGAAAACCTGCTCGTGTCGTCGATGGGCGACTATGACTTTGCGCTGCTCCCCTGCAATACCGCCTACACGGGCAACGTGGGCGCGGACAAACGCGCGGCGGTCGAGGACGACGCGGCGGAAGTCGCCGGCAAGGCGAACGTGATTGCCGCGCGCGCGGACGATTATAAAAACAACGCCGCGTACAAGGCGAAAATCGACGCGCTGACCGACGTCATGCTCTCCAAAGCCGTTGCCGACTACTTCGCCGAAAAGTACAACGGCATCATCACCTGCTCCGACGCAACGCAAATCGACTTGCGCGCCGAGCTCAAGTAATCGCCGCAAGCTTTAATATAAGACAAAACAAAAACGCGCTCCGATGGCTTTTCGCCTTACGGGGCGCGTTACTTTTCTCCGCTTAATATTAAATGGAAAATGCCTTATGTTCCCCCCCTGCCCGCTACTTCCCAAGCGGCTTTAATCTCGGCAAATTCTTTCCGCGCGGATATTTCGGCGGAGTCGGGGCGATTTTGTCGATTATAATCAGCTTTCGCGTAAGCCCGGCAGCAACAAAAGCTTCGCGGATTTCGCGGATTCTGCCGCCGAGAAGCGTTATCGCACTCGCCGCGGCTTCCGCCTCCGATTCGGCTTTTTCCGACTTGTAGGCGATAAACGCGCCGCCGATTTTCACGAACGGCAAGGCGTACTCGGCGAGCGTACTAAGCTCCGCGACGGCGCGCGAAACCACCGCGTCGTACTCGCCCTTGTGCGGAAAGTCCTCTATCCTCGCGTGCACGGCGGTAACTCCGCTAAGCTTAAGCTCGGCGACGACGTCACTTACGAACGCTACCTTTTTGTTTACGCTGTCGAGCAGCGTGACGGTCAGATCGGGGCGAACGATTTTAAGCGGCAATCCCGGGAAGCCGGCTCCGCTGCCTATGTCGAGCACGCTCGCGCCGCCCGGCAAAAGTTCGGCTGCCGAGCACGAGTCGAGGAAATGCTTTACCTTGACCTCCTCCGGTTCGGTGATTGCCGTAAGATTGATTTTTTCGTTGCGCTCGCGCAGCATTTCGGCGTAGCGGTTAAACGCCGCCGCGCGCTCGGGGTTGTCGGTAATTTCGTCGTAGGTCTGCATCGGTCTTTGCTCCTTTACGGCGATTATAACATCATTCGGCAGGAAAAGTCAATTACAGTCGAGCGTAAAGCGCGGCAAATCGCTTGATAAATGCGCCGAATCGCTATATAATAGTAAAAACCCCCAAAAGGAGGACAACACAGTTGCTGGAAATACGGCACGTTACCAAAACCTACACGCCCAAGCACGGCGTACCCGTCAAGGCTCTCAACGACGTGAGCCTGAAATTCGAGGACAAGGGCATGGTCTTTATCCTCGGTAAGTCTGGAAGCGGCAAGTCGACGCTCCTCAACGTCCTGGGCGGACTCGACCGCGCGGACAGCGGCGAGTTTATCATCAAGGGCAAGTCGAGCAATAACTTTTCGCAGTCGGACTTCGACAGCTACCGCAACACGTTTATCGGCTTTATCTTTCAGGAGTACAACATTCTGCCCGAGTTCACCGTGGGCGCGAACATCGCCCTCGCGATGCAGCTTCAGGGCAAAAAGGCAACGCCCGAGGCACTGAACGCGATACTCGACGAGGTTGACCTCACGGGCTACGGCAACCGCAAGCCCAACGAGCTTTCGGGCGGTCAGAATCAGCGCGTGGCAATCGCGAGAGCGCTCGTCAAAAATCCGGAAATGATTATGGCGGACGAGCCCACGGGCGCGCTCGACAGCAAGACGGGCAAGCAGGTTTTCGATACGCTCAAAAAGCTGTCGCGCGACAAGCTGGTGCTCATCGTTTCGCACGACCGCGACTTTGCCGAGCTCTACGCCGACCGCATCATCGAGCTTAAGGACGGCGTTGTCATCTCCGACGTGTCCAAGACGTCGACGAACCCCGCGGAATTTTCCGAGGGCGTGAGCGCGGTGGACGACAAGGTGCTGCACATAAAGAAAGGCTACCGCCTCACTCCGCGCGACCTCAATCTCATTAACGCTTATATCGCCAAAGCCGACGGCGACACGATTATCAGCACCGACGAAAAGGAAAACGTCGAGATTAAAAAGGTGCTGAAAATCAACGACAACGGCGGCAAGGACACTTTCACCGACACCAACCCCGATGACGTGAAGCTGAAAAACTACACGCCGCAGGACAGCAAGCTCGTCCGCTCGCACCTGCCCTTCCGCAACTCGCTGCGCATCGGCGCAAGCAGCCTCAAGGTCAAGCCCTTCCGCCTTATCTTCACGATATTGCTGTGCGTGGTGGCGTTCGCGATGTTCGGACTGACCGACACCATGGCGGCTTACGACAAGTACACGACTTACGAACACTCGATTGCCGACTCGAAAATCAACGCCGCGGCGTTTACCAAGTCGCGCTTCCGCTCTTACGACGACGATTACGACGCCGCCGTGGACGACGACGCTCCCGTCAAGGACGAAAAACGCGGCTATTTCAACGAAATGCACATGGGCAAAGACGACGCCGCGAAAATCGAGAACGAGCTGGGCATTCAGATGCTGCCCGTCTATTCCGGCGCCTTGTGGAACAGCCCGTCGTTCCGGAACTCTATCGCCGATAACAGCGCCCTCTCCTCCGAAAACGGAACGCTGTACAACGGCAATCTGGCAGGATTTTGCGAAATCACTCGCGCCCAATTCGACCAAACGGGGCTCCTGATTGGTGCCGGCGACGTTCCCAAAACAGCCGGCGAAATGATGATAACCAAAGTTATCTACGACCATTTCGCAATCGCGGGTCTGCGCACGGATGTCTCGGACCCGAAATTCAAGCCTGCTTCGCCGGCTGCAATCGTCGGCAAGACGATAAACGTTTCTCTCAGCACAAATGAAATGACGTTCAGAATCTGCGGCGTGGTAGACACCGAATTCGACACGACGAAGTACGCCGACTATCTCCCGGGCGCGCAGAAAAAGGACGCCAATATTACCGACATAATTACCACGCAGGAGCTGGAAACGCGCCTGCGGTACGGCTATCACACGCTGGGCTTCGTCGTGCCCGGCACCGTCGATATGATTGAAGCGAGCCGCAACAGCGTGAGCTACGCTCCCTCGAATTCCAAGGACGTCGGCTCAGCGAACTTTAATCTGTCGCTCGAGTCGAATTCCGGCTCGAATTCCGGAAAGTACTCGAACTTTAACTACGTCGCCAATCTCTCCGCGCTCGCAGGAAACGACAGCGAAGCGATAATCTGGACTAACGGCGCAAAGTCGACGCTCGCCGAGGGCGAAGTGATTGCGCCGCTGTACATTCCCGACATCGAAGCGCAGAGCGACTGCTCGCAGGCGCTTGCCGACAGGCTTATCGCGGCAGGCTATTACGAAAGCTACGAGTCAGATTCTATAACGTCGACGCGACTCAGCGACTTAATCTGGAACATAAGACCGCGAGCCGTTAAAAGGGGCACCGCCGACGATTATCCCGAAAAGGGCTACCCCGACGAGTTCGCGGAATACGCGGTTGGTAAAGGCTCGATGCCTTCGGGCTTGCCCGACAGCGAAATCGCTTCGTACTACCGCGATTGGCTGGAAAACACAGCCAAAGACGGCGGCTACGTCAGAAATGCCTACGGCAAACAACCCGGCTACCGCTATGAACGGCAGGCGCTGAAAGTTATCGTGGACTACTTCGGCGCGAACAACGACTCAATCGGCACAATCGGCACAAGCGGCACGATGTACGTTTCGGAAAACAACGGAGGCTCGTCGCGCAGAGTCAATTACACGGTTGTGGGTTACTACCTGCCGTCGCCCGCTTTCGTGGTCGACTACGAATCCTACTACGAATTAGGCACGATTGCAGGCGGTGGCAATATGCCTCTCATTGTCAGCGACGAGGTTTACGGCACGATTTCCAAGAGTAACGCCATCTACTCGTTCTGCGTCGGCAGAATGCCTTATGACGACGCCGCAGCGGTGCGAAAAATCGTCAAGTTTAACTACACCAACTTCGGCAGAATCCGCTATGAGCTGAACAACGAGGTCAGCAACATGCTGGAGCTTATGAACAACATGGTGGAAACGCTGTCGCAGGTATTCCTTTACGTAGGCATCGGCTTCGCCGTGTTTGCCGCGCTGATGCTGTTCAACTTCATTTCCGTGTCCATCTCCTACAAGAAACGCGAAATCGGAATCCTGCGCGCCGTGGGCGCAAGAGGCGCAGACGTGTTCGGCATCTTCTTCAACGAAAGCATGATCATCACGCTCATCAACTGGGTGCTCGCTTCCGTCGCTACCGTGCTGGGCGCTTCGGCGATTAACAACTCCCTGCGCGGCGGCACCGGCTTTACGCTCACGCTCCTCAACGTCGGTATTCGCCAATTCGCGCTTATTCTCGGCGTCGGCGTGCTCGTGGCGTTTATCTCCACCTTCCTGCCCGTGCTAAGAATTTCCCGTAAACGCCCGATTGACGCGATAAGAAACAGATAACGGCAGGATTCAGCCGTTGATATTCGCGCCATACGCGAGTTAAGTCCGATTACAACTATTATAGTATGGTATTCCACCAAAAAGAGGTCATTGCCCTGTTCGGACAATGACCTCTTCGTTCTGAATGACGTTTTTGACGGAGAGTTCACGTTCGGGTTATAAATAACAGCGAAGCGTTATCCTTATACTTACCTTCCCCCGAGGGAGAAGGCAAGTATAATCGGCGTTCCTCGCCGCACGGAATGATGTCACCTTAACCTTATCACGCTTTGCGGAAGCGGTACGTTACGGTACCGAAGTCGCCGAAGGGGAAATAGGCGACGAGCCCGGCGCGCATAAGGGTTGCGCCCTTTCTGACGATTTTTTGCGGCAAAACCTCGTAGTCGGCGTTCTCGTCCAGACCCTCGGGGTAAAGTATTACGCTCTCGCCGTTAGCCACGGACAGCGGCCGCATGGCGGTGAGCACGGCTTCCGACTTGTCTTTGGCGACAAGCATTTCGGCGAAAAGGTTTTCTTCCACGGGGTTATGCAGTCGATAGAGGTCGCCGCCCAGCACCAGCCCTTCCATCGCCTTATACTCGTCCACCTGCGACTTGATTTCGGCTTTTTCGGCGGCGGTAAGGTTATTCGGGTTCAGCTCGTAGCCTGTAGCGCCGAGGTGCGCAATCGCGGCGCGTGAAGCGAACGGCGTGTTTCTGCCCGTCTGGTGATTGGGGCACACCGACACATGGCACGACATCGCGGACAGCGGATAGCACAGCGAAGTGCCGTACTGAATGGCGGTGCGAGCGTAGCCGTCGCTGTTATCGCTCGTCCAGATTTGCGGAAACCACCGCAGAATCGCCGCATCGAAACGGCA
>ULPT01017477.1_pt1 | contig 10776 bp, 10 predicted proteins | sample 1953751 | NCBI WGS metagenome assembly ULPT01 (sample SAMEA4835636, study PRJEB28245) | human gut metagenome | biome: gut microbiome; material: fecal sample | place: Denmark | collected 2008
TCTATGGGGAACTCATAGGCAAATTCCTGAGAGGCGGATTCGGTAGCATTGACGCCGTTCACCCTCAGCTCGTTGCGCTGCTTTACGCCGAAGACAGACATGGCGCCGCACCGCAAATGTGGGACACCCTGAACAAGGGCGGAATAGTGCTTCTCGACAGATACGTCTACTCGAACATCGCATACCAATGCGCCAAAATCAATGACGAAACCCGGCGAGAAGAACTCCGGGAATGGATTTTCGATACTGAATTCGGCCAATTCGGACTTCCCCGGCCGGACCTGAACATCTTCCTCGACGTGCCGATAGGATTCGTCGAAAAGAAACTCGAAAATCCACGCGGCGGTGACGACCGGAACTACCTCGAAGGACGCAGCGACATACACGAAGCCGACATTGAGTTCCAGAAAAACGTCAGGAAAGTATACCTGAGACAATGCGAACTCGACCCGGGATTCATACGCATCGACTGCAGCGATGAAAATGGCAGGATGCTACCGCCGGATGCTATCTCGGCAGCCGTGCAAGAAGTTGTAGAACAGAAACTTAAATAAATATGAAATTGCACTATATCGGAAGCAGGTTCCGCAGACTCTGCGCCGTCATCCTCGGATTCGTATTCTTCGTGGCGGGCGTCCTGAAATTGATGGACCCGGTCGGGTCAATGCTGATTGTCAGGGAATACCTGAACTTCCTTCACCTCGGATTCCTGCGTTCAATGGCCGGCCCGATAGCCGAAATATTCGCATTGGCAGAAACCACACTCGGAATCTGTCTTGTCACTGGAGTCTTCAGGAAAGTGACCGCATGGGCCACCACGATACTCCTCGGCGGCTTCACCCTGCTTACCCTGTTGCTCTGGATATTGAACCCGAACATGGACTGCGGATGCTTCGGTGAAGCAGTGCATCTTACTCATTTCCAGTCATTTGCGAAAAATGTTGTACTATGTCTGCTGACACTGGCCGCATTCGTTCCGTACAATGACTTCGGGAAGCCAAAGAAAAGCAAATACCTCACATTCGCATTGACATTGGTCGCGGTCCTGATATTTGCGGTGTACTCGCTGATGTTTATCCCACTCCTGGAACTCACGCCGTTCAACCTCTCGTCAAGACTGGAAAGCGCGGCTGAAATCCCGGAAGCCGTTGAAGACGAATATGTTGCGACATTTGTATACGAAAAGAACGGCAAGACCGGAGTATTCACATTGAACAATATCCCGGACTCCACCTGGACCTTCGTGGAAGCGCACACGGTCCAGAAACAAGACCATATCGACGAAACCGAATATCCGCGCCTCTCCTTCCGTGACGCTGCGGGACAATACCGTGATACATTGGCTGCCGATGGATTGGTGATGGCGGTATCAGTTCCGGAACCGGAAAAGATGAAAGAAACTGCATGGAAAAACGCGGCAAGGCTGCTCGCCTCCGCATCGGAAGCAGGCTTCACGCCGCTCCTCCTTACCGCATCCGACCCGGCCTCATTCTCAAGTCTCATCGCATCCGGGAAATACACGCAAGCCGAATCAATGACATTGCTTACGTCGGTATATTACTCTGATTACAAGACACTTATATCGCTGAATCGCTCTAACGGAGGCGCAGTCTATTTCAACGATGGCAATATCATCTCCAAATGGGCGGCGCGCAGCCTTCCAAGCAACAGAAAACTCGGAAAATTGATACGCAATGACCGCGTGGAAGTGATGCTGGATGCAGACGGCAAGGGGAAACTGCTTTTCGAAGCCTTCATGCTCTACACATTCACATTGATGCTCATCCTGTAACCCGACAACGAACAACATAACATATAAATTATGAAAGGAGTATATATTTTTCTGGCCAACGGCTTCGAAGAAATGGAAGCATTGGCACCGCTCGACATCCTTCGCAGAGGTGGCGTAGACGTGAAGACAGTCTCTATCCATAGGGACAAGTACGTTACCGGATCACACAAGGCCACTGTTGTCGCAGACATGACCTACGACGAATTCAAAGCCGAAGTGCAGCTCGACGGAACAGAAGAAAATGACGTAATGATATTCCCTGGCGGAATGCCTGGCACGAGAAGAATTGCGGAAAATGCAGAAATCATCAATTTCATGAGACTGCATTACGCTGAAGGCGGGGCACTTGCAGCCATCTGTGCGGCACCCGGCCTGGTCATCTCCCAGCTCCCTAGCCTTGCCGGAAAACACTTCACATGCTTCGACGGCTTCGAAGATGCACCTGTTGCACGCGGAGGAATATACGAACAGAAACCGGCTGTCATAGACGGAAACCTCATCACAGGCCGTGGAGCGGGATGTGCCGTCGACTTCGGTCTGGCAATTCTGGAACACCTTAAAGGAGAGGAAGTTGCAGCTACAGTAAGGCAAGGCCTCATGCTTGCGTAGCGTAGCTGCTATCGGATAATTTCCCTGTCAATTCTACGTGGAATGCTCGTCATGATTTCATAAGGAATCGTGCCGAGTATTTCCGCGAGTTCAGAAACCGTCGGGTCATCCCCGAAAATCGTAACCGTATCCCCGACCTTCGCATCCACGCCGGTAATATCCAGCATACACATATCCATGCATATGTTTCCGATGGTCGGCACCCTATGCCCGTTCAGCGAAAACGACGCGCGCCCGCACCCGAGATGACGGTCAATGCCGTCCGCGTATCCGACCGGAATCGTCGCGATAGTCGTCCCATCCGGGGCAATGATTCCGTGACGGCCATAGCCGATAGTGCCGTCTCCTGGCTTCAAATGTTTGATTTGCAATATCTTGCATTTCAATGATGCTACAGGTGAAAGCTTTACGCCCGGCAATGCGCTGATGCCATAAATGCCGATACCCAGCCTGACCATATCATGCTGGAACTGAGGGAACCTCTCGATACCGGCAGAATTGAGGATATGCAGCATCGGCTTGTAGCCTATCTCATCTACAATCTTACCCGCATTGGCCTCGAACATCTGTATCTGCCCCAATGTGAAATCATCCGAATCAGGATCCTCGGCAGCGGCCAGATGAGAGAATATCGACTTCACCCTGACAAATTTGCAGTCCCTCAGGAACGCTGTCAGTTCCGGGATTTCGCTTGTCATGAAACCCAGACGGTGCATGCCCGTATCCAGCTTTATGTGCACCGGATAATCCGTGATCCCACGCTTCTCCAGCGTCTCGCAGAACAGCCTCAATGAATACATGTTCGGGATGCTCGGCTCCAGGCGGCTGTCAATGATTTCATTATAATAATCTGTTCCGGCGGTCAGCACCAAAATCGGCAGACTGATGCCGGCACGTCTCAGTTCAATGCCCTCCACTGGGTATGCAACTGCCAGATAATCAGCACCTTCTTTCTGCATCATGGAAGCGAATTCGACTGCTCCATGTCCGTAGGCATTGGCCTTTACCAGCACGAGAAGCTTGGTGGACGGCTCCAGCAGGCTTCTGAAATATCTATAGTTGTCGCGGCATGCGCTGAGTTTCAGCTCCAGCCTTGAAAAATCATTTTCCTTCAACATTGTCAAGAAATAATTGCCGGCCCGGCCGGCGTTCCCTTTTAGCGATGCAAAAATACCAAAATTATCTGACTGAGGGAATAATTTTTATGTTATCTTCGCGTTGGTCTGCTTTTTGCCCGACCGATGTGGTTTATTAAAAATGAATATTATGACTTATTGGTTAATTTTTACATTATTCATGGTCCTCAGCATATTCGTGCAGAATATGCTCCAGAGCCGTTTCCGCAAATATTCCAAAGTTCCGCTGCGAAACAGCATGTCCGGTGCGGACGTTGCCCGTAAAATGTTGCAGGAGAATGGAATATATGATGTCAATGTAATGTGCATCCCCGGACAGCTCACCGACCACTACAATCCTGCAACCAAGACTGTGAACCTCAGTGAGGCGGTCTATAACGGCAGGTCCGTGGCGGCAGCTGCAGTCGCAGCACATGAATGCGGCCACGTCGTCCAGCATCAGGTGGGATATGCGCCGCTCAAACTCCGTACGGCATTGGTGCCGGTAGTTTCCATCGCGAACAACACCGTCCAGTGGATTCTACTCGCGGGAATATTGATGGTCAATATGTTCCCTGCTTTGCTTTGGGTAGGAATCGCACTCTTCGCGATGACCACATTGTTCAGTTTCGTCACCCTTCCGGTGGAAATCAATGCGAGTGCACGTGCCGTGAATTGGCTGGAAAATGCAGGAATTACCGACTATGAAACCCGTCCGATGGCTGTTGACGCGCTCAAATGGGCTGCCTACACTTATGTGATTGCCGCGTTGAGCTCACTTGCCACACTGCTATATTATATAGGTATCGCAAGAGGTAGGGACTAATATGGATAAAGTCGTGGATATGGCTGTGGATGAGCGATTTATGCGTGAAGCATTGCGCGAAGCCATGGCGGCTGGGGCGGAGGATGAAATTCCGATAGGAGCAGTGATTGTATTCGGCGGCAGAGTCATTGCCAAAGGACACAATATGACAGAACGTCTGCATGATCCGACCGCTCATGCCGAAATGATAGCGATAACTGCAGCTACGGAAGCAATGGGCGGTAAATACTTGAATGACTGTACATTGTATGTGACCGTGGAACCATGTCCGATGTGTGCTGCGGCGTCTGCGTGGGCTCAGGTGGGCAGAATCGTCTATGGTGCTGCCGACCCGAAGCGCGGCTACTCCAAGTTCACCCCTTCACTTCTGCACCCTAAGGCTGAAGTCGCGACAGGGATTCTGGCGGAGGAGTGCGGAAACATTGTCACGGAATTCTTCCGGAAGAAAAGAAATTGAATAAAATATAGATATGGAAACCGTAGGAGAAGATTACAGAATCGTGTCGGACAGTGAGAAAGACGGAGTCCGTCATATAACTGCCGTGCCTAGCGCAATGGTATGTTCCAAGCAGATTGATTTCGACCTCAAGGATGGCAATCTGCACAATGTCAAGTATTTGCGCGGATGTGACGGTAACTTGCAGGCTGTAGGCCGCCTTCTTGAAGGCATGTCCGCAGAGAAAGCCGTGGAAATTCTTGACGGCGTAAATTGTCATGGACGCAGCACATCTTGCACTGACCAGCTGACCAGAATCATCAGACAAGTGCTGAAATAGCGGCCCGGCTGCAACGAAACACTTCTTTATTGCATCTAGATAAAGTGTGTTGAAATAATAAAAGATGAAAAACTTGAAACAGATTATTGCTATCCTGACGGCGACATTGCTTTCCATGGCAGCGGCGACGTCAGGATTCGGCATGTGCACCGACACGGACACATTGAACATACTCTCGTCTGGATCAATACGGGAAAAATCCGAATCTTACGATTACCGCACGGACTCCCGTCATCAGCGTCAAGGCAAGGTCGAGGGAACATTGATTTACAGGAAGGGATGCATATATACATCTGATAATCAACCGTTGAGCATTTCTGATTCCAAGATGTATTTCTCGCCCAAGCAGGTGCGGATCTATATGCGTAATTCCAAGGTGTTCTCCACGGGAAACAGCATTGCCACCATTGGAGCAGGCGGCGGACTGGGAGGAGCATTGGGATTCATGGCCGCGGATGCATCGTCAGGGCGGGAAGACAGTTTTGCAGCGGTGCTCACTGCTTCGGCCGTGGTGGCAGTAGCAGTGATTGTGCCATGTACCTTGGTAGGCGTTCCGATGATGATCAAGGGAAAAGCCAGACTGAAAAGACTTGTACGCGACTACAACTCCAAATATCTGTTTGCTGAATAAACGTTTTTTATGTAAGTTTGCATGTTAATGCAGACGGAATGTTCAGAAAAATACGTTCATATATACGTGAATTCAAGCTTACGATGAAAATGAAGCTCGTCCTGAGCCTCAGTTCGATAGCCGTGATATTGCTGGTGTCCAGCTTCATTTCCATTATGGAATACAGCAGGATGAGCAGCTATGTGTCCAACCTCATTGCCGGAAACATCGGCAGTATCAATGCCGCACAGAAACTTGCCGACGCAGCGAATGCCTATAACCTTGGCATTCTGGCCGTTATCGGTGACAACTCCACGGAACACATCCCCGAACTCAGGCAAAACGACTTCATCGCGCATTGCGACAGCTTGAAATCATCATTGACATTGGCCAGCATGCTTCCGCTCGCGGACTCGGTATTGTACTCATATTCGGCGTATATGCTTACTACTCTGGAACTTCCGCAAGCTATCCTGTCAGATTTCATCAATACCCGAGAGTGGTATTTCGACAGGCTGCAACCTAAGTACAACAGGCTGCGCTCCGATATAAATATCTTGAATACAGCCATTTACAATGATCTTCAAAAGAACTCCGCCACATTTGAACGCGGATTCTACCGAAGCATCATCCCGGGAGCCGTGGCTGTGGCGGTCGGGCTGCTTCTGGTCCTGCTCCTGATGTTCTTCCTCATGGCCTATTATGTGAACCCGATATACAAGATGCTGTCCGGACTGAAAAACTACAGGTCATTCGGCAGCAAATACTCCTATACCTTCGAGGGTGACGACCAGCTTTCTGAACTCAATGACGGTGTCACGGAAGTGGTAGGGGAGAATATCCAGCTCCGCAAACGCATCAAGATGATGCGTGACACGTTGGAGAAACATGAACATGGCCAGGAGGCAGAGAAATGAATCTGAAAGTCATATCCAGGAATGTGGGATTCGCACTGCTGGCCAGTGCGTTCTTCATGTTTCTGTCCATACTTGTCTCCATCTCGAACGGCAACGACAGTGCGCTCGCGGCATTGATAATCAGCTTCACGATTACCTTCATCGTGGGTATATTTCCCTTCATTTTCGTACGTAAGTCCCCGAATATCAGCCTGAAAGACGGCTATATGATCATTGTCCTCTCATGGACATTGTCCTTTATCTTCGGTATGCTGCCGTACGTCCTTTGGGGCGGACCTTTTTCTGTCATCAACGCCCTGTTCGAAGCTGTTTCCGGATATACGACCACAGGCGGAACTGTGCTTGCCAATGTGGAGCAACTCCCTGACAGTCTGCTGTTTTGGAGATCATCCACGCATTTCATCGGCGGCTTGGGAGTCGTGGTATTCCTGCTTCTGATTATCCCGTCCTCCAGCCCGGTGCGGCTCAGGCTTACCAACATGGAAGTCTCATCATTGTCCCGTGAAGGGTACAAGACACGCACGAACAAGACGGTATGGGTTTTCACGGCCGTATATTTCGGCATTGCCATCTGCGCGTTCCTATGCTATTGGCTCTCAGGGATGTCTCCGTTTGATGCTATAAATCATGCATTTGCCGTTACGGCGACAGGCGGATTCAGCACTAAGAACTTGTCCATCGCGTCGTTCGGTTCGCCGCTTATAAATATCGTCACGATATTTTTCATGTTCATATCGTCGATACACTTCGGTATAATATACATGGTATTCGCGTCCCGGAGTTTCAAGCCTCTGAACAATCCGGTGCTGAAATTCTATGCCGGAACCATACTTGTGGCGGCTCTGCTCGTGGCGTTCTCCCTGAAGATGAGCTCTGCCGGATTTACATGGGGAGAATCGTTCATGACGGGGTTCTTCCAGGTTGTCAGCTCAATATCCACTACCGGATTCGCCATATCCGACAACAACACATGGCCGCTTTTCGCCTGCATAATCACTGTCTTGATTACCGTGCCATGCGGTATGGCAGGCTCCACTACCGGAGGTATAAAAATGGACCGTATGCTACTGATGTTCAAGTCGGTAGGCCAACAGGTGAAAAGCTCCATGCATCCTTCGTCCATAAATCAGGTCCATATCGGCAACCACATGCTGGGAAATAATGAAATATATCCCCATGTCGTATTCATCGGCCTGTATTTCATCACGATAGCCGCCTCGATGGCATTGACCATCCTTTCCGGCATGGACGTGCAGAATTCATTGGCCTCGTCCATCAGCTGTCTGAGCAACGTCGGGCCTGCGATGGAATCCGCGGGTACAATGGGTAATTATAGTGGTGTGCCTGTGCTGGCGAAGATCGTATTTATCGTGGATATGTTCCTTGGACGTGTGGAGATTTATCCGGTCCTGGCAGTGGTGACTATGGCTTTCAACGGGAGGAAATAGCATGGGGCGAGCCGATTTTCTATACTCCAGATTCCGTGAACACTTCGCCTATGAACCAACAGAATGTCAGGACAATTTCTTGAGGCAGATGGGCGAATTCCTCACCGGCGACGACGGCGACATATTGATACTCAACGGTTATGCCGGCACGGGAAAGACCACGGCCGTCGCATCCGTCGTGGCGGCATTGAAAGAATTCGAGGTGCCCTGCGTCCTGCTCGCGCCTACCGGAAGGGCCGCGAAAGTATTGTCAATGTATACCGGCCAATCCGCGTATACCATTCATAAACAGATATATAGACAAAAATCTGTCAGCTCGGAAGGCTTCGGGCAATTCTCGTTGGCCCCGAACAAGGCGAAGGATACGTTGTTCGTCGTGGATGAGGTCTCGCTTATCGGCATCGATTCCGGCAGTCAGCAGTCCACGGCAATGTTCGGCACCGGCAACCTGCTGGAAGACCTTGTTAACTACGTCCGTAACGGGACGGACTGCCGCCTGGTGATGATCGGCGACGCAGCCCAGCTCCCGCCTGTCGGCCACGAATACAGCCCGGCGCTCGCCAAAGAATATATGGACGCCTTCGGCGGAGTGTCATGGTCAATGCTCACGACCGTGGTGCGCCAGCAGAAAGAATCCGGTATCTTGCTCAATGCCACCATGTTAAGGACAATGATAGCCGAGGATTATGAGACCGGGGGCAATGTCTTTCCTGTGGAGTCGCTCGAATTGAAGACGGACGGATTCGAAGACGTACAGCGGCTTTCCGGTGGGGAACTCATTGAAACACTGACAGATGCGTACGACAAGTATGGCGAGGACGAGACCATTGTCCTTTGCCGTTCGAACAAGCGGGCGAACAGGTACAATGCCGGTATACGTGCCTCCGTACAGTATAAGGAGGAACGTCTTGTACGCAACGACAAGCTGATGATAGTGAAAAACTGCTATCAGTTCCTTGAAGGTATCAAGGATATTGACTATATTGCAAATGGCGATATTGCCAAGTTGATTTCCATCAATCATTATGAAGACAGATATGGTCTGCATTTCGCCCAGGCCCGGCTGTCTTTTCCTGATTATGGGGACCAGGAAATATCCGCCAAGGTATGTCTGGATACCCTGGATTCGGAATCAGCATCATTGACGTACGAACAGCAAAACGCTCTGTATCAAGGCGTATCGGAAGATTATGCGCATCTTCCCACGAAGAAGAAAAGGTACGAGGCTGTGCGCGAGGACCTGTTCTACAATGCGTTGCAGCTGAAGTATGCCAATGCGATTACGTGCCACAAGTCACAGGGCGGACAATGGAAATGCGTATTTGTCGACAATCCTTTCTGGCAGGAGGGGTTTACGGTCGACGATTATAAATGGCTTTACACGGCACTCACCAGAGCCGTGGAGAAAGTTTATCTGGTGAACTTTAAGGATACCTGCTTCGTATGATTCGGATCAATGCTTTTTGGCGCCGGGCCCTAGTTGCGGCAGCGACGCTCGTAGTTTCAATGTCGGTTTATTCTCAGGATTTCAACAGAATTCCGCTGAGATGGAAATGGATTGACAATGAGAAAGTTATCTTCTCTTATGACGGCACTTATACCGATGCCGGCGCATTTGCGGTCAAGGCCGGGAATCATAAGATTGTCAACGGTGTCACCGCTCCTGAAAAGTATACTGACTTTCCTGCAAAACCGGCAGGTGCCGTGAATCTGACATTCTCGCCGGATTCGTCAATGCTCGCATTTACGAGGGAGAATGACCTTTATGTATATGACATTGCATCCGGGAAAGAGAAACGTCTGACTTTCGACGGTTCCGATACTATCCTTAACGGCTATGCCTCATGGGTTTACTACGAGGAAATCTTCGGCCGTCCGTCGATGTACCGTGCTTTCTGGTGGTCTCCGGATTCCAAGAAGATAGGTTTCTACCGTTTCGACAATGCCGATGTTCCGGTTTTCCCGATTTATTCGCCGTTTTCGGATGATTCGTCCCGTTCCGGAATGGGGCTTTCCTACTCGCAGAATGCGGGGGCTGCCGTAGAACTGCCGGGAATGTCGCCGGCCGGTGGTTCCGTAAGGATGACCAGATACCCGAAATGCGGCGACAATAACCCGCAGGTACGCATTGGAATAGCTGATGTCAGCGACGGCGGCATCGTTTGGGCTGATTTCAATGAAAAGGAGGACCAGTATTTCGGAACGCCGTTCTGGGGTGCTGACAGCAAGGATTTTTATATCCAGCGTGAGCTTAGGACACAGAATACGCTGGATCTTTACGCCGTTTCCGTGAATGACGGAACCAAGAAGCACATTTATCACGAGACCTACGCCACATGGCTGGACTGGATTGACGGTATGCTTTTCGGCCGTGGCGGTATCTATATGGTACGTTCTTTCGAGACCGGCTGGCAGCAGATTTATTATCTTTCTTATGACGGCAATGTCCTGAAGCGTCTGACTGACGGCAAGAACTGGAGAGTGTCGCTCGTGGATATGAAAGAGGGCAAGGCCGCACAGGGCTTCGACGGCAGCACTTCAGAGATTCTTTTCGTGGCTGAACGTGATTCACGTGTCCGTAGCGGGCTATATTCCGTATGCCGTGGAGAGGTGAAGAATGTATCGGATCCTTCTCTTCACGTCAGGTCTGTACGAGTGTCTCCCGATATGAAATATGCCGCGG
>ULPT01052967.1_pt1 | contig 10768 bp, 7 predicted proteins | sample 1953751 | NCBI WGS metagenome assembly ULPT01 (sample SAMEA4835636, study PRJEB28245) | human gut metagenome | biome: gut microbiome; material: fecal sample | place: Denmark | collected 2008
CCGGAGCCGAGCAGGAAATCTTTCCCTGTGAGCCTTCCACGCCGACTATTTTTTCATCAGTATTCCCAACAAGTCCGGTCACGGCAAGCAGCCAGAAACCCGGCTGAAGGATATTACCACGAAATGAGGTCTCCCGAGGGTTTGAAAGCGTCAAAGAAAGCGTCAGCCAATCTGAGCAAGTCTTCCCAGATGTGAGTCTCATTCCCCTGAAAAGAAAAGAACGCCCACGTACAAATCCGGAAAAAACCTTTGTCCTTTCTGTATCCACCATAAACACGCCCCCATCAGGCTCCCGCCAATCCCAAAGGATTTCACCGGTCACGCTCTTCAGGAATTTTTCCGAATATGCTCTTGACAGAGACTCCGGCACATCTGAGTCCTCGCGTATAATTTTACGCCCTTTTTCCGAAAACAAGCCCGGCTGCTCTTCTATTTGCCTTCCCGAAAGAATCGAAAGCGGAAGTGATTTCAGGAGCCCTGAATCAAGACGGTTATGGGCATTTGCCGCTCCATCCCGGGCAACATCCTGAATGTCAGCAGCGGCAGAAGACGGAAGGGCGAAGACAAGCCCGTCACTGCCCTTTTTCACATCTCCCCTCACAAACATAGCCCAACAGGCAGGGAAATGAGCCAATTTCTGGGTAGCAGAACACATATCAAACATCGGACAGATATAATCTCTGTCATAATCCCTATCGAGTATCCAAGCAAACTGCATCAGCGCAGACCAGTTCTGGAATGCCCCCATCGCAGAAAGCATCAGATTGCCCTCCGCGCAGTAGAAGTTCAAGTTCGGATGATCATACTCACTGACTGTGAACGGTTTGCCAAGAATCCTCGAATGCGCCATAGCTGTCAGAACCGATGCCGGATGACCAAAACTATTCACAAGAGCACCGTTCCTAAGATTCCAATGGGCGTTGTTCCATTTTCCTCCCGGGAAGGCAGGATGACACCAATAGCCGTGCATATCACAGAAGTCAGTCGCCGCCTGAGGCTGATTGAAGCCATATCCGAGCTGAGTCCCTGTCACCGGACAACGGACGCCGAGACGATGTTTGACATTGAAATAGAGGTCGCTGAAATAGCTGGATTCCAGTCCGTAGAGAAATTCGGCATAATCACATTTTCTTGATGTCGGCTCCAAATCCATCCCCTCAATGTTCCCGTACCTGTTACGCAGCCACGTCTCCCATCTTTCGCGCATCCGCGTCCTGTAGGGTTCAACGATATTCGGAAAATTATATTTCGGTGCATACCACGCATTCACAATCGAATTTTCATTCGCAAGTTCCATCATCGCGACCGCAGGGTCATCCTTGTATGAGAGTCCGGTGTAGGGATTTACGTGAGTAAGAATTTCTTTGTGGAAGCGTTTCTGAAGACTTATCATCAGCGGATCGACATTGTCAATTCCATTTTTATAATATGGCAACAGATGAGCATTCTCAACTCCGTTCACTCGTCCGAACTTACGGGCGATGTTGAGCTGGAAATAGGTGTATATACCTTGCTCCTTGAGTTTCGCAAAGAGGTAGTCGAAGCGCTCCAACTGCAGCGGTTCGATAAACGAATCCTTCACCGGATAGCCTTCTTTCGGACTGCGGTGACTGACATAATGCAGACGGACAATGTTGATTCCGTAGCGCTTCAACTCAAGCGCAAGCCGTTCCGCATCCTCGTGTTCCGGAAAACAGCCGGTCATTCCTATGTTCGTCCCAATGAAACGGATTTCCCGTCCCTTTCCATCGATGAAATGGTCTCCTTCCACCGAAATGAAACCATCAGAGCCGGCAGGACGTCTGTCGTTGCCGGGCCAAGCTGAGACATCAGTAATGTTGCCAGGAGAGGCGTGAGTAGGCTGAAACGGGAAGAACACATCTGACGGCACAAAATCCATAACATTCTGAGCCACAGAAGTATGACTGGTAGCGACAGCGAGAAAGACAGCCGCAATAATCCCCTTGTTTATGAAATGTCCTATATGCACCTTTGTCCTTAATTATGCAGTGAAGCATCCGTATCCCGGATTTATGTTAGGGCAAAGGTATAATTTATTTCACTGTTTTACAAATAAAAATTACTATTTTATAATATAAAACAACATGTACTATAAGATAAATATTTGAGGCATTTTTTAACGATTACTTAGTTATTCCAACATCGACTCCGCCAGATTTGCCGCATCAATGAGTTTTTCTTCGAGAAGTTCACTCCTGCCTTCAAGGCGCATATCCGGAAGGTAGAAGCCCAAGGAGGCGACAACCTCCCCACGGCAAAACACAGGGATAGCCATACACGCGAAATGGTGATTTATCACGGTCACACATTTCCGTCCTTTCATTCCGGCGAGTGCATCGAACAACTCCTGTTTGGTCCGGATTTCCGGCCAGTCCTTTCCCGGCATCCCCGCCACTTTCAAGAAATTTGCGAGCCTTTCCGGACTATACTGGGCAAGTATCACCTTAGCTGTGGTGGCTCTCCAAGCTTTCATTTCAAGAATGGTCTTTGCTTCAATGGCGTGATTCCCTTTAGCCGTATGCAGCAGCACACGCTTGTCATTCTTGATGACGGCCAGCATCACATTCTCGTTCACGTCACGGCACAGCGCATCCACAAGCGGCGAAAGGCGCCTGGTAAGCTTGTTTGAGCCATTGTCAGTCCCGGCCATCGAGAAAATCCGGTCTCCAAGCAAATAACCTTTGCGATAGTCGCTCTGCTCGACAAGACTGAGTTCTTTCATAGATTTAAGTATATTGGCACAGGTAGCCCTGTTTATGTCAAGGCTGTCAGCAATCTCCGTCAAAGGCACCTCCCTGTTCCTATTTTCCGCCAAATACTCAAGTATCCTGGCAACCCTCTCAATAACCTGAATCATTTTGTCATTTTTAATAAGCAAACGACAAATATAGCGAATATTTCAAATTCCTCCCAAGAGTACCGCAAGTACAAAACCGGCACAGCATCGCTAAAGAACGCAGTGTACTACCCTCTATTGATTCTTTCCATCAATTCATCCGATGTAAGTATCTCCATTTTAGAGAAATCGAACCACTTTTTGCCCAAGTCCTTGATAGAGGCTCCTATATGATATACATCATCGTCTATACAAAGCCATTTGAGATCACAATTTGTGGCTGGTTCTTTTTTATCTATGCAATTTGCCATATTTCCCCATTTCCCACAATGGGACACTCAAATCAAACGAGCGATATGCCTCTCACGTATTTGTGGGGCAGATTATTGACTGAAATACCAAGACTTGCGGAAAATAGGAGAGGTAGTGAATTGGAAAAACGCTATTTGTTGCATTTTGAGGAAGTAAACGGATAGCAGCAGAGGCGATGTTCGTTTCGACGTGTTTTTCAGCGAGATAGGGCATTTGCAGAGCTGTTTTTACTCTCAGAGTTTGTGCAAACTTTTAGAAAACTCATTTCAAAAATCGGGCTTTAACGAGCCTTGGACGGCCATTTCTCACTTTATCCGTTGAATATTTCATTAAACGGGTAGTTCTTCTTTCCTTTGCCACATGACTAAAAACGCAGATTTTATGGACACAACAATTCAAGAGAAGGAAGAAATTTTCGTCGATTTGACCTACGATGCTGGATTCAAAGCCGTTTTTGCCGACGAAGCCAACAAATGGCTGCTGGTCAGACTGTTGAACTACATATTGCCGGGGGAAGCGAAGGTGCAGGACATCAAAAAGTATCTTGACAGAGAGCAGGGAAAGGACACGCCGGAGGGCAAAAAGACGCAGTTTGACATCATCTGCGAAGGGATGAACGGAGAGAGGTTTATCGTGGAGTTCCAGAGAAGCGCAGAGGCGGCATTTTTCCAACGCTGCGTCTATTATGCTGCAGGAACATATCACATCAGTCTGAACGAGAAGGATAAATACTCGAAGCTCAAACCCGTCTATTCCATAGGCTTCCTCAACTATAGTCTTTCGCACGAGAAACCGGAAATGTGGAACACTAACGAACTCATTTCCAATTATGCTTGCAAAGAAATTACTCAATCCAGAGGGTTCCGTTCTTATTGTTACTATTGATGAAAAGGAATACATTCACCTTGGATGTTTGTTGGAAGAGTTGTTCCCTGAGGCAGAAGGCAATAAAGAAAACAATTACAAGGGCAGAGTATCAATTCAGATGATAAGTACTGTTATAAACCCTAAAGGCAATAGACGTAATAATGAATTTTCTAGATGTGAAGAATATCTATATTTTGTTTTTATAGGTAATTCTTCTATTACAACTATTGGAAATGATATGCTTAGAAGCCAGGCATTGGCAAAGAATCGTCCTTCACTTAGTGTTAGATGGAGAGCATTGTTGCGTGGAGCAAGTAATCACGGTAGGCGAAGAGATAGAAAAGATTTGTTCTATCCTATACTTTTTGATGCAGATTCAGGTGCGTTTAGTGGAACTGGCCCGATATTGGACATCAATGAAAATAGAGAAAATTACATAGCTCCAGAAGGCTTAAAAGCAATGTGGCCAATTGCTCAAAACGGAGAGGAACTAACATGGAACTTGAAGCCAGAGACTCTCAAAAAGAAATGGGAAAAGCATATTCTTACATTTGGCAAATGGGATGGTGAAAAACGAGTTGGTTATTATTTATCATCAGGACAAGAAAAACTTTTTGATAATGGTTTTTATGACATAATTGGAACAGACGAAAATGGAGCATATATCATTCAAAAAAAAGCGGATAATCAGAAAGATATTCGACCATTAACAATTTGGAATCAAACATTACATTCGGCCAGTGAATATGGTACTACTTTCCTTAATGGAATATTGGGTAGTGGTCGTTTCAGCTTCCCAAAATCTATATATGCTGTGCATGATACGCTACGTTTTTTTGTTGCAGACAAGCCCGATGCACTAATTCTTGACTTCTTTGCAGGAAGTGGTACAACCCTTCATGCTGTTAATCTTCTAAATAAAGAAGATGGAGGTCATCGTCGCTGCATTATGGTGACTAACAATGAAGTTAGCGCTGACGAGGAAACCGCATTTAGAGCAAGAGGATTGCACAAAGGTGATGAAGAATGGGAGAAGTTTGGCATAGCTCGCTATGTAAATTGGCCAAGAACAAAATGCTCAATTAAAGGTGTAGATGTTAATGGACGACCTATCAATGGCGAATATATTACTTCAAACACTCAAGAGGTTAAGCAGAAGCGTGTCATAAAACAATTATCTATAGACATTCCTGCTGGCAGTCAAGGCATCAATGTTAAGAAGCAGATAGTAGCTCTTATTAACGACAAGAAAATGCCTCAGAACTCTGTTTCTGATGAATGTCCTTATATAGTGAAAGAAGATGCTTCTACAGCGATATTGTTTGACATAAATAGGTTTGACGATTTTATCGAGGAAATTCATGAAGATATAGAAACGATCTACGTTGTAACGACAGTCAACAATGCATTTAATGCGAGAAAACGTGAATTTAATGAACTGCCAGAAAGGACAAAGACAGTTCCTGTCACATTCCCGATGTCTGAGGGATTTGAAACCAATGCAGCGTTTTATAAACTTACATTCCTTGATAAGGAGGCTGTTTCTTTAGGAACGCAACTAGATAAGCTGTTGTCCATACTATGGATGAAAGCTGGTGCACATGGAGTATGCCCCATTCATATTGAAGGAGAATATACAGTATTCCCTGAGAATAGGATGGCGATACTTATTGACGAGTATGGTTTTGATGAACTGAAAGAAGAAATCGAACAGCATCCAGAAATCGAAACAGTTTACATTATAGACGATAGCGAAGATAATTATCGTGCATTAGCGGCTCAGTTGAATGTTAAAAACACCTATCATCTCTATCGAGATTATCTTGACAACTTTAAGATTAACATAGGAAGAAGATAAATGGCTTATGTTAGTAGATTTATTTGAATTTCAGCAAAAAGCACTTGACGAATTGCGAGAGCGACAAAAGAAAGCGCAACGCAGGTACAAACAGGATGGTGATAAACATATCATTCCTTTTACGGCTCCCACTGGCGCTGGCAAGACCATTATCATGTCGGCATTCATCGAAGCCCTATATAATGGCGATACACATCAAGGTGCACAAAACGACGCTATAGTTTTATGGATTAGTGATTCGCCAGAACTGAATGAGCAAAGTAAAATGAAGCTCTATTCCAAGGCTGATAAGCTGATAATGCGATCAGTTGTAACTATTGATGATAAGAGTTTTAAATTTGATAAATTACAACCGGGCACAATCTATTTCGTCAATACTCAGAAATTTGGTGCAAATAGTAATCTCATAAAGTATAGCAACGATAGAAATTATACTGGTTGGGACTTCATGCGTAACACCGTAGAGGAATTTGGTGAGAAACTTGTCGTCATCATTGATGAAGCTCATAGAGGAGCAAAAACTGACCAGGCGGAACAGATGACTATCATGCAGAAATTTATCCTTGGTTCTACTGTTGATAATATGCCGTCAATGCCTATAGTAATCGGTATGAGTGCCACACTTGAACGATTTAATACACTGGCTAATAATTCTGACTCAACTCAAATGCCAAAGGTGGAGGTAACTCCAGATGAAGTGCGTGAATCAGGTTTGTTGAAAGATAAGATAAACATTCATCACCCTAACGATGGAGAGGCTTTTGCAGAAATGACCTATCTGGCGCAAGCGGCAAAGGAATGGAAAGATAAATGTAATCATTGGGAAGCATATAAACAGCATGAGGATGTGGATGTTTGTCCTGCTTTGGTAGTTCAAGTAAAGAATGGCAGAAACGGAGTAGTATCAGAAACCGACCTTGATGAATGTATCCGACAGATTGAGTCGAATGCTGGAGTCGCGTTAATGCAAGGAGAGGTGGTTCATACCTTCAATAGTGGAGAGGTAATCAACATGAATGGTCTTGAAGTAAAGTATCTTGATCCATCACGTATTTCTGAGAACAAGGATGTCAGGGTGATATTCTTCAAGGATAATCTCTCAACCGGTTGGGATTGTCCACGCGCAGAGACAATGATGTCTTTCAAGGTTGCTACTGGCTATACCAACATTGCACAGCTGCTTGGGCGAATGGTACGTACACCTTTGCAGAAACGAATAGAGACAGACGATACGCTGAATGAAGTTAATCTCTATCTGCCAAACTTTAACTCTGTGACGGTAGAAGGAGTAAAACGTGAATTGGAAGGAACTATTCCTACACAGGTTGAAACGCATCCAAAGGAAAAACAGATTCTGGAACTTCGTGGTAATCTACCTTGTGGCATTTCACGTCAGGAAGTCTTTGAGGCCATCAACAATGCGCAGATTGACTCCTATGCTATACCTAAAAAAGGTATTACCAACTATAGAACAGCACTTTTCAAGTTGTGCCATCTCCTTGTCAGAACAAGATTGTGTCGAAATGCAACAAAGGATCTGCTTGCGGATATTGTAGGTAAAATAACCTCATATATTAAACAGCTGGAGGACAATGGGCAATATGAGCAGACCATGGATAGTGTTCGTGTGATGAACGATATGGTTGTGTCGCTTGATGCGTTGGGAACAATTATTACAGATGAAAGAGATGGTAATTCTTTTGCACTCACAGATACGGATATATACAACTGGAGTGAGAATGTTGAGGCTCAGTTCGGACGTGATGGTGTACTAACTGCTTATAGACAAAAGAGGGCAGGAGAATATGACAACACAGATTTACGTCTTCACTTTATACTCTATGTCTATGACCAGACCTGCAAAGAGCAACTTGATGCATTCTGCAAGGCAAAGTTCCATGAGTATGTTGATAGGTATCGTCATGATATAGAATCTCGTGGAGAGGCAGAGAAGCGTGAATACGAGAAGATTGTCAAAGCACATGTCTCAACCCAACCATTCGACTTGTGCTTACCAGACTTGGTAGTTACAATCAAGAATCCTGAAGGTCAAATCTATAAAGACCATCTGTATTGTGATGGTGCGGGCAACGCTGTGTTCAAACTTGACACATGGGAGGATGATGTTCTTCAGGCAGAAAGACAGAAGGAAGGATTTGTCTGTTGGTTGCGAAATATTCCAAACAAGGAATCATCACTTTGCATTCAATATAAATCAGGTACGGAATTAAAGCCTCTATTTCCAGATTTTATTATTGTTAGGAAGGTGAATGATAAGTTTGAATTTTCCGTGCTTGAACCTCATTTTACAGGGTATGCTGACTCTGTTCCTAAGCTGAAAGGTATGGCTGAATATTCTGAACGTTGTACTTCCGTAGGGCGTAATGAAATGCTACGTGTTGTAGAGTCTCCTTCAGGAAAGAAAATTCAAACCATAAATGTCGCATTTTCAGCAGTTCGAAATGTAGTCTATTTGTTGAATGACCATGATGAATTAAATAATCTGTTCATTAGATTCAACGATCAAATATAGTATTATTGTTAAATCTATGCAAGTGTATTAACTACCAAATGGAAGAATATTATTTCATAAATAGATTGTCATGACCATTCAAGAATTCGACTTATTCAAGGCTGTCAATATAGTTGCCGATTTCGCAGATTGGGACACGACGGCAAGATTAAATCATTCTTTAAGAGCATACTGCAATTATGATGACAGTGAATTCTTGCCATACGAAACATTATTAGGCAAGACGATGAACATAATGTCTGGGATAATTTCTTCATTATCTTATATGCATCTCTCCATCTATCAAATATCACATCAAGATTTGAATGAAGAGTTGGAGATAGAGGGATATACAGAATATGACCTATATCGTTACCACTATATTGTTTTCAGTCACTCAGTAGCATTATTACAGGATTTAATGTTCAAGCTGACAGCAGAAATTTTCTGTTTGAATGTACCCCAAAGAATGATTGGATGGAAAAAGCTTGAGAAAGAGCTAAAGAAATACAACTTAATTAATATCAAACAAATACTTGAAGATTTCTATAAATGTTTTTCAAAGCATATAGACAAGCGAAACGGATTCTCTCATGAGGGCCTGCTGACATATAATGCTTTAGATAACTATTACATGACATATATATGGACTAACTCACACACCATTGATGAAAAGAAAGAAAACCTGTACCCTTAATATACAAAAGGGTCAAATGATAATGTTGAGTTGCTAAAAAAGACAAAGGAAAACTTTATCAATGAATTAAAACTGTTAGCAACTGAAGCAGAATCCTATGTGATATCATTATGTGATATGTGTTTCCCAAAACTGTTAGATCAAGTTGATATAGACTTTTTTATAGAACATGGTGACAATCTTAAGAAACTTAATAACATGCCACTTAACAAACACTTAGAAAAATTAGGTCTTTTATTTTGATTAATGAACGAACATAAAGTATAATAATAACATCAGATAACTCAAATAAAGAATCCCATCGTTTCTTTGATAAATATCTTAACGAACATACCATGCGTCTCGTGGGAATTCAAAAATAAGTATCAAAAAAAATAACCATAATTTTGGTAAAGAAGGGATATGAAATACCAGCCATACAAGTAGGCTGATTGTTACTTGTAAAACATGACTTACATACAGAAAAATGGACTTTCCCAAAAGAATAAAACAGCATAAGAATGAGTCGGATTCATTTGCAATCATACTATACAAGCTTCGCGAAATCGGTATCTTTCGAAATGTAACAGAGAGCGACTATGGCATCGACTTTGAGATTGAAGTCGTAAACGGAGATAAGGTTGAAGGGCATTGTATTAAGGTCCAAGTTAAGTCTTCCGATGATCTTAACATCCGCGAAGATGGGGTAGCCACAGTTGGCGGTATCAAACAGTCTTCTTTGAATTACTGGGCTGAGATATCCTATAATCTACCAGTTGTTGCTATTGCTGTCGATGTGGTTTCTGAAACTGTCTTTGTATCTGATGCATTGTTTTGGCAGGCAATCAGTAAATTGGACTATACGTCTTCATCGAAGACTATTGAATTTGGAGATTGTCATGATGATAAGAAAAATATTGCAAAGTTACGAAACCTTGCGCATGGTTATGGATTAAGAGACTTCATTTATGCGCATAAATGGATCATGAGGAACATCAGACAGGTGTTTGAAATTTATGTTGATGCCAACTGGTATGATCATTGTTGTCAAAATATTGACATGAACTTCTTCAAATCGTTTCTCGAGAACTGTAAAGTGTTGCTGTATTTTAATGACGATTTTATGATGGCAAATGCAGGTTCCGTTGATAACATGTTTGACTATAAGATTTTGCGACATAAAAGTAATAATGAAGATGAGTTGTATAACTATATTGTTAAAGATGCAGTGGAACCCCTATTGATACCTCTAGTAAAGACATTGGAACATTTTCGAAACAATATCTTATCTTCTATGTATTATTGGCTGGAAAAAGATTCCGAGTATTTACGAATGGCTTTCAATACGAAGTGGCCAACATTTACGGGTGCAGACGAATTGATGAAAATAGATTTCGATAAGTTTTATGCCTGGCAATTTGATCCTGACAATGATTTCAATCAGTTCCTTGCAGACAAAGCAAAAGACATGGGTGTCCCCGAATATGAATTCTTTAAACACTATTCTCTATAGTTGTCATCCAAATATGTTGTTAGCATACAAAACTATCATAACCACATCAATAATTTATGAAACAATATAACGAGCAAGACGTTTTAAAAGCAATTGCAGGCTCATATCAACCAGGATTCTTGCAGATAAAACTTACCCACTCCTTTGATGGCGGTTTAGGCCGGTTCTCTCAA
>ULPT01034426.1_pt1 | contig 10766 bp, 9 predicted proteins | sample 1953751 | NCBI WGS metagenome assembly ULPT01 (sample SAMEA4835636, study PRJEB28245) | human gut metagenome | biome: gut microbiome; material: fecal sample | place: Denmark | collected 2008
TGAAAGTGATACAGGGGGTACATTTAATCCGCTGCTATCACGTAAAATTCGTTCAGAAGTTTTATGATCCCATTTTCGTCCAATAGGTCATGGTCGAAATGTTTGCGAATCAAAATTTCATGCTTTCTCAGAAGCTCTATTACCGTGTGATAATTCTTTAGATGTTCATTTTTGCTCCAGGCATCAATCGCATCGTGAAACCGATGTGAATGGGTAAAGTCAAGCACGTATCGCCTGTAACTTTTTTGCCGTGTGGTGACTTCGTCTTTGTAAGACTTTTGGGCTTGCTCAACCAACCGGAATAGCCCTTCTTTACCGGTCTGCGCAGGAGTCCATTGGAAACCTCGCATCGCTCTTTTCAAAAAGAGAGAGGTGCAAAGATAATTTCTTTGACATAAAACATTATTTTAAGTATTGTTGTTTGCCACCTTTGCGTTGATGGCGTTTTTGTTTTGAGTGCTAAGATAGTTATCTGCAATGGTTTTTAGTTGAATATCGTATGTGTCCATCAATCCTTTTTTGACTATAAAACGAAAATTACTATCCATACTTTCTCTGTTAGGCACTTTATCATTTTGCAAGCGGAAGCAGTTTACGCACTTTACCCATACATCATAGGGATTGTGTTGCTTAAAGGCCAAATGTACAAAGTACATAAGTGAAGTCTGTGTTTTCATCCATACTATAGGATGTTCAAATACCGTTTCATCGAAAATACCTTTGAATGCGGCAAATGTGGTGTCGGAGGAGATATATCCACCGCCAAGTAGGGCGGAGAACATTAAATGTATCTCATCTTCGCTATTCGGACTGTAAAATACAACTTTGCTCGTATGAATGAGCCGTTCATCAGAAGTTTTTTCATTGAACGTATTTTCAATGTGGTTGAACTTATCACAGATAGTCTTTAATTTAACATCATACCTATCCAACCATCCGGTTCGCTTAATCCAACTGTAACCTGATACAAAACAAGCTTTGTGCGGAGTGTGTCCGTTTATGCTGAAACAACATTCTCCTTTTACCCACAAATCCTTCTTGTTGAATTTGTAAAATGCCTGATATACGAAAAAGGACAACTGCCGTTGCGTTTTAATCCATTCTACCGGCTTGCTGAATGTCTTTTTATTGAAAATTCCGACAAATGTTTTCAAGCCAGTGTCAGGTGCGATGTATCCGTATTTCACTAAATCTTGATACAGCACTGCTATATCTTCTTCACTTTGTGGTGTGTAGAATGTCTCTGTCTGATGCGTTGGCTCAAATTCAGTAAAGTCAACTTCCTGGTAGAGGGCTTTGGTCGTTTCGTAAAGTCCCGTATTGTGTCTCGGAACACGCCAAGTGCTGAATCGCTTTCCATTTTCCCTTTTCCATTGCTTTTCAAAAAGGATGTAGGTGCTGGGAAGTTTGCAGATGGTAGATACAGCATAGGCTATCACTTTCAGTTGCAGCGGCTTCGTTTGCGGCATCGGCTGATAGTGTTCATCCAAGAGACCTGTGTGTATGGCTCTTTGTAATAATGTAGCCACCTGTTCATTGGCTAAAGGCTCAATCAAATCTTTATATTCGCCTTTCACCTCCTCTTCTTGCCTTTTACAAAGTGACAGCAACGCTTGCATATTGTTCGCATAACAGTCAATAACCTTGACGTATGCAGAATCAATTTCCTGTCTGTGATTTTGTACATAGTTTACGACCGGGACGGTAAATTCGTTATTTGTTATAAGGTTTGCCAAAAGAGGAGAGGGGGCTTGTTCCATATATTGATAGATCTCATTCGCCCATTTCCCGATATTCATCCACGAAGAGTCAAGTGCTTCAAATTCGATTTCATCATCCAAATCCAATTGGCTTTTCATTTCACCGACGATTCGGGTAATCTTCGTTATCTTTATAACGGTTTCTTGCCTTGTCATAAACACGAGATTTAATCAATGTCCGGAATCAATGATACGGCATTCTGCTTGTTTTTGTCAAGCACCTTTGCATAAATTTGCGTGGTCGCCAATTCTTTGTGTCCTAATAGTTTTGATACTGTGTAGATGTCCGCTCCCAAGTCAAGCATAAGCACAGCGAAGGTATGTCTCCCGCAGTGGAAGGTCAGATTCTTATTGATATTGGCAGCCATGCTCCAACGCTGTAATTCCAATGAAGTCCAAGCTCCGTATGTAAATCCTGTAAAGACGGGATCTTCCGGGTTGCCTCTTTCACCGAGGTATTTTTCTGCCTGTGAGGAAATGTCAAGATACTCTTGTCCGCCAGTCTTTTTTTGTTTGAAGACGATTCTCGTGTAATCTCCAAATTTTTGAACTTCGCTCCATGTGAGTTTCTGAATATCGCTTTTACGAAGTCCGGTCAGGCATGAAAAGAGGAAAGCTCTTTTTAGAATAGGATAGCGGCAAGGAGTAGCAGCCAACTGTTTTACCTCTTCCAAGGTCAGATAGTCACGCTTTACTTCTGCGGCTTTGAATCCCTCGATTCCACGCAAAGGATTTACAGGTATGATTCTTTCATCGTAAGCCTGGTTGATACAGGCGCGGAGCTTATTGAAATAAGAGACTTTTGAGTTTTGGGACAAGCCTTGAAACACATCCCTTTCCCTACGTGGACCGGTACGCTTGTGAGTGTCTTTTTCCACATTGTTCAAAAAATCCTTGAAGCCGTTTATAAACTCCGGAGTAATATCTTTGAATGTGGTTTTCTCATCACAATAGATTTCGAGATAACGCAAGCAGCTTCTCCAGTTACCCCAGTTTCCCTCAGATTCAGGATTCTTGTGTCTTTCTTCAACCATCTTCCGATAGTATTCCAAAAAGGGAGTATCTTCTTTGAATTGGCGAGTGAAAGAATACTCTCCGTTCTGCATTTCAATGAGGCGTTTGGATTTTATAGCCTGAGCGGTTGCCAATGTCTGTCTGTTCTGCTCACGCTCCAACGGAGTAGTGGCATCGATCAGGTAAAGTTTCAAATACTCTTTCTGACGTTTCCCATTTCTGTAGATGTCGAGATACAAGCTCACGTTACCGTTTGCCAACTTCTTTTCCCGTAATTTTACAGGTTCTTTCTGGATTGTTGTTTTCTTAGTCATAGCCTGTTCCTATTTTAATGAGAGATATGATTCGTTGTCTTCGGGGGACATATTTTTGTCCCTTTCATCCCTTCGGGGGACAATCTGGGGACAAAAATACGAAAAAAATATGAAAATAGGCAGAAAGTATGGAGAAAAAGAGAAAATACAAATTCTCATAAAATCATTGACTTTCTGTATTTTACGGATTTATATTTTCTCTTTTTATGCTTTTCTTTTCTTTAGGTCACTTGCCGATGCAGAATGTTTATTTCCCGATGCAAAACCTCCCGAAGATCTCTCCGAGGACTTCGTCGCTGCTTATCTCGCCGGTGATTGAGCCGAGACAGTCAAGGGCGGAGCGGAGATCCTCGGCAAGAAGGTCACCCGGGGTGCCGCGGTCGAGGCCGGCGATCACATCCGAGAGCGCATCGGCAGAGGAGCGGAGGGCGGCGGCGTGCCTTGAGTTCGTCACCGTCACACCATCCTCCGAAATGCCGCGAGAAGCGATGGAAGTCAGTTCAATGCGCAATTTGTCGAGCCCGAAACCTTCTTTTGCCGAGATAGGCACGACACTAACGCCATATTGTTTAATACCAGACGATAAAACACTTTCGTTAACAATGTTAACAATTTTGTTAGCCTCAATTTTGTCCGATTTTGACACCAGAATGAGGACTTTTTGGACGCTGACATCCACCGCCCCGAGTATCAACTCCACCTGGGCGCGGACGGATTCCGACACATCCGCGATGTCGCCGCCAGCCGCACCGCACCCGAAAGCGTCCACGACCCCCAGGACGATTCTCGCCTGCGAAGCCTTCTTGAGCGCGCGCCGGATACCTTCGGATTCCACGACAACAGACGACTCCCGGATTCCGGCCGTGTCAATAAACCGGAACAGCACACCTCCTATGACACAGCAGTCCTCCACCGTATCACGCGTCGTCCCGGGAACATCCGACACAATAGCCCTGTCATCCCCGAGGAGGGCGTTGAGCAGGGTGCTCTTTCCGCTGTTCGGCACGCCGATGATCGCCACCGGCACGCCGTTCCGGATCGCGTTGCCCTCCTTGAACGAATCAGCCAGAGAAGAGCAGCGCCCACGGGCCTTCTCCAGAAGAGAACGCAGCCTGGAGCGGTCCGCAAACTCCACATCTTCCTCCGAGAAATCGAGCTCGAGCTCCAGAAGCGAGGCGATTTCCAGAAGGGAAGCCCTGAGGCTGCCAAGCTCCGCAGAATACCCGCCGCGCAGCTGAGTCATAGCGACACGGTGCTGCATTGCCGAAGCCGAAGAAATAACATCCGCAACAGCCTCAGCCTGCGCAAGATCCATCTTACCGTTAAGGAAAGCGCGTCGGGTGAATTCCCCGGGCAGGGCAGGCCGCGCCCCCGCATCGGCGAGCAGCCTGAGCAACGATGACACGATATACCTCGAAGAATGGCAGGAGATCTCGACGGAATCCTCGCCCGTATAGGAATGAGGTGACCGGAAAACGCTGACCACCACTTCATCCAGCACGTCGCCCCCCTCATCAGAGACAGTCCCGAAGCGAATCCTGTAGCCTTCTGTGTCACACAGTGCCCTCCCTGACACGCGGACCACCTTGTCCGCGACTTCCAGGGAACGCCCGCCGCTGAGCCTCACAACAGCAATCGCACCGGTGCCGGGGACAGTTGCAGGCGCGAATATGGTATCATCATATGAATCGAACATCTCCTTTCAAATTACAGGCAGGGAACAGCCCTGCCGCCAGACAATCAGACAAAAATAAGCGAATAAATTTTCATTGCAAAATACTTAGTTTCTCAGTATCTTTGCGCTTGCGAAATACATACTTATACAAATATGATTTACACAAAAGAAGTGCAGCAGATGTGCTGCGTCGCAAAAGGCGCCAACCACGCCAATGCCCCGATCCCTGAAGAGGGCAAGTGGGTACACGCAAAGGAAATCAAGGACATATCCGGTCTGACCCACGGTATCGGCTGGTGCGCTCCTCAGCAGGGTGCCTGCAAGTTGACTCTCAATGTCAAGGACGGCATCATCGAGGAGGCTCTTGTGGAGACCCTCGGCTGCTCAGGCATGACACACTCAGCCGCAATGGCATCTGAGATCCTTCCGGGCAAGACCCTCCTTGAGGCTCTCAACACCGACCTCGTATGCGACGCCATCAACACGGCGATGCGCGAGCTCTTCCTCCAGATCGTCTACGGACGCACACAGTCAGCATTCTCCGAGGGCGGTCTTCCTGTCGGCGGATCTCTCGAGGATCTCGGAAAGAACCTCCGCAGCCAGGTCGGCACGATGTACGGCACGAAGGCAAAGGGCAGCCGCTACCTCGAGATGACCGAGGGCTACTGCACCAGGATGGCTCTCGACTCCGACAATGAGGTAATCGGCTACGAGTTCGTCAACCTCGGCAAACTCATGGACGCCCTCAAGGGCGGCGCCACCGGTCCGGAGGCCATCGAGAAGGCCAAAGGCACCTACGGCCGCTTCAAGGACGCAGTTAAGTATATTGACCCACGTAAAGAGTAAGAGACAATGGCACTTTTCGAAAGTTACGAGCGTCGCATAGATCAGATCAATGCAGCTCTCAGCAAATATGGCATCAAAGACATCGACGAGGCTAAGGCCATCTGCGACGCCAAGGGCATCGACCCGTACAAGATGTGCGAGGACACCCAGAAAATCTGCTTCGAGAACGCGAAGTGGGCTTATGTGGTAGGCGCAGCCATCGCCATCAAGAAAGGCGTGAAGACCGCCGCCGAGGCCGCAGAAGCTATCGGAGAAGGTCTCCAGGCATTCTGCATCCCGGGTTCTGTAGCTGACGACCGCAAGGTGGGCCTCGGACACGGCAATCTCGCCGCAAGGCTTCTCCGCGAGGAGACTGGATGCTTCGCGTTCCTCGCAGGACACGAGTCCTATGCAGCTGCAGAGGGCGCCATCAAGATCGCCGAGATGGCAAACAAGGTCCGCAAGAACCCGCTCCGCGTGATTCTCAACGGACTCGGCAAGGACGCCGCCAAGATCATCTCCCGCATCAACGGCTTCACCTATGTACAGACCCAGTTCGACTACTACACCGGCGAACTCAAGGTCATCTCAGAGACCAAGTACTCTGACGGCGTGCGCGGCGGTGTGCGCTGCTACGGCGCAGACGATGTCCGCGAGGGCGTGGCCATCATGTGGAAAGAGAACGTGGACGTTTCCATCACCGGAAACTCAACCAACCCTACCCGTTTCCAGCACCCTGTAGCCGGCACATACAAGAAAGAGCGCGTGCTTGCAGGCAAGCCGTACTTCTCTGTAGCATCAGGCGGCGGCACCGGCCGTACTCTCCATCCGGACAACATGGCAGCCGGCCCTGCTTCCTACGGAATGACCGACACGATGGGCCGCATGCACTCTGACGCACAGTTCGCCGGTTCATCTTCCGTTCCTGCGCACGTTGAGATGATGGGCTTCCTCGGAATGGGCAACAACCCTATGGTAGGCGCTACCGTTGCAGTAGCCGTTGCGATAGACGAGGCTATAAACAAGTAATCCAATTACTTATATTACCAAAATGGCTGCGCTCACCGCGCAGCCATTTTCTATTTGTCCGAGTCCGAAAGTATCCTTTCCGCCACTATGAATGCGGCATTGCCTATTATCTGCTCACACGGCCGTTTCCGATAGAACTCCGGCGTACGTTCAGACGGCATCGGTCCCTCCTTTGCCGTCTGCGTGAGTCCGAGCAGTTCCCGGCAGACTATGCTTCCGCCATTCAGCCGCCTGAACTCCTCCGCGAACTTCTGTACAAGCGCATAATTGTCACGTCGCGATTCCTTGACAGACGGATCCGAGGCAGGGGAGATGAACCCGGCCATCATAACGGTTCCGCTGAAACTGCCGCAAACCTCGCGCATGCGTGCCATCCCGCCTCCGAAGCCGGAACCGAGCACAGCCAGCTGCTCTTCTGTGATGTCATCGGAAAGCAGGTCGGAAAAAGCCAGGATTACCGACTGGCAGCAATTGTAACCCTGACGGAAGAGCGACATCGCGCGCTCCTTCCTCTCCTCGGGCGAAAAATCTGATGGAATATTCTTTATCATCCTATAAAGCTCTTCATGAATGACGTGACAGGTATCTCCTTGTCGGACACAGGAATAAAATAATGCAAGAATGTCAGCAGGCGGCTTGCCTCACTGTACTCGGGGCAGTTCTTGGGCACTGTGGCCAGGATTGACTCCGCGTGGTTGCGGAGCACAGCGAATTCCACGAGATACGCAGAGTTGAACAGCACGTCAGCGTCTTCCTGATACGGGTAAATCCATTTTACCTCGGCGCGGCGCACATTTGGCCAGTTGGAAATCGTCTCCCTGGCCGAGAACGCCCCCTTGTTGAAATCCCTCACTATGCGGCGCAACAGGCGGTTGTCGCTTGTCGGGATGCAGTTGTGGTCATCAAGGGATATGCTCGTTATCGTGTTGATGAATATTTTGAATTTCTCGGATTCCGGCACCTTGTCAAGCAGGGCCGGGTTCAGGGCATGAATACCTTCGATGAGGAGCACGGCGCCAGGAGACAATTTGAGCTTCTTGCCGTTGTACTCCCTTATGCCGGTGACGAAGTTATACTCAGGAACTTCCACCTCCTCGCCGTCAAGGAGCCGGAGCACGTCGGCCTGGAGGGCGTCATGGTCCACCGTCTCGAAATTGTCGAAATCGAAACTGCCGTCGGGAAGTTTCGGCGTATCCAGACGGTTCACGAAATAATCATCGGTGGAGAACGATATCGGCAAAAGGCCGCAGGCCTTCAGCTGCACGCTCAATCTCTTGCAGAACGTGCTCTTGCCGCTGCTGGTCGGGCCGGTGATCAGCACGAGCCGCACTGGATCCGGAGAGTTGTGCCTTGTGTCGATTTCCTCGGCTATCTGGACTATCTTCTTCTCCTGCAGCGCCTCCGCCACCTGAATCAAGTCCGATGCCTTGCCTCCGAGGCAGGCCAGGTTGACATCTCCCACATTGTCAAGTCCCATTATCCGGTTCCATTTGATGGATTCCGCAAAGACGTCGAAGGTCTTGGGCTGCTCGTAGAAAGGAGCCAGGTTCTCGGGATGATGGCGGTCCGGGACCCTCAGAAGCATTCCCCCGTGATAAGGTTCCAGACTCCAGATCTTCAGATACCCGGTGCTCGGGACAAGCGCGCCGCAATAATAATCCGCAAAGCCCTCCAGCGTGTAATAGCTTACATAGACCTCACCGCATGTCTCAAGCAGTTTCACCTTGTCCGGCATACCAAGCCCGCGGAAAAGCGATATGGCCTCGGTGGCCTGTACTTCATGCCGGCGGAACGGGGTGTCGGCGGCGACAAGCTGCTGCATCCTCTCGCGTATGGCCGCAATGTCGTCCCGGTGCATGGATTCTCCGCCAGGTTTGTCCAGACGGCAGAAATAACCTTTGGAGATAGGGCGGCGTATAACGACCTTGCAGCCAGGGAAAAGATCCTGAGCGGCCTTGCAGAGGAGGAAGCACAGCGAACGGCAGTACACATTGCGTCCGGCATAGGTCCTGTAATCAAGGAACTCCACGTCACGGTTGTTGAACACCCTGAATTTGAGCCCCTGGGAGACATTGTTGACCTTGGCCGAAATTATCTCATACGGGCGCTCGAAATCAAACTCGGGAATCATGTCCAGAAGCGTGGAGCCTTCCTGGAATTCCTTGAACGTGCCTGTGTTCTTGCAATAAATACGTAGCATCGTAACTGACAGAATATACAATGAGACAAAATTACGAAAAAAGTAGTATCTTTACTTAAATTTTCAATCTGTTATGAGCCAATTACACGTTATCGACCACCCGATGATCCAGCATAAGCTGACCATTATGAGACAGAAGGAGACCGGATCCAAGGATTTCCGCGAGCTTCTCAAGGAAATTGCACTTCTTATGGGCTATGAAGTCACCCGCGACCTTCCTCTCGCCGAAGTCGAAATCGAAACGCCGATCTGCAAGATGACGGCACACAAAGTCAGCGGCCGCAAACTCGCCATAGTCCCTATCCTCCGTGCAGGCCTGGGCATGGTCGAAGGGCTCCAGACTCTTGTACCTGTAGCGAAAGTAGGCCACATCGGGCTCTACCGTGACGAGAAGACCCACACCCCTGTGGTATATTACTGCAAGCTCCCGGAAGACATCAGCCAAAGGCTCGTGATTGTCACCGATCCGATGCTTGCGACAGGCGGAAGTTCCTGCGACGCGCTTACCATGCTCAAGGAGCGCGGCTGCACCAATATCCGTCTCATGTGCCTGGTAGCGGCGCCGGAAGGAATCAAGAAAGTGCAGGAGAAGCATCCTGACGTGGACATCTATGTGGCGGCCGTGGATGAGCATCTCAACAAGGACGCATATATCGTACCTGGCCTGGGAGATGCCGGAGACAGGATTTTTGGAACCAAGTAGAATCTCAAGCCACAACACATAACAAAGAAAGCGCTCCAAACGGGGCGCTTTCTCTATTTATCATGCCTGAAGCGGCTTAGAAATTGTCGTAATACTTGGCATCGCGCGGCGACACCTTGGACATGTTGTCCAGAAGATCCTGGTTGGTCTTGTACTCGTCCATCAGCTGAAGCATGAAGTTCATCGCCTCGGTCGGGTTCATGTCAGCGAGCAGCTTGCGCAGAATCCAGATTCTCTGGCTCTGATCCTTAGGGTAGAGGAGATCGTCCCGGCGGGTTCCGGACAGGAGCACGTTGACAGCCGGGAAAATCCTGCGGTTGGCGAGAGTCCTGTCAAGCTGGATTTCACTGTTGCCGGTGCCCTTAAACTCCTCGAAGATGACATCGTCCATCTTCGAGCCGGTTTCTGTGAGGGCAGTGGCGAGAATGGTGAGCGAACCGCCGCCTTCAATGTTTCGCGCCGCACCGAAGAAGCGCTTCGGCTTCTGCAGGGCATTGGCGTCTACACCTCCGGTGAGGACCTTTCCTGATGCCGGCTGCACCGTATTGTAGGCGCGGGCGAGGCGGGTGATGGAATCAAGGAGTATGACCACATCATGTCCGCACTCCACAAGCCGGCGCGCCTTCTCGATGACCATGTTGGCCACCTTCACATGCTTCTCGGCCGGTTCATCGAATGTTGACGCCACCACTTCAGCCTTCACGGAACGCTGCATGTCGGTAACTTCCTCCGGACGCTCGTCGACGAGGAGCACAATCTCATAGACTTCAGGGTGGTTGTCGGCAATCGCGTTGGCAATACTCTTGAGCAGCAATGTCTTACCCGCCTTTGGCGGAGATACGATCAGCATTCGCTGTCCCTTGCCGATAGGGGAGAACATGTCCACAATGCGGCAACTCTTGTCCTTCTCGTGTCCGTTGCCGAGCAAGTTGAACTTCTCGTCAGGGAAAAGCGGGGTGAGGAAGTCGAACGGCACCCTGTCACGGATGAACTCCGGAGTGCGGCCGTTGACGGACTTCACGCTCGCGAGAGGGAAGTACTTGTCGCCCTCGCGCGGAGGACGAATCTCGCCGGTCACCGTATCTCCGCTCTTCAGGGCGTTCATTTTTACCTGCTGCTGAGAGACATAGATGTCATCCGGGGAATTGAGATAATTATAATCCGAAGAGCGGAGGAAGCCATACCCGTCCGGCATTATCTCGAGGACTCCCGAGGCCTCCACCGTGCCGTCGTAATAAATCGGCTT
>ULPT01044251.1_pt1 | contig 10762 bp, 4 predicted proteins | sample 1953751 | NCBI WGS metagenome assembly ULPT01 (sample SAMEA4835636, study PRJEB28245) | human gut metagenome | biome: gut microbiome; material: fecal sample | place: Denmark | collected 2008
TCCAACACTCTGTTCCTAACTTGGCAGAAGGTCTTGCCCGACCGCTCGCCGGAGAAGCCGATTACCTTTTAGGTCGAGCTGACGCCCGGTGGTCGGTTCCGTTTCGCATACGACCTCGTGTCGGCAACCGGGACGGACCTCTCGACAAATGTTCTCGCAGGGGCGTTCTGCGGAGACTGCCGCGTGACCGCAACGGTGTGGCGCGATGACCACATCGCGCCACAGAGCGCGTCGTCACCCCGCCACTTGGCACGACGTTCAATCCTGAATTACCAGCCCGTTCTGGTGTCCAAACCGGCCGGCGCACCATTCGGACCATAGTAGTAGGTCGTGTTGCCCATTCTGGTGGAAGACCCCGCCGCCGAACCGTTTGCGTTGTAATAATAGGTCGTGTTGCCCATTGTAGTTGATCTTCCCGCCGACGAACCGTTGGCATTATTGTAGTACGTCGTATTGCCCGTCCTGTATGACGATCCGGCGGACGAACCATTGGCGTTATTGTAGTAGGTCGTGTTGCCCGTCCTGTACGATGACCCCGCCGATGAACCATTGGCATTGTTGTAGTAAGTCGTGTTGCCCGTCCTGTACGATGACCCCGCCGATGAACCGTTGGCATTATTGTAGTACGTCGTTCCGTCAGCACCATACACCGAACGGCCGGCAGCGCAATTCTGCGATGGCGTTGAATACCACTGCGCCCCCGCCATGTTCGCACAGGCGATGACGATAATACACGCTATGATTCGGATTGATGTTCTTTGTTTCATTTCAGAAATCCTTTCGTATGCAGATAGCACTCGATATCATTACTATTTCTGGTCACAGAAGATTTCCGCCGTGGGTTGTATATTTGATGGGGGGTTCTTATACCAATCCTCGCTGAACATCTGCTCTGGTTCAAGAGTAATGGTGCCGCTTGTAGGCAGATTCCAATTCCAACTGCCCGATGATACAAGGCGAACATTTGTCAGCCGGAAACAAGATTCATTTTTTAAAAAAATCTTCGAGAAGCAAATCCCCTCCTCATACCACCAACGAGTCTTTACCTTGGTCATCTCCATAAACTCCGGGTCGTTGCGAAGAATTGCAAGGTCATCGTCCGATTTGAGTTTCTTAATATCGCAAAAGCCTTTCTGAAACGCTCCGCGAATGGCAATTTTTGCACCTTGTGAATCGCCCAAACCTTTTGCAAGAATACATGCTTTGCTATAAAAATACAATCCTTTGGGGCTGATCCTTATTGCGTTGTCTATATCTGCTATCGCTCCCATGTTATCGCCACTTACACATTTAAGATCCGCTCTTGACTTAAATATGTCGGTATTATCGGAATCGTGCTTCAGGCCCTCGGATAGGATGTCAATGGAGTCGGTTGTGATTGTAGCCCAATCGCTCGGCAACATGGCATCAAGGGCCTTGTTAATGTTCTGCTCATTTAGATCTTCGCCTCTAGATTTTCTTCTCAAGAAATTTCCAAGATTTTGAATAAAAACCACTTCGCCCAATTCCTTGTACCAGTTAGCCACGTCTGCTTTTTTAGCGGGTTTTAGACTTTGCGGATAACTTGCAATGCAATCAATCCAAAACTGCTTTAACTTGATAATCTGTTGCTCCCTATCTTTTTCATCATTGGCATAGCTTAAAGTTTTGTTTCTCAACTCTGGAACCTTACACTGGCCAATCTGCGGATACTTATCAGAATCGCGAACAATGCTCAGAGTCCCAATGACGTCCTCCGGCAATAGTCTTTGCTTATCGAATGTTGAAAACACCTCGCTATTTCGCAACTTGTTGATTTCCTGCTTGAAGCCAAGATACAATGATTCCTCCTGCTCATAGTATTCCCGCGCTATTCGTTCATACTTCTCCTTTATTCTCGAATCGTTTCTACTTGCCTCAATGCAACCACCAATCAAGCCCGCGCTAATATATGTGCCAATCCCAATATTTCCATCATCGATTTGTGATAGTGTCGATGCCGTTGTGAGTCCTCCTTCAAAACCACTGCTTACTGAAGCGTCACTACGTTCCAGTTCACCATCTCGCTGGCTATTGACGGCCTTGCGTTCTATCTCTCCAATCTTGTCGAGTAGTGACACGAATCGAACCGTAAAATCTTTCATTTCTGCCGACAGACCTGTATGATCAAAATCAAAAACCCTAGTCTTTATTTTTTTGTATTGATCATAGTTACCCTTCATGGACAAATACAAATATAGCAGATTATTGTAAATTTCCTGATCCGGTGACATTGGTCTGGAATATGTTTTACGTAGAGCCTCCATATCCCATGCCTGATGGACTGACACAGAGGTTTTTGACGCCATAGTTCTACCTTCCGCTGTGGCGCCCTGCTCTATCGCAGATTTCAGCTCTGCTGTCACCTTCGCTTCTCTCTGGGTCTCTGCCTCTTCTCTCTTGGCCTCAGCATCCTCCTTACCTGACGGCCAGATGAGCCACGGTGTCAGAAGAGCGGCCACGCACAGTATCACCTTGCCATTCCAGCCGATCTTCCACAGTGAAACGGTTTTGTTCCTCACCACATTCGCCGCCATTTTCGCTTTGAATAAAAGCGGAGCGATCCTCTGTACAAAGCCCAAATACGCAAACTTATACTGACAGTACGGACATATCACATGTTGTCCAACTGTCAGTTCGCATTCAGCCTCGCATTCGGCGCCACAATTAGGACATTTTATCTGCATGATCGATACTCCTTTCCTGTGTTATCCTGTGATTAACTGTGAGTTTCAGACTGGTGGTTTTACTTTTCATGATTGGCTCTTCTGCAGTTCCTGTAACGCCGTCTCTGCGTCTTTATGGCCCTGCTCCGCCGCCTTGCGGAACCACTTGACGGCTTCAACCTCGTTCTTTGCACAGCTCCATCCATATAGGTAGGCCGTTGCAAGGTGACATTGCGCTTCGGGATCGTCATCCTCTACGGCCTTGAGATAGTTCTTTGCGGTCTCCGCTCCGTAAACATCATCTTGCTTCGCGGCCCGGCGAAACCATGTTAGCGCTTCTGTTTCGTCTTTTGCAACGCCTCTGCCAAACAAATAGCAATCGGCCAAGAATGTTTGTGCTGATGCATCGCCCTGCTCCGCCGCCTTGCGGAACCATTTCACGGCCTCGGCCTCGTCCTTTTCCACGCCTGTGCCGCAGAGATAGCACCCGCCAAGAGAGACTTGCCCGTTCGCATTGCCCTGCTCCGCCGCCTTGCGGTACCATTTCGCGGCCTCGACCTCGTCCTCCTCCACGCCTGTGCCATCGAGATAGTGATTCCCAATCTCAACTTGCGCCATTGCATTGCCCTGCTCTGCCGCTTTGCGATACCATTTGATAGCCTCCGCTTCGTCTTTCGCGACACCCTCTCCGTCGTCGTAAATTCGTCCTAAACTGAGTTGTGCGTCAAGGTATCCCCTCTCTGCCGCCTTGCGATACCATTTGACAGCCTCCGCCTCGTCTTCCACACAATGCTCATAATCAAATCCCAACCGGTATTGCTGTTCAGCGGACCCTAATTCAGCCGCTTTATGTATCCAAGTTCTAACTTCAGCCGGATTCCAATAAACCTCGCACCACCTTTCAGACATTAACCAAACATCTTTTAACAAATCTTCAGACTTGACCATATCCTTCTCGACCCAGACGCCCTCCGCATAGCAGATGGCCAAAGCAATTTCTGCAATCGTACTTTCTTTTGCTGCTATCCGATAACACTTTACAGCTTTTTCAAGATTTCTCTCCACGCCAAATCCCTCGGCATAGCATAACCCTAAGTTAATCACAGAATCAACATTCTTACATATAGCTGCTTTAAGGAAACATTGCGCTGCTTTTTCCGCATGGTTCTTCATGCCGTCAGCTGTTGCATATTTGGCATATCTCAATCCCATCTCATTCCACTTTTCCGATCGGCGAGACACAAAGAACTCAACGCACAACATTAGAATAATACATCCCAAAATCATAATAACATACTGCAACCACCCGGATGGGAAATATCCAAATCCTATCATCTTACTCACACAAGCAGAGATTGCTACACAGGTAAAATAGCTCAACCAACAATACACCCATCCTGGAATTCGAACAAAGAACAGCATAATCTTTACCTCCCTTTGATTTGTTTTGACATTGTCTCGCTGATTCAATTCAGATAGTCACCCCGCGAGAGGAATTACTAACATAGTCTTCCTGAGAGCTTGCGCTCTTTTCCAGACATCGGAGGGGGCGGAAAACGGAAACCTCCTCCGATGCATCACGTGATTCACTATTCATTTTATCATCTCCTGCAATTGAACTATGCATGGAAGCATCCTACGGCATTTCTACCGTGACCTTGAAGAACTTGTGGAGCGAGTTGGTCGGATACTGCCAATCTCCGCCGTTCTCCAACGTCTCGCTGCCGTACACTTTGTAGATGCGGACAGTGCCGTTGGTGTTCAGGTTGGGTTCCCACGTCACAACCGGCGCCCCATCCTTCATCTCGATCTTCGCAGCGAACTTCGCCGTCTCATTTGTCGGACTGATTCCCGCAACGTAGCATTCCCACACCTTGTTAAACCCGTTCGCCGCCGTCGCATTCGCCGCCGCTTCGTAGTTGCCTCCGTACTCCGCAAGTAGCGCCGGATAATTCATGTTGAAATACGAATATGGCACCGGCTCTGGAGTCATAGTCGTTTGATCAGTCGAATCACCGACAGGTGTCCAAGTGACACCATCAAGCCTAGCACAATCTCCTTCAGCTGTTCGTGCACTTGTTCTGAGATATGTCCAACGAATTTTGTGCGGCCCACCTCCTACAACTTCTATTATCTGTTCCTTCCAGCCATCCGTATTGTACTCCTGCATGATTTCACCCCCATCAAGTTCCACCTTCGCGTATGCGAACGGATTACCTCGATAAATTCCGCCCATCACATTCCAGTAGTAGGATAGCGTACCTGCACCTGAAAGCTCCACCTCAATCCATGCCGTCTGCCCACTCGTCACCGTCTCGCTCTTCGCTGAAACACCGTCGGTGAACCCCGTTGTCTTATCAACGACCCAAACCGAATCTCCGCCTGTAGTCCACAAAAGAGCACTGTTTGCTATATCAACACCGACAGCCTCGCCTAGTGTCCAGACCTTGAGGTTCCACACCGCCGCAAGCGTGGCATCGGCGGTAAAGACATACGTTTCCCCTTCCAGATAAACCCTTTCCCCGTCCGTCCATCCAGCGAATACATATCCGTTCTTAACAAGCGTATTGGCACCAGGAACATCCAATTCGTAACCAGCAACATTGGTTATTGCCTGTGGCACGTCACCCTCTGTGGCTCCACCGGCATCGAATGTTACCGTCAGTAATGTTGGTGTCCATACTACGCCATCTAGCCACATCGCATTCTCATACTCAGTTTCGTCCTCATCATAATCATCACGCGTAAATGTCCAAGTTAGTGTATGTGACCCAGCTCCTGAAACAACATATTCAACAAGGCTCCAACCATCTTCCCCGGCCTTTTTCGCGACCTCTACTCCATCAATGGCAAATACGGCATAGTCATACCACTCGCCATACATCTCATCCATCTCCTCACAGCTTACTTTCCACCAGAACGAACCACTTCCCTCACCAATAACTTTCGTGGAAATCGTTGTGGACGTACGTCCTCCGTTCGTTGCAGCTGCGACAGCTCCGCTCTTCAATGACACACTGCCAAACTTGAACACCGTTTCGTCAGGAACCCATGCGGCAGCAAGGTCATTGGAAAATATAAGATTCGTCGCGTCAACATAGTCGCCAAGTGTCCATGGCCGCGCTTCCCATACTGCAAAAAGTGTTACCTCGGCATTGTTATCGTAGGAAAGGTTGAGTACCTCCTCCATATCCCCATATACCACCTCGCCATTAGGTTCTATAGCCCAGCCAACAAATGCATATTCCAACCGATAGAACCTGCAGGGGGATAGCCTTGCACTGGTAGCGACCGTAAACTCCTGAACGTCCATATCTCCGATGCCGCCGTTCGCATCAAATCTGACATTGTACTTGTTCGATATCCAGTGTGCATAGAATGTATGCGGACGCGTCTGCACGACCTGTGTTACTGGAGTGACGCGAGCGCCACCTTCAATCATTGTCCACCAACCATCAAACGTGGCACCTAAATGCACTGCATCTAGAGGCAGATTGTACGTCGTACCTGTAACTTGCTCTACGTTCGTCGCCGCAGCCTCTCCATCGTTTGGATCAAAGGTCACCATAAAACGGTTCGGTTCCCAGAAGTAGATTTCATGTGTAGTTCCGGCCGGCCAGAACTCTGGTAAAGTCTTAGATGTCACAATGCCATCCCATCCTCTCGATCCATTCACAACATAGGTGATGAGCTCTGAAGGCGTGTTGCCATACGCTTCCGAACTACATGTTGGGGCATTGCCAACAAACTTAATTGACCGAAGACTGGTACATCCTGAAAATGCCGCATTTCCCACAGATTCAACATTCTCTGGTACAATCACCTCAAGCAAAGACGAACACCCAGTGAACATACCATTCGGCAACATCGATAGTCCTTTGGGCAACGACACAGAGGAAAGCGACGAACATCCACTAAACACCTCGGCTCCAACACTCGTAACGCGAGCAGGGATTCCCACCGCCGCCAACGCGGTACATCCCTTGAATGCCCGCGCCCCAATTGCTGTCACATCGCTCGGCATCTCAACCTGAGTCAACGACGAACAATCCTTGAAAAGATCATCCATCAAACCACCGCGAACAACCATCACCGTCGTAATTCCCCTATACGCATTAGGGAAAATACTCGCAATCGTTTTTACATCGCCAGGCAATGCTACCGTAGTCACATTCATACATCCGGCAAACGGCGACTCCCCCATGCTTATGACACTTGCAGGGATTTCCACCCGGCTCAGGAGCCAGTCATCTTGAAACGCATAGTCACCGATATACCTTACTCCATTGGGCAGCAACAGCACCGTTAACGCTGTACAGTCGCGGAATGCACTATCTCCGATACTATCGAGCCCTTTCGGCAACACGATTGTTGCAAGTGATGAACATCCTCTAAATGCACTTGTGCCAATAATTCTGATCCCTTCCGGCGGCGACAACTCGGAAATGCCTGAGCATCCAGAGAAGGCCTCGTTTCCAATGGTCACAAGCGAAGTCGGAAACTCAAATTCAGTCAATTGTGATAGATTCTTGAATGCCCTCGCTCCAATGTTTGTCACGGCGTTTGGCAAGTTGACATCAGGAAGAGACACGCATCCAGCAAAAGCGTCCTCTGACACTTCACTCAACCATTCAGGGAGCGTCAAATCCTCAAGCGCAGCACATCCCATGAACATCTGCGGCACCATTCTGGGCGCTGTGTTTTCACTGCTAACACCTACCACAGTGACGCTTGTAATTCTTTGGTACGCAGAGGGAAATATCTCCGACATTTTCTTTACATTACAGGGCAATGAAACCGACCATATGTTCCCGCAACCTTCGAATGGCGCGGTTCCAATGCTTGTCACGCTCGCAGGGATATTCACCTGAGTTAGTAGATTGTCATTTCGAAAAGCATAGTCTCCAATCTTCTTTAGACCCTCTGGCATCACGATAGAAGTAAGTGTTGAGCAACCGTTAAAAGCGTTCGCCCCAATGTTCTCTAATCCATCCGGTAAAGACAATGCAGAAATGCGGGTACATCCCAAAAACGCCTCGTCGCCAATGGACACCAACGCAGACGGGAAAGAGAACGACGTCAGCTGAGAAAGGTTCTTGAAAGCTCGCGCACCAATATTTGTCACTGTGCCTGGCAAATTGAAGATAGAAATGGATGTACACCCAACAAATGCATCTTGCGACACGTCACCAAGGCCGTCAGGAAGAGTCAAATCCTCCAATGCAACGCATCCCATGAACATTCCTGAAACCATCCTTGGAATATTATTCCCACCTTCGGACGTTCCCACTACCATTTCAGCGCTTACAATCTTATCGTATGCGGCAGGGAAAAGTTCTGCGATTGTCTTTAGACCCGCTGGCACAGTAACTCCAGTAAGCCTGCGACAATCAGCAAAGGCACTATCACCAACATTCTTTACACTTGATGGAATAGCCGCCGACATCATGCGCCAGCAGTTTGAGAATGCGGCATCCCCTATCGTTTCCACGCCTTCGGGGCATGTCAACGAAATTAGCATCGTGCAGTTTGCAAATGCGCCATTACCTATATCCAATAGCGTATTAGGGAGCGACAACGTTTGAACATAAGTGCAACTATGGAATGCGTCACGATCAACAGCAACTACATTTCCCGGCAATAAGACATCTGCTATGCCAGTACAGCCTTTGAACGCCATGGCACCAATAAATTTCAGTGTCGAAGGGAACACGACCTCGTCAATCTCGTAATGCTCGGCGAACGCACCAGACGCAATCCCACGAGTTCCCTCTGGGATTGTCAACGATGAAATAGAAGACTCCGAGGCATCCGCAAATCCTAAACACCAACCTTGATACACCCTGCATCCATTTACGACTTCTGTATTCAACGACGAACACCTATCAAATACATTCGTGCCTATTCTAACTACGCTTTCTGCTATATCAATCGTCTCTAACGATGTACATCCTGAAAAATAATTGTCATCAATCTCCCTCACACCATCCAAAAACACTACCTTATGGACATTTCCGGCGATTGCAGATGGGATCTGCTGTGAATCATCGGAAACAACCACGGTCAATGGACAATTTCCAAAAACATTCTCCGTCAAGTTTTCCACCGACTCAATGTGCACTGTAAACGAGCATGAACCCCCATCAAGTGCCCCAGCCGCAATCCCTACAACTGGGTAACCATCAATCGTGGACGGAATACAAACCTCGCCAGATGTGGATGTTGTTTCTGTAATGATGGCCTTGCCATTAACGACCTCATATTTCCACAGCGAATAAACTACCGCAGCATATATCTCTTCATGAACAATGCCGTCAATGTAAGTTTTGTATGTCAAATCATGACGACCAATACCAGAAGGTTTGTATGAGAATGTGCCAACGCCTGTCGCTTGTTTTACAACGACGCCGTTATCCGTAATGACCGCAGTCGCCATGTCATCGCCACCAATCCACGCGGCGTTCCACTGAAGCTGAATTGAATCAACCACTTGCTCACCTAGCAAATCCACTGCCACGACCGCACTATCACCAAGACAAAGCGAATCGACTTGCTCTGCTCCGGCAAATTCGCTTGGGCTTCGCTCAGTCTCGGTATCTGGTAAACGTCTGACGATTCGAAATCCCCAGCTTGAGGTTGCGTACGATGGTGGACTAACATACGATCTGAGTAATGAGGTACACAAACTTGTGTTACAATCCCAAGAGCCTCCACGTTGAACCCGTCCAGACCCCGATGATGGACCTTCAGGATCTGTTACATTACTTGACAAGTTACCGTACCAATCAAGACAAGCTTCAGTTACATTTCCGTGCATGTCATAAATTCCAAAAGCGTTTGGTGCATATGAGCCGACCGTCGTATGGTTTGAGGAGTAGCCGCCTTTCCCGTCCGTCTGGTTGCCTTTGTAACGGCCCACCTTCTTCAGATCGTTTTCAGTACTTCCCCCATTGTTGTAATCGCTCGTTGTCCCAGCGCGACACGCATACTCCCATTGTGCCTCGGTGGGGAGGTCGAAATCAAACCCAGTACGGGCCTGAAGTTTTCCTACGAACGACGAAGGATCAACATTCGCAGAACTCGGCCAGTTATAGCTCGAGGTATTGCCTCTGATCACATCATACGTAACAGTCTCAACCGGTCGCATATCACCACCATACGTGGACGGATTACTGCCAGTTACTAGGCTATATTGTTTCTGTGTCACTTCAAACACCCCGACATAGAAAGGCTTACTGAGAGTCACATTATACGAGCCAGACATTTTGAACGGCATCGGGTCAATCAATCGCAACACCAATTTTGTTTTCTTATAATCACCCGTCCAACCTCCCTTGGGAACGTCGGGAAGATATGAAACTGGGTAAGATGTGGCATTTTTCCCACCTGAAAGATCTATCACACAGTAGTTTGGCAATATATTATTATACGTAACAGTAAACACCACCTCATCTGACTTGAAGCTCAGTCCTTGCGCATCCAGATCCCATATCACATGATGTACGCCTTCTTCCGTCCCTGTATCACCAGAAAGCGCAAAAGCCGATGACACATAACTGATGTCGTGCACACAATCCCTTGCTGTAATGGACAAAAATGGCATGTTGTATTTTGGCAATCCTACAACCATATCTCCAGAAAGAGTAAATGTTATGTCCACTTTTCCATTCCACGGATATCGTTGTTTCGCAACGACATTTGAAATATCCGCCGCAACATAAACCATTATCAGATCGGACGAACATCCTTCAAAATAGTTATGCGCTTCAATCGTATTCTTCCATCCTCTTGGCATTTCCACCCGTCTCAAACCTGAACATTTCTTGAAAGCAGTTTCTGCAATGCTCCTCACACTACTGGGGATCGTTATCTGAGTAAGACTCACGCAACTGTAGAATGCAGAATCTCCTATATTCGTAACACTGTTCGGGATTGTTACGTTCGTAAGACCGCGACAATTGTTAAACGTCGAAGATCCGATGTCCGTCACAGTGTTCGGTATCGTCACGCTCGTAAGTCCGCTGCAACCATAGAACGCATAAGCCCCGATGCTTGTCACTTTGTCAGGTATCGTCACG